>Ga0335073_10010220_pt1 | contig 13183 bp, 10 predicted proteins | sample Lox_Sample_22_FD_207093 | JGI IMG/M metagenome (GOLD analysis project Ga0335073, IMG submission 207093) | Soil microbial communities from Loxahatchee National Wildlife Refuge, Florida, United States - Lox_Sample_2.2 | ecosystem: Environmental > Terrestrial > Soil > Wetlands | place: USA...
CGGCGCTCGGCCGATTCCGGCTCCTGTGCGCCCATCGGCGCGGTCCGTACGGAGTGAGCGACTGGACATCTCGGATCCAGGGGTGGCTCGCTCCAGATATCGAGGACATCGAGCAACGCGATTTCGTTGGCCGACCGCTGCTCGTGACCGAGAACGACTACGAGCTCGGGCTCTACAACGGGGACACGGGCGTGATCGTCGGACGCGCGGGCGAACGCCCCGTCGCCGTATTCGAGCGCGGCCAGGAGCTGCTGCGCTTCAGCCCGTTGAGGCTCGGCTCGGTTGAGACCGTCTACGCGATGACCGTCCACAAGAGCCAGGGCTCGCAGTTCGACGCCGCGGCGGTGCTGCTGCCGGCGGCGGGAGCCCGCATCCTCACGCGGGAGCTGCTGTACACGGCGATCACCCGCGCGCGCGAGGAGCTGATCCTGGTCGGGACCGAGGAAGCGGTGCGCGCGGCGGTCAAACGGCCGGTGGCGCGGGCCTCGGGGCTCCGCGAGCGGCTGTGGGGAGGACGGTGAGACGAGAGATTGAATCGTTGAAGCAACTTTCGCTAACGAAAGGCGTCGCTTTCGAAACGTTCGTCCTTGACAAGAATCTGTAAGCGGCGAATAATTCCCGCCGCACTATCGAGGCCGGGGAAGCCGTCGTCCCAAGGCGCCGCCGTAAGGCGCCGCCGAATCCCATGTCTTTGTAGGGAGGAACCATGACCGGTGCCCGTGGCGCTGCCGTCGCGCTCGTCAGTTGCCTGGTGCTCGCTGCTGCTCCGGCGGTCGGGCAGGCCACGACCAGGTCCGGCGATCCGGCGCCGGCGTGGCACCCCGCCGGGTGCCCGGTGGCGACCCCCGGTCAGGCGGCCGCCTCCGCCCCGGGTGCGCCCACCGACGTGCACGCAATCGGCGGGGACAACTCGGTCACGGTCACCTGGTGCCCGCCCGTCTCCGGTCAGGCCAACGTCGTCTCCTACACCGTGACCTCATCCACCGGCCAGACCACGACGGCCCAGGTGCCGAACCACTACGTGATCGTCGATGGGCTCACCAACGGCGACTCCGCCTCGTTCACCGTCTCGGCCAACACGGCCTCAGGCACGGCCGGACCGTCGGCGTCATCGAACCGCGTCACGCCCGAGCCGATTCCCGGCCCCCGCGACGTCCTGCTGGACAAGCCCCAGTCGGTCACCTACGACCAGTACTCGGTGATGATCGGCGGCAAGCGCACGTTCATCTACTCGGCCGAGTTCGATCCGTGGCGCCTGCCGTCGCCCTCGCTGTGGCTGGACCGCCTCGAGAAGATCAAGGCCGACGGCTACAACGCGGTCACGCCGTACTTCGACTGGGATTACTCCTCGCCGGCGCCGGGCGTGTACGACTTCTCCGGCGTCCGCGACATGAACGAGTTCCTCAACCTGGCCCAGGAGGCCGGGCTGTACGTGATCGCGCGGCCCGGGCCATACATCAACGCCGAAACCGACGCCGGTGGCTTCCCGGGCTGGCTGGTGACGCAGTCCGGCACGGCGCGGACCGACGCGCCCGACTTCGTCGCCGCCTCCGACCAGTGGATGTCGGAGATCGACCCGATCATCGCCGCCCACCAGATCACCCGAGGCGGCGACGTGATCCTGTACCAGGTCGAGAACGAGTTGTTCCACTCGGACTCATCGACCGACGCCTACATGGCCGAGCTCGAGGCCAAGGCACACGCCGACGGGATCGATGTGCCGCTCACCGACAACTCGAGCGACACGTTCGAGGGGACGAACGGCAGCCCGCAGATCGCCGGTTACGACAGCTATCCGCTCGGCTTCAACTGCGCCGACACGAGCGGCTTCGGAAACCCGCCCACCTTCTCGGCCGAGCCGGGCATGCCGCTCATGCTCCCCGAGTTCCAGGGCGGCTCCTACGACGCCTGGGGCGGGAGCGGCTACGCCAACTGCTACGCGCTCACCGGCCCGGACTTCGAGAACGTCTTCTACAAGAGCAACCTGGCCGACGGCGTGACCATCCAGAGCAACTACATGGGCGTGGGTGGCACCAACTGGGGCTGGCTGCCGGCACCGTTCATGTACACGTCCTACGACTACGGGGCGGCGATCCAGGAGACCGGTGAGATCGGCACGCCGAGCAATCCGAACACGATCCCGAACTCCAAGTACGGCGAGAACAAGCTGATCGGGGACTTCATCCAGGCCACGCCATCGCTGACCAAGACGGTCGGGGTGGCCGCGCCGGCGCTCGACAACCCGGCGGTCACCGCGATGGCCCGCGCCAATCCCGACGACGGCACGCAGTTCGTCTACCTGCGCCAGGCCAACGCGAGTTCGACCGCCACGGTCACGACACACATGGCGCTCAACGCCGACCAGACCGGCACCTACACCTACGACGATACGTCGTCGGCCCTCGATTATGTCGGCAGCTGGTCGCACGTCAGTAATCAGTCGTACACCGGCGGGGACTACGAGAAGACCGAGAGCTTCAGCGACACCGCCGGCGACTCGATGTCGGTCACCTTCACGGGCACGGCCGTCCAGTGGATCGCTCCCACCGCGTCCAACCACGGGATCGCCGACGTGTACCTCGACGGCACGCAGGTCGCGACCGTCGACGGGTACTCGCCCGGAACCGAGTTCCAGCAGGTCGAGTACTCGGTCAGCGGGCTCGCGGACACGAGCCACACGCTGAAGATCGTGGTCAGCGGTCAGAAGAACCCGGCCTCGGGCGGGACCTTCGTCTCGATCGATGCGATCAACGTGCCGACCGCCGCCCAGGCCGCCGACTACTACCCGGTCGTCCCGCAGAGCGGATCGATCACGCTCGAGGGCCGCGACGCCAGGCTGCTCGTGGCCAACGATTCGTTCGATGGTCAGCAGATGATGTACTCGACCTCGGAGCTGATGACCCAGGCGCAGATCGGCGACCGGGCCGTGGCGCTGCTGTACGGGCCGGCCGGAACCGGCGGCGAGACCGTGCTCCGCTACGCGAGCCAGCCCACGGTGAAGGTGCTGTCCGGGGGTGTGACGAGCACGTGGGACGCCACCCGCGGCGACCTCAGGCTCGACTACGTCCACGACGGCCTGGCCGAGGTGCAGATCAGCGGCGGCGGCCGCCCGTCCCTCCTGCTCCTGCTGGCGCAGAAGACGGTGGCCGAGGAGTTCTGGCCCGAGACCACGTCCGCCGGGCCCGCGCTGGTGCGCGGCAGCTATCTGGTCCGCGGCGCGCAGGCCCGAGGCTCGACGCTGGCGCTGACCGGCGACACGAGCCGCGCGGCGACGCTCACCGTGTGGGCGGCGCCCCAGATCTCCTCGATCACCTGGAACGGTCGCCCGGTGGCCACGAGAGCACGCCGCGACGGATCGCTCGCCGGCGGCGTGGGCGGGCCGGCGCCGGTCACCCTGCCGGCGCTGTCGGGGTGGCGGTTCGCGTTCGAGACGCCCGAAGCCCAGCCGGGTTATGACGACAGCGCATGGATTCTGGCCGACCATCCGGTCACCACCAACCCCACCAAGCCCGTGACCACGCCGGTGCTGTATGCCGACGATTACGGCTTCCACACCGGGTTCGTGTGGTACCGCGGCCACTTCACCGCGACCGGGAGCGAGACCGGCATCAACCTGACCGTCGGCGGCGGAACCCACGGCGCGTTCTCGGTCTGGCTGAACGGCGCGTTCCTCGGCTCGGACACGGCCGGCGGCGATCAGACCCAGATGTCATTCCCGTTCCCCGCCGCGGCGCTTCGCGTCGGCCAGGACAACGTGGTCGCCGTGCTCACCCAGAGCTCGGGACACGACGAGGACGGCGTCTACGGGCCGGCGCCGTCCGACGCGCAGAAGGCGCCACGCGGCCTGCTCGGCGCCTCGCTCGAGGGCGCGTCGACGCCGGTCACCTGGCGCCTGCAGGGCGCCCAGGGCGGCGAGAACCTGCAGGACCCGGTGCGCGGCGCGATGAACGCGACCGGCCTGTACGGCACCAACCACGGCTGGGATCTGCCCGGCTATCCGGCCCGCGACTGGCAGCCGGTGTCGCTGCCCGACTCGTGGGCGAGCCGCGGGCTACCGCCGGGCATCGGCTGGTACCGGACGACGTTCAACCTCGACCTGCCCCGCCAGTCCTACGTGCCGGTGGCGGTCCAGATCGGGGGACCTGGTCCTGGGCCGGGTGCCGGTGACGCGAACTACCGGGCCTTCATCTTCGTCAACGGCTGGCTGATGGGCCAGTACGACAACCAGCTCGGGCCCCAGCACCGCTTCTACCTGCCCGCCGGGATCCTCAACCAGAACGGGACCAACACGCTGGCCGTCGCCGTGTGGGGCCTCGATCAGAGTGGCGCGGGACTCGACAAGCTGAAGCTCGTGGCGCTGGGCAACCAGAGCGGCGGGGTGCCGGTCCAGCCGGTCTACAGCCCCGGCTGGAACCCGGCCGTGTACGGGGCGCCGACCCCGCCGAGCCCCACCCTGGGCGTCGTCAGCTCGGCCGCGCTGGTCAACCCTGGCCAGGCGTTCACGGTCAAGGCCACGCTGGAGGACCCGGGCGACGCCGCGCTGCGCGACGCGGCGGTCAGCCTGAGCGCGCCCGCGGGCTGGACGGTCGTTCCCGCCGGGGCGGCCCCGCTCGGCACGGTGGCGCCCGGGAGTTCGGCCTCGGCCAGCTTCCGGGTGACGCCCGCATCGTCCGGCTCGGCCACGCCCGGTCCGGTCGATCTCGTCGCGCGCGCCGGTTATGACGAGGCCGGCCGGTCGGAGTCGCTACTCGGGACCGCGCAGCTCCAGGTCCCGTTCGCGTCGCTCGCGGCCAGCTTCGACAACACGGGCATCACGGACAACAGCGACACCAGTCCGAGCTCGAACTTCGAGGGGTTTGACGGGGAGGGGACGACGTACTCGGCGCAGGGCCTGGCTGCGGCAGGCCTTGCGCCGGGCGCCGCCGTGAGCGCGGGCGGGCTCAGCTTCACGTGGCCGAACGTCGCCTCGGCGCAACCAGACAACACGATGGCCGAGGGGCAGATCATCCGGGTCTCGGGATCGGGAACCGTGCTGGGGTTCCTGGCCGCCGCCAATAACTCCCCCGAGTCGGGTACCGGCACGGTCTACTACACGGACGGGACGACGTCCACGTACACGCTCGACGTGGGCAACTTCTGGTACCCGTCCGGTCAGAGCGGGAATCCGACCAACGACCAGGTCGCGTCGGTGAACTACGCCAACTACCCGACCGGCTCATCGGGCCACACGATCTACGTGTTCGAGCAGTCGGTGCCGATCGACTCGGGCAAGACGGTCGAGGCGGTGGCGCTGCCGCCGCTGGGAAGCGTCGCCGGCTACAACCCGGCGCTGCACATCTTCGCGGTGGACGTGGGAAGCTAGCCGGGTGAACATCGACTCGGGGCAGCTCGTCGACGCCGACGTCCCGGCCGAGCTGCGCCAGGAGCGGATCGCGGGGTTGGTGAACGAGCGCGGGTTCGTGCGGGTGGTCGATCTCGCCAACCGGTTCCGGGTCTCGACCGTGACGATTCGTAGCGATCTCCAGTCACTCGAGGCCCGCGGCAAGCTGCACCGCATACGCGGTGGCGCGGTGCCGGCCAGCGTGGTCCCGGAGGAGCAGCCCTTCGAGGCCTCCGAGCTCGACCTCGCCACCGAGAAGGCACACATCGGCCAGTACGCCGCGCGCATGGTGGCCAGTGGCGAGACCGTGCTGCTCGACGTCGGCACCACCACGACGGCGGTAGCGCGGGCGTTGATCGCGCGCACCGATCTGCGGGACGTCACCGTGTTCACGACCGCCTTGAACGTGGCGCTGGAGCTCGAGCGGGCGTATCCGCGAATTACCGTGGTCGTCACCGGCGGCACGGTGCGGCCCCTGCAGCACTCACTGGTCAACCCCTTGGCCACCGTGTTGCTTGGCAAGCTCAACGCCGCGATCGCTTTCATCGGCTGCAATGGCGTCGACGTGCGCGGCGGAGTGACCAACATCAACCTGCCCGAGGCCGAGATCAAGCGGTCGATGTTGCTCGCCGCCCGGCGGCGGGTGATCGTTGCCGACGGGTCCAAGCTGGGCGAGGTCGAGCTGGCCAAGGTCTGCGACCTCGAGGAGGTGAGCCTGGTCGTCACCGATGGCACCGCCGATCCCGCCGTGGTCGCGGAGATCGAGGCCGCGGGCTGCGAGGTCGAGCTGGCGCGCTGAGTCGAGGGCGACCCTCCGGGACCGGGAGAGAGCTGCGGTAACGTGGTCGCCGTGTCCGCGACGGACAGCGTCAGCCAGCGGCCGGGGCGGCCGCCCGGCACCTCACGCCGGGCCGTGACCCGGACAGCCCTCGAGATGTGCGCCGAGCGCGGCTTCGAGGAGACGACCGTCGACGACATCGCCGAGGCGCTGGGCGTGAGCCGCCGCACCCTGTTTCGCTACTTCTCCTCTAAGAACGACATGGTGTGGGGTGACTTCGACTGGGTGCTCGAGCGCCTGCGCGACTGCCTGGACGCCACGCCGCCCGAGGTGCCGCTGCACGAGGGGCTCGGCCGCGCCGTCGTCGAGTCCAACCGCTACGAGGACGAGCAACTGCCCGAGCTGCGGATCCGCATGCGCCTGATCACCGGAGTGCCGGCGCTCCAGGCCCACTCGGCGCTGCGCTACGCCGAGTGGCGCGAGGTGATCGCGGTGTGGGTCGCCCAGCGACTGGGTTGTGCGCCCGGCGATCTGGTTCCCCAGACTGTGGCCCACGCGGCGCTCGGCACGTCGATGGCGGCGTTCCTGGTGTGGGTCGATGATCCTTCGAGCGACCTGGTAGCGAACCTGGAGGAGGCCTACCGGCTGTTCGGTCAGGGTCTGCGCGGCCTGGATTAGCGCAGGCGAGCTGCGCGGCGGTTGCGGGGGCGCGCGAACGCGCCCCGCTCCCTGCTATGCCTCTTGACCGGCTGCCGGGACGCCGTTCAGGGACGGCGGCGGGACGCTATGTCCGTTACGCCGCTCCCGCCGGCTCTCGAGAACGGCGATCAGGTGCTGGGCAGCCTGCGAATGCGCACTCTCCCCGGTGCGATCGCCCTTCTCCTCGGCGACGTATTCGAGCTCGCCGATCACGCGGTTGATCTGATCGTCGGTCATCCGGCGCATGAGCGCACCCAACGCGACGCGGACGACATCGACATCGTCTTTGGTGTCCATGGGCGAACACATCGGCCGGGCGACACCCTGCGAGACCGAGTTGGATCAGAAGCGGACGAAGAGACGATGCTCTTGCCAAGATCTAGCCAAGTGTCCAGGTTTCCTCCGCGCGTGTTGATCACCGGCGCGGCCGGCGCGATCGGCTCGTGCCTGCGTGAGGGGCTGCGCCCGCTGGTCGATGAGCTCGTGCTCACCGATGTCCGCCCGGTGGCCCCCGGGGCCAAGGAGAGGTTCGTCCAGGCCGACCTCGCCGACCGCGACGTGCTCCTCAGCTTGGCCCAGGAAACCGATGCCGTGGTCCACCTGGGTGCCGTGCCAACCGAGGTGCCGTTCGATCAGCTGGTCGGCCCGAACCTCGTGGGCGGCTTCAACCTGTTCGAGGCGGCGCGGCTGGCCGGCGTGTCGCGTGTCGTCTTCGCCAGCTCCAACCACGCGACGGGCTTCTATCCCTTCGAGCGAAGGCTGGTCGGCGATGAACCGCCCCGACCGGATTCTCTGTACGGCGTCAGCAAGGTGTACGGAGAGGCGCTCGGCCGGCTCTACGTCGACAAGTTCGACCTTCAGGTGGTGTGCGTACGGATCGGGTCCTTCGCCGAGCGGCCGCGTCAGCTGCGCGAGCTGGCGACCTGGCTGAGCTACGGAGACGCGGTCCGGTTGTTCGCCGCCTGCCTGTCGGCGCCGAACGTCGGCTTCCGCGTCGTGTATGGCGCCTCGGCCAACACCCGGGCCATCTGGGACCTGACGCCGGCGCGCGAGCTCGGCTACGAGCCGCAGGACGACGCCGAGCGCTATGCCGGAGAGGTCGGTGGCGAGCTGCCCGAGTTTCAGGGTGGTGGCTTCACCGCGCATGACATGGGCGGCTGGGCGTGAGCTCGGGGCGGCCGGGCGGTTACCCCAGCGAGTCGATCCAGCGCTCGAGGCGCCGACCCTCCTGGGCCATCATTTGCGGGTCGCGAAACGTGTTGGTGAGCAGCGCGATTCCCTGATAGGAGGCGATCAGGGCGATCGCGAGCTCGCGGGCGTCGCGCCGTCCCATCGCCCGGAACTGTCGCTCGGCCCAGTCGATCGGAGCTCCCATCAGCTCGATGCACGAACCTCCGGGGGCGTCGTCGCGCTTGTCGAGCTCGGAGCACAGGCTGCCCTGGGGGCAGCCGTACCGCGCCGTGAGGTCGGCCTGTCCGACGAGCATCCGGACGAATGCCTTGAGCCGCGCCTTGGGCGTCCGGTGCTGCTCCAGCGACCCCAGGGCGGCCTGCACGTCCTGAACGCGTGACGCGACCACTGCCTCGACAAGCTCGTCCTTCGTCTTGAAGTAGTAGTAGACGTTCCCGAGCGGGACGCCGGCGGCCTGCGCGATGTCCGCGAGCGTCGTTCCCTCGACTCCCTGCGCGTGAAAGACGTCGCGTGCGCCCTCGACCAGGCGCTCCCGCTTGCCCAGGCCAGCCAGTGAGTCAGTCATCTCACTGATGGTAGCCACCGGGCAGGCACGCGTCCTCTGATAAGTTAGCTGACTAACTTCTCTCTCTCTCTCTCTCTCTCTCTCTCTCTCTCTCTCTCGGATCACCGGAGGTATGCCGTGCCGCCAGACGCCCCGCAAACGCCGTTTCTCGCCACCCGCCGTGGAAAGCTGACGCTCGCGTTCCTATGCGGCGTCGCGATGCTCGACTTTGTCGACGCATCGATCGTCAACGTCGCGCTGCCATCGATCCGGCACAGCCTGCACTTCTCCGTCCAGAGCCTGCAGTGGGTGCTGAGCGGGTACCTGCTCACGTACGGCGGCTTCATGCTGCTCGGAGGCCGGGCGGCGGACGTGATCGGCCGGCGGCCGGTGCTCGTCGCCGGCACCGCGCTCTTCGGTGCCTCCTCGCTGGTGGCCGGACTTGCCGGGAGCGAAGGAACGCTCGTCGGGGCGCGCCTGGCCCAGGGGGTGGGAGCGGCGATGATGATGCCGGCGGCGCTCTCGATTCTGACCACGACGTTCAGCGAGGGCGCCGAGCGGGCTCAGGCCCTGGCCGCCTGGGGGGCCACGGCGGGGATGGCGTCGGCGTTCGGCGTGCTCCTCGGCGGCGTCCTCTCCGGTGGGCCGGGCTGGCGGTGGGTGTTCTTCGTGAACCTCCCGGTCTGCGCGCTTGACCTGATCGCCGCGTTCCGATTGATTCCCGGCGAGCGGCGCCCACTTCGGGCGCGCAATTTCGACCTGCTGGGCGCGATGCTCGTGACCGCCGGCATGTTGGCCCTGATCTACGCGCTGGTGAGGGCGCCTGACGTGGGCTGGGGGAGCGCGCGCACGATCGCGGAGCTCGGCGGGGCGGCGATCCTGCTGGCGGCGTTCGCGGTGAATGAAGCGCGGCACCGCAATCCGCTGTTCCCCTTCTCGATTCTGCGCGTCAACGGACTGGCCGCCGCCGACGCCACCCAGGTGGTCGCCGTGGCCGGCTCGTACTCGATGTTCTTCTTCGTCACTCTGTACATGCAGGACGTGCTCCACTTCTCGCGGATCGGGGCCGGAGCGGCGTACGTGCCGACCGCGCTCGGTGTGGCGGTCGCGGCGGGCATCTCCTCGCGCCTGCTGCCGCGCATCGGGACCCGCCCGCTGATCGTGGCCGGCGCGCTGATCGACGCCGTCGGCATCTACTGGCTCTCGAGAATCCCGGTTCACGGATCCTACGTCGGCAACCTCCTGCCCGGGCTCGTGATCATGGCCCTCGGGTTCGGCACGATCTTCGTGGCGGTGACGACCGCCGCCCAGGCGGGGGTCCCGCCCGACAAAGCGGGGCTCGCGGCCGCCTTGATCAACGCGTCGACCTGGGTGGGTGGCGCGATGGGGCTGGCGATCTTCTCGGCGATCTCGACCACCCGCGCCCACGACCTGCTCGCCGCCCACGCCAGCACGTCCCAAGCACTCACGGCCGGGTTCGGGCGGGCCCTGCTGGTCTGCAGCGTGTTTCTCGTCGCGGCGGCCGTGATCGCGCTGCGCGCCACCGACGCCGGCCGGGCTAGCGCCGGCCTGTCGGAGGCGGCCGGCGCGGCAGCAGCCCCCTGAAGTCGCGCTTGCGCGCGCAGCCGATCCAGATGCCGAGCCCGCGGGTGGATTCGTCGGCCAGGCGCAGCACCGCGAAGCGCAGCGGGTCGAGATCCGGGCGGTCGGCGAGCCAGTCGCCGACCGCCATCGCGGCCAAGAGCCCGCCGACGCGACCGGCGAGCGCGCGCCGGCGCCGGCCGCGGGGGAGCGCGAGCAAGAGCGATACGGCGAACGGCGCCCACGGCCCGGCCACCGCGCGGGCGAGGTCGCGGCCCTCGTGGAGGGTCATCTGGACGCTCGTCCGGGCCGCCCAGGCCGTGGCACCGGGAAGGCGCCCACGGAAGTGGCGGCGAAAGCGGCGGGCGCGATCGCCGGCGAGGAGTAGCAGTGGCCCGGGCCAGCCGGCGAGCGCCGCGGCCCACGCCAGCGCGGCCCGCGGCGTCAGGAACATCACCGGCACCCGCTCGGGATGGCGGCTGAGCAGCTGCGCCACCGACTCGTTGTAGGCCACGCGGCGGCGGTACCAGGCATCTGGCCGAACACGGTCCTCGTGCGCCACCGTGATCCCGGGGTCGTAGCGGAGCTGCCAGCCGGCGTCGTGCAGGCGCCACACGAGATCGACGTCCTCGCCGAGCGACAGGTCCTCGTCGAAGCCCGCGCCGAGCGCGTCGCGGCGCGCCACCATCGCCGCGCTCGGGACGTACCAGACGGGGCTATAGGGACGGACCGGAGAGGCTTGGCGACCCATGTCGAGCGCCGAGTGACTCCGTTCGTAGGCCGCGATGGGGCCGCGGCCGCCCGGGACGGGCACGATCCGGGGGGCCACCAGGGCGACGGCCGGGTCGGCCAGGTGGTCGACCAGCTTGTCGGGGAAGCGTGCAGGTGGCAGGCAGTCGGCGTCGAGGAACGCGACGAGCGGCGTCGCCGCCAGCTGCAGTCCCGCGTTGCGCGCGGCGGACGGCCCGCGGTTCTCGGCCAGGCGGACATAGCGGGCGCCGTATTCCCCGGCGACCGCTGCGATCGGACCGCCGTCGGGCGATCCGTCGTCGACGACGATCACGGTCGCGTCCTTGGCGACCGGCGCCAGGCAGGCGGCGAGGCGCGCGGCGCCCACGGCGAGTCGCGTGGCGTCCGCGTAGACCGGGACGATGATCGTGACCTCGGCGGTCGAGCGCGCGCCGATTGGCGGGTCGGGATCGGCCAGCCCGGCGTCGAGGAGGCGCCGGGCCAGCTCGCGTTCGGCTGGGTCCTCTCCCACTGGCTGGCCAGCCAGCCAGGCCGCGGCGAGGGCGGCGCCCCCCCTGGAGAGGGTCAGGATCCGTAACGGGAAGCCGCCCACGAGGGTCCGCCCGCCCTCGAGGATCGCTAGGCCGTCGGCGCGACGCAGACGCCAGCCGGCGGGGACCGGACGGCGGTCGGCCGGCGCGCTACTCTGGCCGGCGCCCACCGAAGCACCGCTTGGGAAATAACTGGCGCTATGCAGTAGTTATCTCCCAAGCACGACTGGCTAGGCGGTCAGCCCGCCGTCCACCGGCAGCACCGCCCCGGTCAGCGCCGACGCCCCGGGGCCGCACAGCCAGACGACCGCCGCAGCCACCTCGCTGGGCTCGAGCACGCGCCGGACCAGCTGCTGTCCCGCGAACTCGTCCTGGCTGGGCAGGTCGTAGTACGTGGCGCTTGCGGCGAGCATCGCGCCCCGGGTCGAGCCGGGGCAGACCGCGGTGGCGAGCACGCCGGTGCCGGCCAGATCGGCGGCGAGCGCGCGGACGTAGGCCACGGTCGCGGCCTTGGCGGCCGAGTAGGCGGCGAGCTGAGGCATCGCGCGCAGCGCGGCGGCGGAGGCGACCGCGACGAAGCGGCCGCGGCCCGCCTCGACCATCCTCGGGACCGTCGCCTCGGCCAGGCGCCGGACGCCGTGAAGATTGACGTCGAGCAGCGTCATCCACGCCTGCTCGTCGGTTGCCCAAGCCAGGCTGCCCGCGATCACGCCGGCGGCCGCGACCGCGGCCACAGGCGCCCGGCCGGCGAGCGCGTCGGCGAGACGCGGTGCGAAGTCGGCCGACGCCACGTCGATGCAGAGGACCTCGACTCCGCCGGCGCCGCCGCCGGCCGCGCGGCAGCGCTCGGCCAGCCCGTCGAGGTCGGCCGGCGCCGGCATCTCGTATTCGATGCCCGGCTGGCGGTCGCAGGCGTCGACGAGGACGAGCGACCATCCCTCCCCGGCGAGCGCCAGGCTCGTCGCCGCGCCGATCCCGCGGGCCGCTCCGGTGACGACGGCGAGCCCGGGTTGCTCATGCATGAGCGTGCACCTGACGCTCGAGCGGCGCGTCGAGGGCCGCCGCGCATCCGTCGATCAGCTCCTCGAGCACGGCCCGGCCCTCTGCTTCGAGAGATTTGTCACAGAGTGCTAAATTATCGCGCCCGACCGCCGCGAGGAGAGGAGTACCGCGTTGAGCACTACGCCCGAGCAGCTCGAGGAGACGGCCGTCGAACCCGAGATGATGGAACCCGCGGTCTCGGAGCCCGAAGCCGAGGAGCTCGTCGTCGAGGACCTGCTGGTCGAGGACGTCTCGATCGACGGCATGTGCGGCGTCTACTAGATCGGGCGGGGACGGGTGACTTCCGCCGAGCTCAAGCGAGCTGCGGGGCTGGGTCCGGAGGTTGCGCTGAGGCATGAACGATTCGGCGCCCTGGCCTACGACTTCGGCACCCGGCGCCTGTCGTTCGTGCGTCGCCGGGCCGACGCCGTCCGCTCACTGGCCGACGAGTTCGAGACCGGCCTCGATGCGCCGATCTGCCTGACCTGGGAGCTCACCTACGCCTGCAACCTGGCGTGCGTCCACTGCCTGTCGAGCTCCGGCCGGCGCGATCCGCGCGAGCTGAGCACGGCCGAGTGCATGGCGGTGATCGACGAGCTCGAACGCATGCAGGTGTTCTACGTCAACGTCGGCGGCGGCGAGCCGACCGTGCGGCGCGATTTCTGGGAGCTCGTCGACTACGCCGTGGC
>Ga0335073_10010222_pt1 | contig 13182 bp, 13 predicted proteins | sample Lox_Sample_22_FD_207093 | JGI IMG/M metagenome (GOLD analysis project Ga0335073, IMG submission 207093) | Soil microbial communities from Loxahatchee National Wildlife Refuge, Florida, United States - Lox_Sample_2.2 | ecosystem: Environmental > Terrestrial > Soil > Wetlands | place: USA...
CCAGGTGGCCGGGTTACAGCTGCCCCGGAGCTGGACGCCGAAGCCGGCGATGGTCGGCGCCCCGTTGACGCAGGTCACCAGGTGCGAGTGCCAGCGGGTCAGCCCGCCGCCGATCTGCGGGCCGTTCTGGTTATCGCCGCCCATGATGTACATGGCGCCAAGCAGGATCGGGGCGTGGTTCGGCACGTTGATCGCGTACACGAGCGACGACGGGTCCTGCGGGTGGAGGCCCTGGTAGGCGGGGTCGGGCCCGTCGTACAGCAGGTGCTCCTCGCCGTTGGTCTTCAGCACGTACGTGTAGCCCGCCGCGAACGCCGCCTGGACGTTCGCGTACCGCTTCAGGCTCGTGTCCGTCGCCTGGATCAGCTGCGCGGCCGCGACGACCTGCTGCGCGGTCGGCGGCGCCGTCGAGCCGTACATCTGCATGTCCGGCTGGCCGTCGGTGCTGCCCATGTCGCCCATGCTGGGGTCCTGGGCGGTCGACGATGACTGGCTGGGCGAGGAGGAGGAGGAGGAGGAGGACATACTGCCGGCTGCCATCCCAGCGGGGCCCTCGGGCCCCGCCCAGCCGGGCGTCATCACCGCGGTGGTCGCCGCGATCACCGCGACGGGGACCGCGATGAGCGCGGCCGCGCTCGCGAGCGCGCCGCGGCGCGCCACCGGCCGGTCCGCCAGCGACGGCCGCCACAGCAGCGCGGCGCAGCCGGCGATCAGCAAGAACTCAAGGACGCAGCTCACCACGTCCAGCGCGCCGACCGATTCCGCGCTGTGCAGGTCAGGGCCGAACGGCAGGCCGATGGTGCGCGACGCCACGTACACCACGATGATGACCGCGTTGCCGATGATGCCGAGCGACAGCCACAGCCGCGACGGCCGCCAGAGCAGGACCGCCGGCCAGATCAGCTGGGCCCAGGAGATCACCAGGAAGAAGACGCCGTACAGCGTGTACTCGGCGAAGTGCTCGAACACGACCGCGAAGTGGATGGCCGCCGCGCCGACGGACAGCGCCGCCAGGCCGCCGAGCAGATACGGCCGGACGGTGGCCGGCCAGGCGCGGACCTCCTGATCCGCGTGGACAGGAGTGCTCATACCACGAATGCTAGGTCCGCGGCGAGGCGGCCGACATCGGCCACGAGGCCGATTCGAGTAGCTCCGGGGTGTACGTCCTGGACGCTTCGCGGGGCCCCCGTTAGGCTGCGGTGCGTGACGGACTGGGCGACTGTCGCATCCGTGGCGACGGCTGGCGGCACCCTGGTGCTGGCGGTGGCGACGTTCGCCTCGATCCGTTCGGCGAACCGGTCGGCCAGAGTCGCCGAACGCGCCGCCCGGACGGCGGAGCGGTCGCTGCTGGCCGGCCAGCGCCCGCTGCTGGTGACCTCCCGGCTGGAAGACCCGGAGCAGGACCTCCAGTTCACCGAGGGAACACTCCTGGGGGTCCGCGGCGGCGAGGCCGCGCTGAAAGTCAGTGACGACGCGATCTACCTGGCCGTCTCGGTCCGCAACGTGGGCACCGGGCTCGCCGTGCTGCTCGGCTGGCACGTGCGGGTAGGGGTAGAGCAAGAGCGGTCGCATCCGCCGCTCGAGGAGTTCGCCGGCCAGCGCAGGGACATTTACGTGCCGCCGGGCGACGTCGGATTCTGGCAGGCCGCGCTGCGCGATCCGACGGCCGGGCAATTCAAGGCGGTGGGCGCGGCGATCCAGGCCGCGCAGGCGCTGGTGGTGAGCGTGCTCTACGGTGATTTCGAGGGCGGGCAGCGGGTGATCAGCCAGTTCATCCTGCGCCACCAAGGGGACCGGTGCCTGGTGTCGGCGGGCAGGCACTTCCAGATCGACCAGCCGGATCCCCGGGAGGGGCAGTAGGCGGCGTCACCGGAGGGTGATCACGTTCGCGGTGACCAGGCCGGCGTCGTCGGAAGCGAGGTAGGCGATCACGTCGGCGACCTGCTGCGGGGTGGCGATGTGGATGAGCGTCGGGCTGCTGGCCACCTGCTCGCGCACGGCGTCGGTGACCCATCCGGTGTCGGTCACGGGCGGGTACACCATGTTCGCGGTGACCCCGTACCGGGCGAGTTCGAGGGCGGCTGACATCGTGTAGTTCTCCTGGGCCGCCTTGGCCGCCCCGTAGGAGACCTCCTCGGGAAAGCCGAGCTGGCCGCCGGAGGTCAGGCCGATGATCCGGCCCCAGGTTGCCTGGCGGGCGATGTGCCGCCGGGCGAATTCGGCGATCATCAGGGCCGCGCCCATCGCGTCCACGGCGAACTGCCGGGTCCACGTCTGTGCTGTCACCGGCTGCAGCGTCCGGCCGGCCCGGTCGGTCGCGGCGGCGCCGAAGGTGTCGGCCAGCCAGCCGGTCGCGTTGTTGACCAGGATGTCCACCGGGCCGAGCCGCTCCTCGGCAGTGTCGAAGAGCCGGGCGGGCGTGGCCGGGTCGGACAGGTCGGCCTCCACGGCGACCGCCGTGCCGCCGTTGCGTTCGATGCGGGCGATGACGGCCGCGGCGTCTCTGGCGCGGTTGTCCCGGAACGTGCGCGGGATGCCGGGGTCTTCCGGGTCCGCCACCCGGAGGTAGGTGCAGAGCACGGCGCAGCCCTGGCGGGCCAGGGCCTCCGCCGTCGCCGCCCCGATGCCGTGATTGGCGCCCGTGACGATCGCGGTGTGTCCAGCGGTGTGGTCGCTGGTCATGCTGCCTCCCTCAGTTAGGGTGCTTTCGTGGCCTTCGACGTTGCCCGTGCCCGGCGTGATACCCCCGGCGTCACCAGGGTGGCACATCTGAACAACGCGGGGGCGGCGCTGCCGCCGTCCGCCGTGACGGAAGCGGTCATCGCGCATCTACGGCTGGAAGCGGAGATCGGCGGGTACGAGGCCGCCGACGCCGCGCATGACCAGGTGGAAGCCGTCTATCCGGGGCTCGCGCAGCTGCTCGGCTGCCAGCCCGATGAGATCGCGGTGGTGGAGAACGCGACCAGGGGGTGGGACATGGCGTTCTACTCACTGGGCTTCAAGCCGGGGGACCGCATCCTGACGGCCCGCGCCGAGTACGCGAGCAACGTGATCGCCTACCTCCAGGTCGCCAGGCGAACCGGGGCGGTCGTCGAGGTAATCGAGGACGACGAGCACGGCCAGTTCTCCGTCGCGGACCTGAAGGAGCGCCTCGGGCGCGGTCCCGGCACGGTGAAGCTCATCGCCATGACCCACGTTCCGACCCACGGCGGTCTGGTGAACCCCGCCGAGGAGGTCGGCGCCGTCGCGCGTGAGGCGGGTGTCCCGTTCCTGCTGGACGCCTGCCAGTCGGCCGGGCAGCTGGTCGTCGACGTGCAGCGGATCGGCTGCGACATGCTGTCGGGCACCGGCAGGAAGTTCCTGCGCGGCCCGCGGGGCACCGGATTCCTGTACGTGCGGCGCGAGATGCTGGACGAGCTCGAGCCGCCGTTCCTCGACCTGCACGCCGCGACCTGGACCGGCCCCGGCAGCTTCGAGGTCCGCGGCGACGCGCGGCGGTTCGAGAACTGGGAGACCAATTACGCGGGCAAGGTCGGCCTCGGCACGGCGGTCTCGTACGCGCTGTCCTGGGGGATCGACGCCATCGAGGCGCGGGTGACCGCGCTGGCGGCCGAACTGCGCTCGCGGCTTGCCGCGATTGACGGGGTGCGGGTGCACGACCAGGGCCTGCGGCGCTGTGCGATCGTCACCTTCAGCGTGGCGGGCGTGCCTGCCCAGGAAGTTCAGCGGCACCTCGCGGCGAGCGGCGTCAACACGAGCGTGTCACTCGCCTCGCACGCGCAGCTCGACCTGCCGCACCGCGGCCTGCCCGATCTGGTCCGCGCCTCTGTGCACTACTACAACACCGACGCCGAACTGGACCGGCTGCTTGCCGCGCTCCCGGCGCCCAGGGCTTAGGACGGGCACGACGGGTGTGCCGTGCGGAATGCCCAGCGGCCCGCGGTCAGCGTCGCCACGACGGCGCCGACCGCTCCGGCTCGGATAGCCACGTCCGCGATATTGAACGTGGCGGGGTAACCAGCGAGATGAATCCAGTCCACCACCGCGCCCTGGCCGGGCCCCGGTGACCGCAGCAGCCGGTCGGCGAGGTTGCCCGCGGCGCCCCCGGCCACCACGGCCAGGCACAGCGCCACACCGGGCCTGCGGGTCCGCACCAGCCAGCTGACAGCGGCGGCGAGCACGGCCGCGGCGACCACCGTGATAAGCACCGGATGCCCGGCCCCGATCCCGAAGCTCGCCCCGGTGTTGCGTACCAGCCGGACCGAGACGAGGCCGCCTCGCGCAACGCAGGTCTTGACAGCGGTCGGAGGAACTTGGTCAAATGACTTAGGCAGATGACTAATCGGGTTGCGATCGCAAGCCTGGCATGACAGGGGCCTTCATGGAGGCGAGCACCGCCGTTGTGGCAGCGCCGAAGACGCCGGCCCGCGCGGCCGCCGAGGAAGCGCTGCTGGATGCGGCGGAACGGCTGCTGGCCGACGTCGGGTATGCGGGCATCACGACGCGGAGGCTCGCGAAGGAAGCGGGTGTCAACCACGGCCTCGTGCACTATTACTTCGGCTCCAACGAGAACCTGCTGGTGCACGCGCTGGAACGGTTCACCAGCCGGCTGATCACCCGGCAGCGGGAGCTGTACGAGGACGACGTGCCGTTCGCCGACAAATGGCGCACCGCGATGCGCTACCTGGTTAGCGAGGATGTCCGCTACCAGAAGATCTGGCTTGAGCTGCAGGCGCTGGCCTGGAACAACCCCGACATCAGAGCGCGGCTGGCGCGGGTGAACGCCGAATGGCGGTCGGTGCTGACGGAGGCGTTCGACGAGCCGCGTCGTGAGCTTGGCATTCCGCTGCCTCTGCAGGCGCTGGTGTCGCTGGTGATGACGTTCAACCTCGGGATCATCATCGAGCGACTGGGCGGCATCGAAACGGGGCACCGCGAACTACTGGAATGGATCGGGCAATGGATATCCAGCTGACTGCGCCCGGCGGGGAACAGTCCCGGGCGCGGTACCCGGATAGCTCCGGCTACATCAAGCGCGACGGCGTTCGCCTGTACTACGAGGTCTACGGCTGTGGCGAGCCGACCGTGTTCCTGCTGCCGACGTGGTCGATCATCCACTCCCGGCACTGGAAGATGCAGATTCCCTACCTGGCCAGGCACTGCCGCGTGCTCACCTTCGACGGCCGTGGCAACGGGCGCTCTGACCGCCCCGCGGCCGGATACGAGGAAGCCGAGTTCGCCGCCGACGCGCTGGCGGTGATGGACGCTACCGCGACCGGGCGCGCGGTAATCGTCTCGCTGTCGGTGGGCGCGCAGCGCGGCCTCATCCTGGCCGCCGAGCACCCTGACCGGGTAGCAGGAGCCGCGTTCGTCTGCCCGGCGGTCCCGCTCGCCTCTCCGCTGGAGGATGGCGCGCGCTACCCGTTTGATGAGGTGCTGCGGGACGGTGACGGCTGGCCGAAAGAGAAGTTCTCCGGCTGGGTAGAGGATTACCGCGGTTTCCTTGAGTTCTTCTTCTCGCAGATGTTCACCGAGCCGCATTCGACCAAGCCGATCGAAGACTGTATCGGCTGGGGCCTCGAGACCACCGCCGAGACCATTATCGCGACCGAGATCGGCAACGGCATGGACGAGGCGACCGCCCGCTCACTGGCGGAACGGATTCGCTGCCCCGTGCTGGTGATCCAGGGCTCGGGCGACGCGATTACCGGTCCCGGCCGCGGGATGGCGCTCGCCGAGGCAGCCGGCGGCGACCTGGTGATGCTGGAGGGCTCCGGCCACGGCCCGCATGCGCGGGACCCGGTCAAGGTCAACCTGCTGCTACGGGACTTCGCCGTGCCCGCGGGGACGCACCCGCGGTGGACGCGCGGCCGGTCTCGTCCCAAGCGCGCGCTGTATGTCTCCTCGCCGATCGGGCTCGGCCACGCCCAGCGCGACGTGGCGATCGCCAGCGAGCTGCGCAAGCTGCGCCCTGACCTGCGGATTGACTGGCTTGCGCAGCACCCGGTCACGGCGGTGCTCGAAGCGCGCGGCGAGCGCGTCCACCCGGCCAGCGCCCAGCTCGCCAGCGAATCCGCGCACGTCGAGTCCGAGTCGGCCGAGCACGACCTGCACGCCTTCCAGGCCATCCGGCGGATGGACGAGATCCTGCTATCGAATTTCATGGTCTTCCACGACCTAGCCCGCGAGGAGCACTACGACCTGTGGATCGGTGATGAGGCCTGGGAGCTCGACTACTACCTGCATGAGAACCCTGAGCAGAAGACCGCCGCCTTCGCCTGGTTCACCGACTTCGTCGGCTGGCTGCCAATGCCCGACGGCGGCGAGCGCGAGGCGTTCCTGACCGCCGACTACAACGCCGAGATGATCGAGCACATCGCCCGGTTCCCGCGGGTGCGGGACCGCGCGATCTTCGTGGGCGACCCCGACGACATCGTCCCTGGCGCCTTCGGGCCCGGGCTGCCGCAGATCCGCGACTGGACGCGGCAGCACTACGATTTCGCTGGCTACATCACGGGCTTCAGCCCTGGCCAGCTCGAGGACAGGGAAGCGCTCGGCTACCGTCCGGACGAGCGGGTCTGTCTCGTGACCGTGGGCGGCTCGGGGGTCGGCGGCGACCTGCTGCGCCGCGTGATCGCCGCATTTCCTGAGGCCAAGCAGCGCGTGCCCGAGCTGCGGATGATCGTGGTCGCGGGCCCGCGGATCGACCCTGACAGCCTGCCCGCTCATGACGGCCTGGAAGTGCGGTCCTACGTCCACGAGCTCTACCGGCATCTGGCCGTCTGCGATCTCGCGGTCGTCCAGGGCGGGCTCACCACGGCGATGGAGCTGACCGCGAGCCGACGGCCGTTCCTGTACTTCCCGCTCCGTCACCACTTCGAGCAGAACCTGCACGTCCGTCACCGGCTGGAGCGCTACCGGGCCGGGCGGTGCATGGACTACCAGACCGCCGGGCCGTCCGATATCGCCGCGGCGATCGCCAGCGAGATCGGCCGCCAGGTGGACTACCGGCCGGTCGCCGCGGACGGCGCCGCCCGCGCGGCGGCCCTGCTCGCCGACCTCCTCTAGCAGTCAGCGGCAGGAGCCGGACGTCGGCCCTAGCTGCTGCGGCAGCCGGTATAGGGCACCTGGCCCAGGTCGGGGAAGCCGGGCAGGTCGGCGGCGGCGGCTTGCCCGGCATAGGTGTAGCTGACGGCGAACTGGACAGGAAGCGGCGCCGGGCAGGCGACGAGGACCTGGACGGTGACGCTGAACCATGTGCTGTCACCGGGCCCGAGGGTGACCGGAACCTGGGCTGCCCCGGTCGCCCCGCATGGCGCCCACTGCTGCGAGATCATCGTGAGGCCGCTCAGGGGAAACAGGGTGCGGATCCGGCCAAGCCCGATCGGCTCCGTGGATGTGTTGGTGACCTGCACGCCGAGCTGGAGCTCCCGCCCGGACTGCAGGGAACACGTGCCGGTGCCCTGGGTCAGTGCCAGGCCGCCCGTGAACACCGTGCCGGTGCCCTGGATCGCGGTGCCCTTGATCACTATCTGCGGTGCCGGCGGTACCGGCAGGGCTGGGCTGGCGCTGGCCGTCGGCGCCGCGCTGGCGTTCCTCGGCGCCTGCCGGTATCCGGCCGCGTATCCCGCGGCAAGCCCGATGACCAGCCCCACGGCCAGCAGGATCGCGGCGCCCCGCGGCGGCCGCCAGGGTGGCCGCCAGTTCAGCGATGGAAAGAAGCGGCGTCCGCCTTGCTCCACCACATCGGCGCCGTTCTCGGTCACCTGACCAGGCTATGCCGGGCACCGTGACGGCACCAGTCGCCCGGCCAGCCAGCCGATGCGCCGTAATCTGGGACGGTGGCCAATGCGACCGGCGGGGGAGTGCTGGCGGAGCATGCGGTCTATCCCGGTACCTTCGACCCCTTTACGCCAGGTCATTTCGACATCGTCGAGCGGGCTCGGCATCTGTTCGCGCGGGTCACCGTGCTCGTGGCCGTAAATGCTGAGAAACAGCCGGCCAGCACCCCGTCCGAACGAGCGATCCAGCTGCGCAGGGAACTGCCTGTGAGCTGGGACAACGTGTCGGTTGCCGCGTGGGCGGGGCTGACCGTCGCGTTCTGCCGCCAGCATGGCGCCGACGTGATAATCCGCGGTGTGCGCAACCGGTGCGACTTTCGTCATGAATCTCAGCTGGCGGCGATGAACGAGGCCATGGGTGTTACCACGCTGCTCCTGCCTGCGCAGCCTGGGCTGGTGGCCATCTCATCAACAGTTTTTGCGCGGGCTCGGTAGCTGAGCGGTCGATCGCCGAGTCCTCTCCCGTGTGTAGATGGTCGTGATCGGGGCAGGGTGTCGCGGGTCCGCATAAGCGATTCGTGCTGAGGAGAGTTCTTCGTGACTTCCATTCCGGACATCAGCCTGAACAACGGTCAGGCCATTCCGCAGCTCGGCTTCGGTGTCTTCCAGGTTGAGCCGAAGGACACGGTGGCCGCAGTGAGCACGGCGCTCGAGGCCGGGTACCGGCACATCGACACCGCCGAGATGTACGGCAACGAGGCCGAGGTAGGCGAGGCCGTCGCCAGGTCAGGCCTGGACCGCGGCGAGGTCTTCGTCACCAGCAAGCTGAGCAACGACGCGCACGAGCCCGACGATGCCCGCCAGGCCTTCGAAGGGACGCTCAAGGCTCTCGGCACCGAGTACGTCGACCTGTTCCTGATCCACTGGCCGCTGCCGACCAGGTACGGCGGTGACTTCGTGCAGACCTGGCGGACGCTGGAGGAGTTCTACCGCGAGGGCCGGGCCCGCTCCATCGGGGTGTCCAACTTCCAGCCCCACCACCTGCGGCGGCTGCACGGTGAGACCGAGATCATCCCGGCGGTCAACCAGATCGAGGTGCACCCGTACCTGACCCAGGACGAGGTGCGCGCCTTCTGCGCTGAGCATCAGATCGCGATCGAGGGCTGGTCACCGCTGGGGAAGGGGGGTGTCCTCGCCGACCCGACCATCCAGTCAATCGCCGCGCGGGCGGACAAGACCCCGGCTCAAGTCGTCCTGCGCTGGCACATCCAGCGGGGCGACATCGTGTTTCCCAAGTCGGTCACCCCGGACAGGATCCAGGAGAACATCGACATCTTCGACTTCGAACTGCCCGCCACCGACGTCGAGGACATCACGCTGCTGAACAAGAACGAGCGCACTGGCCCTGACCCTGACAAGTTCGCTGGCCAGTAGCCCGTTCACTCGCGCTTGACACGCGCTTGCGCCCGATCACATGCTGAAGCAGTTCGGTGCGGAACAGGGGAGAGGCGGGCTCATGGCACTGTCACGCGACATTATGACCGATGAGCAGCGGAAATCGGTCGCCCTTGAGTACCTGAAGGCGTTCGACAACGGCGGCGTCACCTCGACCGGCGGCAGCATCCTCGACCTCTTCGCCGAAGACGCGCAGGTCTACTTCCCGAAGTGGGGCCTCGCGACGGGCAAGGCGGAGATCGGCACGATGTTCGGCGACGTGGGCGGGACGCTCAAGTCGATCACTCACCACTACTCGCATTTCAACTGGATCTTCTCCGGCAGTGATCTGCTGGTCGTCGAGGGCACGAGCCACGGCGAGCATCAGGACGGTCCGTGGCGCGCCGGAGTCCCCGAATCGGGCGCGGGCCGCTGGTGCGACGTCTTTGAGATCCGTGACTACCTGATCCAGCGGTGCTTCATTTACCTCGACCCGGACTACGCCGGCCGGGACACCGCGCGGTATCCCTGGCTCACAGCCGAGCAACACGGCTGAGCCAGCGCTTTCTCCTCCGGTGACCCGGCCGCAGCGAAGGCGCAGCTGCCTGACAGAGTGAACCCATGCTGAATCAGGTGGCCGACGGTGTCTGGGTCCGGCAGAGCGCGTGGGTCTGGAGCAATGCCATCGTGGTGCGCGGGGAGGGCGGGCTGATCCTGGTCGATCCCGGCATCGATGGCTCGGATCTGAACCAGCTCGCTGATGACGTGGACCGGCTCGGCATCCCGGTGGTCGCCGGGTTCTCCACCCATCCGCACTGGGACCACCTGCTGTGGCATTCCCGGTTCGGCGACGTGCCGCGCTACGCCACCCCCGCCGGCGCCCGCGCTGCCAGTGAAGGCCGGAAGCGGGGACAGCAGATGGCGGCGGAGAGCGCGTCGGGCATCCCTCTCGAACTGCTGGGGCTCGTTACCCCGCTGCCCGCGGACGGCGGACCCGTACCGAGGGAGATCATCGAGCATCAGGCGCACGCCATCGGCCACGCCGCGGTCCTGTTCGCGGACCGTGGCGTCCTGCTCGCCGGCGACATGCTCTCCGACGTCCTGATCCCGCTCCTCGACCCCCGCCGCCCCGGCCAGGTGGACGCCTATGAGACGGCACTCGACCGGCTGGGGGAGGCCGCCAGGCACGTCGATGTCCTCGTCCCCGGCCACGGTGCCGTTGCCGATGGTCCCGAGGTGGCGGCCCGTCTCGCCGCTGATCGTGCCTACATTGACGCGCTGCGGCAAGGAGAGGACCCGGTCGACCCGCGTCTGGGGCCGGACTGGCTCCCCATCCACCAGTCGAACCTGGAGCAGGCCCGACGGCAGTAGGGTCTTCCGATTGCGCCGCGGGGCACCGGCAGTTATCGTTTCGATATATAGTTCGATATATACCGGAGAGGCAGCGGCATGTCCGGCGGCCAGTTGTACGACACCATCGGAGCCACTTACGCGGTGACGCGGCGCACCGAGCCGCGGATCGCCGCACAGGTCTGGGCTGCGCTCGGCGATGCGCTGACGGTGCTGAATGTCGGGGCTGGCACCGGCTCCTACGAGCCGCCCGGCCGGGACGTCATCGCGGTGGAACCGTCGGCGGTTATGCGGGCGCAGCGTCCCGCGGGCGCGGCGCCGTGTGTGGCCGCCGCGGGGGAGAGCCTCCCGTTCGGGGACCAGTCCTTCGATGCCGCGATGGCGTTTGCCACCGTTCACCACTGGCAAGATCCGATCGCCGGGCTGCGCGAGATGCGGCGCGTGGCTCGCCGCGTGGTGGTGTTCACCCACGACACCACCGGCGCTGGATGGCATCGTCGGTTCTGGCTCACTCGCGATTACCTGCCTGAGGCCGCTGATCTCCTGGGGGGCCGGCCGTCGCTGACCGAGCTGGCTCGCGCGATCGGAGCCCGCATCGAACCGGTGCTCATTCCGTGGGACTGCGCTGACGGCTTCTTCGAGGCCTACTGGCGCCGGCCCGAGGCATACCTGGACGATCACGTGCGTCGCGGGGTGTCGGTGTGGGCCAGAGTCGGGCCGGAGGCCGAACAGCGGGCAGTGCGCAGCCTCCGCGCAGACCTGGTCTCAGGCCGGTGGGCTGACCGCAACCGCGACCTCATCGCCCTCGACGCGGCCGAGCTTGGCCTTCGCCTGCTCGTAACCTGAACACGAATGAGGATGTCCTGTCTCAAGGAGCCCGGTAGGGAGTCGATGAGCGTTGACCGACAGTAAGCCCGCCAACGAGGAGAAGGAAACGCGGACACCCGCGCCGCCTAGCGATGACCTGACAGAGACGCATCACACCCTCGCGACCCCGGCGGGAGAGATCCGCTACACCGCGAGTGCCGGGCGCGTCGTGCTGCGGGAGCAGGTGCACGAGGACGGCCACTTCAAGGGCCTCGAGGCCAAAGCCGAGATGTTCATCACCGCGTATACCCTCGACGGCGCCGACCCGACTGTCCGCCCCGTGACCTTCGCGTTCAACGGCGGCCCCGGCTCTTCCAGCGTATGGCTGCACCTCGGCCTGCTCGGCCCGCGCCGGGTGCTCATGGGCGACGCGGGATCGCTTGCTCCGCCGCCGTATGGGATAGGCGACAACGCCGAGTCGCTGCTCGCCCACACCGACCTGGTGTTTATCGACCCAGTCTCGACCGGCTACTCCAGAGTCGTCACCGGCGGCAAGGCATCGGAGTACCACGGCTTCAAGCGTGACCTGGAGTCCGTCGGCGAGCTGATCCGGCTATGGACATCGCGGAACGGCCGGTGGCTGTCACCCAAGTATCTCGCTGGCGAGTCATACGGCACGGTACGCGCCAGCGCGCTCGCCACCTACCTGCAGCGCGAATTCGGCTTGTTCTGCAACGGCATGATGCTCATCTCATCGGTGATCGACATGGGCACTATCCGTTTCACGGAGGGCAACGACCTGCCTCATGTCCTGTTCCTGCCGACCTACGCGGCGCTAGCGCACTACCACGGCCTACACGGCAGCAGGTCGCTGCGAGAGGTCATCGACGAGGCGGTGGCCCTGGCCGCGGGACCGTACCTGCAGGGACTGGCGAGCGGCAGTCGGCTCCCGGGAGCCGACCGTGCCGACCTGATCCGCCGGGTGGCGGGGGTAACCGGGCTCGCCGAGGATTACGTCCGGCGGGTGAACCTGCGTATCGAGCACATGCGGTTCTTCCGCGAGCTGCTGCGTCACCAGGGGAGGGTCATCGGTCGCCTCGACGGGCGCTTCACCGGCTACGAACCCGACGACGGTGGCGAGAAACCGTCAGATGACCCAAGCAACGTCGCCATCAGGGGACCTTACGCGGCTGCCCTCAATCACCACGTCCGGGTGGATCTCGGCTACGCCTCTGACCTGCCGTACGAGCTCCTGACCGGCCGCGTTCAGCCATGGAGCTACGCCGAGTTCGAGGGCCGTCACGTGTCCGTCTCCTCGATGCTCGGCGAGGCGATGCGGCACAACCCGCACCTGCGGGTCTACGTGGCATGCGGCTATTACGACGGCGCTACTCCGTTCTTCGGCGCCGAACATGCGTTCGCACATCTCGATATCCCGGACGAGCTGCGGTCCAACATCAGCTTCGAGTACTACGAGGCCGGCCACATGATGTACGTGCACGAGCCCAGCCGCCTGCGGCAGAGCGCCACGCTCGCGGCGTTCGTTGGCGGTACCGCGCCGCCGTCCTAGCGCCGCGAAAGCGTCGCGACCATTCTACTTAACATAATGTACATTATCGGCACTTAGCGCGAGAGTCGCCGCCTTGACACTTATCCGAGTGTTGGATAACTTGGATGAATGAACGTTGACGCAGTGACTCGCGAACTTCGCCGACGCCTTTCTGACGGCTCGAAGTGGAGGGTCGGCGAGCGGTTCTACACCTTCGCACAGCTCATGGACGATGAGTTCCCGGCGGAGCTGACGAGTATC
>Ga0335073_10010223_pt1 | contig 13181 bp, 9 predicted proteins | sample Lox_Sample_22_FD_207093 | JGI IMG/M metagenome (GOLD analysis project Ga0335073, IMG submission 207093) | Soil microbial communities from Loxahatchee National Wildlife Refuge, Florida, United States - Lox_Sample_2.2 | ecosystem: Environmental > Terrestrial > Soil > Wetlands | place: USA: Florida...
TCATCCTCGTATCCAATCCGCCGGTCAGCGACATTGCAATTCGCTCGGGTCCATCGAAATATCGGGGAAGATTCCGCGAGAAAACTTCTCGGAACTCGGAATAGTATCTCTCCGGCTCCAATGGCTCTTGCTGCTCCCATTCCTCGGGTTTGAAATACGATTCCTTCTTGACCGGGTTGCCGCTGCTCAATATCCACTTCGATCCGCCCGGTAATTGGGAAATGTCCTTGAAGAGCGTGCGGCCCTCCAGCGTGCAACCGCAAGCGATGAACTCGCCCAGTGCTGTAGGATCCAGATTTCGAAGTTCGGGGCACACTGCAAGAATCGCCTTGGCCTCGGCGCCGAAATAAAACGCATCCTTCGATTGATGGCAATAGATTCGGTGGACGCCCCATCTGTCGTTGAAGAGCATTACCTTTCTGCGATTCTCGTCGATCAACAACCCGTGGAATCTGCCATTCAGTCCCAGCGGAAACGAGGGATCCTCTTCATAGAGATGAACAAGATAAGAAGGCCCGGCAGCGTCAAGCGCATGTCCCAGCTCTTTCAAGTGCTGTGCTGTGCCCGGCTCCGGAAACTCTTCTCCTGAAAAAATAAGGGTGACCTCACCACGCTCATTTCGCAATGGCATTCCGTCGGAAAACGAGTCTTTGCGCGCAACCCATCCGACGTACACGCCGAGTGGTTCGTTCACCCACGTGCCGGTAACGTAAGAGCTCTCATGACGAAGGGCTTCGACCATGCGGCAGAGCTCACGCTCCGCCCTTTCGCGGGGCATCGGACTTATGAATCCTACGATTCCTGGCATTTTTGAGGGAGCCGCAACTCTTTCCAGGTCCGGCTAAGCGCCTTGCAGACCGGAGAATCGCCTCTGATACCAAAAGCCGCGGACTTTGCGAAAGGTCGCGATTACGGGTTCGGGAACCCAATCGAGCATATTTCGGTGCAAACCGATGCGGAGGGCCACGCGCCCTGTCGCCGTGAGCGGAACGTAATACCGAGGCAGTTCGATTTTCTGGAATCCGTTGTGGAGCTTAAATTCCGCAAGACTGTCGCGCTGTTTTTTCCCGTACGATATGCTGGCATACCATAGGTAGGCGACGCCTCGATCGGCGCAGGATCGAACAGCCTGCGCAACCAATGCATTTGTAGGGGCCTTATCCCGGTGCCGAATCATCGAAACGATCTGCATCAGGCCGGCTTGGTTTCGATCTTCGTCCATCACGAGTTTCACAAAGCCAATCAGGGAATCCTCGAAAAAGGCCCCGAGGAAAATACTGCGGTCGATGAACGTCCCGTTAATTCTGCGGACTTCCTCGAGGGTCTTCCCATAGTGCCAAAACCTCATGCCTTGGCGAACCGGCGATTCGTTATAGACGGCCGAAATCCCTCGAACGAGCGTGTCGTCGAAGGGTACTTCTCGAACCACGACCCCGTTTTTCGCCGACTTCCGAACCTTGTTTCTGACCTTGAAATCGATTTGATTTTTCATCCAATGGTCAAACGTCGAAACGGGGAGCGCAGCCATGTTGTCCCATTCCATCGGATACGCATATAGGGGCCTTGTCTGCGGGAGCTTTTGAATGAATGTGAAAAGATCAATCCGTTTCCCGGAATCGTGGATCACTTTCAGCGCAGCCTTCGGATCGTCGAGAAACTGATAGCCTTCTCCGTCGAGGAAAGCAATTCGTACAAGATTTCCTTTAATCCGGATTTCCTTGCCGTTAACTTCCAAAAAACACCTGCCTTCCTTCGGACTGTTGCCGCAGAAACATCGCACGAGACATCCCGATCATTTTGGGGAGTTTCGGGTTTCAGCTAAATCGCTGCAAGCGATGCGTGGTAGACGCATTCTGGAACGAGTTTGACCTCGAGACGGAGGCTGCGGCCCGACCGGTCCCGATTGGAACAAAATTCGGGCCGGCGTTAGCCAGGTGGGTAGCCGGGCCGGCCAATTCCGGGCTTGCCTGCGAGGGCGCCTCGGCCATAACGATTGCCCGGCTGGCCGCGAAGCTCGAAAGGATTAGGCAAAACCATATGGGGTCAAGCATGCGGAAACCAGCCTCGGTAATGCTGTAAATTGCCGAGCTCAGAATGTAAGCCACGAGGAGGCTCCCGAGCGCCGGATTGCGACGGAAGGCGTCAACGGCCCTCCGATAGCCCTGTATGAGAATCAGGAAGATCATGCCCACGCCCACCAAGCCCAGATTCAGATAAACCTCGAGGTAACCGTCATGCGCTTCGTTCACACCGGGGTATATACGCCACAAATTCTCCAATCGCGGCCCAAACCAGAAGTTCTCGAAGCCGGCGCCGACGATTGGATTGGGCGCCATAGGAAACAACAGTTCCCAAACCTCGGTGCGCCCAGTGAAGTCGGCATTCCTCCCCACCGCGCTGGCGGCCGCACCTTTGCCTCCGAGCAGCACCACAAGGCCGCCGCCAAGCAATATGGCGAGAACGAGAGCATGTACGGCTGCGGGCCGGCGCGTAAACAGAGGCAACGAGGTGGCGATCATCAGCCCTGCCCCGAGGGTGAAGCAGGCTCCGGAGGTGGCAGAATGAGCCGTAAACAAGAGCGCAAGGCCGAAATAGAGAAGAAAACCCTGGGCCAGCAAGCGGCGCTTACGATTGGGCTCGTCTTTATTGCGAAGAAGTCGGAGCACCTGCCAAAATGCGCCCAGCGTAAGGGCGAACGTCATCACGCCTAACATGTTTTTGTTCGTCGTGACCCCGGTATTTGTGTTTTCTCCCCACAGGTCGTAGACGTGGCCTAGGCTCGGATAGTATTTGAGCAAGAGAATCGAAACAGGCAAAAGGATAAAGCCGACGCGGGAGAAAAAGCGCCTCAGGGCCGCGGTCGGCTGAGGATCCGTCGCAATCACCAGTGCCATGGCCAGGTCGCCGACCCCTCTTACCCACCTGGTCAAGCCATGCCCCGGAAAATCAGACCACGCAGCGCTGGCAAGGCAATAGAGAAAATACAATGCCACCGGCCAGCTGAGCTTGAGCACAAGATTGGCCAGCCGGTTGCGATGGCATAGGACGACGACTGCAGAGAGAATCAAGAAGGCGCTGATCAGATCATCGACCAGGCTGCCGCTGCCGGAATCCGTCAGGGGATTTACCCCGAGCCACATCGAAACTGGCCTCGAGCCTATGATCCACATCCAGATGACCGGCAGCCATAGAGCCTTCGAGGTTCGCGCGGATGAGTCACGGTCCAGGAAAAAAAGACCGGCGATTCCGACGACGTAAACCAAGAGTGCTATTGATGGAGGCATCTTGTTGGTTGGCTAAGTCAGGCCACCCTTACGGGTTCCCAGCCTTGACAGTATAACTCGCGAATATTCTGCGAAGTTGCGGTTCAGATATCAGTTGGTGGACGCAATGCGACCGAGGGAGCAAACTGCGTTTCGTGTACCGAAGCGGCGTCAGCATTGAACTTACGATGCAGCCATCGAATTCTGCCGACATCCCACAACATGCGGATTGAATCGCTGGCGATATTAACTTTCGAGCCAGGCTGCGCCGTCCAATTCACAGGAATCTCGGCGATCGAAAGCGAAAGCTGGCGCGCGATGAACAAGGCCTCGACATCAAACGCGAAGCCCACGGTTTTCTGCCGGGAAAAGATCGCCGCAGCTGCTTCTCGACGAAACATCTTGAATCCGCACTGAGTATCGCCGACGCCCTCCACCGCGAGAAGATTTACGAAGAAAGCGAAGCTGCGGCCGATCAGGTGCCGATAAAAGGGCGTTTTCACTTCGATTTCGCCCGGCTGCTGCACAACCCGCGATCCGATCGCCACGTCGACACCTTTTTCGAGGGCGTCAATCAATTTGGGAATTTCGTTTAAGGGCGTCGCTCCGTCCGCATCCATAAACAGAACGAAGCGGCCCCTGGCATTCAGCATTCCGATGCGAACAGCAGCGCCTTTGCCCATGTGCGGACATGCAAGGGCCCGGATTCTGACGTCGCTTCTCTCGAAGAGACGCGCGAGCGCAAGTGTTTGATCGCGACTGCCGTCGTCCACAATAATGAGTTCAAAGTTGAGATCCTGGTTGCCGCACCAGCGGATGGTCTCAAGCACAGTTCGGGGCAGGCGTGCCTGCTCGTCGTATGCAGGGATTGCGATCGATAACTGAATGTCGCTTCGGACGGGCGGTTTCAGTTCAACCGACGAGGAAAGCTCCTCCAAGATCGAGCGCGTTTTCTCGATGATTGGGGGATGATCTTCACGATTCGGTCGACGAGCAGCTGCGTCTTTGGGGCGGCCAAGCGGAATCTTGTAGAAACCGCCTGCGAAGTAGAAGATCCCGCCGGCAATCGTCGTGAACAAGTACTGGCCCGCGTGTTGCAATAGAACCATCGCCAACGCAGGAACTGCAGGCACCCCGGAGCTGATCAGATAGACCGGTGCGGCAACCTCAATCGTGCCGATGCCGCCTGTCGTCAGGGGTACCAGGGATGCCAGATTCACTACCACAAGGGCGAGTAGCGAGGTCTCAAAGGTCATGCCATCCCAAATGGCGAGACCGAAACAATAATACCAACCGATCTCAACGCACCAAACAACGACGGTCATCGTGATCGCCCCGATAAACCGACCTGGGGTGCGGAGAGACAGAAGTCCATCGAGAAATTGCGTTGCTTTCTCCTGCGCGTAGGAGGTCACGTGGCCCGGAAACTTTCGGTTTGCGGCGGCGATAACGGATCGTATCCGAGCGTCGAAGCAGACGCCTAAGACGAGCGCTGAAGTGAGAGCGCCGAAGGCCAGCGAGACCAGAAGAAGAGCCCATTCGAGTCGGCGATCGACATGCACCAAGGCGACGCCGATCAGTCCGAAGAGCGAGAGAACTAATCCATCAAGAATTCGCTCGACTGAGATCGAAGCGAGCGCGGTTGTCCGGCCGCGGTCATCGGAAGTCTTCGCGGCGGTGCAGTGCGCACGAAGTATCTCGCCCAGTCTCGCGGGCAATAGATTGTTGCCCATGAAGCCGATTAAGATCAGGCGAAATGAATCCCAGTAGCTGAGGCTAGGCTCCCAGATTCGCCAGCGAGCTGCGCGCAGAAGATAGGCGCAAACTATAAGCAATGCGCCAAGGGCCAGGAGGTTCACATGCGCTCGGAGGACGAAGGCCATCGCTTGTCGCAAGTCAAACCGGCGGAGCCCGAGATAGAGCACCAATCCGGCAAGGACGAGAGACGCGACTGATTGCGCGAACCGCTTCACAGGCGCCCCGTATGCGTTTTGAATTCTCGGATCATCTTGTGAACTTGCTCTTGTGAACTTGCTCGAGTTATTGCAGAAAAGCCAAGCCCGATGCCTGTATACAGGCTACCGCCACAAAGCTCCGCGGTGGCCGCGGGCTCGGAGCTGCTTAGATGCAATCTCCTTACCAAAACGAAGCGGCCGGTGGCGGCTTGAGGTTCGTATCTGCTTATTTATGAGTACCTTACGATGAAAGCTTGCGGCGCGGAAGTGCCGGCTGGCACATTTGGGAAGAACATCTCCACTTATGAGTACATTCGTGGACTGAGCTCCGACAAGGCCCTAGTCCCGTGATGTTAGCTCGGTATCGACCGGCCGATTTGCGAGCATTCTCTGTATCGCAAGGAGCGGGATGCAGGCAAGCACGGTGAGATACGGGATGATCGGTACGCTGTATCGTGCCTGGGCAAGGATAGGCGCGCAGACCGCCTCACTATAGAGAATCAGAAGGATCATTGGTGCGACCACATTCAATCGATTAGTCCTCGCAAACCAGACAATACCGATAGCTGCAAGAATCAAAAAGGGCAGTTGGACAGCCAAGTTCATATCGATTGAATCTTCCGTCTTGCCTCCAACCCAGAAATACCCGAGATTTGTGAGCACGATTCGCAGAAATAGCTTAGGAGATTCTCGATAATCGTTCTCTACGCGATGAAAGAGGTAGTCGGAGAACCTCAATTCGTCGACGGAGGAATAAAAGCACTGATAGTAGCCCTCCTTGAAGGGGTAACCCAGTTGCCGGGCCAACTCGTTTCTCTCCGCCGCCGCTTCCGTATCGACGCGGCGGTTGTTGCTGGCATGGTGTGTGAGAATGTACTCCCCTGTTTGAGCAGATACCCCCAAAACGCTCGCCGTCGGCACGAATTTTCTCGTAAGCGCGTAGTTGCGGATGATCCATGGAGAAATGACGAACGTCATCGCTACGATCATCAGGGCCACGTTCCTGAGGTGAACGAGAACCTTCTCTTGCCGTTCGAAAACAACGAGGTAACCAAGAACTAGGACCGGAAAGAGTATGGGCACGCTCCTTACCAAGAGCGTTGAACCCAACACTCCCCCACTCAAGACGTAGTGCCAGATTCTGTTGCTCCTGATGGCAACGTACAGGGTGCACATGAATAGCAACAGGAAGAGCGTATATAGGATTTCGATCCCGCCTCGGCTTTCAGCGATTAGGATTGCCGGATGGAAGAGAAAAAGCAGCGGCGGCCCGAGAATCATCAGCGCGTGACTGAATAGCTTTCGCAGGAGGTAGACCATCAGCCCGGCTGCAGCGAAAGCCATCAGCATGTTGGCCAACTTCACCGCCGTAAAACTATTGCCGAATACATAGAAGATGCCGGCCAAGAATAGCGGGTAGCCAGGCTCGCGCATCAAGGTCTTGGCGGTGTCGGGGTACATACGGTACCCATTGCCATCGACCAGATTCATCGCCAGTTGGTTATATCCGTCAGTGTAGACATCCTGGTTATAAGAAGGACGCAGCCGGGAACTGATCTTAGGGATTACGACGAAAAGAAGAACCGCATGGGCGAGAAAGGCCAAGACAAACAGACCAATCGTCAAAGGATCTCGCAGTGGGCGAGTCGCGGAACTTCCTCTCACTGTCGAAAAGGCAGGAATAGTCGTCATTTGCTTGATTAGGTCTTCTCGTTCAGGTCTTTTGCGCCAGGACTACGATTGATGTGCCCCAGGGTAGGTTGAGCGATCCTATGAGCCAAGCCTCGGCGCGCAACAGGAAAACAAGGAAATTGTTAATGAAGGAAGGCAAGAGGACGTGGGAGGCTTGCGGAGCGAAAGCGTCTTTTGGAAATACACCGCGAAAGAGGCGATAGAAAACGATCGGGAAAAACAGGAAAAATACGGCGTAGCTTCGCTTGATCACCCGAAACCCTGAACGCGTCAGTTTAATATGTAATTCGGATGCCACGTACCGCCTGCGATGCATCAACGCTTCGTCGTGTTCACTCCACAGAAACCGATATGCCGGAACGGTTATGAGCAGAAGCCCGTCGCGTTGCAGAACCCGATGGAATTCTTCCAACGCCTGCATGTCGTCGTCAAGATGTTCGATCACGTCGAATGCACTGAGAAAATCCGCAGAAGAATCCGCCAGAGGAAGGCCGCGGCCATCGGCATAGGCGACTGGAAACCCTCGAGCGGCTGCCAATTCGAGCGCTGCTGGGGAGCGATCCAGGCCCATGACATGGTCGCTATAGCCGGATAGCAGTTCGAGATTCCTGCCGCTCCCGCAGCCGAAGTCGACCGCCACGTGTCTCCGCTTTACAAAAAGGCTCAGGAAACGCTCCAAAATGATTCGGCGTCCGACGAACCACCAATAGCTATCCTCAAGCCCCTTTTCCCTGTTAATCAGTTCACTTTTCATTGACTCGGTTGATCCCTTCGACGGTGAAGTTTCTTGGAGAGCTGAGCGAGCGTTTTTGCGAATCTTTGGTGCGTCAGAGTGAAGTTAGCGCAAGTTTCAAAATCAACTTGTCCTGCGGGAGTGTCCAATCGCGTCTGGCCGCCGGTACAATACCTCGTGAGGTTTTACCTACTCGCCTGGGCGGGAACATGAGCGTCAGCGTGTTGGCCAATGACCGTGTCCCTATACTTACGGGGACGAGACGTCCCGACGCCGCCCGGCTTTCCCGCTTCATGGATCCGCATACGCAGCCCTGGAAGATTCTCGCCGGAATCGACAGCAAGCTTGGCCCGCACTGACCCGTCCTTCTCAAACGCTATCGCCCGCCGCTTCCTGAACCAAGCCGTGGCCTGACTTGCAGTGGCGAACCACGCACCCCGTGACTTCAGATCCTGAATGAGATCGCGATAGCAGCCCCCCCATAATCTCTCGGGAGCAAGGCTCCGATCATGCCAATTGATGGTCAAGCAGCCGCCATATTGGGCGACATTGTCAGCCATCTGGCGGAGGCGGATGCTCGCTTTCTGTGGGGACAATCCGAGATAGCTTAGGTAGAAGAGAGCTGTGTCCATCGCATGCAATGGCAGTTCGAGGAGGTTCTTTGCCCCGAGCGGCTTGTAGGCCTGTGTAGTGCCGGCCCGATATCCCACCGTCTCGTTGTAGCCGCTCGTTGAATCGTAGGCTGCGCCGGCACTCTCAAGCGTTTGCGGCGAATCTTCGTTGTAGCAGAGCCAGTGCATCCGTACGCCGATTTCCGCGGTTCCGGCGAGGCGACGAATCTCTTCCAGTTCTTCTCGGCCCGCCGAACTGTCGATCCAAGCATCGATTCCATGCAGCCCGACCTCACGGCCCTTGGCCCGCAGCTTCGAAATCGTGTCCGCCAGCTCCCGAGCGGCATAGGGCGACGCGCGTAGCGCCGTTGCCCTGCTATCCACACCCTTTCCCGGATCACCTTTTCGAGGGATTAGGAAAAAAGTGGATGGCAGATCCTGTTCCACCGCGAGGTATCGTTCGTCGAAGTCGCGCCAGAAATCCTTCGCGAGCCCCATATAGACCAGAGGAAGCTTAAGGGCTGCTGCCCAATTCGTTGCCGCGTCTCGAATCGACATCCGCCCGAAGAACGTATCTACCAGTGAACCGAAAAGCGCCCGAACCAGGAAACCGAGGATCGTGTGATCCAGTTTGTGCTGGCGGATCGAAGGATGATCGACATCGTGGGTTAGACAGGCGATGAATTCATAGCCTTCCGGTATGGGCGGAATCTCCACGAGCGAGACACCGCATCCGGTGATCATATCTCTCAGGAACGCGATGTGCAGCTCTAACGCGGGAATGTCCGCATTTTCACGCGGCTGCCCCAGCGCCAGAAGCTTCCGAATTTCGTTGAACAGCTCGTAACCAACCCGCGCTCGCGAACTTCCGCCGACCTCTGTGAGATACGCCGCGCATTCCTGAGATCTCTCATGCAACAACAGGCCACTTTCTTTCCCCGCGAAAGTGACGAGGTCCCCGTAAATTGGAATCCGGTTGCCCTGGTATACGAGAACGCCGGGCGCTACCCCCTCAGCAATGGCCTGGATCCCCCGCCGATCGTCGGCGTCTATCGCTCTTCCGGAATAGACAATAGTGAGCTTTGCGCGTACCTGCGGCTCAGTTTCGCCAGCATTTATCAGGACGTCGTAGCGCTGATTCGGGTCGCAGAACTCCCATGGAGTTTTGAATAGCTCGAAAAACTCGTGGACGACTTCGCGATCCGCAGGATTTGCTATGACGCCTATCATTACAGGGCGGGCTCAGCTCAAGGTGGCAACCGGCTGATCGTTTGTCCGGAGCCATTCCTCGAAGAGGACAAGACTGAACAGGATCTTGTGATTGTCCTGCCGGCCCGACGCGTGATGCTCGAAAAGCTCGCGCACGGGGCCGGGGCGAAGGTATTGATAGATTCTCGATCCGCCATCGAGGAGGGTTTCGGCCATCTTGCCATCGATCGCGCCGCGGAACCAGTCATCCACGACGTTCACCCCAAATCCTCGCTTCGGTCGCTTCAAAATCGACTCAGGCAGGTAGGTCTGGCATACCTGGCGATGCAGCCATTTTCGCGAGCCATTCCTGACTTTGAGATTTGCCGGCAGCCGCTCGACATATTCGACGATCTCTTTGTCGACATACGGCACGCGAAGCTCGAGCCCATGAGCCATGGAGAGTTTGTCCGCATACATCAAAAGCTCATCCGGAAGAGTTGAACGCACCTCAATGAATTGCAATCCCCCGAGCTCGTCCGTTTCACTCATGAGGTCAGTGAGATCTTCCCAACATCCCAGTATGCTATCGCCCGAGTCAGGAGCGAGCAAACCGTCCTGGAACAGCTCGTCCACCTGGGCTCCAGGAAGAAGAGAGAGAACGTTCTGGTATCGGCGCATCCGATCGGTGATCGCCAGAGACTGTACTCCTCGCTTTAGCATTTCGTTTCTGGGCAATGCAGCAACACTCGACGAGATCGGCGCGCGCATCCAGCTCGGCAGCCGGGCCCACAACGCGCCATAGCGAACGCCCAGATGCCGCTTGTAACCGCCAAACAGTTCGTCCGGACCTTGTCCTACCAAGGCCACTTTAACGTCCTGACGAGCCCGCTGGCATACGAAATACATCGGCACGATCGAAGATGCCGCGATCGGCTCTTCCAGCGAAGAGACAATCTTTGGGAGCGCTTCCTCGAAGATCGATTTCGTTATCGTGATACTGCTGTGTTTGGCTCCCAGTATCCGAGCCGTTTCTGCGGCATCTGCTAGTTCGTCATCGGCGTAGCTCGATCCATAACCGACCGTATAGGTTGGCCACGAACTTCCGTTTAGGTTCATCAGAGCGAGCAAGAGTCCCGAGTCAAGGCCGCCGCTCAGAAGCAGGCCGACAGGCACGTCGCTGATGAGCTGCCGTCGTATCGCTCGCTTATACAGCTCCAGCAGTTCTTCCCGAGCTTCGTCGACCGTCTTTGGCGGTGCAAAGGGAACCGGCTTAAATCGATACCACCGGGACACCTCGTACGAACCGTCTTGAACCGTGAGCTTCGTTCCCGGGGCAAGTTTGTGCACGCCTTTCAGAATCGTATAGGGAGACGGCGTAAAACGATTGCGAAGAAAAAGGTTCAGTGAGGTTGGGTCGATCTCTGCCTTATCCGGCATTGCTGCTCGGACCGCACGCATCTCCGAGCCAAAGAACAGGCGGCCACCATCCACTCTGTAATAGATAAGCTTTATTCCGAATGGGTCGCGCGCAATGATCAATCTCTTTTTTCTTACATCCCAGATTGCAAGCCCGAACATGCCGTTGAGGCGGTTCAGTACTTCGTCGCCCCACTGCTTATAACCGTGGATGATTACCTCGGTGTCCGACTTCGTGCGGAAAACGTGGCCGTATCCCTCCAATTCGCGTTTGAGTTCGAGGAAGTTGTAGATTTCACCATTGAAGACGACCCATACCGTCTCGTCCTGGTCCGACATGGGCTGATGCCCGCCCGAAAGATCGATGATTGAAAGCCTGCGAAACCCGAGCCCCAGGCCTCCGGAAACGTAATAGCCCTCATCGTCGGGACCACGATGCGTGATCGACTTTGTCATCGCCTCGATATCCCGGCGCTGGACGGGCGCTTGGGTTCCGAAGTTAAATTGTCCGCAAATTCCGCACATAGAAATCCCCTAGTTTGCGGCGTTTGAGCCGAGCGCGTGCGCCGAATCGCGAGCCGTGTTGCCCTGAGGCTGATTCAGCCGAGAAAGGAGGAAACAAAGGCTTCGAAAAACCTGAGACTGCGCCCAGCGATGCATCGGAACGTTGTCCCAGCCCACGAGAAGTTCACGAGCTCGAAACGATCCGTCGGCTTTTTGCCATCGCGTAAGCAGATCCGCAATTACCGCCGACAGGACATTGTCCATCTGCTTGAAGCGCCCGAGCAGGAGCGCGCCCAGGTTTATGCACTCAGCATAGTCATACAGTTCTCTGCGATAAACCGTAAGCCGCGGCCGCTTGGAGAATGGCAGCGGCAGACGATCTGCGTCCACCAGATTGTTCACGTAGTAGTTGACGCCGCGTTCGATGGCGCTCGAAGTGCGAGCCGACGGCGTCAGCTGTTCAATTTTGGTCAGAGCCTTCAAAACAAAACAAGTGTGGAAGTGGTCGACGAAGTCTCTCGCGCCGTCCATGGAGTAGTACCAAGAGCCATCGGCGTTTTGCGACGCCAAAACGAAATTCAGATTTTTTCTCGCGACGTCCAGGTACCCCGATTCGCAGAGCTCGATTCCCGCCTTTGTCAAGAGAAACGCCCGATAGGCGCTTGCATTGACGACGCCGCACGGATCGTCGGCCGCCGTTGTGTAGCCACAGCTGGCGCTGTCCGGAGCTGTCTCGAGATCGCGATAAGCACTAAAGCCGTGCTCGGCGATTGATCGCATGATTCGAAGCCACCTCGGGTCCCCGTCTAATGCGTAAGCCGTCGAGAACGCTTCGTAAATGTAGGGCAGAGTTGTAATGAGGGGAGTCCCTTCCTTGATTGTGCCGCCTCGAGTCACCCAGTCGAATGGATATCCCCAGCAGTAGTCGTCGTAGTTCGGGCAGCGCGTTTGCTGAAGAACATCGAGGAAATGGACGGCTCGCCTGTGGTATCGATCGTCTCCCGAAATCCCCGCCAGGAGAGTGAACCCCATCGCATAGTGTGCGTCGGCTATCGGGAAGCGCTGTGCCTTCCAGAATAACCTTCGTGCCGATGGCACGAAAGCCTCGCAAAATATCATTGGAGCTACCGCGAATGTTCCAGCCAACCGGCTCCGATAATAGAGAGCCTTCGCGCTTCGGCCCACGTCGCCGGCAAAAAAACTCTGGTGATCGTATGAAATCTCTCCGTAGCCTTCGAGCCACTTCGTAAACCGATCGACGGAATTCCTGATTGCAGTGACTTGTAGTCCGCTCATGATTATGCGCTCAGCGATCTCAGGATCTTTGATCGTGCAGAACATTAAACTTATCAAGTTTCTTGAACGTCACGAGAGATCTGAGAATAACTCCGAGTTTCTGCATCTGCTCTCGCCGGTAGAACTTGATGAGTTTCCGGGAAATGGGATGTTCGGCTCTCTGCAATACTGCCCATGCATAACCCAAACCAAGTCCAAACCCTGCGATCAGATAGGGGCGTTTCACCATCCGGTATGTTACCCGGAACAACTGCCAGAGCGGATGTGCGCCCATGCAGTAATCCTTGTGCCCGTAGAGAAATGCCGCCCCAAATTCGCTGCGGCCGGCGGTCCCCATCGGCCTGTAGTGATAAAAGCACCTCTCTCGAAATGACCGCGTTTTCCATCCTTCCATGCGCGCCGTTGTCACGGCGATCCAATCAATGCCGCCGTTTTTGTTCGCGAAATATCCTCCGATTTGCTCAAAGCATTGGCGTCGGAATAATTGGCATTGGCCGGAAACGTGATTTTGTCCTTCGAA
>Ga0335073_10010224_pt1 | contig 13181 bp, 12 predicted proteins | sample Lox_Sample_22_FD_207093 | JGI IMG/M metagenome (GOLD analysis project Ga0335073, IMG submission 207093) | Soil microbial communities from Loxahatchee National Wildlife Refuge, Florida, United States - Lox_Sample_2.2 | ecosystem: Environmental > Terrestrial > Soil > Wetlands | place: USA...
CGCCAACGACATCCCGGTGATCGTCAAGGGCCTGCGCGCGGTGAGCGACTTCGACTACGAGCTGCAGATGGCGCAGATGAACCGCGGCCTGGCCGGCGTCGACACGCTGTTCCTGCCGACCAACCCCGAGTACAGCTTCCTCGCCTCCAGCCTGGTGAAGGAGATCGCGACCTACGGCGGCGACGTGGCCCACCTGCTGCCGGAGCTGGTGCACAAGCAGCTGCTGGCCCGGCTCGCCGAACGCGCCCAGCCGTCATGACCGACTACACCCTCGCCCGGGCCGACGAGGTGCTCACCGAGCTGGTCGAGCTGGTCGAGACGGCACGCACCATCCCGATGTCCACCTCGTGCGTGCTGCCGCGCGAGCGCACCCTCGACCTGCTCGACGCGCTGCGCGAGGTCATGCCGCCGGAGATGATCGAGGCCAGGCGGCTGGTCGCCCGCCGGGACGAGCTGCTGGCCGAGGCGCAGGCGCGGGCCGAGGAGCGCACCCGGGCCGCCACCGAGGAGGCCGCCGCGACGGCGCGAGCGGCCACCGAGCAGTCCGAGCAGCAGCTGCGTGGCGCCACCGAGCAGTCCGAGCAGCTGGTCGGCGACGCGCGGGCCGAGGCGTACCGGCTGGTCGAGGAGGCCCGGGCCGAGCAGGCGCAGCTGGTCTCGGCGGCCGGCGTCCACCAGGCCGCGGTGGCCGAGGCCGCCCGGGTGCGCGACGACGCGCAGCGGTACGCGGCCGAGCTGCGCGGCACCGCCGACGAGCAGGCCGCGACGGTCCGGGAGCAGGCCGAGCGGTACGCGGCCCGGCTGACGGCCGACGCCCAGCAGTACGCCTCACAGACCCTGACCGAGCTGATCGGCACCCTGCAGCGGCTGACCGGCACCGCCGAGAACGGCCTCGCCGCACTGCACCGGTCCGTCGAGCCGGGCGGTGGCGAGCAACAGGGCGGTGCGGAGAGCCCGGCCGGGGACCCGGACTGACGCCGGCGCGGGCGGCGGGCGATTTCACCGCCACCCGCGGCCTCGGGTAGTCTGATCGACGGCCAAATCCGTGTTCGGCCGAGCTTGTGCACGTCTACGTTCAACACCGGTGGAGTCAGTGAACCCGCGCAGCCCGTTCGTCCTCGACACTCGAGAGCTCGGACGCCGGGCCGGCGGCAAGAAGGACTACCGGCGTGAGGTGGCCGCGCCCGATCAGCTCGGACTGGACATGATCGGGGTGCCGGAGGGTGCTCCGCTGGCGCTGACCGTCCGGCTCGAATCGGTGACCGAGGGCGTCCTGGCAACGGGGCAGGTCACCGGCGAGGTGGTCGGTGAGTGCGGGCGGTGCCTGAACCGGTTCACCGATGCGTTGGACGTCGAGTTCGTCGAACTGTTCGCCTATCGGGACAGCGCGACGGAGGAGACCACCGACTCCGACGAGATTCCGCGGCTCGAGGGCGATCATCTCGACCTCGAGCCGGTGGTGCGGGACGCGGTGGTGCTCAGTCTGCCGCTGACCCCGCTCTGCACGCCGGAGTGCGCCGGGTTGTGCCCCGAATGCGGGGAACGGCTCGACGACCTGCCCGGCGATCACAGCCACCAGCAGCTCGACCCGCGCTGGGCCGCTCTTGCGGAACGGTTCGGCACAGATCCAGCAAGCACAGAGAATCAGGAGTAAATCGCCGTGGCCGTTCCCAAGCGGAAGATGTCGCGTTCGAACACCCGCAGCCGCCGGGCGCAGTGGAAGACCAGCGCGCCGACCCTGGTGACCTGCCCGAACCGGGCCTGCGCCCAGCCGAAGCTGCCGCACACCGCGTGCACCAACTGCGGTCAGTACGACGGCCGCCAGGTCCTGGCGGTCTGATCCGGGTCGTGAGCCGGCCGGGGCGTGCCAGCACCGCCGGCGCCCCGCTGCCCGCGGTGGCCCTGCGGTGAGCAGGGCGCCACGGGCCGCCGACCCGGCCGAACTGGCTGACGAGCTCGGCATCCGGCTGGATGCCGAGCTCATTCGCCGTGCGCTGACCCACCGGTCCTACGCCTACGAGAACGGCGACCTGCCGCACAACGAGCGGCTGGAGTTCCTCGGCGACTCGGTGCTCGGGGTGGTCATCACCGAGGCGCTCTACCGCCGGCATCCCGAGCTGGCCGAGGGCAAGCTCGCCAAGCTGCGCGCGTCGGTGGTCAATATGCGCGCGCTCGCCGAGGTGGCGCGTGGCATCGGCGACGGCGGCATCGGCAAGTACCTGCTGCTCGGCCGGGGCGAGGACGCCACCGGCGGCCGCGACAAGGCCTCGATCCTGGCCGACACGCTGGAGGCGATCCTCGGCGCCATCCACCTCGAGCACGGCATCACGGTGGCCGCCGAGGTGATCCACCGGCTGTTCGACCCGCTGCTCGACGCCGCCCCCGGCCACGGCGCGGCCCTGGACTGGAAGACCTCGCTGCAGGAGCTGACCGCCGAGCGGGGCCTGGGCGTGCCGGACTACCGCATCACCTCCGACGGCCCGGACCACGCCAAGTCCTTCACCGCGGCCGCGGTGATCGGCGATCGTGCCTACGACGTGCGGACCGGGCGGAACAAGAAGGAGGCCGAGCAGGCCGCCGCCGAGGCCGCTTGGCGCGCGTTGTGCGGAGAGCCGGGTGACGAGGCCAAGCCCGATACCGAGCCCGTTGACGCCCAGCCCGCCGACCCGGCGGTTGCCATCCAGCAGAGCGGAACCGATGCCTGAGCTGCCCGAGGTCGAGACGGTCCGGGCAGGGCTGGCGAAGTGGGTGGTCGGCCGGACGGTGGCGACCGTCGACTCGCTGCACCCCCGCGCCATCCGCCGGCACGCGGCCGGCGCGCACGATCTCGCCCAGCGGCTCGCCGGCCGGACGGTGACCTCGGCCGAGCGCCGGGGCAAGTACCTGTGGCTGCCCCTGGACGGCGGCCCGGACTGCCTGATCGGGCACCTGGGCATGAGCGGGCAGCTGCTCATCCTGCCCGCCGACACCCCGGACGGGCCGCACCTGCGCGGGCGGTTGCGCTTCACCGACGGTGGCCCCGAGCTGCGCTTCGTCGACCAGCGGACGTTCGGCGGCCTGCACCTGGACGAGCTGGTGCCCGACCCGCCGACCACGGTGCCCGCCGGCATCTCGCACATCGCCCGCGACCCGCTGGACGACAACTTCGACGACGAGGGCTGGATCGCCCGCGCCCGCAAGCGCAACACCACCATCAAGCGCCTGTTGTTGGACCAGGGCTCGATCTCGGGCGTCGGCAACATCTACGCCGACGAGGCGCTGTGGCGGGCTCGGCTGCACGGCGACCGGCCGGTCACCGGGCTGAGCCGCGGCCAGCTGCGCACGGTGCTGGCCGAGCTGCGGCTGGTGTTCGCCGACGCGCTGCGGGCCGGCGGCACGTCCTTCGACTCGCTCTACGTCAACGTCAACGGCGAGAGCGGCTACTTCGACCGGTCTCTGAACGCCTACGGCCGGTTCGGCGAGCCGTGCCCGCGCTGTGGCCGGCCGATCGCCCGGATGAAGTGGATGAACCGCTCGTCCTACTACTGCCCGTCCTGCCAGCGCCCGCCGCGGGCGACCCCGACCGGACGGGCCGCCGCCGGATGAGCGGCGACGCCCGGCCGGCCGACGACATCCGGCTGACCGCCTGGGTCACCGGCCGGGTGCAGGGCGTCGGCTTCCGCTGGTGGACCAAGTCGCAGGCGCTGCGGCTGGGCCTGACGGGCAGCGCGTCCAATCTCGCCGACGGGCGGGTCGAGGTGATCGCGCAGGGGCCGCGGCGGGCCTGCGAGGAACTGGCCGAGCTGCTCGGCTCGGCCGGGACGCCCGGGGCCGTGGAGCACGTCTCCACCCGCTACACCGAGCCGCGTGGCGGGCTGACCGGCTTCCGCGAGCGCTGACCGGTGCCGGCCGGCGGATTTGTCTTACGGCCGATGCGGTGCGACCATTGCGTTACCACATCCGACCCCAACCGGCAGCTCGCCGGGCGCTCACAGTGCGGTAAGCCGCCCCGGACGCCCTCGCGAGTGTCGCGAGTCCGTGAAAGGTCGCCACATGGCCAGGGCCCTGCTGGGACATCTCCCGAATGCTGCAGACCGCCATCTCGTAGAGGAAGTCGCTCGGCTGAGGGGCCGCGTTCGTGACCTGGAGGCCGAACTCGCCGAGCTGAAGGCCAGCCACCAGGCCGACCAGCTGCTGGACGAACTGCACCGGTTCACCTCCGACGCCTCCGCCCTGGCCTAGTCGCGCCGGCTGGACCGGCTGCCGGGTGAGCCGCCCGCCGGGCGGTAGATTCTCCCGTCGACGGGTGGCCGCGCCGCCCGGGGGAGAACCGCGAACCGAACGCCTGCCGGAGCCTGCGTGCATCTGAAGTCATTGACCCTGAAGGGCTTCAAGTCCTTCGCCTCGGCGACCACCCTGCGGTTCGAACCCGGCATCACCGCCGTGGTCGGGCCGAACGGGTCCGGCAAGTCCAACGTGGTGGACGCGATCGCCTGGGTGCTCGGCGAGCAGGGCGCGAAGGCGCTGCGCGGCGGCAAGATGGAGGACGTCATCTTCGCCGGCACTGCCGGCCGGCCGCCGCTCGGGCGGGCAGAGGTGACCCTGACCATCGACAACTCCGACGGCGCGCTGCCCATCGACTACGTCGAGGTCTCGATCACCCGCCGGATGTTCCGGGACGGCGCCAGCGAATACGAGATCAATGGCGAGGGCGCCCGGCTGCTCGACATCCAGGAGCTGCTGTCGGACTCCGGCATCGGCCGCGAGATGCACGTCATCGTCGGGCAGGGCCAGCTCGACTCGGTGCTGTCGGCCCGGCCGGAGGACCGCCGGGGCTTCATCGAGGAGGCGGCCGGCGTCCTGAAGCACCGCAAGCGCAAGGAGAAGGCGCTGCGCAAGCTGGACGCGATGCAGGCCAACCTCACCCGGCTCACCGATCTCACCGCCGAGCTGCGTCGCCAGCTCAAGCCGCTGGGCAAGCAGGCCGAGGTGGCCCGCCGGGCGGCGGGGGTGCAGGCGGAGCTGCGGGACTCCCGGTTGCGGTTGCTGGCCGACGACCTGGCGACCCAGCAGGAGTCGCTGGCGGCCGAGATCGCCGACGAGGCCGCGATCCGGGAACGCCGCGCGGCGGTCGAGCAGGCCCTCGGCGAGGCGACCGTGGCCGAGTCCGAACTCGAACGCGAGCTGGCCGCCGACGCCCCGGCGGTGACCGCGGTGGGGGAGCTGTTCTTCGCGCTGTCGGCCCTGGGCGAGCGGTTCCGCGGCACCCGGACGCTGGCCGCCGAGCGGCTGCGGCACAACCGCGAGTTCGCCGAGGAGGAGCGCCGCGGCCGGGACCCCGAGGAGCTGGAGGCCGAGGCCGCAGAGCTCCGCGAGGAGGAGCTGATGCTCGCCGACTCCCTCGACGCGGCCCGGCAGGCGTTGGAGGACGCGGTCACCGCGCGGCAGCAGGGCGAGCGGGAGCTGGCCGACGCCGAGCGGGCACTGGTGGCTGCCGCCCGGGCCGCTGCCGACCGGCGCGAGGGGCTGGCGACGCTGGCCGGCCAGGTAAACGCGCTGCGCAGCCGCGCCTCGGCCGGTGGTGACGAGATCGCCCGGCTGGGCGCGGCGGCTGAGCAGGCCCGCAACCGGGCGGCGGCGGCCCGGGCCGAGCTCGAGCAGGCCAGCGGCGAGGTCGGCGCGCTGGACGAGGGCGAGGTCGACCTCGACGAGCGGTACGAGACCGCGCTGGCCCGGCATGCCGAGGCCGCGGAGCGGGTGGCCGAACTCACCGAGGGGCTGCGCACCGCCGACCGGGAACTGTCCACCTGGAGTGCCCGGCGAGACGCGCTCGCCCTCGGCCTGGCCCGCAAGGACGGTGCCGGCTCGCTGCTCGCGCACCCGGACCGGCCGGCCGGGGTGCTCGGCACGGTGGCCGGCCTGCTCACCGTCGAGGCCGGGTACGAGACCGCGGTGACCGCGGCGCTGGGCGCGGTCGCGGATGCGGTCGCGGTGGCCTCGGCGGCCGACGCCGGCCAGGCGCTGCGGCTGCTCAAGGACACCGACGCCGGCCAGGCCGGGTTGCTGATCGGCGTCGCCGACCATCCCGCGCCCGCCGGCTTCGCGGCGCTGCCGGCCGGCGCGCGCTGGGTGAGCGAGGTGGTGACCGCCGAGCCGCCGCTGCGGGGCACCGTGCGCTCGGTGCTCGCCGGGGTGGCCGTGGTCGAGTCGCTGGCCGACGCCGAGCGGCTGGTCGCCGCCCAGCCAGAGCTGCGGGCGGTGACCAGGGACGGCGACGTCGTCGCCCGTACCTGGGCCGCCGGTGGTTCGGCGTCCAGCCCGAGCGCGCTGGAGGTGCAGGCCGCGCATGCCGAGGCCGAGGCGAAGGCAACCGAGGCGGCCGAGACCGGCGAGCGGCTGCAGGCCGAGCTGGCCGAGCTGCGCGCGGGCGAGGCCAGGCTCAAGGCGGCGGTGGACGAGTCGCTGGCGGCGCTGCACGAGTCCGACGCCCGGCTGAACGCGATCGAGGAGCGGCTGGCCCAACTGGCCCAGAGCGAGCGGTCGGCGGCCGGGGAGGCCGACCGGCTCGACAAGGCCCGGTCGGAGGCCGAGACGGCCCGCGACTCGGACCTGGCCGGGCTGGTGGAGCTGGAGGAACGGCTGCGGCTGGCCGAGTCGGAGCCGACCGAGGAGCAGCCGCCGGTCGAGCAGCGCGACGAGCAGGCCGCCCGGGTGGCCGCGGCCCGGCAGGCCGAGATGGAGGCCCGGCTGACAGTGCGCACCCAGGAGGAGCGAGCCCGGGCGATGTCCGGCCGGGCCGACCAGCTGGTCCGGGCGGCCGCGGCCGAGCGCGAGGCGCGCGCCCACCAGGAGCAGGCGAGGCAGCGCCGGGCCCGGGGTGCGCTGGTGGCGGCCGCGGTGCAGCAGTCGGCCGAGGCGGCGTTGCAGCACCTGGAACGCGCGCTGGCCCGGGCGAGTGCCGAGCGCGATCGGGTGCAGGCCGCCCGGGTCGAGCGGGAACGCGCGCTGGCCGCGGCCCGGGCCCGGGTGCGGGAGCTCGGCGCGTCGCTGGCCCAGCTGACCGACGCGGTGCACCGTGACGAGGTGGCCCGCGCCGAGCAGCGGCTGCGGATCGAGCAGCTGCAGGCCCGAGCGGTGGACGAGTACGGCCTGGAGCCCGAGGCGCTGCTCGCCGAGTACGGCAACGACAAGCCGGTGCCGCCGTCGGCGCAGGAGCTGGCCGAGTACCAGCAGGCGACCGAACGCGGCGAGCAGGTGATCGCGCCGCAGCCCGGCCCGTTCGACCGCCGTACCCAGGAGAAGCGGGCGGCCCGGGCCGAGCGGGATCTCGCCCTGTTGGGCAAGGTGAACCCGCTCGCGCTGGAGGAGTTCGCGGCGCTGGAGGAACGGCACCAGTTCCTGGCCACCCAGCTGGAGGACCTGAAGAACACCCGGCGCGACCTGCTCACCGTGGTCAAGGAGGTCGACGACCGGATCCTGGAGGTCTTCACCGCCGCCTACCACGACGTGGCGCGGGAGTTCGAGGTCGTCTTCGGCACGCTCTTCCCCGGCGGCGAGGGCAAGCTGGTGCTCACCGACCCGGACGACATGCTCACCACCGGCATCGAGGTCGAGGCGCGGCCGCCGGGCAAGAAGGTCAAGCGGCTCTCGCTGCTCTCCGGCGGTGAGCGGTCGCTGACCGCGGTCGCCATGCTGGTCGCGATCTTCCGCGCCCGGCCCAGCCCGTTCTACGTGATGGACGAGGTCGAGGCGGCACTCGACGACGTCAACCTGGGCCGGCTGGTGGGCCTGATCGGCGAGCTGCGGGCCAGCAGCCAGCTGATCATCATCACCCACCAGAAGCGGACCATGGAGGTCGCCGACGCGCTCTACGGCGTCACCATGCGCGGTGACGGCATCACCCAGGTGATCAGCCAGCGGCTGCGCGACGCCTCGGACCGGGAAGCCGACCCGGCGCTGGTCGGCTAGCTCGTGCCGGCCGGCTGACCGGCGCCGGTCAGCCGGTATCGCGACCGGCCCGGCGGGGCTCCTCCCCAGCGGAGGTGCCCGTCATGAACACTCCACTCTTCCCGCGATCAAGCGGCCTGGTCCTGCGCTGCAGCCTCAAGACCATCGTGGTGGCGATCGCACTGGTCGTGCTCGTGCTGGCCGGCTGCGGTGGCTCATCAGGGGGTGGTGGCTCCTCGGATTCCGGCGGCTCCGCCTCGTCGGCCGACGCCGGCTCATCGGACGCCGGCTCGTCCGATTCCGGCTCCTCGGCGCAGGACACCTCGCCTGCCGCCGAGGGCTCGGGCCCCGAGTCGCCGCAGCCGGCGCAGCAGGGTGGCCCCAGCCTGACCGTGGTGTCGCTGCCGGTCGGTGGCTCAGCCACCCCCGACGCCAGCAACCCGGATCAGCAGTGTGGCAGCGCCAGCTGGGTGGGCGACTCCATCCCAGACGGCGTGCAGGTGCAGTTAGGTGACATCTCCCTCGACCCGTCGGGCGTCTTCGACGTCGGCGGCAGCGGGTGCGGTTCGGACCAGACCGTCTGCACCTCCGGGCTGACCTGGACGGCCGCCAGCGCCACCTGCGGGGTGCCGGTCACCCAGTCCGACCCGAACTCCGATGCCACCGTGACCATCCAGGTCGCGGGCACCATCACCTGCCCGAGCCAGGCGGTGTGCGAGGAGCTGCACAGTGGGCTGGGCGACCTCTCCGCCTCCCATTCGGAGGCCACCGTCACGGCTGTGCCGCACGGTTCGGACAGCAGCTCACCGACGGACAGTGGCTCGCCGTCCGACACCGGTTCGCCGTCCGACACCGGTTCGTCCAGCTCGGGCTCCTGAGGCCGCGATGGCCGAGGAGGGCGCGGCGGGCCAGGTGCAGCGGTGGCTGGGCGTGCTCACCACGGTGATCGCCCCGGCCACGCTGCTGAGCGCGCTGCTGTTCTACTTCGGCTACGTCTCCTCCCGCGCCCAGTACGCCTACTTCGGCATCGACGTGGACACGATCGGCCTGGGCACCCGCGACTACGTGATGCGCAGCCCGCAGCCGCTGCTGGCCCCGCTGCTCGCGCTGGCCCTGGCCGGCTCCGGAGCGGTGCTCGTCCACGTCCGGCTGTCCCGGTGGATCGCCGCGGCCGACGACCGGCAGCGCGGCGGGTACCGCAGGGCGAACCGGGCAGCCACGATCGCCGCGGCGGTCCTCTTGGTGGCCGCCCTCGGCCTGCTGCTCGGCTACGCGCCGCTGCAGGACTGGGCGCCCTACCCGCTCGTCACGCCGCTGCTGCTCGCCGGCGGCGCGGGCGGGCTGCTCTACACCCGCCGGCTGCGCCGTCGCCTGCTCGCTCCGGCGGCAGGCGCCGAAACAGAGGCCACGGGCTCTGACCTCGCGCGTGGTGCCGCCGTGCTGGCCGGATTGCTGGTCGTGGTCAGCGTCTTCTGGGCGACCGCCACCGTGGCGCAGTGGACCGGTCGCGGGCTGGCCCGGCACTACGCCGCCCGGCTGGACGAGTTCCCCAGCGTGATCCTGGACACCCAGGAACGGCTGTACCTGCGCGATCCGGGTGTGCAGGAGACCGCGTTGCCCGCCACGGCCGGCCAGCGCTTCCGCTACCGCTACCGCCACCTCCGGCTGCTGATCGAGGGCCACGACCGGCTCTTCCTGGTGCCGGATCGGTGGTCGCCGAGCGACTCGACCCTGCTGGTGCCGCTCGACAGCACGGTCCGGCTGCAGTTCCAGTTCCGCAACGAGGCGCCCTGACGCGGGCGGGCGGTGAGGGCGTGGCCGTTCCTGTCGGGGTGGGCTGACAGACTGGACACGTGCTCGAGATCCTGCTGATCGCAATTGCCATCGTGGTCGTCGGCGTGGTGCTGGCGGCGAGCCTGGTGGTGCCGCGGCGCCGGCGCGGCCGGACGGTGCCGCCGCCGACCCGCCCCGCAGACCTGCGGCCGCCGACCGCCCCGCCCCCCTCGGCTCCCACCGAGCCGGTCGCCCAGCCTGGCGCACCCCCGCAGCCCGAGATCGCCGAGGCCCCGGAGCTCGGGGTTCCGGAGCTCGAGGTTCCGGAACTCGCGGTCCCCGAACTCGCGGTCCCCGAACTTGAGGTGCCCGAGCCGACGGCCGGTCGGCTGCAGCGACTGCGGGCCCGGCTGGCCCGCTCGCAGAACGTGCTGGGCAGGGGGCTGCTGGCCGTGCTGGCCCGGGACCGGCTCGACGACGAGGCCTGGGACGAGGTCGAGGAGGCGCTGCTGTCGGCCGACGTCGGGGTGGCCGCCACGCTCGACATCGTCCAGCGGCTGCGGTCCCGCACCCAGGTGGCGGGCACCCGGGAGCCCGCCGAGCTGCGCCGGCTGCTCGCCGAGGAACTGGTGACCGCCCTGCAGCCGGACCTCGACCGGACGCTGAAGACCCACCGGGACGGCGGCGAGCCCGCGGTGCTGATGGTGGTCGGGGTCAACGGCACCGGCAAGACCACGACCTGCGGCAAGCTGGCGCGGGTGCTGGTCGCCGACGGTCGGACGGTGTTGCTCGGCGCCGCCGACACCTTCCGCGCGGCCGCCGCCGACCAGCTGCAGACCTGGGGCTCCCGGGTCGGGGCCGAGACGGTGCGCGGGCCCGAGGGCGGTGACCCGGCCAGCGTCGCCTTCGACACCGTCAAGACCGGCCGGGATGCCGGCGTGGACGCGGTGCTGATCGACACCGCCGGCCGGCTGCACACCAAGGTCGGCCTGATGGACGAGCTGGGCAAGGTCAAGCGCGTCGTCGAACGGCAGGGTCCGATCGACGAGACGCTGCTGGTGCTCGATGCGACGACCGGCCAGAACGGTCTGATCCAGGCTCGGGTGTTCACCGAGGTGGCCGACGTGACGGGTGTGGTGCTCACCAAGCTGGACGGCACCGCCAAGGGCGGCATCGTGATCAGCGTGCAGCGGGAACTGGGCGTGCCGGTCAAGCTGGTCGGCCTCGGCGAGGGACCGGACGACCTGGCCCCGTTCGACCCCGAGCAGTTCGTGGACGCGCTGCTCGGCTGAGCACCGCACGATCGTCGGCCGACCGGCTCTGGCAAGCTGTCCGAAAGGCATTTCGCAACGGGGCGGAAGGACATCGGGTATGAAGGCGCTCTACAAGGCCACGGCCGCGCCGGGCTTCGAGTTCGTCGAGCGACCCGAGCCGGAGGCCGGTCCGGGCGAGGTGAAGATCCGGGTCCTGCGCACCGGCCTGTGCGGCACCGACCTGCACATCGAGGCCTGGGACGCCTGGGCACAGGGTGAGATTCGCACCCCGCTGATCCCCGGACACGAGTTCTACGGCGAGGTCGTCGACCTGGGCACCGGGGTCCGCGACGTCCGGGTCGGCGACCGGGTCTCCGGTGAGGGCCACGTGGTCTGCGGCACGTGCCGCAACTGCCGGGCCGGTCGTCGCCAGATGTGCATCCGCATGCAGTCGGTCGGCGTCCACCGGGACGGTGCCTTCGCCGAGTACGTCGTGATCCCGGAGAGCAACGTCTGGGTGCATGCGGACAGCATCGATCCGGACGTCGGCGCCATCTTCGACCCGTTCGGCAACGCCGTGCACACCGCGTTGGCCTACCCGCTGGTCGGCGAGGACGTCCTCATCACCGGCGCCGGCCCGATCGGGCTGCTGGCCGCGGCGGTGGCCCGGCACGTCGGTGCCCGGTTCGTGGTCGCCACCGACGTCAGCCCGGCCCGGTTGGAGCTGGCCCGGCGGCTGGACGTGGACCTGGCGGTGGACGTGCGCGAGACCAAGATCGCCGATGCCCAGCGGCAGCTCGGCATGCGCGAGGGCTTCGACGTCGGGCTGGAGATGTCCGGCCACCCCACCGCGCTGCCGGAGATGATCGCCAACATGAACCACGGCGGTCGGATCGCGATGCTCGGCCTGCCCAGCCAGCCGATCGGGGTGGACTGGGCCCGGGTGGTCAGCCACATGCTCACCATCAAGGGCATCTACGGCCGCGAGATGTACGAGACCTGGTACGCCATGAGCGCGATGCTGGCCAGCAGCCAGCAGCTGCGCGAGTCGGTCTCGGCGGTCATCACCGACCGGTTCGCCGCCGCGGACTGGGCCAAGGCGTTCGACACGGCGCGCTCCGGCAGCACCGGCAAGGTCGTTCTGGACTGGTCCTGACCGGGCCGGTGAATGGGAGGGCGTGAACTCGTGTACGGCAGCATGCAGAAGGACGTCGCCGCCACCCTGGCAGGCATCCGCGAAGCCGGCCTCTACAAGGAGGAGCGACTGATCGGCACGCCCCAGGCGGCGCACATCAGCTCGGCCGGCCAGGAGGTCATCAACTTCTGCGCCAACAACTACCTGGGCCTGGCCGACCACCCCGAGATCATCGGCGCGGCGCGGGAGGCGCTGGACCGCTGGGGCTTCGGGATGGCCAGCGTCCGCTTCATCTGCGGCACCCAGGACCTGCACAAGGAACTGGAGCGGCGGACCTCGGAGTTCCTCGGCACCGACGACACCATCCTCTACTCGTCCTGCTTCGACGCCAACGGCGGCGTGTTCGAGACCCTGTTCGGCGCCGAGGACGCGATCATCTCCGACGAGCTGAACCACGCCTCGATCATCGACGGCATCCGGCTGTCCAAGGCGCGCCGGTACCGCTATCGCAACCGGGACATGGCCGACCTGCGCGAGCAGCTCATCGCCGCGGCGGACGCCCGGCACCGCGTCATCGTCACCGACGGGGTGTTCTCGATGGACGGCTACCTCGCGCCGCTGGCCGACATCTGCGAGCTGGCCGAGCAGCACGACGCGCTGGTGATGGTGGACGACTCGCACGCGGTGGGCTTCGTCGGCGAGCACGGCCGGGGCACCCCGGAGCTGGCCGGGGTGAGCGACCGGGTGGACATCCTGACCGGCACCTACGGCAAGGCACTGGGTGGCGGCTCCGGTGGCTACGTCGCCTCGCACCGGGAGATCGTCGACCTGCTGCGGCAGCGGTCCCGGCCGTACCTGTTCTCCAACAGCATGGCGCCGCCGCTGGTGGCCGGCTCACTGGCCGCGCTCGACCTGGTCGCGCGGTCGGACGAGCGGCGGTCGGTGCTGCGACGCAACGCCGAGCTGTTTCGCCGTCGGATGACGGAGGAGGGCTTCGACCTGCTCGACGGCGAGCACCCGATCATCCCGGTGATGGTGGGCGATGCGGCGAAGGCGGCACGCATCGCGAACGCGATGCTGGCCGAAGGCGTGTT
>Ga0335073_10010225_pt1 | contig 13181 bp, 13 predicted proteins | sample Lox_Sample_22_FD_207093 | JGI IMG/M metagenome (GOLD analysis project Ga0335073, IMG submission 207093) | Soil microbial communities from Loxahatchee National Wildlife Refuge, Florida, United States - Lox_Sample_2.2 | ecosystem: Environmental > Terrestrial > Soil > Wetlands | place: USA...
CGGGGTGTATCTCCCGGCGATCGCCGCGCTGCTCGGAGCGGCGCTTTCCTGGGGAGTTGCGACCGTGCTGTTCCAGCGACGGTTCCGTGCGTCCCAAATGATCGCGGCGAACTTCTATCAGCTCCTTGGGGGATCGTCGGCCCTCCTCGCGTGGACCGTCGTGGTCGCGCCGGTGCCGGGGCCGAAACTGGACCTCGGACTCGCCGTCACGCTGCTCTGGATGGGCGTGCTCGGCACCGCCGTCGCTTACGGGATCTGGGCCATGCTGCTCGGTCGTACGCGCGCGGCGACCGTCAGCGCGTACCTGTTCCTGGTCCCCGTGATCACACTGGCCGCTTCGGCCGTGATCTTCGGCGAGCGGTTGACGTACTTTCAGCTGGCCGGGGTCGCCTTGGTCGCAGGGAGCATCTACGGGATCGGACGCGCGGAAGGCGCGTCGGACCCGCCCCGGGTCGCGGGTCCGACGCCGGAGTGATCACTGCGCCATGCGGGGATACAGCTTCGACTCAATGACGGTCAGCAGGACCGTGACGCCGAACAGGACGCCAAAGTCGACGTAGAGCGGGAACTGACCGATCTCGCCGGGCAGCATCAGGGTCCGCAATGCATCGACGAGATACGTGAGCGGGTTCGCGAGCGCGACCGGCCGGAGCCAGGAGGGCATCAGGGAGAGCGGGTAGATCGCGCTGCTCGCGAAGAACAGGGGCATCGTGAGCAGCTGACCGATCCCGAGGAATCGCTCCTGGGTCTTCACGATGCTGGCGATGATCATCGAGAGCGTCGAAAACAGTGCCGATCCCAGGACCACGGCGACCACGACACCCAGCAGCGCGAGCGGGGAGAAGTTCAGTCCTACGCCCAGGGCGAGCGCGAGGAGCACGACGATGAGGGCCTGCGAGAGCCCGCGCATGCTGGCGGACAATCCCCGCGCGCCGACCAGGATCACCCGCGGTGTTGGGCTCACGAGGAACTTCGTAATGATGCCCAGCTCTCGCTCGCGGATCGAGGCGATGCCGTAGAAGATCGCAATGAACAGCACGCTCTGCGCGAGGATTCCCGGCGTGAGGAACTGCAGGTACGAGTACGCGCCCGTCGGGATCACGTGAATCTGCGAAAAGACCCCGCCGAAGATGACGAGCCAGAGCGCGGGCTGAACGGCGCGGAACAACAGCTCCGAGGGGTCGTGGGCGAGCTTGCGCGCTTCCAGCCCGACGATCGCGCCGGCCTGCCCCACCCACTCGCTCAGTCGCCCCGGCGGGGTGGGCCGCCCCCGGGCGAGCTCACTCGAGACGGACGGCGACACGCCGTGTCCTCCCTGCCTCGCGATACCCGCCGGAGATCGACTCCCCCTCCCCGGCGAACTGCGCGAACACGTCCTCGAGGGTGGCGTCGGCGCGGCCGAGCCCGGCCTTGAGCGCTGCCGGTGTCCCGAGCCCTACCAACCGACCCCGGTGGAGCACCCCCACCCGTTGGCAGAGCCGCTCGGCCTCCTCGAGGTAGTGGGTCGTCATGACGATGGAGGTGCCATATCGAGAGCGCAGCCGCTCGATCTGTTCCCACACGGCATCGCGCGCGAGCGGGTCGAGACCGACCGTCGGCTCGTCGAGGAATAGGATGTGCGGCCGGTGCATCAGTGCCTGCGCGATCTCGAGCCGGCGGATCATCCCGCCCGAGTAGTTCTTGACGAGAAGGTTCTGGACCTCGGCGAGCCCCATGAAATCGAGCGCTTCTTCGATGCGCCGTTCCCGTTCCTCACGGGGAATCGCGTAGAGCCGAGCGAACACCCAGAGATTCTCGTAGCCGGTGACTTGTGCATCGGCCGAGATCAGTTGGGGTACGTACCCGATGCTGTGTCGGACCGCGGCGGGCTCTTTCTGTACGTCGTGCCCTGCGATCGTGGCGCTCCCGCTGGTGATCGGGAGCAGCGTGGTGAGCATCTTGATGGACGTGGTCTTGCCCGCGCCGTTCGGGCCGATCAAACCGAAGATCTCCCCGTTCGAGACGGACAGCGTGAGGTGGTCAACCGCCGTGAAGTCGCCGAACTTGCGGGTGAGATCTTTCGCCTCGAGGATCGGGGCGTCGCCGGACGCGTCCACTTAAAACCGGCGCGCCCCAACCGCAGCCGGTACTAGAGGTTGCACCGGGTCGGAAAGTGTGTCGCCATCGGGGCACCCGGGGTCTCAGTCGAGCGTTGTGGGCGCGGTCCGCCACCGTTCTGCCGGCGGAGAGGGAGACCGGGCGGGCGAGGAACTCATCGCTCTGTTCGGTACCGCCCTTGCACACTCCAGCACAGTCAACCGTCCGGCACGTGCCAGCTAGTTCAGCTCGAAAACGAGTCGAGTGACTTTGGCCTGCTCTCGGGAGCGAGCTACCCCCTCGGCACCGTCGATCTGCGACATCGAGGGGCGGACTGTCTGCCACGAGTTTCCCACACTCGTCGACGGTCGCCGGGAAGTCCATCGGTTCGTCTCGGAGTGAACGAGCTTGGAGGGAGCGAGTGGGACGAGTTCGGTCCGGCGCGGAGCAGCGGGATCGAGAGTCGATCGAACCTCGTGTCGGGGCCGAGACCTGGATCCCCTTGGGGCAACTAATCTCCCCGGGTCGCACCGGGTTTCGTGGGCGAGTTAGGGTGCCTTGATTTCGCGGAGCCGGCCGGTCTCGACGTCGAAGACAAAACCGCGGACCGGGACGTCCTTGGCAATCCACGGGTGGGCGCGCACCTTCAGGAGCTGTACGCGAGTGTTTTCGTCGGGGTCCTTGAAGGCGAAGAACCGCATGGGAGCTGGCGAAGCGTCGCCGGTCGACGCGCTCAGCTTCGCATTCAGCTCCGCATCGGAGAACGTCGTGAACCCGCACCCGGTGTGGTTGAGGAGCAGGATCTCCTTCGTGCCGATGACGCGGGTCGAGACTACGAGCTCCCCCATCACATCGTCCGTCACGGCGGGTCCGCCCGTGCGGATCACGTCGATGTCGCTGGGGGCCAGGCCCAAGATTCCCGACAGATCCGAGAGGCGAGGATCCATACAGGTAACGACCACGATCTTCGGAGTTGGCCGATTGACCGTCGGCGGCGTGTAGCGTTTCGCGTACTCGAGGTTCGACGCAACGGCCCTATCGATCATGCTCATCTTTTTCCTCCCGAGGAGTCGGGGTCGAATCGTTGCAGGATCGTTGCGGGAAGGCTCAACGTTCGGCCGTGGAGTACGAATGGCCGTCGGCTACATCTATTTTGGCGGAATCGCACTTCGAACTGATGATTTCAGCGGAGAACGCGCGGGCGGTCTCTCACCGGTGCGGCCAGGTTGTGGGGGAACGCCGGGTTCCGATCGTTTCCGAGACGCGGCCGAGTCCAGATGGTCCTAGCACCGCCCCTCGAAGAGTCCCCCACCTGAGACTCCGGAGCGGTCGCATCGGCCTCGTCTCGATGGCACGACCGTGCTGCCTTCTAGCCGCATCGGCTTGCGCGGAACGCGAGAGTGGCTGTTCCTCGGCCCAACGGGCGACCTTGAAATCGGGGAGACCGACGAACGCCCCGCTCCGACGCTCGACCGGACCGACCTGCTTCGGGGTTACCCTCGGGCGGCCCTTCGGGGTCCAGGGGCGGCTGACCGAGGCGAAGTACCTGCTTGGACTTCCTTGCGGCAGTTGCCCCCACCGAGCGAGCTGGGGGGGGCACCGGAGAACAGGTAGGTGTGGGTCTCAACGCCATAGGACGGGAACAACGCGGGATCCGAACCGAGGACGTCCGGCGACGCTGTGCGATCTCTCAACCTCCCTTGTCCCGTTGAGCACCGGGCGGCGACTAGCGGCCGATTCACTTCCGACGGTCGGCTGAGGCGTGAGTGACGCTGCTTCACCGATTGTATAGGGTGGTGGCGGGAGCACGTACCAACGGGCCCGGCGGACCAGCGAGTCAGTACACGGACAGAGACGGCGAACCAGACGCGCCGGTCCAACGGGAGCTAAGGTGCTATCTTTCAGACACACTTCGCGTGTATCATCCGAATCGATGCCAGAGAGGGTCGAGGACACCATTCCTGCGGAAGGCACGGGAGATGGCCCCCTTCGAAACCTTCGGTCGTACCCCACCTCGCAGCGTGCAATCCTGGTAGTCCGGCACGGGGCCCGCGAAGCGAAACCCCCGGAGGGCCATTCGGGCCCGGACTCCTGGTTGCTTACTGCCCAGGGGCGACTCGATGCCCGTCGCTTTGGATCTCGACTGCCAGCGTACAAACACCTGTCCCTGATTCACAGTCGAGTAGCGAGAACTCGCGAAACCGCGCTGGAGATCGAGGCCGGGTTCCGCGCGTCCCATTCAGACTCGACCGTCGAACTGGAGGGCCTAGAGCCCGCGATCAGCCTCTGGAACTTCTATGCTCGGGATACGGCCCTGCTAGATCAGTGGAAAGAGAAACTGGGCGACGACTTTTGCCGAGAGTGGGTTTTGGGTCACGTTCCGACGAGCGCAATCGCGCCCGCCGACGAGGCCGTACGGAACTTCGTCGGCCGGCTACGTTCGAGGGTCGAGCAGTGCCCCCCTTCCTCGCTGCTGATCGCCGTAAGTCACGACGTGCACATTTCCACCATGCGAGACGTGCTATTCCGCGGAAGTTCCGGCGAATGGGCTCGAGTCCAGTACCTGGAGGGAATCCTGTTGACATGGAATGAGTCCGGCCAAATCATCGCCCGCTGGCGTGACGAGATCGCGCCGGCGTTTCTGGGTTAGACCGGGACGAGCGGGCGGGGAGGAGCCGCGAGCGAAGCGAGCGGGGGGACCCACGGGATTCTTCGCGGGGCTTCCTTCGTGGGTCAGGGGTCACACGCCGTCGACTCGTCGGATCGCGAGGGTGACAACCTCCGCGAGGACGCGAAGTCACGCACGCGGCTAACGATCGGAGGTCGCCGGCACACTCGGATGGAAACGCTCTCGATGGCTGAGGGCGACGATCACTATTCCTGCGATTGCCACCCAGAGAAACGATGTGGCGACCACTTGCGTCACGTCCCGGGGCAGGGTACCGGGTTCCGTGAGAGCCACGCCAACGAGCCCGGCCACCCCGGTGACGAGCCCTATCACGAGGAATAGGGAGCCCCATCTCCGGAGACGCGGGTTCACCAAGTCCGGCGACGCAGTCCGACCCACTCTACCGACGATCCAGGCTATTGCGCCAACGAGCAGACAAGGGACTCCGATGGCGATCGCGACCAAGGTCGCACGGGACTGCGGGGAAGCTGTGTTCGTCGCGATCGACACGGCGATGAACAGCGCCGCCAGCGCGAGCAAGAGCGTCCCCGTGGATCTCAGCTTCGCGTCGGCCATCGTGGAGCCCGAGGCGTGTCGTGGTTATCTTGTTGGGAGGCCCCGTCTAATCTCGAACGCGACACGGTTCGGGGAGGCAACGACGTCCGCGACGCGTTCCACGTCGTGAACGTGGCTCGCACCCTGCGGACCGCTCACGTCGCGTAGGAACGCCTCTGGTGGCTCGTGTGCGCCCTGCACGCCAATGAACATGGTGCCGTCCTCGCGGCAGCCCACCCCCTGGGCGCGACCGCGCGCAATGCAGTGCCAGTGGACGATTTGGCTCACGTGTTACGGATTGGTTTCAATGACGTCGACCGCCTCTCCACCCCAGTAGGGATAGTTCAAAGGACCGAACTCTACCTGGACGTACCCAATCTCGCCGGCGAGGATAGTGACGGGAAGATTGGATCCAGTGACGTTGGCAGGGCCCGCAGTCCAGTCGATCGATTGAACCGTGCACGAGGGCGTTGCGTTCGCAGGTGCCGGAATTGTCCAAGAAAGCACGAAACCTTCACCCTGATGGACGACGAGCGCGCCGGGAGCAGTAAGGCCAAGGAAGCAGCCCTCGTAGGGCCCTTGGGGCACGAGAACCGCTTGGTCAATAATGACTGGTTCAGAGTCCCGTATCTGCTGCGGCAGTACCTCGTAAATGAACCATGCTTGCGACACGGTCGAGGCGACGACCAAGACGAGCGCAAAGGCGACAAGAAACGGGATCATGCGGGCTCGCTTCGGGGAAGGAGCTCCTCCCTCTGCGGCTTTTGACGCAACCACGGTCCTAACCCGGCAAAGGGTTAGAGGGCTTCATACTGTTTGGGTGGCGACGCCTTCCTGAGGCGACAGCGACGTTGCACCGGTCGGCCCCCACAACCTCACGATTCGTTCGGCGTCCCGCAGGGCATGGCGACGCGATACGCGCACGTGCATGTCGACGGCGATTGGGGCGTCCGACTCGGGAAGGGGAACATCACGATCGAGATCTGGGACAAGAAGGACCGAAGAGTCGGTTCCGTGACCATCGGCCGGGTCGGGGTCAGCGTGGGCGGGAAACGGGGACGTCGACGAGTGGTCACGAATTGGGACACTCTCAACCGGTAGCCACGACTGGAGCGTGAGTCGTGACCAATCGGGCCGCGCGTACACTCGACTTGCCCAGCGGTGCTACACCCTTTCGGTCGCGGGACGGGCAGCTGTGCACGGCAGTCCGGATCGCCGGAGCGACCTGCCAAGCATTGATCGATACCGGTTCGAAGGGTCACGTGGTTGACCCTCGGATCTCGAAGCGATTCCCGCGAGTCGGAAAATCTGTGCTTCGAGGAGTCCTTGGCAGCGTCCCGACCGTCCGGGTCCAGCTTCCCGCCGTCACTTTCCTCGGCCATCGATTCACGGGGCTGACCGCGAAAGTAGGTCCACCTACTCGGCGTTCCAATCCAGCGTGGGATCTTCTTCTCGGTACCGACGTGCTGCTCTGGCGGCCGCTGACTCTCGACTTCCGTCGTCGAGTCGCTTGTTTCGAGGCTGGTACCCTCGCTACCGAACCGGAGGAGGTGTTTCGCCTGCGGTATCACCGGGGGAGACCGTTCTTAACCGTGAAACTGGGTCGGAAGACCTTGCGAGCCACCCTCGACATAGGCTGCAGCAGCTGCCTGCTGAATTCCCGAGTTCGCGGTATACGCGCCTGCGTCGTCAAGACGGATGTCGCAGTCGACGTCGCGGGCCGACGCTCCCGGTGGACGAGCTATCGCGGGCCGGCTCTCGATCTCGGACGCGGGGCGATGGGGAAGTCCCGGTTCGTGCGCGCCTCGCTTGCACCAGCCGAAAAGGGTCTCGGGCAGCCCGTTGACTTCGTGGTCGGCTCCAACGTTCTGCGCGAGCGAGGCGGCGTCTGGACAATCAGTAGAATACCGGGCGAGCTCCGGTGGTCGTCTGGTGTTAGTTGACCGACTCGTTAACTCGGAGCAGTGCCCAGTGTGAGTCACTCAGGGAAGCACCGTCACGAGGCTCCTCGATGGCGGCCTCGCGCGGAACCCCCAGTCGAAACCGAGCCTCGGTGATCCCGAACCGTGCGTAGAACTGCGCCGCCTGCTGCCAGTCGCTTGCGAGCGTCTCCGCGAGTCCCGACGTGGTCGCGACCACCGCCCGCGCCGTCTTCACCCGCACGCACAACTCGCGCAGCCTTCTCGCCGCGGCGCGCTCGTCCCCCTCCCGCGAGTCGTCCGGGAGGCCGCTCGTGATCTCGCCGGCACAGAACCGCCGGGTCGGGGTGGCGATCTCGTCCGCGTCGTCGTCCGAGCCGGGGAACGCGATTCGCGACTCGAAGTGCGTCCGCGACCCGTCCCGTGCCCGCCGGACCGGGTCGGGGTCCACGTACGGGCTACCGCGGGAGACCGTGGCGGGCAGCCGCGGCGGCTTCGGGCCGCGCGGCGGCTCCAGCGTCCCGAAGACGCGGACCTCCAGGCCGAGCCGCTCGCGCAGCTCGCGGACCCGGTCGGCGGTCGTGGTGCCGTGCCACTGGTGCCCCTCGGGGTCCCACCGGAGGCCCATCGCTCGCAGGGCGGCACGTTTCGCATACGTCGCGGGGCACGCCGCGACCTGCACGGTCCGCAGCGACGCGACCACGTCGCGACGCGAGGTCGCGGTCGAAGGGGTTTCCGAAGCGCGTGGCGCGCTCATCGGCGCGGAGCGAGCGCGCAGGCCGCCCGAGGAGCGGAGCGAGCGACGAGGGCGGCCGTGTCCCCATTATGCTCGCCGAGCCCAGCGAGGGAACGTTCGCGCGCAGCGCGAACGCGAGCTTAATGTGGGACGCGCGCGGTCGATGGGCGACCGCGATGAGCGCGGACGCCGAAACTCGAGGGCGATACCAGGAGCGAAGATGGCTGCAAAATTTCAAGTCGTGATCGATTGCAAGGACCCCGCCCGCATGTGCCAGTTCTGGACGAATGCACTCGGGTACGAAATTGCCCCTCCCCCGACGGGCTTTGAGAGTTGGGACGACTACTATCGAGACGTGGGAGTACGCGAGGACGAGCTCGGTTCCGGGCCCGATCGCCTGATTGACCCTTCGGGGGCAGGCCCCGCCATCTGGTTTCAAGTGGTTGACGAAACCAAGACCGTCAAGAACCGCTTGCATTTCGACCTCGGAGTAAGCGGTGGCCGAAGCGTTCCGTTTGAGACCCGCAAACAGCGCGTGGATGCGGAAGCAGATCGACTTTCCCGGCTCGGTGCGACACAGATTGGGGTGTTCTTTGAGAAGGGCGTCGACCACTACGCGGTGGCGATGCTGGACCCCGAGGGCAACGAATTCGACATCAACTGACTGAGCAAGACCGCGAGCTTGATGTGGGACGCGCGCGGTCGATGACACGACCGCGAGGAGCGCGAGACACGAAGAGATCGGACGTACGCGCTCGGTTCCCCCGCGGGAGGCGCTGCGACCGAACCGAGAGAAGGCTTGAATCTGTTCGGAGACTCACTGAGATTCGTGACCGTCCCGGAACTCAATCCGTATCAACGGGTGCCTCCAAAGTATGGGAGGGTCCGATCGTCCGGCATGAAAGATCCGGCGTTGACCCGGGGGCAGGTGACAGGGATTCTCGTGGTGGCGATCCTGGCCGGTTCAGCGTTAGTGACCCTCGTCTTCCAAACATCGCAACAGACCAACGCCTGCAGTACGTGCGACCTCGGCGACCTCGATGCCGGTTACGGACCCGTCGACATGGTCTATGACAACTCGAGCGGCCGCATTTTCGTACTCGACAGCGGTGCCGGGGGTTTCAATGCCTGGGGAGTGACGATCATCAACGGGTCCTCGGACACCGTTGCCGGATTCATCCATTCCGGTGGAAGACCCGGCTACAGCCTTGATGCCTTGGCGTTCGACCCCCGTAATGGGGACCTATACACCCCCCACTTCTGCTACGATGGCGTTTTTGTGTTGAACGTAACCACCGGCGCGAACGTCACCTACATCGACACGCCGACCACCGGGATCTGTGCGGGACCTCAAACCATAGTGTACGATCCCGTTAGCGATTACATTCTCGCGCTCGCTCCCCCGAATCTGATTGTCATTGACCCGACTACCAACACTGTGGTCCGTACGGTCGACCTGGGCATAGGGGCATATCCAGTGGGGGTCAACCCGGCCACGGGGCAGGTCTATGTCATGACGTCCGTCCAAGGGGAGTTTCTCTTCAACCTCACGGTCCTCAACGGTTCGACGCTAAACGTGGAATCGTCAATCCAACTTAATGGCACCCCGGACGCGATAGTGTTCGACTCGTTGGACGACCGAGTCGACGTCGCGGTAACGGTGCTGGGATTTGGAGGCGGTGCCGTGTACAACGGTTCCCTGATCGTCCTGAACCCAGCGGCGAGTCACGTCTTCGACTCCACGCGCGTCGGCGAAAACCCCTCGGATGTTGCCATAGACCTCTCGAATCGGGAGGTCTATATCGCGAACTTCTACTCCGGGAACATCTCGATCGTCAACGGAACAAGCTACCAGCCCGCCGGGTCTGTCCCGGTCGATCCGGACCCCGAGTCGATCTCGTACGATGCCCAGAATGGTTGTCTCTACGTTCTATTCTATACACAGTTGGGCTCGAATCCTGAGACCGATGGCTACGTGACCGTACTGGCTCCCCCGGGCGGCAGCTGTCGAGCGGTCCCAACGGGTAACGCCCCGGCCTGGGCCGGCTCCGCAGTCTTGGGGGGGTTGGCGATTGTCGTAGCCGCTGCCCTCGTGTGGCACGGCAGGCGACGCGAAATCTAGACGTTACTCGTACACCTGCGTCGCGGTCATCGACGCGGAGCGAGCGCGCGGGCCGCCCGAGGAGCGCGACGAGGGCGGCCGGGTCCGATTTATCAATTCCGAGCGCGGCGGGAGAACGGTCGCGCGGAGTGCGGGCGCGAGCTTAATGGGGACGCCGGGGGCCGAGAAGCGACCTCCATGAGGCCCTAGGATTCTAGAATGCGACGGAACGCGACCTCGCGTTGGCGGGCCCGAATCCGGAAGACTCGACCGTCGGCTCCTCGACTCGCACGGACCGCTGTCCCGTTTCGAAAGGAATATTTGGTGTGATCTGGTGGCCGAGCCGCCCGATGGACGAGACGCGCTATCACCTGGAGGCACTTGCGGATTCGGACTTCCAAGCCGTGGCCAGAATCTGGACCCGGAATGACCCCGAGAGTCCCGTTTCCGAGGAGGAAGTTCGGCAACTGTTCCAGAGGGGAGATGAGCCCCGGTTCGTCCGTTACCGTGGTGCCATTGTGGATGCCCAGGCCGACGAGATTGTCGCGGTCAGCTATCTTCGGCAGGACGGCATAGCTTTCGACCCCGACTTCGCGAGGGCGGGCGTGTCGGTCGACCCGTCGCACCAGCATCGCGGGCTAGGTCGGCGACTGTTCGAGGACGTGGAAGGCGTGGCACGGGCGCGCGGGCTCAAGGGTCTCTGGGCCGCCGCAAGTACACTCGACCCGAGGGCGGTGCGGTTCTTCGAGCAAGCCGGCTTTCGCGAGCAGCGACGGCGGTGGGTCTCCCGTCTCGACGTGAACCAGCCTCCGACAAACCGCCCGCCGCGCAACGTGGGGCGGAATTTCCCGCAGGACGTGGTGTTCACGACTGTCCAGGACGAGGGCCCCGAGCTACCGGCGGTTCGGGAACGGCTTCACCGTCTGTATCTTGACACCATCAAGGATGTCCCTCGGCTCCGCGGTCTCACCAACTCCACGCTCGACGAGTTCGTCCGGATGACCTTCGAGGATGTAGGCTGCTTACCGGAAGCGATGCTCCTCGCCCGCGTCGGGGACCGGTACGTTTCCTTCACCATCGCGAATCGTCGTGTGGCAGAACCCGACGTGCTCCACATTTCTTTCACGGGTACTCTCGCGGAGTTTCGTGGGCGCGGTCTGGCAGAAGAATTGAAACGTCGGTCGATTGAGTTCGCACGGGGTCACGGCTATCGGTACCTGCAAACGGAGAACGACTCCGAGAACGACCGAATCTGGTCGATCAACCAGAAACTGGGCTTCCGGCAGTTCCGGGTGTGGGTCATGGGCGAGAAACTCCTTACCATGTAGCCGGCGGCCTCGCGGAATTCCTTCAGCGATCGACTGGCGATGTCAGGGCCACCGGTCAGCCGCTTCGACGTGAGGACATCGTCCGCGTGTTCGTCCGCCTCGGGAGATGCCATCCGGTTGTTGAACTGCTTCCGCGGGATGTCGCTCGCCCGTGAACCGCCTGTTTGCGGGAGGGCGGTCTAGGGCGGAGGCGGAAAGTCGCCCCGGGTTGCCCCGGGGCGGAAGGGGTTGGCTCCCTATTGGTGGAGGACCGAACGGAGCGGAATCGGTCACGGAAGCTTTGGCGCAAGGAGTCGGCCGTCAACACACCGTTCTGTGGAAACCGGGGTTTCAACCGATAACGCACCGGCGATTTCTCGCCGGTGCGGCCAGGTCGTGGTAGTAAGCCCCATTCTGGTTCAGGCAGCATTCGACTGCGCGCTCTCCTCGACGGTCGGGGGAACTCCTCACACCGCCGGTCAGGGCTTGCTTCCGGGGAGGCGGCCGTTTCATCAGATCCCGAGGGAACCTCCGGTGCGACACCTTCACCGTACCCTCGAGCTGTGTCGTTGCTGCTCCGTTGCTCGGACTCTCGCCCGTCGGGCTCCCGCCCGACCCCGTGTTCCCCGAAGTGGGGACTTTCCTCAGCGGTCGGTCGTTTCCGACGCGTACCACCGTCAGCTGCCCTCCACCTCCTGGCGAAACGCCGAGGGCAGGCCCGGGGGAAATAGCCTTGCGTGGCCCGGGGCGCCGCCGCGTCGCGGGGTCGAGCACGGGGGGCCACTCCTAGGAGCCGCGCCAGCGGGAAGGCGGATGAACCCCGGTGTGGTCGCCCGGCCGTGCGTGCGGTCACTCCCAGCCGGTCGACGACCCGGGACTCTCCCTCCAAAGGACCATTGCTCGCGCCCTGCCTGCTGCTTCGCAAGGGGCAGGTCTGCCTGCCCGGGCCGGACGGGCCGGTGCCGGCCCTGCGCGCCTCGGGCGGCGATTTCGACGTGTTTGACATTCTGGACGAGCTGTCCCCGAACTACCCGTTCCTGTACCTGGCCGACCTGGACGGACTCGAGCAGAACAACCCCCAGGTCGAGTACATCCAGGAACTTTCACGCGAGATGCCGCTGTGGGTCGACGCCGGAGTGCGTCGGGCCGAACTGGCGATCGACATTCTCGTCGCCGGCGCCCAGAAGGCGGTGCTGTCGAGCTCGTACCTGGGCGGACCGCGCGAGTTGCGGAGAGCCTGGAAGCTCAGCACCGAGCTGGTGTTCGAACTGGAGACGGTCTCCGGGCATCTGGAGGGCGTCCCAGCGTCGTGGGAGACCCAGGACCCGCTCGAGATGGTCCGCATCGCTCGGGAGGTGGGGATACCCGAGGTCGTGGTATCGCCGCGCGAGACCGAACCGGACTGGTCGCTCGTGGCGTCGATCGCCAAGACCGGCCCCACGTGGGTGGACGGCACCTTCGAGCCCGGGTCCGTGCGTCGCCTCGCCGACTCGGGAGCGGCGGGGGGCATCTTCCACATTGATCGGATTCTCGCATCGATGGACGTTCCGGGAGATCTACCGGAGTGACGTTTCACCCCTCGGCGCGGCGCGATGATGAAGACTAGAACCAGCTGAAACAATGAGGAATGATGGGCGAGCTGAGCGCTCGCCGAGGGGAGCGAGGACGACCCGACCCGCCGTTAGCGTCGCCCCGACCGAATCGTTTTAGACCCGAACGAGGTCGGCGCCCCCGGTACGCTCCATGTCGGCCCCCGCGCGCGTCACCGTCCGGTTGCCGGGCGGCGGTCATCGCGACGTGGCCCCCGGCAGTACGGCGG
>Ga0335073_10010226_pt1 | contig 13180 bp, 11 predicted proteins | sample Lox_Sample_22_FD_207093 | JGI IMG/M metagenome (GOLD analysis project Ga0335073, IMG submission 207093) | Soil microbial communities from Loxahatchee National Wildlife Refuge, Florida, United States - Lox_Sample_2.2 | ecosystem: Environmental > Terrestrial > Soil > Wetlands | place: USA...
CTGTAGCGGAGCCATGAGCGACTTGGCAGGCACTGCCGACCTGCCGGCCGTGCTCGCCGACGTCAGGCGGGGCATGATTCCGGCCCGCATCTACAACGACGCGGAAATCTTCGCGCTCGAAAGGGAACGGCTGTTTGCTGGCGCCTGGATGTTCCTCGCCCATGAATCAGAGATTCCAGCTCCTGGGGACTACGTCGTCAGGCGCGTGCTCACGGACTCGTTCATCGTGGTGCGGGATGAGACCGGCACCGTGCGCGTGCTGTTCAACATGTGCCTGCACAAGGGCATGCAGGTCTGCCGTGCCGAACTGGGCAACGCCTCGCACTTCCGCTGTCCCTATCATGCCTGGACCTACCGCAACGACGGACGCCTCGCAGGAGTGCCCTTCCACGCCGAGGCATACGGCGGGGACGACGGGTTCGCCAGGGAAGGCCAGTCGCTCCTGCCGGCGCCGGCTGTCGATACGTACAACGGCCTGATCTTCGCCTGCCTCAACGCCGATCCCCCCGCGTTGCGTGAGTGGCTCGGGGATTTTGGCTATTACCTGGATCTTTATACAAGACAAAGCCAGGTCGGCATTGAGCTTCGCGGGCCGCAGCGGTGGCGGATCAAGGCGAACTGGAAGATCGGCGCGGAGAACTTCGCCGGCGACAGCTATCACACGCCCCATACGCACGCGAGCGTGACCGACATCGGCTTGTTCCGCGAGCACGGGGCGGGCAAGCGCAAGGATGGAGCCTTGTACGTGGCCGGTCCGGGAAGCGGCAGCGCCTCCAAGCTCCCGCCAGGCGGCTCGTTCCTCGAGCAGCTACGTTACGTCGGGTATCCGGACGAGATGATCGTGACGATGGCGGCGACCTGGTCGAAAGAGCAGGCCGCACTGGTCGAGGAGTCCGGCTTCTTGGTGTCCGCCGCGACGTTGTTCCCCAACCTCAGCTTCGTGCACGACTGGCCGGTCATCGACGAGGCGGGCACGGTGGCGCCGTTCATTTCGATCAGGCAGTGGCAGCCTGTTTCCGAACGCGAGACCGAGGTTCTCTCCTGGTTCGCTGTTGACGCGGCGGCGCCCGAGCACTTCAAACGGCAGTCCTACCGTGCCTACTTGATGTGCTTCGGAAGTTCCGGCATGTTCGAGCAGGACGACGTGGAGAACTGGGTGTCGATCACCGACATGGCGGGCGGGTCCATGGCCAGGCGACTGCTGCTCAACAGCCGGATGGGGCTGACGTCTGAAGACAAGCCGATCAGGCCGCCGATGGCCGGCTTCTCCGGGCCGGGGGTCGCGTACCAGGGCTTCGGTGAGTTCAATCAGCGGCACTGGCTGGCACAGTGGAGCGACTGCCTGGAGGCGAGCGTTGAAGCCACTTCCCTATAGCGACGAGCTGCACCAGGCGGCGCATCAGTTCCTCGTCGAGGAGGCCGCGCTGCTTGACTCTGGCGATTACCTCGGCTGGCTTGAGCTGCTATGCGACGACATCAAGTACGTGATGCCGGTCCGCGTGACGACCGCACGAGGAGCGGGCTTCGATTCGCTGCCTGACATGGGTCACTTCTACGAGGACCTGTACTCGCTGCGCAAGCGGGTGCAGCGCCTTTACACCGAGCACGCCTGGGCAGAGGACCCGCCGTCGCGCACCAGGCACTTCGTGTCCAACGTGCGGACGTTCGCGTTCAGCGAGACCGAGTTGTACGTCGAGTCGGCCTTGCTGCTGTTCCGCAGCCGGGGCGACACGCACGAGGGAGATTTGCTGTCGGCCGGGCGTACCGACCTGCTGCGGCTTACAGAAGGCGGAATGCGGCTGGCCCGCAGGGAAGTCAAGGCCGACGAGTCGGTGCTGCGGACCCAGAACCTGGCGGTGTTCTTGTGACGGACCCTGTGAGCGAGGACGCGATCACGCTCGCCAATGAGTTCGCCGAGGTCGAGGTGTCACGTGTCAGCACCAGGAACGGGGCGAGGTTGCGGATCTTCGTGCCGAGCTCGGGGACAGAGGTACTGCTCTGCCCGCTGGAACTCGAGGCACTGACAAGGCAGGACCACGAGTTCTTTAGCGGCCTGCTGGCCGACGGCCTGGCTTGAAAGCAAGCTGGCGCTGCGGGATTATGCGGACGATCGTGGCACTTTGATGGCCGGGGCGCGGGTCAGGTAAGTGCCTTTCAGGATCCGGGAACTTGACAAAAATATGCCAGGCGGCCGATTGCCGCATTAATGAGTCATCCGAATAGCGTCTGGGTATAACTAGATACAACTGAGCGAAGGGCAAGCTGATATGGCAATGCGATACAACCCGCCTCCTACGTGGCCGCCTGCGCCTCCTGGCTGGCAGCCGCCTCCCGGCTGGCAGCCCGACCCGTCGTGGCCGCCCGCGCCGCCAGGATGGCAGTTGTGGGTCGACGACACCCCGGCGCCCGCGCCCGGCGGTTACGGTCCTGGAGGTTACAGCCCCGGCGGCTACGGTCCTGCCGGGGGCACCACTGGTCCTGTACCTGATTCTGCGGCGACCGTTATCGCGCCGCAAGGGTTCGCGCCCGGCGGACCCCAGCCTGGCGGACCCCAGCCTGGCGGACCCCAGCCTGGCGGACCCCAGTCCGGCGGACCCCAGCCCGGCGGATACGGGCCTGGAGGATATACGCCTGGCGGGTACGGGCCCGGCAGTTCTGCGCCTGGTGGCTACTCGCCAGGGGCTGCTGGTACCGGCACTGCGGGCGTCAGTCTTTCCGGCCTTCAGGTGGCGACCCGGTGGGCGGTCGGCGGCGGCGCGGCCGTCTTTCTTGGCTCCCTGCTGCCGTTCATTTCAGGCTCGTATGTGGTTAATGGCGGTATTAATGCCGGAGCCAGGGTCGTCTCGGTTCTTTTTGGCTTGATACTCGCCGGCCTCGCAATTGCATCTCAATTCGCGTCGTCAAGCGCCGGACCAAGGCGCGTATTCGGCATTATCTTGCTCGCGCTTTCCGGTCTCGGGGTCCTCGGTTATCTCGGGTTCACCTTGATCGGCGTGGTCGGCGTTACTTCGTCGGACGGTTTCGTCTCGGTCCATGAGACTTACTCGCCTGACATCGGGATCATCCTGGCCATACTGGGCTGCGCAGCGGCCCTCTACGGCGGGATCCTCGCGGTGCGCAAGCCGTCGACTTAATGATGGTATTCCCCGGTCCGGCCCTCTCCACGTAAAATCAACGGGTCGCTGATCAAGGGGGTCACTATGAGGCGATCGCGATCATGGGCGGGCAGTCGGCGGTCACCTGGACGGGCCTTCGCGGTAGCCGCCGCGGCGGCCAGCCTGGTGACGCTCGGCGCGCTGCCGGCGGCCGGAGCTTACGCCAGTGAACTCGGCTCGGGTTCCGCCGGCACGAACATCGGGAACGCCGGGCAGCTCACCAGCAGCGCCTCAGGGTCGCTCACGTCGCAGACTTCCGATGACTGGTGGGTGATCTATCCGGCCAAGCCGGGCGACGCGGTCACCGTCAAGGTAGAGAACACTACGGGTTCATCGAACTCCTGCAACGGCCTGGTCGCCTCGCTGGACGCCACTAACGGCACGTCGCAGACCCTGAGCGGTGTCAACCTGAGCGCGGGCACCAGCGAGAGCATGCAAGGTCAGAGCAACGGCTCCGATCGGTACTTCGTCGAGGTCACCCCCCGTAGCTGCCAGCCGCCCGAGCCGGTGACGTACACCTTGACGCTCACCAGCGGCGGCGGCGGTACCGCCCCCTCGCCAGCGGACGGTTCCATCGGGGCAGGCACGTCGATCGGCGGCGCGTGGCCGCCGCTCCAGGGTGAAACTTCCTACACGGGGACGATCGCCAGTTCAAGCGCCGACGACTGGTACGTGCTGTACAAGAAGCCCGACAGTAATGCCGCGACGGTCAGGGTCGAGGATACGACGGTCGCCGGGTCGACGAACTGCATTGACCTGTCGGTCAGCCTCGATGGCACTAACGGCACCGGGCAGGTCGAAAGTGGCGCTAATTTGGCGGACAACAGTGCCTTCACCTTCTCCGTCCCTGGGCAAAACAGCAGCGATACCGCAGGGCTTTACTATCTGGAGTTCACTTCGTCGTGTTCTGCCGGCGGGATCTCTTACCGTATCGAGCCTGAACCAGGAGCGGAGTGGCTGAATCCGGCCAAGCTGCCTGCCGGGCAGGCATCGCCAGGGCATTCGATCGGCGCGGCCTGGCCGCCGCTTCAAGGCGGGACCACCTACGACGGCACGGTCAGCAGCGATGTCGAAGAGAACTGGTACGTCCTGTACAAGAAGCCGGGCACCAGCGCGGCCTCAGTGCGGGTGGAAAACACGACGGTGGCAGGAACGACCTCCTGCCCCGTCGCGTACGTGACGCTTTATGGTTCCGACGGCGGCAGCTATGTCGCGGGCGGCGCGACCTTGAGCGACAACAGCGCGGCAACGATAAGCGTCCCGTCTGCCGGGAGCCCCGATTACCTGAACCGCTACTACCTGGAGGTACAGGACACGGCCTGCCCCACCGCAGGTGCGACGTACCGGATCGAGCCCGAGCCTTCCGGCGGCTGGGCGAACCCGGCGAAGCTGGCTTCTGACAAGCTGCCGGCCGGAGCCGACAAGAAGGCGGCAGGCGGCCCGCTGACCGGCGAGGTCACCTATGACGGCACCCTGGATAACGGCACGAGCCAGGACTGGGTGTTCCTTTACGCCTCGGGTTCCACGCCGCTCACGATCAGCGTCCAGAACACGACCGACAACCAGGACAACTGTTTGCAAGAAAGCGTCAGCCTGCTGGACAGCGACGGCACGGTGAGCGGTGCCGAACTCGGCGATGACGACGGTGCCGAACTGACCGCCGATACGGCACAGATCTATTACCTGGAAATCTCCGTCGACGGCGACTGCCCGCCTGACATGCCGCTGACGACGACCGTCACGCTGACCCCGGCCAAGGGCGTCTGCACGTGCGGCTGTTCCGCCGGCCAGCCGGCCGTAAGGTCAGCCGCGACGCCTGCCTTTGCGATCAACATGGACAAGCCGGGCGGCGGCAGCATGGCCGTAGCGGAGAAGACGACAACCGTGGGGGTCGGCGAGCCCATTGACCTGGAACTGGCCTGCGCTCCTGGCGGCGCCAAGCCCACCGCGCCCTATAAGTGGGACCTTCCCGCTAAGGGCGGCTACCCGCTCACCTTGAGCAGCTACGACATCACCGACGGCCCGTCGAACGCGTCGAGCACGCTCGTCAAGACGCCTGCCTCAAACGGCGACAAGTTCAGCTTCTACTGGCTCAAGCCGGGAACCTACACGGTCACGGCCACGGCGACGGTCAACGGCAAGAGCGAACAGGTCCGCACGACCTTCGACGTCAAGGCACCTGACTCCGAACTGACGGCCACGACGTGCCAGGCCAACCTGAACACGAAATGGACCTACCAGCTACCTGTCCACACGTACGGCCCGCCTGACCTGACGCTCGGCCTGAACAACAAGTGCGTGACCACACCGGGAATCGCCTGGTCGGCTAAGGTCACGCTGAAGGACGCGGTTCTCCCCGAGGGTGACCTGGCCGTGGTGCAACTTGTGAACGGCACGCTCAAGCACAGCTCGCAAAAGACAGCCTGCATCGCCACGAAGGGCTGGGAGGCCGATGGCTCGGCTTTCTACCCCAGCAGCACCGACAAGCCGGTGATCAAGGGGCACACCGTGTCAGGTTTCCACTCAGGCCCTGACATGTTCACGGTCAAGGCGGGCGGGACCGAGGGCTTCACCAGCTCAGATTCGCCGTCGTCGCCGTTGCTGCGCGGCGCCACCTGGACCGCGAGCCTCGACTTCACCGACTACCTCATGTACCGGCCCAACTACCAGGCGACCTCGCTCGGGCACATCGGAATCTGGGTCGCCCTGCGCCAGATGAGCTGGACGTTCAAGGGCTCCGCGAGCTGGAACGCGAAGAAAAAGAAGTGGGAACTCGGCAAGGTCACGCCTAACAAGAAGACGATCGGCTCCGCGGTGACGGGTGAGGAGCCGGCGTTCTCCAGGAGCGTTCAGGCGCCGGGATCATGTCCGTAGCCCCGTTGTCCCCCGCTGCGTCCCAGTGGTGAGCCGGGACGCAGCGGGGGATACCCGCGACTGTCGGGTGGCGCGGTCGGGTTAGGGGAGCGCCACCTTCTTCCAGGTCTTGCCCGAGTTGATCGTCTTCAGCAGGCCGTCGGTGTAGGCGATGACCGGGCCGCCGTTGTAGTGGACGACATAGCCCGTGGTACCTGAGGCGTAGGCGAGGTCGCGGAAGTTCAGGCCGCCGTCGAAGTAGGTCGTGCTACCCCACGTCTTCCCGCCGTTGAATGACTGGTACAGATAGCTGGCCCCGCTGGCGGAAGCCATCGTGATGATCTTCGGCTTGCCTGGCGGCATCACGAGCTCGTAGACCTGGCCAGGCTCGGGCGGCTGGCCCTGCTTACGGAAGGTCTTGCCGCCGTTCGATGAGGTAAAGACCTCCTTCTGGCTGAAGCCTGGCTGCGGGTAACCCTGGTTCGAGCACGCGATGGCGATGTCCTTCGGTGAGGCGGCCGCGACCTGGCTGGCGGAGATGTCGGGTTTCTGGCACTTGAACGAGAGCTTGGTCCAGTGCTTGCCGTTGTCGGTTGAGGTCCAGAGCTGGGGCGCGATGCCGGCCCAGATTGACTTGCCTGAGATCGTCAGCGCGTTGTCAGGTGATACGCCCTTGACGAGCCGCCATTTGCCGCTGCCGACCTGACTGAGGTAAAGCTTGGCGTTCAGCAGGCCTCCCTCGGCCGGCTCGACCGCCGCGAGGGCGACGGTTGGAGACGCGGCCATCGCGATGACGGCACCGGGCAGCGTAATCCGGTGCCAGCGGGAGCCGCCGTCGGTGGTGGACCACAAGGCAGGGCCGAACAGCCAGCCATCGGATGACGTGGCGAAGGTGACGCCGCTGACCGCTGACGCGGGTGAGCTTGTGAACGTCGGGACCAGCTTGACCGCTGGGGTGGACACCTTCGTCCAGGCCTTGCCGCCGTTGACGGTCTTTTCCGCCCGCGCGTCGCAAGGCAGGATGCTGCAGCCGCGAGCCCCGAGCACGAACCCGGTCTTCGCGGTCACGAAACTGACGGCGTCCGCCTCGAACCCTTTGGGCGGAGGCGGGCTTCCGCTGGCAGGCCGCGCCAAGGCGGTGCCTGCCCCAAGGGCCACGAACAGCACCGGAGCGGCCGCGATCACCAGCGCCCGGCTGATTGACTTCTTCATCATCGACCTCTGAATCATCATTTGTCGCATTTGACCATGCGCGAGAATCCTCCGCGCACTTAGCTATCGACGACGCAGTTGCCCGAATGGTTGGACCGAAGGTGCTCTTATTTCGGTTAGGTTTAGTCCATGGAGTGGCGTAACTTCGAGTTCGACCTCGGCGGTGTCAACCACCTCGCGCTGGTCTGCTCGGACATGAAGCGCACGGTCGAGTTCTACACGCAGGTGCTCGGCATGCGGCTGATCAAGACCATCGACTTGCCCGCCGGCTCTGGCCAGCACTTCTTCTTCGACATGGGCGGCGGGAACGCGCTGGCCTTCTTCTGGTTCCCCGACGCGCCTGACGCCGTCCCCGGCATCTCGGCGCCGGTCACGGTGCCAGGGTTCGGCGAGTGGACAAGTGCCGTCGGCTCGATGAATCACATCGCGTTCAACGTGCCAGAGGAGAAGTTCCTTGAGTACCGTGCCAAGCTGAAGGCCAAGGGCGTCAAGGTCAGCCCGGTCATCGATCACGATGACAGCGAGTTCGGCGTCGCGACCGAGTTGCATCCCGGCGTGTTCGTGCGCTCGTTCTATTTCCAGGACCCGGACGGGATCATGCTCGAGTTCGCTTGCTGGCGACGGGTCATGGGCCAGCCAGGCGATATCACGCATCAGCCGAAGACTGCCGCCGACCGTACTGGCCTGAGGGTCTAAGCCAGCACTTCAGCGGCCGCGCGCAGGCCCGAGCGCAGTGCGCCTTCCATCAGGCCGGCCCAGTCGCCCGCGGTGTGCTCACCGGCGAAGTGCACCCGCCCGCACGGCGCCGCGATCAGCGCGTCATCGCCTGGTGCCACCGACGTGGTCAGCGCCGAGTAAGACTCACCGGCCCAGGGATCGTCATTCCAGGTCGTGAGCAGGGCACCGGCCACGTCAAGCGCCAGTTCAGGCCGCAACTCGGCGACCCGCTCGGCCCACGTCGACGGCCCGCCGCCCACGCCAAGCGCGGCGAGGCCATCGGCCGTACCTCCGAACGCATGCAGTACCGGCTGGACCTGCCCGGAGCCGTCGGTCGCCGTCCAGGTCCAGAACACCCCTGGCACGCTCTGGACGGCGGACGCGAACGCGGGCGAGGTGAGAGGGATGTGGAGCTTGGCGTTGTGCGCGATCCCTGCTCGCCGCCACGCCTGATAGTAAGAGTCGGGCAGCGCCGGCTCAAAGACCAGCGTCCGCAGTACCGCCATCGGCACCGCGACGATCACCGCGTCGCCGGCGACCGTTCCCGCGCCGGTCAGCACGCGGACCCCGGCAGCGTCGTGCTCGATCCCGTGCACCGGACTGTTCAGGCTGACCGCGGACCCCAGGCGGCCGGCCAGCCGGGCGGCTAGCTGTGCGTTGCCGCCGGCGACGCGCCACGACGGCCTGGCCTCGAACCCGAAGGTCACGTCGCCAAGCTCCGCGACCGACAATTCGGTGGCAGGCACTCCGTTGGTGACCGTGACCCGCGAAACATAGGCGGCTAGCGCGGCCGGCGAAATCTCGGCCGCTAGCCCTTCATTCAGGAGATCGGCCAAAGAGCACCCGGGCGATGCCGAGGCCGCCGCGGCTTCAACGAGTGCCGCACAGCGAGCGACGTCGGTGCCGGACACCGGATCGCCGCCCCGTGGTTCCCGCTCGTAGTACGACATCGTCGTGATGGCCAGTTCGAGCCCGAACTCGGCGAGCGAGGCTCGCATCACGTCGTAGCCGCCGAGCACGAACTCGGCGCCCCGCTCGATCACGGTGCGCTCGTCGTCAGGTACCAGCCGCTGCGACCAGACCCGTCCGCCGGTCCGGTCCCTTGCTTCTAGCACGACGGCTTGCTGACCGGATCTGACGATCCGGTCAGCAGCGATCAGTCCGGCGAACCCCGCCCCCACCACGACGACTCGCACGAGCTGTGTCTCCTTACGGCCGGCGGCGACGGCGCTCCTCGTTCCTCAGCCAGAGGAACGCAAGCACAGCGACAAGCACCCAAAGCAAGGTCGAGTGCAGCACGGTGTGCGCGAAAACGATAGCCACGACCACGATAGCGGCGATGGTCAGGAGCTGGCCAAGCGCCGGACGTGGGCGGCCGCGCGGTATGCGTACCTGGGCCGAAGGCGGCTGGCCGTTCTGGCTCGCCTGCTCGTCGGGCAGGTCGGGCAGGTCAGCGAAGAGGCCGGCGAACTCCGCTCGGGTCTTCGCGTTCATCGCCCGGTCGAGCCGCTCGTTGAACTCGGCCTGGTCGAGCCGGCCGTCCTGGTAGTGCCGGGACAGCCGGTCGGCGACGTCGGTTCGCTCGGCGTCAGAGGCCCGGATGTCAGCGTTGCCGTAACGGAAATGGCGGCGGTAGCCGGTCCCGGCCGAGCCGGGGGTAAACGGCGGGCTGGCGGGTGCTGGCATGGCGCGGACCTCCTAGTTCGGCCGGGACTGCAGCGAGCCGATGAGCTCGCTGGCGATCGACTGGTCTGACTCCTCGTCAGGCATGAGCAGCCAGCCGGCGACGTACACCGGGATGCCCGCTCCGCCGATCACGGTCAGCAGCGCCAGCGCGACCCTGACGATCGTCACGTCCACGCCGAGGTACTGCGCGATACCGGCGGCCACGCCAGCGATCATCCGGCCGGAGACCGGCCGGTACAGCGCCTCGTACCCGGAGGGCCTTGGCTGATACGCGGCGGGCGGCTGTTCCTGCGCCGGCTCGCTGGCCGGCTGCTCGCCTGACGGCACCTGGTCCGTAGGCTGCGATGCGTAATCGTTCATGCTTCAAGATTGCTGGCTGGCGTGCGATAAGGGTATTGGGAAGAACCCCGATTGGACCCTGACTCCTTAGCCACAGGATCAGGGCTCGTCCCCGATGCCAGCAGCCCCTCTCAGGGGTCATCATGGATGGGTGGACGAACACCGAGGACCGGACTGGCCAGGCCGGCTCGCCTCGCTGCGCCGCACGGACGAGGGTCGGATAGCGGGCGGGGTGGCGGCCGGCATCGCGGCCAGGACCGGCATGAACCTGAACCTGCTCAGGACCATCTTCTGCGTCACTGGGATCTTCACCGGGTTCGGCTTCGCGGTTTACGTGATCGCGTGGCTGTTCCTGCCGAAGGCGGGCGAGGAGACCACGATCGCCAGCCGTGCGATCCATGACCTGCGCGGGATCGCGCTGGCCGCCGTGACCGCCTCGATGCTGATCGTGATCTTCTCGTTCATCTCGATCCTCGGCGTCAAGTTCTTCAGCGCGGTGAGCTGGCCCAACGCGATCGGGGCGGCGGGCCTGGTGCTGATCTGGCGCAACGCGGACAGCGAGGAGCAGGCGTCGTTGCGCGGGATGACGCAGCCGCTGCTCGGCGCGACCGAAGGCGGCAAGCGCTCACGGTTCGTGCTCCGCCTGTTCCTGGCCGGCGGCCTGCTGATCGCCGGGCTCGGCGTGCTCGCCTCTGACCATCACTATGTCGGCGTGCTGCTGCGGCCCCTTGTCGGGCTGATCGTGGTGATCGGCGCGGTGGCGGTCCTGTGCGGCCCCTGGTGGCTGCGGGTCATAAGGGACCTGGGCGTGGAACGGCAGGCCAGGATCAGGGCTGAAGAGCGGGCCGACATCGCGGCCCGCGTCCACGACTCAGTGCTGCAGACCCTCGCGCTGATCCAGCGCCGTGCCGATAGTCCGCAGCAGGTTGTGCAGCTTGCCCGTGCGCAGGAAAGGGAACTGCGGTCCTGGCTGTTCGACGGCCGTGCGCCAGGGTCGATGGATGGCGTGGCCGCCACCCTCGCGGCCGCGATCCGCCTGATTCAGCAGGACGTCGAGGCCCAGTACGGTGTCTCGATCGAGGCCGTGACCGTCGGGGACTGCGATCTCGCCGATGATGACGACCTGAGCGCGCTGCTCCAGGCCGCCCGTGAGGCGGCAGTCAACGCGGCTAAATGGTCGGGTGCGCCGGTGATCTCGGTGTTCGCCGAGGTCGAGCCGGGCGAGGTGTCGGTGTTCGTGCGGGACAGAGGCCGCGGCTTCGACCCGGAAGCGGTGCCAGCCGACCGCAAGGGCCTCGCCGAGTCCGTGCGGGCCAGGATGGAGCGGCGCGGGGGTCAGGCCAGCATTCGCAGCGTGCCCGGCGAAGGCACGGAAGTATCGTTGACCATGCCGAGAACCGCTGGTGAGCGCGAGCCGAGCCGGACGGCAACCGATGGCTGACGCCAGGCCAAGGGTTTTCATCGTCGATGATCACGGCCTGTTCCGCTCGGGCGTCCGTTCCGAGCTTGGCGATCAGGTCGAGGTCGTCGGCGAGGCCGAGGATGTCATGCCGGCGATCGAGGGCATCGCCAGGCTCATGCCCGACGTCGTGCTGCTTGACGTGCACCTGCCAGGCGGCGGTGGCCAGCTCGTCGTCGCCGAACTGGCGCCCGTGCTCACGCAGACCAGGTTCCTCGCGCTCTCCGCTTCTGACGCGCCGGAAGACGTGATCGCCGTGATCAGGGCCGGAGCGCGCGGTTACGTCACCAAGACCATCTCAGGCGCAGAGCTCATCGACGCGATCAAGAGAGTCGCGGCAGGGGACGCGGTGTTCTCGCCCAGGCTGGCGGGCTTCGTGCTCGACGCGTTCGCATCTCAGGCAGCCGAGTTCCAGCCGGCGCCCAGCTTCGACCCCGAGCTCGATCAGCTCACCCCGAGGGAACGCGAGGTGCTCCGCCTGATCGCCCGCGGCTACACCTACAAGGAAATCGCCAGGGAACTCTATATTTCGGCGAAAACGGTTGAAAGTCACGTGTCATCAGTGCTGCGCAAGCTCCAGTTGTCGACCCGTCACCAGCTCACCCGCTGGGCCGCCGAGCGGCGCCTTGCTTAGTGACCTCTGCGCGCAGGATGCGATCGCGCTCGCCACGCTGCTCCGCCGGCGTGAAGTGTCGGCACGTGAGGTCATCGCCGCCCACATCGAGCGGATTACCGCCATCGACGGTGCCGTCAACGCGATCGTGACCAGATGCTTCGAGTCCGCGCTCGCTAAGGCCGCCGCCGCTGACGAAGCCATCGCGGCCGGTCAGGCTCAGGGACTGCTGCACGGCCTGCCCGTCGCGCATAAGGACCTCGCCGACACGGCGGGCGTGCGCACGACCTACGGCTCTTTGCTTTTCAAGGACAACGTGCCCGCGCGCGATGCCCTGATCGTGAGCCGGATGGCGCGCGCGGGAGCGATCAGCCTCGGCAAGACCAACACGCCGGAGTTCGGCGCGGGCTCGCACACCGTGAACAAGATCTTCGGTGCCACGCGGAACCCGTACGACCTGACCAAGAGCGCGGGCGGCAGCAGCGGCGGCTCGGCCGCCGCGCTCGCGGCCCGGATGATCTGCCTGGCCGACGGCTCTGACCTGGGCGGCTCGCTCAGGAACCCGGCTAGCTTCTGCAACGTCGTCGGCCTGCGTCCCTCGCCTGGCCGGGTGCCTTCCTGGCCGGCTGCCGACGTTACCGATACCCTGGGCGTGACCGGGCCGATGGCGAGGACCGTGGCAGACGTGGCGCTGCTGCTCGCCGTCATTTCCGGCCCCGACGAGGCAGTGCCGCTCGCCCTCGATGCCATGCCGCCCGCGATCACCGAACCTTCGCAGGTCCCTGCGCTGCTGACCAGGGACCTGACCGGCGTCAAGGTGGCGTGGAGCCCTGATCTTGGGCTGCCTGTCGACCCTGCCGTCCGCACGGTCATGGGCACGGCAGGGAAGGTGCTCGCGGACCTCGGCTGCGAGATCGTCGACGCTATGCCCGACCTGTCAGGTGCCGACGAGGTATTCAGGACCTGGCGCGCGTTCCGCTTCGCCACGAACTACGGCCCGCTGCTCACCAGGCACAGGGACGAACTCGGCGCCAACGTCGTCTGGAACACCGAACGAGGACTCGAGCTGACGGTCGCCGGGCTAAGCCGGGCCACGGTCCTCCGTGACCGGCTGGCCGCGCGGGTCACGGCGTTCTTCGCCGACGT
>Ga0335073_10010227_pt1 | contig 13178 bp, 14 predicted proteins | sample Lox_Sample_22_FD_207093 | JGI IMG/M metagenome (GOLD analysis project Ga0335073, IMG submission 207093) | Soil microbial communities from Loxahatchee National Wildlife Refuge, Florida, United States - Lox_Sample_2.2 | ecosystem: Environmental > Terrestrial > Soil > Wetlands | place: USA...
GCGTGCAGAACCCGCACTGCACCGCCCCGGCCTCGATGAACGCCTGCTGCACCGGATGCAGGCCGCCGTCCGCCGTGGCCAGGCCCTCGACCGTGACGATGCTGCGGCCCTGCGCCTGGCCGGCCAGGACCAGGCAGGCGCACACGGCCTCGCCGTCCAGGTACACCGTGCAGGAACCGCACTCGCCCTGCTCGCACGCGTTCTTCGAGCCGGGCAGCCCCATCCGCTCGCGGAGCACATACAGCAGGCTCTCGCCCTCCCAGACGTCGTCGGCCTGCTTGGTCTCGCCGTTGACCGTTGCCGTGATCCGCATGCGGTCAGCCTCCCTGCGCCTGATATGCGTTCCAGGCCCAGGTCAGCGTACGCCTGGCCATCACCGCGAGCCCATGCAGCCGGTAGGCGGCCGTGCCCCGCACGTCGTCGACCGGGGAGGCCGCCGCCCTCACCCTCTCCCCGAACTCGCTGACCACTGCTCCGGGCAGGTCCGCGCGGGATTCCCACAGGCCTTCCTCGGCCAGCGCGCCCGTGAGGAAGAGCTCGGCGTCCAGCGCGCGCCTCGGCGTCGGCGCCGCCGATCCGATGCCGGTGCCGACCGTCCGGTCCGCCGCGTTCAGGCTGACGCAGAACGACGCCACGGCGATCACCATCGCGTTGCGGGTACCGATCTTGCTGAACTGCTGCGGGCCCGCCGCCTGCGGGATCAGGATCGCCGCGATCAGCTCGTCGTCGGCGAGGGCGTGGCGCTTGACGCCGGTGTAAAAGTCGCCGGCCGGAATCGTGCGCACCCCGCGCACCGACGCGACCTCGATCTCGGCTCCCGCCGCGAGCAGCGGCGGATGGCTGTCGCCCGCTGGTGACGCGGCGCCGAGGTTGCCGCCGACCGTGCCCCGGTTGCGGATCTGCGGCGAGCCCACCGTCCGGGCGGCCATGGCCAGCCCCGGCAGCCGGTCACCGAGCTCGTCGATCACCCGCGTGTAGCTGACGCCGGCGCCGAGCCGGACCATGCCGCCCTCGGCGGACCACTGGGCCAGGTCGGCGACCCTGGTCAGGTCCAGCAGGGCAGCGGGCCGGCGGGCGTCGAAGTTGATCTCGACCATCACGTCGGTGCCCCCGGCGATCGGCACCGCGTCCGGCCGCTCCGCCTTCGCGGCCAGCGCTTCGCCCCAGCTGGTGGGCTGCAGAAACTCCATCGTTTCGCTCCCCAAATTCCCATGATCGCTCAGGATGGACGATTTTCAGTCATATCGACCGGAAATCGTCCCCGGTAGGCGATCAAGCAAACGACGCGGCGGAATCCCAGGCCTGGCCTGGGTCTTCGGCGTCGTCCCGCTGGACGGTGGCCTGGATCAGGCCGTAGGGACGGTCGGCGGCGAAGAACACCTCCCCGGGGTTGTCCAGGCCAAACGGCGCCAGGTCGGCGAGGAAGTGGTGCCTGTTCGGCGCGGACAGCCTGATCTCCGCCACGTCGTCCCTGGCCTCGAGGACCGCCTTGCCCATCTCCCACAGCGTCTGCTGCAGCGCCAGGCTGTGCACCTCGGCGAATCGCTCCAGCAGAATCTGCCTGATCTGGGCGTGGGCTTCGTCCCAGCTCTTCGGCTGGCCGCCGCCCATTTCGTAACGCCAGCGCACGGTCAGCGACGTCGCCAGGATTCGGTCGTCGGTCTCCGCCAGCGTGGTGTATCGGTCCTTGAGGAAGCCGTGGAACTCCGACCCGGTCGACTTCATAACCACGAGGCCGTCCAGACCCGAGACGACCCAGGTGCGGGACGCCCGCCTGTCGCCGGATACGGTCACCGCCGCGGTGCGGACCTCGCTGGACGCCCGGGCGAACGCGTGCGGGTGCGGTCGGCCGGCCACGCTGATCCGGCTCCACCGGTATTCCTCGACCTCCACCCTGGCCGCGGTGACCGGCGCGATGTCGGTGACGAAGTGGCGGGCCAGGTCGAGCGCGAAGTCCTCGAGCTCGCCGACGCCCTTTCCCTTGGCATAGGCGAAAACCGTGTTCTTCTGGGTGTCCGTGGGCAGCACCTTCGCCTGGTCGCCGTGGGTGTGCGCGTCGGCGAAGTCTCCGCGCAGCACGGTGGAGACGTTGAGGTCCCGGATCTCGTGCCGCTCGGTGTCCCGGTAGACGCGCACGACCCGCGTCTCGGCCTTGCCGTACTGGTTGGGCCCGAGCACGATCGCCATGGCATCAGCTCCCGCGGTAGGTGGCGAAGCCGAACGGGCTGAGCAGCAGCGGAACGTGGTAGTGCTGCCCCTCACCGCCGACGGTGAACGTGACCGCGACCTCGGGGAAGAACCCGGCCGTCCGCTGCTGAGCGAAGTACCCGGCCGTGTCGAAGACCAGCCGGTAGGTCCCGGCCGGCAGCCGCTGCGGCCCGAGGTCGCTGACCCGCCCGTCGGCGTCGGTGCTGGCGCGGCCGAGCTCGCCGGTGCCCGCCAACCCCATGCCCGCCTCACCCGGGCCCGCCTCACCCGGGCCCGCCCCACCCGGGCCCGCCCCACCCGGGCCCGCCCCACCCGGGCCCGAGCCGGACACGCGCTCTAGCCGGACCGGCACGCCCGCCGCTGGCGCGCCGCGCGCCGTGTCCAGCACGTGCGTCGTTATCTGACTCATTCCCCGCCCTCGAGCAGCCTGGCCAGCCTGATGCGGTTGATCTTCCCTAGTTCGCGGCCGACCACGCCCCACTCGGTATCGGGATCGTTGCCGAGCCGCTCACGGAGCAGGCCCAGGAGGTCGGCGGCGTTGCGGCCGGTCGCACACACGAGGTAGATGTGGCCGAACCGCCGCTCGTACTCTTCGTTGCCGTCGGCCAGGGCCTCGATCGTGGCCGGGTCAGCGCCGAGCACCCGGGCCTGCTCGCGGCGCGATCGCTCGTCCACACCGCGGCGTTCCCCGATCCTCGGGTGACCCGCCAGCGCCTGCTCCAGGTCGGCCGGTGCGAGCCCGGCCACCGCCGCGTCCGACGCGGCCAGCAGGTCCTCGACCGAGGCGTACGGCCGACCGGACACGACCTCGGCTACCCAGCGCTCAGAGGAGCAGCACACCCGAAGGTGCTGCCGGGCGAGTTCGCCCGGCATCGCGTTCAGGCTGGTCAAAGTGATTAGCGCGTCACACCGCCGTGGTGGGAGTCGCCTCGGCTTCGGCCCGGACCGACTTGCGGGCCAGCAGCCAGTAGGTGATGCCGCCGAAGAACAGGCCCATGAACACGCTGAAGTCCGACTCGCCGACATGATTGGACAGCGGCGACACATACGGCGAGTAGGCGTTCAGCCACAACGCCGCGGCGACCATGCCGATCACCTGGGCGATGATCGCGGGCCAGAAGACCCCGCCCTTGCGGTAGTACCGGCCGCCCCGCTCGTCCAGCAGCGCAGCATTGTCGTAGCGGTTGCGCCGCAGCCAGCAGTCGACCAGGTAGATCGCGCACCACGGACCCAGCCACACGATGATGAACAGCAGGAAGTCGGCCAGCAGCGAGAAGAACCTGGACGAGAAGATCGCGTAGGCGGCGAACGCGCCGCAGACGACGGTGTCGACCGCCACGCACTGCAGCCGGTGAAGCCGCGGGATCAGGCTCTGCAGCGTGACGCCGGAGGAGTACAGGTCGATCGTGTTGATCGCGAACAGCTGGAAGATCGCGAAGATCAGGAACGGCCACACGAACCAGCTCGGGAGGCTCGCGGTGAGCCCGGTGATCGACGTAGCCGCCGGCACCCCGGTCGCGACCGCCGCGCCCAGGATCTCCAGCAGCGCCGACGGGATCGCGCCGCCCAGCGCGACCGCCAGCACGATGCGCCGCGGGTTGGCGTCGGGCGGCAGGTAGCGCGAGTAGTCGTTGCCGTTCTCGGTCCAGCCCAGTCCGCCGGCGGAGATCACCAGGGCCAGGAACACGAAACACGAGCCCCAGCCGGCGCCGTGCGCCGGGACGTGCAGGTTCACCTTTGACGTGGTGAGGATCGCCATGACCACGAACAGCACCACGAACGGGATGCTGAGCCACTTGAGCACGCGCAGCACCGCGGCGTGGCCGAGCAGCGGCAGCACCGCCTGGATCGCCACGGCCAGGATGAGGAAGATGATCTTTGCCCCGATGCCTGCCGAGAAGCCGGCCTTGGCCATGAGCGCGATCGCGGCGAGCACGATCAGCGCGATGCCCTCGATCTCGAAGCCGACCTGGGTCACCCAGTTGAAGAACGAGGGCATCCGGTTGCCGTTGGGCCCGAACGACGCCCGGCCGATCGCGAACGTCGTCGTGCCGGCCCGCGGCCCCTGCAGGCTGGCCAGGCCGGTCAGCACGTAGAACAGGTTGCCGATCAGGATGACGACGACGGCCTGGGCGAACGACAGGCCGAAGACCACGACGGCCAGGCCGCCGTAGACGACGAACTCGACGTTCCAGACCGCTCCCGCCCACATCCAGAACAGGCTGCTCGGCCCGCCCCACCTGCTGGTCAGCGGCACATGCTCGATGCCGCGGTGCTCTACATGGGTGAGGGCCGGCTCGACCCCCTCCGACAGCGTCGCGGCCGCGCCGCCATCAGATCCCGTTGCCCCGCTCACGACCTCAGCCCTCTTGCCGTATCGACCACGTCAGACCTCGTTCTCGCCGGACCCTGCCTGCTGTGCGGAGGTTACTACCAGCGCCGGCGTCAAGGAAGATCTTGCGCCCGGGCGTAACAGGGTCGTAACGGGGCAGTCCGCCCTCGATGGGCGCGGGCCGCGCCGGCGTGCTAAACAGGCGACGTGGCCGACCTGTCCGACCGACCGTCGCTGCGAGCCGAGCAGGTGCAGCAGACCCGAGCCGCGCTGATCGCCTCGGGTCGCCGCCTGTTCGGCGAGCGCGGGTTCGCCGCGACGTCGGTCGAGGAGATCGCCCGTGACGCGCGCGTCACGACCGGGGCGCTCTATCACCACTTCCCGAACAAGACCGCGCTGTTCGAGGCCGTCTTCGAAGAGGTCCACGCCGAGCTGATGGCGGCGTCCGCCCGGGCGGCCGTGGGGGTCACCGACGAGCTCGAGTTCCTTGCCCGCGGGTTCGAGGCTTTTCTTGACGCCGTGCTCGAGCCGGACGTCCAGCAGATCCTGATCACCGATGCGCCCGCCGTGCTCGGCCTGGCGCGGTTCACCGAACTGGACGAGCGCTACGCGTTCACGGCGATCGCCGGCGCCCTCCGCGCGGCCACGGCAGCCGGAAAGGTGTCGGTGGAAGATCCCGAAACCGTCACCCGGCTGCTGCTCGGCGCGCTGGTGCGCGGCGGGATGCTGATCGCAAGCTCGCCCCACCCCGCGCAGACCCGCGACGCCGTGGCCAGGTCCATCCGCGCGATGCTGGCCGGCGCCGCGCAGCCCAGCGGGCAGGCCGCCGATCGCCGACCGCAGTCTTGAGCCCCGGGCAAGCAAAAAGGAAACGCGTCGGTATGGGTTAACGTGTCAGCTGATACGGCTGACGCGGTACCCCAATCACGGATTCACGGGCGGCCGCCGGTTACGCACGCGACGTCCCTGGGTCGTAGCTCTGGCAGACGGCCGCCGGGTTCTCGAAAATGCCGATCGACGGCAGCGCCGGCTCAGGCTTGGCGGCGGCCGCCCTGGCCGCGGGGGCGCCCGGCGGCGCTTGCGATGCCGGGTTGCCGGGGCGCTGCCCGTTCAGGCCCGTTTTCTTGGGTGGCTCAGGAGTCGATCCCCAGCCAGGCGGCGAACGAGCGGAGGCCGGACCGGCCGGTCCGGTCAGCGGCGCGCCTGGACCGCCGCGTAGGTGCGCTCGAGCGCCCTCAGCGTCTGCTTGTAGTTGCGCTGCGCCACGGCGACGAAGAGGCAGTCCACCACCGTGAGCGCGGCGATCCTGCTGGCCATGGCCCCGGACCGGAAGGTCGTCTCGCGTGCCGCCGTGGTCAGCACGTAGTCGGCCGCGCGCGCGATCGAGGAGCGCGGAAAGTTCGTGATCGCGACCGTGGTCGCCCCGTGCGAGCGCGCCTCGGTGAGGGTTCCCACGGTGTCGGCCGTCGTCCCGGTGTGCGAGATCCCTATGGCCACGTCACCGCGGTGCAGCAGCGCCGCCGAGGTGACGGCGCTGTGCGGGTCCGGCCAGGCATAGACGATGCGCTCGATCCGGTGCAGCTTCTGCTGCAGGTCGAGGGCCACGAATGCGCTCGCCCCGATGCCGTAGATGTCGATGCGCCGGGCTCCCACCACAGCGTCAACGACCTCCGCAAGGGTGCCGGCGTCCAGTTGCGCCGCGGTCTCCTCGACCGCGCGCGCATCGGCGTGCGCGATCTTCTTGACGATCTCGTCCAGGGTGTCGTGCGGCCCGATGTCGCTGCCGATGTTCCCCCAGCCGGTTGCCTGGCCGGCCTGCGCGGCTGCCGCGAGCGCCAGCCTCAGCTCCGGGTAGCCGGGGAAGCCCATCGCCCGGCAGAACCTGATCACGGTGGTCCCCGATGTCCGGCACAACTCGGCAAGCTCGGAGATGGTCTTCGCTGCGACCCCGCCGGGGTCGCTCACCACGGCGGCGGCAACCCGCCGCTCGGCGGGCGCGAGATTTGGCGTCAGCGCGCGTACGTGCGCGAGGAGCGTCTGCGGAGTATGCACGGCCGACTCCACAGTCGCGGGGCGACGCGGCGTCTGGGGCATGGCGTCACTGTACGACGGCAAGTGTCCCCTGCCGTATCCCCTATGCCCAGCTCATCCGGGTAACGACTGCACGTAATCGCATCGCTACCGGGACGACCCAGTACCCCCTGGAAACGCTCCCTGACCTCTGGTGTTCTACTGGGGCTGGTGGGTGATACGGGGGCAGTGGGGAAGACGGGGACAGAGGTCCTGGTGGTAGGCGCCGGGCCTTCTGGCCTGTTCGCTGCCGTCGAGCTCGCCCGCCACGGGGTGCAGGCACGCGTCGTCGAACGGGCGCCTGAGCCGCACCGCCAGGCCCGGGCGACCGCTCTGCAGCCGGCCACACTCGAGATCCTGCAGCAGACCGGGATCGCCGAGCGAGTGCTTGATGGGTCCGAGCACCCAGGGGATCCATGGACGAGTCTTTGCTCGGCACCACCTACCGCGGGACCGCTCTGGTCGCGGACGTGCGGGTGTCATGCGGGCTGCCCCGCGACGGGGGCGCGCTGATCGCATCGCAGGCCGGCTATGTCCTGCTCGCTCCGCTGCCCGGCGAGCGGTGGATCACGTTCATCGGCGAGCTCGACGAGGCGGAAGCCGAACGGCTGGACCGGGACCGCTCGATCGCCGCGCTCACGGCCGCGATCGAGCGCCGGGTTCCCAGCGGGCTCTGCCTGGACGACGTCGCGTGGGCATCGCCATTCCGCATGCACCGGCGCCTGGCGCCGCACCTCGCCGACAAGCGGCGCTTTCTGCTCGGCGACGCCGGGCACCTGTCGAGCCCGTTCGGCGGCGAGGGGCTTAACTCGGGCCTGCAGGACGCGCACAACCTGGCCTGGAAGCTGGCGCTGGCGCAGCGTGGCCGGGCCCGCCCCAGCCTGCTCGAGAGCTTCGAGCCCGAACGGGCCGCGGCCGACCGCCACGTCCTGGAGACCTCCGATGGCCTGCACCAGCTGGCCGCGGGCGCCGTCGAGTCGGCGCGAGCCGGTGTTTTCCCGGCGCCGCCGTCCAAGGAGCGCCTCGCCGCGATGGTGCGGTCCCGCTGCATGCTCGACGTCTCGTACGCGGGCACCCGGCTGATCGACCAGTACCTGGCGCCAGGGACCCCGCAGCTCGCCGGCCCCCTCCCGGGTGACCGGTATCCGGGCCGGATCGATCTGCCGGGCACGGGGCATCACGTGCTGATCGTCGGCGCGGCTGACGACGCAGCGGCCGCCGAGCTCGCTGGCAAGTGGCACGATCTCGTGCACGTCACGCGCGCTGCGGGAGACGGCCTGCCAGCAGGGCCGCCCGGCGGCGCGGCCATCCTGTTGCGGCCGGACGGCTTCATCGGCTTTCGTGCCGCCCCCGCCAGCCAAGCCGGCTTTCGCGCGCTCGACGCCCACCTGGACGGCTATCTCGTGCCCGCCTGACGGCGGCCTGCCCGGTCAGCCCAGCAGTTCGCCGGCCACCGCGGCGTGCACCTGCTTGCGCAGGCCGACGACCGAATGCTCGGGACCGCGCCCGAAGTGCACCGCGTTGGTCAGCAGCACCGCCCATAGGCCGCTGCGCGGATCCACCGACAGGCTGGTACCGGTGAACCCGGTGTGCCCGGCACCGCAGTCCGGCCAGCCGTCGCCCATGTTGTCGTACCTGTCGCGCCGCAGCCCCCAGCCGAGGCCGCGGCGGGCGCCGAGTTCCCCGGTCTGGCAGCGCAGCGCCTCGGCTCGCATGCCCCACAGCGGCCCGCGGGCCCGGCCCTCGCCTTCGAGCAGCAGCGCGCCGTCCCCGGTGCCCCCGGCCCACACGGACGCGTAGCGGGCGAGGTCGGCGGCCGTGCCGAACAGGCCGGCGTGACCGGCCACCCCGCCGAGGACCTCGGCGTTCTCGTCGTGCACCACGCCGACCTTCGCGGCGCCGCCGACGACCTCGGTGGCCGCGATCCGGCCGGCCCAGCCGGGCGGCGGCAGGTACCTGGTCGCGGTCATGCCGAGCGGGCCGCACACGACGTCTTTGACGAGCTCGTCAAGCCCGCGGCCCGTCACCGCGGCGGCGAGCTCGCCGAGGCTGATGAAGCCGACGTCGGAGTAGGAGAAGACCGCGCCGGGCGGCGCGGCGAGCGGCTCGGCGAGCGCGGCGGTGAGGATCTCGTCCCGGTCGTGCACGTGCTGGTAGTACCTCCGCACACCCGGCAGGCCGGAGGTGTGCAGCAGCAGCTGACGCACGGTCACGGACTCCTTCCCCGCACCGCCCGCCCTGCCCGGCGGGCCCGGCGCGGCGCATCCGCCCGGCGGGCCCGGCGCGGCGCGTCCGCCCGGCGGGCCCGGCGCGGCGAACCGGGGCAGATACCGGCGCACCGGCTGGTCGAGGCCGATCTCGCCCCGGCCGGCCAGCCACAGCACGACCGGAAGCGTCGCGACGACCTTGGTGAGCGAGGCCAGGTCAAAGACGGTGTCCGCGGTCATCATCCGCGTGGCCGCGGCGTCACGCTGCGCATGGCCGGCCACGTGCAGGAGCAGCGGTTCGGGTGTGCGCACGCCGGCGGCCAGGACCGCGCCGGGCACGAGTCCCGTGGCCACGGCGTGGTCGACGAGCTCGGCGGCGGTCGCGCCCATCAGGAACCGCCCAGCAGGAGCCCGGCGACCGCCTGCAGGTTGGCCCGGCCCGATCCCCTGGTCCCGACGTAGTTGCCGACGGCCAGGGCAGCGTCGTGCGTCGTGCCGGTGCCGATCACCACCGTGCCGGGCCGACGGGCCAGAACGCCGCCGATCAGGTCCCGCTGCCACGGCCGCCGGTGGGCGTCGCAGACGGCTAGCAGCAGCGGCCTGCCGTGGGCGCGGGCGATGATCGCGTCCAGGTCGCCGGGCGGCCCGGTGAGCCGGACCCCGTCGACGCCCGGAGCGCGCGATCGCAGCACTCCGAGCAGGCTCGCCGCGGTGTCGTCCAGCATGCCGCTCATGCGGCCGCCGGCGTCGATGACGTACGGCAGGCCCGTCAGCGGCAGCCCGGACGCCTGCACGAGCAGCGCACGGCCGGCGGCATCGGCTCCGGCCCCGGGTTCCGGCGCCGAGACGGGGCTTGCCTGGGCCCAGGCCGCCAGGGCCCGCACCCGCGCGGCCGACTCCTCGACGCGAGCGCGGGGCACGACCCCGCGGCGCACGGCGCTGGCCAGCGTGTCCCTGGCCCGTCGCTGCGCTGCCCACTCTCCCGGCAGGCAGAGCAGGTCGGCCCCGGCCGCCAGGGCCGCGACGGCGCCCTCGGCGCTGGCCTCGCTGTCCCCGATCGCCGCCATCTCGAGGGCATCGGTGATGACCACACCGTCGAATCCGAGTTCTCCGCGCAGGACCTCGGTGAGGAACTTCCGGGAAATCGTCGCCGGAACGGTGTCGATCTCGGGAAACACCACGTGCGCCGTCATCACCGCGCGGACTCCGGCACCGATCGCGGCCTGGAATGGCACCAGGTCGGTGTCGCGCAGTTCCTGCAGCGAGGCGCCGACCACGGGCAGTACCACGTGCGAATCGGTGTTCGTCCGGCCATGCCCCGGGAAGTGCTTGGCGCAGGCCGCGACCAGGTGCGACTGGATGCCGCGGGTGAACGCGGCGGCGTGCGCGGCCACCCGGGCCGGATCGGCGCCGAAAGAGCGCACGCCGATGATCGGGTTTGCCGGATTGCTGTCGACATCGACGTCGGGCGCGAGGTCGAGGTTGACGCCGCCACTCGCGAGCATCGCGCCGATGCTAGCCGCGACCCGCCGGGTCAGGCCCGTGTCGTCGACCGCACCGAGCGCGGCGTTGCCCGGATAGGAGGATCCGGTGCGCGCCTCGACCCGCGTGACAGTGCCGCCTTCTTCGTCGGCGGCGATGAGCACGCCTGGATTGTGCGCCCGTAGTTCCAGGGTCAGCGCGCGAAGCTGCTCGGGGGCGGTGATGTTCTCCGCGAACAGCAGCACGCCGCCGAGGCCGTCGTCAAGCCAGCGCCGCAGCCAGTCGGGCGGCGTTGTCCCGGGGAACCGGGCCAGCACGCACGTGTCTAATTCCGCCCCGCTCATCATGGAAATCTATCCCGGCCCGGCTCAAGCCCGCCCCCCGAAACCGAGCCCGGCCAGCGCCTCGCGCACGCTGCCGCCCGCGTCGGCCAGCGCATCGGCGGCCGCCTTCGGCTCGAGCCCCGACAGCAGGCAGAGCAGGGCAAGCCGCAGGTCTCCGCCGCACCGCGCCAGCTCGTCGCGGCAGGATTCCTCGCTCGCCCCAGACAGCTCGTGGAGTATGGCCAGCTGCCGCTGGCGCAGCTTGGCGTTGCTGCCGGACATGCCGATCATCAGGTTGGAGTAGGTATGCCCGAGCCGGACCATCGCCGCTGTGGACAGCGCATTGAGCACCATCTTCTGCGCGGTGGCCGCCTTCAGCCTGGTCGATCCCGCGATGGCCTCAGGGCCGGTGTCCGGCAGCACCCGGTACTGGGCCAGCGCGGCGAGCGGCGCCGCCGGGTTGCTGCTCACCAGCACGGTGACGGCGCCAGCGGACCCGGCGTGGCGCAGCGCGCCGGCAACGTACGGGGTGCGGCCGCTGGCCGAGATGCCTACCGCGACATCCGCTGCGGTCACGTCGCGCGAGTCCTGGACACCGAGCGGTTCGGAGTCCTCGACGCCCTCGACCGCCGACCGCACCGCGCGTGCACCTCCGGCCTGATGGGCCACGAAGATCCCGGGCTCAAGCCCGAAGGTCGGCACCACCTCCGCCGCATCGATGACGCCGATCCGCCCGGAGGTGCCAGCGCCGAAGTAGTGCACGCGTCCACCTGCCCTGAGCCGCTCGACCACCTGGTCGACGACCACGGCGAGGACCGGCAGAACCGATGCGACCGCACCGGCGACCGTCGCGTCCTCGGCATTCAGCAGCCGCAGAATCTGCTCGGTGGGGACGACGTCGATATCAGCGGTCCGCAGGTTGCGCTCCTCGGTCCGCGATGACACCGGCAGCGCAGTCACCTGCTCTGAATCTGGTCGCACCGGCCAACTCCTCCCCGGTCACGCGCGCCGTCGAGGCACGCGTGCTGTTCGTCGGCTGCTCTCACCTCAGTAAACGGCCCCAGCGCCGGCCATCGGGCACCGTCGCCCAGACTTGGCCCGTTTCGGCAGCGGACGTTCCGGGCAACGGTGGGCGAAGGTAGACCAGTCGGTCGGGTCCTCACGCGGCCCCAGGCAACGCGGCCGCGGCAGCGATTACGTGGGCGGGGCCGCTTCGGCGGGTTCGTCGGGGATGTAGAACATACGCAGTTGCATCGGCCGCGCTCCGGGCGGCGCGTCCACGGCGGTGTGCCCGTATCTGTGCAGCAGCGCAACGTAGTCGTCGTGCAGCGCCTCCAGCTCATCGGCCGTGAAGTAGGCGTTGGCCCGAGATGCTTTGGCCCACCTGCCGTGGCGGCGCGCGTCCCTGATGAAGCGGTTCACCAGTTCAAGCTCACCGGGGATCTGCCCGGCCCGCCACTCGTCGAGCGCGGCGCGGTCCTTCGCGCTGAGGCTGCCGTAGTCGGGCTCCCGGTGGTCGACCGGAACAGAGCGCCACCACCGTTCCCGCCCGTTGGCGCGTCCCGGCACCTCCTCTATGACCCCGGCGTCCGCGAGCACTCGCAGGTGATAGCTGGTGGTGCCGGTGCTCTCGCCCAGCGCCTCGGCGAGTGTCGTGGAGGTCGCCACGCCGTGCTCGGCGAGGTGCCGCAGGATCTCTTGCCGCAGCGGGTGCGAGAGCGCCTTCCATCGCTTGGCATCCCCCACCACCTTGCGCGGACGCATCGCCATGCTGGGCAGCCTACCAGCAGTGCCGAGAGTATTTTGCAGAATTTTATTTGCAGAATTTCCTCTGCCTGCGTATCGTGCGCGTCATGACGACCTGCTCGGTGGCCTCCGGGTCGCGGATGCTCGCGCCGACCGTTTCGAGGGTCTGGCATATGCTAGTTTTTATTTGCAGGTGCCAACGACAGGAGGGCGTATGCGAGCGCAGGCCAGTGCCATGACGACGGAACAAGGCGGCGATTCTCCCGCGGCCTCGCGTCCGGCATGCCCCGGATCCGCACCGGACGGGACCAGCTCGGATCGGTGGAAGGCGGGCCAGATCTTGTCGGCCGAGGAGTTCCTGTGGCGCTTTGGTGACGCGATCGACGATCGGGTCGCGGAGATCCTCGACGAACGGGACACGCTCCGCCCGCGGTCGCGGCCATCCCCCGGCTTCGCGGCGATCGCGCTGCTGCTGGCGGTGGCCGCGACCCTCGTGCTGCGGCACGACGCGGCGGCCGTCTGCGCGGTCTGGCTCTCGACCGGCGCCGTCTGCCTCGCCGCCCGCGCGACCAGGCCGGGCCGGCGATGACCGTCATTGAGGGTCCGCATCCCGCCACCGGAACGGCCGCCGGAACGACGCCCACTGCCCAAACGGCCACTGCCGCGCTGCTGCCACGCACGCCGCCGCCACGCACGCCGCCGCCACGCACGCCGCCCGCACGGACACCGCCCGCACGGACACCGCCCGCACGGACACCGCCCGCACGGACACCGCGGCCACACACGCCGCCGGCTCGCACGCCGCGGCCC
>Ga0335073_10010228_pt1 | contig 13178 bp, 9 predicted proteins | sample Lox_Sample_22_FD_207093 | JGI IMG/M metagenome (GOLD analysis project Ga0335073, IMG submission 207093) | Soil microbial communities from Loxahatchee National Wildlife Refuge, Florida, United States - Lox_Sample_2.2 | ecosystem: Environmental > Terrestrial > Soil > Wetlands | place: USA: Florida...
AGTTCTCGTTGCATCGCCGAAGGCAAAGGCGGGACACGTCGCCTGCATCAAGTCCATCGGGCCGCCAATCCAAATCGGCTCGTGCTCCACGCAGCCCGACGCGACAGGTGCGTGCTCCTGTACCTGATTCGGCACGCATCCAAAGCTGTGGAGTTGCCAGAGGCACAGCTTGCGAAGGGGCATCGGAGTGCCGATGCCTAACAATTTGGCCCCCCCGGGGCCAGGGCGATCACACCCGATGACTTAGTTTACTTCTTGCGTCATTTTTCTGAGTCCAGGCAAGCGCGAAATCGGAATCGAGGACTGAAATCTGCGTTACTCAACCAGCCGCGCGTGCAGAATGGCGGCTTCGCCGGCGGCGCTCAGTGCGCAGTTACCCTGCTGATCGCAGCGATAGTGAATCAGCGAGTATTCGCTGGCCCACGCCAGGGCCGCGGCCTGTCCATATCGTTTGTCGATGTGAAAGGTCTTGCCCTCCGCCATGAGGTTGCCACTCGCAGAATCGTACCCCGTCACCCGGTCATCCCCCTGGATCACGAATCCTTCCTGCGGGAGCTTCGACAGGGTCCGCTTTCCGGGGTGTGCCGGTGGCTCAAGTTCCTTTTTCGCCAGCAGCGCTGCCTTGGGATCAAGCAAAAAGGCCTGTTGCTCCAACGTAGGAAAGTTGGTATTGAAATCCCAGTAGTCGACACGCCGATACTGATCGGGCGAGCAGGGAAGCGTTCCCTGCACATTTGCTGCGCTCACCTGGCCATCATTCGTGATCTGATTCTGGAAAACGTCCTTACCCCGTTCGCGCGCCACTTCTTCGGCCTGCATCCGCGCAATCTCACTTTGGCGTGCTGCCGTCATGGCGGCAGCTCGCTCGGCAGCCGACATCTTCTTGTCGTTTTGGCCCACAGGAGGAACGGTAATCTGTACTCCCTCGCTCTGCGGATCAAAGTGGAAGTCTATTTCCTTCCCGCATAGCGCAAAACCCGTGGAGTCCAGCAGCCTGACGTTCAGCGACATCGGCATCGGCGAATTGAGAATTGCGTGTGAGAATCCAGCTTGCCAGCGGTCTTCCATCGGCTCGATTCGTAATTGGTACACGAGCCTGCCGGTACTCGCATTGCCTTCCCACCTGGTATCAAGATGGCCTCGCAGCCCGTCGGCAGCCACAATGCCTGGGCCCAGATCGCCTGGTGCCGGGGTGTTGTCTTTGGGGCGCAGAAGGGTGAACGCGACGATTGCAGAAACTACAAGCGCGCCGAAACCCGCGATCAACAGAAGATTGGGCTTTTTCTTCGCTGGCGGCTTCGCTTTGTTCTCTGCCGGGTCATGATATTCCCCGTTCTCAGGTCCTTCTTCGTAGGAATATTCTTCATGCTCTTCTTCCGCGACCTGTTGCGGCTCTTCCTGAGGTTCCTTAACGGCTGGGTGCTCCGCAACTGCGGTGGCGCCGGTGGCGGCCGGAGTTGGCTGGGTCTGAGCGGAAGCCGTGGCTGCGGGCTGAGTTGGAGCCGGAACTGCCTGTGGAGGAGACGGCGGAGCGGGATGCCGATACCCTTCGTACTCCTCATCAAATTCATGCTGGTCAGACTCAAACATAACGACGCCTTTCCAGAAGGCCTGCAGGATTCTCCCACGCTGGTAATAGCTGAATCAAAGTACTGCCGTAACCATAAATCTAACTCCGGGCTTTCGAAACGTATCCGGTAGCCAAGTGACTAGCTAGGTTCGCTCCCGCATTCTAGAGGCGGCTTCCGTCCAGAACATCTCGCAGAGCGAAGCTCGTCTCGAGGCGGGTAACGCCCGGCAAGCGTGATAATTCATTCTGGTGCAGCCGGCCGTAGTCATCGATTCCCGCCACCCGTGCCACCAGCATGTAGTCATATTGCCCGGCCATCAGGTGACAGCTCACGATCTCCTTGCAATGCCGCAGCGCCGACTCGAAGGCGCTCAGCACGGGTGCCGATTGCCGCTCCAGCGTTACACGGATGTATACCGTCATACGCTTGCCCAGCAGCCGGTCATCGATCGTGGCCCGATAGCCGCGTATCGCTCCAGTGGTTTCGAGCGCCTGAATGCGACGGGAAGCAGCGGAGGCTGAGAGTCCCACGGCTTCGCCTACTTCAAAGTTTGTGGCTCGGCCGTGCTTTTCGAGGTAACGCAGGATGGCCAGGTCCAGGTCATCCATGTCGGAAGGTTGCGTCTGTGGCTCCTTTGCGGCAGTTTCTTGCATTGATAAGCCTTTCTACTCACAATTTATTTCCAATTGGATGTTTTAACACGAACTTTGCACACATTGGAACTCCCATGCGCCGTAGGATGAATCTCACTGGAAGCCGCAATGAGCCGACGCGCCGGATCAAGCCCTCCCCTTAAGAAACCAAGTATCCGGCGCGCTGCCTTCCAATAAGCCTTCCCCGAAGACAGCAGAGCACCTCGTTTGAAGAAGGAGTGGCAAATGATCATCGGCGTTCCGAAAGAGATAAAAGACAATGAAGCCCGCGTAGGGGTTACGCCCGCCGGGGTGCGGGCCCTCACTGAAGCCGGGCACAAGGTGCTGGTGGAGACTCACGCGGGTGAGCTCTCGGGGTTCAACGATGACGCGTATCAGGCCGCTGGGGCAGAAATTGTCGGCGATGCGGGATATGCCTGGGGAAAGGCCGAAACCGTCGTCAAGGTAAAGGAGCCGATCGAATCAGAGTACCGATACTTCCGCGACGGCCTGGTCCTCTTCACCTACCTTCACCTAGCTCCGGTGCCCGATCTGACGAACAAATTGCTTGAGTCGAAGGTCATCGGGATCGCCTATGAAACCGTCCGTGATCGGAATAGCGCTCTGCCGTTGCTTACACCCATGAGCGAGGTTGCGGGGCGCATGAGTGTCCAGGTGGGCGCCGCGTACCTTGAAAAAGAACATGGCGGTCGTGGCATTCTCCTTGGAGGGGTTCCGGGCGTTCCTCCGGCCCACGTCACGATCATCGGTGGTGGGATTGTCGGCACGAACGCGGCTAAAATTGCGCTTGGTTTCGGCGCAAAAGTCACGCTCGTCGATGTGAACCTAAATCGGCTGCGCGAACTCGATGACCTTTTCGGTGGGCGTCTCTACACGCTTGCTTCCAATAGCTACAACGTTTCGCAAGCCACGCGCGAGGCCGATCTGGTCATAGGCGGCGTTCTCATTCCGGGGGCGACGGCGCCCAAGATCGTCACCCGTGCCATGGTTTCTCAGATGAAAAAGGGCGCGGTCATTGTCGATGTGGCGATTGACCAGGGGGGGTGTGTCGAAACGGCGAGGCCCACTTCGCACTCCAACCCCAGCTACACGGTTGACGGAGTGGTGCACTACTGCGTCACAAATATGCCCGGAGCGGTGCCGCATACTTCCACGCTCGCCCTGACGAACTCCACTTTCCCGTATCTGATGCGAATTGCCAATCTGGGCGCTCGCGAAGCGCTCAAGCGGGACACCGGCTTTGCCGAAGGCCTGAACACCTACGCAGGCAAAATCACCTACCGCGGGGTTGGCGAAAGCCAGCACCGCGAGTGGATTGCGGCTTCCGCGGTATTGGGCTAAGGAAGGCCAGGATTGGAACCGCACCGCTGATTCTGCGCTTTAAGACCGACAACTGACAGCTGGATCGCCGTCAACTGCTTCTATAATCGCCCCATGCAGTTTGAAGGCGACTCGCGGCGCAGGACAGTGCTCGCTCTCGGGGCTGCGGTGCTTCTCCTCTTTGCGTTTCTGGGCGCGATGCAGGCTTTCAACATTCGTTTTCTTAAGCCAGAAACCTCCGGCGAAACTCTTGCTTTTACCGGTCTCACGGTCGTCATTTTTCTGTCCCTGCTGGTGTTTTTGCTGCTGCTGCTGCGTGCGATTCTCAAGCTCTACGCGGATCAGAGCAGCAGCGCGCTGGGGGCGCGATTGCGCACGCGGATGGTGGTTGGCGCGATGCTCATCGCCGTCACTCCAGCGGTATTCATGTTCCTCTTCAGCTTTCAGCTGATGAATCGATCGATCGACCGTTGGTTTTCTCCGAATACTTCGCAATTGCGTGAAGACTCGACTCGCGTCGTCCTCGAACTGGCACAATACGTGACCAGCAACGCCCGCAGCGAGGCGGAGTCCATTGCAGCGAGCGGAGCGGTTGATATCGATGCTCCCACGCTTACCAAGGTCCTTGAGTCGCACAGCATCACGCTCCAGGGCGGCTTCATCCTCGTCTACGCCCAAGATCACCAGTTGATCACCAGCTTCCAGGCGCCGCCCGAGAGCAGCGAAGCCAGCCTGGTCCCATGGCTTCCTGAAAACGAAGGCGCCACCGCGTTCCAGTCCGCTGTTCCGCTGCATGGGCCGCTTTCGTTGGGCGTTCTTGCTTCGGCGCAACGCAATGACAATCCGGTTCTCCGGATTGCGGGAGTCGACTATGCACTCGGCAAGTCTGTCACTTCGTCGGGCAAGACGGTCGTTGCCGCGTTGCCGATGCCTCAAGGCTTGAGCCAGACTACGACCCGCATTCGCCAAGGGGCATCAGAGTACTGGGATCTGTTCCGTTCGCGTAACAATATTCGCGCTACCTTTTTTCTCATGCTGCTGCTCATTACCGTGGCGGTCTTCTTTTCCAGCGTCTGGCTTGCTCTGTTTCTTTCCAAGCAGATCACACGGCCGGTGGAAGCTCTGGCCGACGCCATGGATGAAATTGCAGCCGGTAAATACGAACATCGCGTCGGACTCGTCTCGACCGGTGAAATGGCAGACCTGGTCCGATCGTTCAATCACATGGCGGAAGATCTCGAAGCCAGCCGCAAACTTGCCGAGACTTCTTCTTCGCAGCTCACCGCTGCCAATCAGGCGATAGAAGAGCGGCGACGCGAGCTTGAAATCATTCTTGAAACGATTCCGTCGGGTGTCGTCACCCTGGACGCCTCCGGTTCCGTGCTCCAATCTAACCGAGCCTTCGCGGTGCTGATGGGGCAGGACGAGAACGCGAGCTTGCGGGGCGAGAAACTCGACACGCTTCTGCCGGCCGAGTGCATTGACGAATTGGCGGGCGTGATCCGCCGCGGCCAGCGCATGGGTGCGGCATCGACCGAACTCGAGTTCCACCAGCGCGGACGCAACATGCATCTTGCCGCCACGAGTGCACGGCTCGAACTTGCACATGGGCGTCCGGGAACCGTTCTGGTGGTGGAAGATACGTCAGAACTTCTTCGCGCGCAGCGCCAACTCGCGTGGAAGGAGGTGGCGCAGCGCGTTGCTCACGAAATTAAGAACCCGCTTACGCCCATTGCACTTTCCGCAGAGCGAATCGGCCGCCACCTTGATCGCAGCCAGCCTGATTCGCCATCCATCATTCGCAAATGCAGCGAGGTCATTCTCTCCTGCGTAGGAACCCTGCGCACACTGGTCGATCAGTTTTCGGCGCTGGCGCAGTTTCCCGCCCCGCAGCCGCGGCCATGCGACATGAACCAGATCGCCGATGAGGCGCTGGCACTCTTTGGCGGACGTCTGGACGGGATCACCGTAAAGCGCGACCTCGAGTCGGGATTGCCGCTGGTGCTCGCCGATCATGAGTCCATACGGCGCGCTATGGCCAACCTTATCGATAATGCAGCGGAAGCCATGCAAGGTAGTCTTCTGCGCGTACTCAGTGTGCGGACATCGCTGAGTGAAGACGGTACTGCAATCGAAGTCGAAGTTTCGGATACCGGTCACGGCCTGACGGAGGAGATCCGCGAGCGGCTGTTTCTGCCGTTCTATTCGACCAAGCACCGGGGGACCGGCCTGGGATTGTCCATCGCGGCCAAAATAGTTCAAGAGACCGGCGGTTCCATCCGAGCCGAAAGCAACCTTCCCAAGGGCGCACGCTTTCTCATACGGCTTCCGCTCATGGAGCAGAGTGAGGCGCCGCCGAATGAAGGCAGCGCCACGCCGGCAACTACGGCCAGCGAGGCGCGCTCATGAAGCATGTCCTCGTGGTGGACGACGAGGCTGAGATCCGTAGCTCACTAGAAGAGATCCTCTCCGAAGAAGGCTATGGGGTAGCCACGGCGGCCAGCGCCGCGGAAGCTCTCGTGCTGATTGAAGATGCGCCCTACGATGTCGTTCTGCTCGATATCTGGCTTCCTGATCGCGATGGCCTGGATGTCCTTTCCGACATCCACGCGTTCGAGGCGGAGAAGCGTCCCGAAGTGGTCATCATCTCGGGGCACGGCACGATCGAATCGGCGGTGAAGGCCACCAAACTCGGAGCCTACGATTTCCTCGAAAAACCGCTGTCCCTCGATCGCACGCTGATCGTTCTCAAGAATGCCGTTGAAGCGCGCCGCTTGCGGAGCGAAAATCTTGAGTTCAAGCGCCAGTTCAGCCTGGCAGCGGTTCTCACTGGGGAAAGCGTTCCGGTGAAGGCGTTGCGTCAGCAGATTCGCCTGATGGCGCCGACCAATGGCCGGGTACTTATCTACGGCGAATCGGGTACGGGGAAGGAGCTCATTGCGCGAGCGATTCATGCCGAGAGCCTGAGGCGCGATCGCGTTTTTGTGGAGCTCAACTGCGCAGCTATTCCTGAAGACCATATTGAATCTGAACTCTTCGGGTATCGCCACGGGGCGCAACCCGGCGGTCCGCCTGAGCAGCGCGGCACTCTGGAACGCGCCGACGGTGGCTCGCTGTTTCTTGATGAAGTCGGTGACATGAGCTTGAAGACGCAGGCAAAGATGCTGAGCGCCCTCGACGATCAGATGTTTACGCCGGTTGGCGGCTCACAGTCCATCCGTGTCGACGTTCGGCTTATCGCATCCACCAACAAGGACCTGGAAGAGGAGATCGCCAAGGGCAACTTCCGCGAGGACCTCTTTTACCGCCTGAATGTGGTGCCATTCTTCGTGCCTCCGCTACGCGAGCGCAAGCAGGACATTCCACTGCTTGTCCGCGAATTTCTTGGCGAATTCGGGCGTCAGTACGGCCGGCCACGGATGGAGATCAGTGAGGAGGCGCTCGAAGTTCTGCAGCAATATCATTGGCCGGGAAATGTGCGGGAACTCAAGAACGTTATTGAACGGGTGCTGATTCTGAATCCGCGCACCTTGCGCATCGAGCGCAAGCAGTTGCCGCCGCTTACCCACAAATCGGGATTACGTTTGACGGAAGACTTCTCGACACTCCAGCAGGCGCGGGATGCTTATGAGCGCGATTACATTCTCAAGAAGATTGAAGAAGCCCGCAACAACGTCAGCCGTGCGGCGGAACTTCTAGGCCTCGAACGTAGCCATCTCTACCGGAAGATGAAGACGTTGGGGATCACTGTACGCGAATAGGTGCCGTGGTGCTGTCTGCGTTCACGATCGCGTAGGAGCGGCGGTCGGCTCTGTTCTTCCGCCGGTCACTGGTGTTTATTCGCCGATCGTGCGTGCCCATGCGTCGGTCGAATCCCAGCGCACGCAAATCCTCCGCCATGCGTCGTCGATCGCCGCCACCCTCCCTCCGATCCACCCATACAGAGGTGGGGGAAGGCAGGATGATGGCTTTGTTTCCGGGGTTTGCCCCGGTACGCTTTTTCGATGTCGATCCTGCACTAACGTGCCCGCTGCCATCGGTCAGAAGCTTGTTCAGCACCGGTAGACTTGAGCGCTGCGACTCGATGAAGTCCACGCCCTCGGCGGTCAGCGTGAAGTCCGAATTATCCGCCTTGGTGATGTATCCCTTTCGAGTCAGGTACCAGGTCGTGAAATCGAGATAATCCCGGGGAAATCCCATCCGTTGCTCAATCTCGGCCAATGAAACCTCGGGAAAGCGCGGATTGGCGCGTCGTTTGAAATACAGGACAGCCAGAATCGCCAAGCGTCGATTCAACTCACCTTCGACTGTGTCCATGAAATCGACGGTACTCGAAAGCGGAACGTCCTCTTGCGGTTCCCGACGGTGCGTCGCGTCATACTCGGCTCGCTTCGATGGGTTCGACAGAGTGTCATAAGCCGCCTTGAGCGTCCGGAACGTCTCCGCATCACCCGACTCCGGGTTATCGGGATGCAGGCGTCCAGCCAGGTAGCGGTAAACGCGATGGATCGTCTCGTTGTCGGCTTGGGGGCTGATCTGCAGGAACTGGTAGTAGTCGATCATCTGAGTCGTTCTTTCAGAGCGCGAATTCCCAACGGGGAGAACGGAGATTTTTACTAGGGGATGACGAATTGTAGCAATTTTTGAATGATTGGAACAGATATTCAGACGCGGCGGAAGTTCTTCGTTGGCAAGGTTGTTGTTCATTCCCGGACATTTATTTGCAAAACCGGTCATTTGGCGTGGTTGAGGAGGGCAGTCCATGCATGGAAAGGTCTTCATGTCGAACGGGTTAGGAACCGTTGTGGAGTTTGCAGCTTGGTCCTCAAATTGCATTTCGTGCTGCATCGTCGTGTGTTCCGGAGGCTCGTATGGCCTATTTCGAGCGCATTCGTGACGTCGTTTCCGGGCCCTTTAGCTCGGACGTGATCCGACAGCGCATGGCTGCCGGATGGCAGATGGTCTCCATAGAGTGGCGGCGCGAGCTGCCCGATTCCGAGACGCCGCCCGAAGGCGGTGTGTTCAGCGAATCCATCCCTTACGGACTTCGGATTTCCGAAGATTGCAAGCGACTGGAAGTTGATCCTCACGAGAACAAGGTTCTTCTGCTCATGATGGATCTGCTGGCCCAAGACTTTTCCTACTCGGCGATCGTGAGCGACCTCAACGAGAAGGGATTCCGCACCCGCGATGGGCGTCCCTGGTCGCGCGTTGCAGTGTTCAATATGATGCCGAGGCTCATCGAAGTGGGCCCGCGCATCTTCTCGAGCGAAGAGTGGGAACAGAGGCGGATGAAACTGGCGCGCCGTCCCGCGCCGTAGCCGGTTGGAAGGCTATTTCAAAATGGGCCCCAAAGCAGCGGGATTATCTCCCATGCGGGGATCTACGCGAAAAGCCCACACTGACGGACTGATATCTGAAGGCGAAAGAATCTCAACCAACGCATACTCGCCCACAGTCAGATTGGTTTCCGGCGTCAGCTTGAGCCAGTGTTTACCGGGCATCACCTCGACCTTTGTCGGAACCACGTCCTCACTCTGCGCCACGCTTCCATTCGGACTCACATGGACCGCGCCGATGATCCTGACCTGCTGCCGCTCATCTGCTCTAACAATTGCGAATCCCGATTGGGGCGAATGCGCGCCGTGCTTGTGGTTTTCAGCGACTTGCTGCCCCCCGTGGGTTTGCACGGTGAGCGCGTGCGACAGGACTTGCTCCACCTGATCCTGGCTTTCCACAGAGAGATAGATCGCCGGATCGTTGACATGCAGATGAATCTTGGCATGAGTTCCTTGCAGTTCGAGGGTCGCCCTCGATCCTGCCATCGGGTTCAGAACAGCCAGCCCTTTGCGGGTCTTCTGATTCATCCCCAGGTCGGAGGCAGGCAATTCCACCAGTTCCGGCGTTCCCTGGTAATAGTCGAGGACAAAGACGCCATCCTCGTCGGGCAAGTCCAGGCCCTTTGCGACTTCGGGCATCCGAGCTTTCACCTCGTTCCGTTCCGCGGCTTCCTCTTTGTCGAGTTCCTCCGCCTCTTTCATCCCGGGCGAGGCTTCAGAGCTTTCGTAAGGACCGGTATGGCTCAGCTCCCATTTCTTGGTCGCGTCCCAATCCACCAGATCGTAGGGCAGTTCCTCCCAATCGCCGTCCCGTTCCAGCGACATGTAGCGGACCCGGTCACCCACGATCTCGTATTTGCGCACGATCTGATAGCTTCCGTCCTTAAGGATCAGGCGGTGATTATGCGCGAGGCCCGGGGAATCCGGCGTCAGGACCTTCCGGTTGGCCTGCGCATCCGAGTCCTGTGCAACCGCCAGACTCGCCGACAGCAGCACGCCGGCCATGGCGATGCCGAGCACCCGTTTTAAATGGGAGAAATGGCTCATTGCCCAACAGTTTAGACGTCTTGCCGGCTTTCTCGTTTGCTGGTCGTTACTTCAGAGGGTTTTTATACTGTGACATCCGATGAGTGCGCGCATCCAATCCTGTGTATTCTTGAAGCAGGGCCCCCCGATCAAGGAACGCAACGTTTGACCGATCTACACACATGGATGCGCAGCGATCGCCACGCGAGGCCGAGAGCCTACGTCGTGTTTGTGCTGGTTTGTCTGGCACTGCTTGCGCTTCTCACTGTCATCCAGGTGGCGCATGTTCATTCCGTTGACACGGATGCCGACCACTGTCCACTCTGCATCGTGCTTCATACGGCGGCCCCAGTCGCGGCTGCCGTAGCGATCATTGTGCTGGTGCAAATCGAGTCATTCGCACCAGTCATCGAAGTTCGTCCGGTTAGAACCACCTGGCATCGGCAACTCTTCATTCGTCCTCCGCCTCACGCCTTCCCGGCTCCGTTCTGATCTTGCGTTTGGGTCTCCTTTTTCCCGCCTGTGGGTACAGGCACACCATCGATAACCAATCAATCGACCAGGCCCTCAGAACGATGCCGCCGTTGCACTGGCCCCGCCGTGCGTACCCGCACAGGCTACCTGAGATTCAGTCAACATACGGAGGCTTTCCTTTATGCCGTCGCTTTACGGCAAGCTTTTTCGCATTCTTCCTATCGCAGGCTTTTTGATCGCTGCTCTTTCTTCACCGGCAGCGCAAGGCGGCAATGCCGGGGCCGTTCACGGCACGGTGACCGATTCCTCAGGGGCGGTAATCCCGGGCGCATTGGTCACAGTCTCGAATTCTGTCAGCGGCCTCAACCGTACGGTAAAGACCGATGCCACCGGCCAATTCGAGATCGACAATATTCCATTCAATCCCTATGACGTGTCCGTTTCGGCTCCGGGATTTGCTGCCTTAAGCCAGAAATTCACCCTGCGTTCCGCGGTCGGAACGACCCTGAACCTGGTTATGCAAGTTGAAGCCGCGGCCTCGACGGTTACGGTCGAAGCCAATGCGGCCGACGCGGTTGAAACAGATCCGACCTTTCACACGGATGTTGATCGCGACTTGTTTGCGAAGGTGCCCCTGGAAAGTACGACCTCTTCGCTCAGTTCGCTTGTTACGGCCACAACGCCGGGAGTTTCAGCGGATTCCAATGGCCTCTTCCACGGCCTCGGAGATCATGCGTCCAACTCGTTCTCCGTCGATGGCGAGGCAATTACAGACCAGCAGAGCAAGGTGTTCTCAAACCAGCTTCCGTCCAACTCGATTGAATCACTGGAGGTCATTGCCGGAGCGCCTCCAGCCGAATACGGTGACAAAACAAGCCTTGTAATCGTCGCCACCACGCGGTCTGGACAGGGAATTACCCGGCCAACCGGCAGCGTCTATGGTTCCTACGGCGCATTCGGCACGGGGAACGCCGGATTCGATCTTTCTTACGGCGGAAAGACGTGGGGCAACTTCTTTGAAATCGACGGCCTCAACACCGGCCGATTCCTCGACCCGCCGGAGTTTTCTGTCTTCCACGATAAGGGCAACGAAGAGAATTTTTTCGATCGCGTTGATTACAGCTTCTCCACTGCAGACTCAATCCACGTCGATCTCAATTACAGCCGCTCGTGGTTCCAGAACCCGAACGCCTTTGAGAATCTCAACATCCAGAACGTAATCGCGGGGGGCGCCACTGCAAGTCCGATTTTTGGAACGGTTGGCAACACGGACCAGCGCTCGATGATCGGCACCTACAACATCTCTCCAACCTATACACGCGTCATCAATAACGATACGGTCTTGAACTTCGGCGCTTTCGTTCGGCGCGACAATTACAACTATTACCCCAGCGGCAACCCCCTCGCGGATCTTGGTCCTGCTAACCTGCAAACGTCGTCGATCGCGCAAAATCGCACGCTGACGAATGCAGGGTTGCATACCGACATCTCTTATGCGAAGGGCGTTCACACGCTTAAGGCTGGGCTTCAGTTCTCGCATACGTTCCTGCGCGAAAACGATGGCCTCGGAATTGTAGAGGCTGTTTACAATGCGCCTTGCGTCGACGCCACCGGCAGCCCTCTTCCAGGCTACTCCGACCCGTCACAATGCGCCGCTAACGGCGTTTTCGCAAACCCGAGCTATCTTCCGGTTCTTGCCCCGTACGACATTACGCGCGGCGGAGGCCTGTACAACTTCGACGGACGTGCGGATGTCAAGGAAACCGCTCTCTACGCCGAAGACCAGATCAAGGCCGGACAGTGGCAATGGAATATCGGCATGCGCGGTGACATTTACAACGGCCTTACCAGTGCCACTCAGGCCGAGCCCCGCGTGGGCGGCGCTTACACGGTAAAGCCCACTGGGACCGTTCTTCGGGTGTCGTACGCGCGCACGCTGGAAACCCCATTCAACGAGAACCTTGTTCTATCAAGCAATGGCTGCGCGAGCCCGGTGCTGGCTCCGTTGCTCTCCTGTAGCGCCGGAGTTTCGACAGCCGAGCTTCCCGGTTTTCGCAATGAATTTCATGCCGGGCTCGAGCAGGCATTCGGCAGGCACCTCATCTTCAGCGGTGAATACATCTGGAAGTACACTCATAATGCCTTCGACTTCAGCGTGCTGGGAAACACCCCGATCACGTTTCCGATCGACTGGCATAACTCCAAGATTCCCGGGTACGCGCTGCACGTGAACGTGCCGGAGTACCGCGGTTTCACCGCTTACACTGTCATGTCGTCAGTGGCGGCGCGATTCTTCCCGCCGCAGGTCGCCGGAGCCGGCGCGACGGTTGGACAAACCGGTCTGCCATTCCGCATCGATCACGACGAGCACTTCAACCAGACAACACATGGACAGTACACCTGGTCGCATGGCAAGGCATTGAAGGGCATCTGGGGCGGCATCAACTGGCGTTATGACTCAGGACAGGTTGCGGGTTCGGTGCCGTGCTATAACCCATTGTCAAACGATCCCAACAGCGCCTGTGCGGGCACCTCGTTGACCGTCAATGGTCAACCGGCGGCGAACCTGAGCGCCTTGACTGCCGATGAGGAATTTCAGGCGGGACTGATATGCAACGGTCAGCGTGCCACGCCGGAGAATCCACTCCCGGCTGTTTGCCCGGCGTCGGAGTACAGTTCGTCACTGGTACACATTCCTGCCCCCGGCACCGGCGACAACGACCACAATCCGCCGCGCATCGCACCGCGTAACCTGTTCGACGTCTCTGCGGGCAAAACCAACATCTTCCACGCGG
>Ga0335073_10010229_pt1 | contig 13178 bp, 6 predicted proteins | sample Lox_Sample_22_FD_207093 | JGI IMG/M metagenome (GOLD analysis project Ga0335073, IMG submission 207093) | Soil microbial communities from Loxahatchee National Wildlife Refuge, Florida, United States - Lox_Sample_2.2 | ecosystem: Environmental > Terrestrial > Soil > Wetlands | place: USA: Florida...
CGATTGGATCGATGCCGAGGCGAAGCCGACGCCCACCATGGAGAGCAGGAGCCAATCGGGGCTGCGGATCCAGGCGAACGAGGCGAGCCCCAGGCCGCCGGCCACCAGGTTCACCAGGTGGCTCCAACGCAGGCCGAGCAGCCGCACCATGAAGGGAATGACCACCGCGCCCGCGACCAGGAAGCAGTTGCCGGCGGCGAACAGCACCCCGACCCAGTTGGCGCCCGTGTTGTAGGCGAGCGACCGGGGGTCGGCGTTGCCGAACTGCACCGCGGTCACGGTCGGCGTGGTGTAGATCCACATGGCGAAGAGCGCGAACCAGGAGAAGAACTGCACCCAGGCCAGGCGGCGCATCGGACCCGGCATGCCATGGAGATCCCCCATCACCTGCCGCGCCATGCCGCGGCTGTCGGTCGCGCTGAGCCAGGCGAACAGCGCTCCGAATACCATTACGCCACCGGCGAGAAGGTAGAGCTCTTCCGCCAGCGAGAACCGCCGGATCGCGGCGACGCCGAGCCCACCCGCCACCAACATGCCGACGCCGAGGCGCCATGCCCTGGAGACGTCGGTGAGTGTTGGCGATGGATTTTTACGCGCGAAGCTCAGCAGGCGCTCGGGCGCGTATTCACGGGTAGTCATCACGGTCCACAACACCGCGCAGAACAACACGGCGGCACCGACGTAAAAGGCGATGCGCACCGTGGCCGGGATCTGACCATCCGGTGCAACGTTCGCGACACCGAGTTTGGCCAGCGCCCACGGCAGTATCGAAGCCAGCACCGCGCCGACGCCGATGAAGAAGCTCTGCAGCGCAAATCCCAGCGGCCGCTGCGACTCCGGCAGCTGGTCGCCGACGAACGCACGGAAAGGCTCCATGGAGACGTTGATGGAGGCGTCCATCAGCCACAACATGACGGCTGCGATCCATAGCGTCGCCGAGTTGGGCATCCACGCAAGCGCAAGTGTCGTCAGCAGCGCGCCCCCGAGGAAATAGGGCCGCCGCCGCCCGAGTCGCGTCCACGTATGATCCGAGGCGTAGCCGATGATGGGCTGCACGATGAGCCCGGACAGCGGCGCCGCCACCCACAGGAACGGAATCTCCCGCAGGTCGGCGCCCAGCGTCTGGAAGATCCGGCTGACATCCGCGTTCTGCAGCGCGAATCCGAACTGGATGCCGAGAAAGCCGACACACATGTTCCAGACCTGCCGGAACGACAGCTCCGGTTTCGAGGTCATGGCGTGCTGCCCGCGGCCGGCAGCGGTGCGATTCGCAGCGCGCCGACGCGCGCACGATTGAGCGGGCCGCCGGCGCCGCCATTGGTCACGCGGGCGGCCGCGGAGCCGGTGTAGTGCGCGAACTGCGCCAGATCGCTCATGTTGAACCCCTGCAGCAGGGAAAATGCGCAGGATGCGCCGCCATGGGCCTCGAAGCGAGCCGAAGTGGAGGCTTGCCAGCCCTGGCTGTGGGGCATGACCACGGGCAGCACCTGCGGCGGGCTGCCGGCGCAGCGGACCTCGAGCCGCCTGACCGCGGCGGTTATGCCGGTGTTGATCGGGCCATGTTGATTGGAATACTCGAGCCAGGCGAGATAGCTGCCGGCGGTGATCGCCCCGGCGGGGCCGCGGCGCGGCGCGGTCCAGTGTCTGGGCCATGAGCCGGCAACGCGGGCTGCTGACCCGGGGCCGCCCGGCAGAAGGGCGCGCCGTGGTGCGGGTGAAGCCGCGGCAACGTACAGCGGCGCATCCATCGGCGGTGACACAGCTCCAGCCGGGGCAGGTACGAGCTGCACCTCCGTCGTATCGCCGTTGTGCCGGATGCGTCCGGCAACCAACAGCGGCCCGGAGGCGCCGGCCGGGCGGTCGAGCATGATCCCGCGCCCGTCGAGATCGAGGCGGATGCGCGTTGTGTTGCCGAATAGCGCAGGCACCAGCGATCCGGGAAGCTCCGGCACGACACTGCCATCGTCCTCCACCCCGAAGACACCGCGCACGACCATGTCGAGATAGCCCGCGACGGACCAGAGCTGCCGCGGCGAATCCACGACGGGACCGCCCAGCCTGCCGGGCACGTGCGTCGACTGCGAGAGCAGCGAATAGTTCTCCATGTTGGACGCGTCCAGCGCCGCTCCGCGCATCAGCGAGCGCACTTCGAGCGCGATCAGGGAAGGATCGCGGACCCGCCGCGCCGCCCGCAGAGTGTAGTCGCTGACGAACGGCCAGATCGCCCGGTTGTGATAGATGGGCTGATCGCGTTTCTCCGGCCAGATCACCGGACTTCCCGCCGGCCACGCGGGATAGTGCTCGAGTGACTCCGCCGCCCGCCGTGAATCCGCTACGCCGCTGGTGATTGCGAGATCCAGGCCGAGAAGGTCGTAGGCATCGAACGGCTGCGGATCGCCCGGGCCGCCGATGTAGCTCATGTAGAGGCCGCGGTCGGTCCGCCAGAAGCGCGCATTGATGGCCTCTTTCAGGGAGTCGGCCTGCGATGCGTAACGCGCCGCGGCCCTGGTTTGTCCACGTTCCCGCGCCATTGCCGTGGCAAGCTGCAAGGCTTCGTAATGCAGGACGTTGGTCGAGAGCGCGAACGATTGGGCTATGAATACGACGTTGTGCGCGGTCCAGGCGGGGTAAGTCTGCTCGCGCCAGTCGAGGAACGACGTCTCCCCACGGTAGAGCCCAAACTGCGGATCGAAGACGTAGCGCCGGTCCTGGGCGAGGGTGTCGGTCAACGCCTGGTATACGGTATCGGCAAAAGAGTGATCGTCCAGCAGGTGACGGGCGCCGAGAAACCAAACGACACGGTCGGTGCTGACCGGCCAGCTGCCGCCCGAGCCCGTGTCCTGCATCACGTAGAGTCCGGATCGTGCCGGGCCCGCGCGCGGCGGCGAGAGCTTGAAGAGCAGGGAGTTGCGTGCGCGTGCCGGATCGAGGCGCCATAGGCCCAGGTCGATGGAGTAAGACACGTCGCGGGTCCACACGAACGGCCATTTCTCTCCGGCGATGAAGCACCGGCAGGGAATGGGTCGGCCGTGGTCGAACGCTGCGTCCGTGATGGCGTCGACGGAGTCCCTGTCCAGGTCCTGCTGCGCCATGGCGAAGAGCGCGTCGAAGAGCGGGCTTGCAGTCTGTACCCGCCAGCGCTGGGCGGCGATGACGCGCACACCCGCCGGCGATCGCAGCACGTACTTGCCATCGCGACGCACGGCCACCCGGGCCGTTTTTCCCTGCCAGGAGAGGCTATCGCGCCACGTGGACTCGCCCGCCGGCGACGGCGCGGGCACTGCCTGAGCCGTATAGGCGCGAGCGGCCTGCGTCGCCGTGCAGAACAGCACACACAGCGCGATCGCCCAGCCGATCGCTCCGCGGCCGCGGCCCCGTAGAAATTCGCCCCCCCTCACTCTGCTCATCATGGCCCGTGCATAGTGCCCCAACGGATGCGAACCGAAAACAAAAGCCGCCCCGGTCGTGAAACCGGGGCGGCCATGCCGGCAAGGCCGGCGCTGCCTGTGGTTATTGCTCGAGAATCGCGCCGTAATGCCCCTCGACCGTGACGGTGAGATTGCCGCTGGTGACCTGATAAGTGTTGCTCGTGAGCAGGTCCGTCACCCACGAGCCATTGGTCATGCTGAGCTGCCATGCGGGAACCGTCACGGTTTCCGTGCTGGACGTGTTGTTCAGCACTACGGCGATCCGATGATTCGCGTCCCAGCGTCCAAATGCGTAGATATGGTTGGTCGTGTCGACCAACAGCGTCTTGTACGAGCCCGTGCGCAGCTGCGGATAGTCATTACGGATGGTGATGAGCTGCTGGGTGAGCGCCACCGCGGAATTGCTGGTGGTCGCCTGCGTCCAGTCGAATGTACGCCGGTTGTCCGGATCGTTGCCGCCCTGCTCGCCGTATTCGTCGCCATAGTAAATGGTGGGTGTTCCGATGTACGTGAACTGGAAGATGAGGCCGAGATAGGTCTTCCAGATATCGGCGCCGCAGCGCGTCGCGAAGCGCTCCGTATCGTGCGAACCGAGCTCGAGCGTCGATACCTCCTGCGCGTTCACCGGAATATCGGCGCGGGTGCCGAGCAGCCAGCTGTCGAGCGAGCTCTCGTCGATCGAAGCGCTGTTGCCGTGATAATCCACGCCGCAGATCCATTCCGAGACCGGCTGGGTGAAGCCGTTGTAGTTCATGTATCCGTCCCACTCCGTGCCGTCATCGAGCCAGGGCGAAGGGTCGCCCCAGTATTCGCCGATGACCACGGCATTGGAATTGACTCCCTTCACCGCCGAGCGCAGTTCCTGCGTGATCTGATGGTTGGTGGCATCGCTGCCGCCGTTGCCGCCGGAATCGAGCGCCTGCGGGAAATCCAGACGCCAGCCGTCGATGTTGTAGGGAGATGAAAGATACGTCTGCACCACCGACGAACCGCTGGCGTAGATCTGGTCGCGTACGGCGGACCCGGTCGAGCCGTAATCCAGCTTCGGCATGCCGCCGAAACCGAAGAAGTCGGAATACTCGGTGGGCCATGACTGGAAGGTGTAATAACCGTAATACGGGCTCGACTGCGACTGGTAGGCGCCCTGATAGCCGCAGGTGATGCTGTCGTAGAGCTGCGCCTGGAACCAGCAATTGCTGTCGCCGCTGTGGTTGAACACGCCGTCGAGGATGACGTAGCCCTGCGGGCCGTTGGCGCTGCTGTGGATGTCTGAGATCAGCGTCTCCAGGTCGGAGCTGGTGCCAAAAGCGGGATCGACTTCGTAGTAGTTCTGGGTGTCGTACTTGTGTACCGTGGGGGAGTTGAAGATGGGATTGAGATAAATGATGTCCGCACCCAGCGTCTGCTTGATGTAGCTCAGCTTCGCGTCGACGCCCGCCAGGTCACCGCCGAAGAATACCTCGCTGTTGCAGTTGGTCGGGTCGGCGGTGGACAGGACGCTGCTGCCCCACGTGTGTTGCTCGGTCGCGCAGCCTCCGTACGTGTACTCGCCACTGGTTACGTCGTTGGTGGCGTCGCCATCGTAGAAGCGATCGGGGAAGATCTGGTACACCACGCCATTCTTCATCCAATCCGGCGTCTTGAAGCCCGGAATGACGAAGAAGTCGCCGGAGGAGGGCTCGCTGGAGTAGGTGCCCGCGGCGTTGAGCCAGGCGGTGGCGGTGCCGTCGTTGATCTGGAACCGATAATACTTCTCGGAGCTGCTGGCCGGAATCGTTCCCGACCAGTAGTCGAACGTGCCCGTGGGATCGTTGGATACCCAGACCATCGATACCCAGTGATACGAGCTGTCCGCCGTATCGTAGTACTTGACGTTCGCGCTGGTGATGTCGCCCTTGCAGGTCCGCAGCGTCACCGTCACGGACTGCGTCGCGGTCGGCTCCGGATTGCTGTCGAACATCGGTCCCTGGTCCGAGAACAGGTAGTCCCACTCCACGTTGTTGTCATTCGAGCAGGCCTGGGCACGGCCCGCGCCGCACAGCAACGTTCCGCTCAGCAGGATGAACAAAGCCAAGGGTATTCGCCGCAGCCAGTGGCAGCTTCGACGCTGGTGTTGACGATTCATCGACGTCTCCCTGACGCGCACGCCCGCCCCGGGCCCCCGGGGATGGCCGCGTGCTACGTTATTCGTGGCTGCGGCTGTGGGGGCGATGGTCCGCCATCGCGGATTCGCGATACCAACAGACGAGGTTTCTTCGTCTGGCCATCGGCAGCCTCCCGAAGACAGGCGCCCAGGATGCGACTCAACTCATCGTCTTTGCAACACTCCGCATACGTATTCAGATCCGGGATATGTCAATCCCGTTACGCGCGGGTTGCTACTGCTCGAGAATCGCCCCCTGGTATCCGGCGACGTTCACGGTCAGACGCCCGTTGCTGACCCGATAACTCCGTCCCGACAGAAGATCCGTGACTCGAGAGGCGTTGCGCATGCTCAACCGGTAAGCCGGGACGGTCACCGTCCTGTCCTCGCGGGCGTTGTTGAGCACGACTGCAATCCGGTGACTCGCATCGAGGCGGCCAAATGCATAGATCCCGCGCGCATCGTCCGTAAGCAGCGTCATATACGAGCCTGTGCGCAGCGCCGCATACTGCTTGCGGAGCAACGCCAGCCTGTGCGTGAGCGCCACAGCCGGATCGCCCATGTTTGCCCGTGACCAGTCGAAGGTGCGCCGGTCGTCCGGGTCGTTGCCGCCCTGCATGCCGTACTCGTCTCCGTAGTAAATGGTCGGCGTGCCAACGTAAGTGAATTGAAAGATGAGCCCCAGGTAGGTCTTGCGGACGTCACCGCCACAGCGGGTCCCGAACCGTATCGTGTCGTGTGACCCCAGCTCGTTGGTCATCGTCTCCTGTGCGCCGATTGGCAGGTCGGCGCGGCTCGCGCGCAGCCACTCATCGAACCGGGTGGCCGAAATCGCCGCCTGTTGCCCGTACTCATCCCTGCCGCAAAGCCACTCCGACACCGGATTGGTGAAGCCGTTGTAGTTCATGGCTCCGTCCCACTCCTTGCCATCGTCGAGCCACGGCGAGGCATCGTGCCAGTACTCCCCGAGAATCTCGGCACCGGGGTTGACCGATGTCACCGCGGAGCGGAGCTCTCGCATGATCTCGTGATTGGTGGGGTCACTTCCGTCTTTGCCGTCCGCGTCGAGAGACTGGGCAACGTCGAGCCGCCATCCGTCTATGCGGTACGGAGCCCGCAGGTAGGTCTGCATGACTGAGGTGCTGCCGGCGTAGATCTGCTCGCGCACCGCCGAGCCGGTCGCGCCGTAATTCAGCTTGGGCATGCTCGGCACGCTCATGGCGAACGTTGAATAGGCGTCAGGCCAGGATTGGAAGGTGTAGTAGCCGTAATATCGGCTGGACCGTGACCGGAAGGCTCCGGGCCGGGGACAGGAGATGGAACCGTACGTCTGCCTTTCGAACCAGCAGTTGCTGTCGCCGCTGTGGTTGAACACGCCATCCAGGATGATGTAACCCGCGGGACCGTTGACGGTGCCGTGGATGTCCGCTATCAGGTGCTGCAGCGTGGCGGCGGTTCCGAAGGCCGGGTCCACCTGGTAATAATTCTGAGTGTCGTACTTGTGATTGCTGGGGGACCTGAAGATCGGGTTCAGATAGACGATGTCCGCACCCAACGTCTGCTTGATGTAGCCGAGCTTGCTGTCTACGCCGGCCAGGTCGCCGCCGAAGAACACTGTGCTGTTGCAGCCATTGGCTCTCGGGAGGACGCTGGTGCCCCAGGCATGCCGCTCGGTCGCGCAGCCGCCATACGTGTACTGGCCGTCGGTCACATCGTTGGACGTGTCGCCGTCATAGAAGCGGTCCGGGAAGATCTGGTACACGACGCCGTTCTTCATCCAGTCGGGCGTCCTGAAGCCTGGGATGATGAAGAAGTCACCCGAAGAGGGCTCATTCGGCGTGATTCCCGCCGCGTTGAGCCAGGTGGTTGCCGAGCCGTCGCGGATCTCGAATCGATAGCGCTTCTCGGAGCTGCTTGCGGAGATGGTGCCCTGCCAATAGTCGAACCGACCGGTTGGATCGGTCGACACCCGATGCATGGCGATCCGGTAGAACTCGCTGTCCGCGGTGTCGTAGTACTTGATATTGGCAGCGGTGATGTCTCCTTTGCAGGCTCGCAACGTCAGGGTGACGGGGTTGATCGCTGTCGGCTCCGGATTGCTGTCGTACATCGTCCCCTGGTCGGAGAAGAGGTAGCTTGTCTCCACCTTGTTGTCGTGCGAGCAGGCCGCGGCGCGACCGACATTGCAGAGTAACGCTCCAGCCAAGAGGACGTACGCCGGTAACGGAAATCGGCGCATTCGCCATTCACTCACTGCAGCCGCACGCTTTCGGCGACGTCCGCCGGCAGCTTGATATAAGTGACGCCGCCGTAGCGATCGCCGCCTATCGTCCAACACGCATCTGCGCACCGGTGCAACGCAGCCAGATCGGCAACGCGGGCGAGCGGCGCATTGTCGCGGATGATTTGTGTCGCTACAGTCCGATGGACGGCAAACACATAGTGCTCGAGGGCCGATCGATAGCTGCCGCTCGGGGCGGTTAAAGTCAGGGTTACCGCGCCGCCGGCGGCCTGAGCGGCGCTCAAACGTTGCAGGAAATAGGCGCCGTGCTCGTAGGCGTAGGTCTTGCCGTCATCGTCGTAGTAGTCGAAGTGCGTAGGCTTGGAGTCCGGAAAGACCTCAACCCGGATCGTCGTGACCGGGCGCTCGCCGACGTAATCCTCCACCGCCTGGTTCGGGATGATCGCTCCCTGGCGGATGAAGAGCGGAATGTCGCCCCAGCTCCTGCTGTCGACCGGAAGAGTGATCGTATGACCGCCGAGATAAATCCTGCCGCTGAACCAGTCGGTCCAGGTGCCGGCGGGGAGGTAGATCTGCTTCTCGGTCTGGCCCTGCTCCACCACCGGTGAGACGAGAAGATACTGACCGAAGAGCCACGCGCTGGAGTCGCCGCGCACCCCCGTATCCCGCGGCCAGCCGAACGTCAGCGGCCGCACGAGCCCGATGCCCGCCACGTGATCGTGCCAGGCATAGGAATACATGTAGGGCAACAGCTCAGAGCGCAGTCTGATCGCGCGCGTGGCCGCCAGCTCGGCGATCGGGCCATAGCGCCAGGGCTGGCGCTTCTCCCCGAAAGTCCCGTGCACGCGGAAGATCGGTGTGAAGGCGCCGAACTCCATCCAGCGCGCGTAATTCTCATCCGAGGGGTGCCCGTGAAAGCCGCCGCCGTCCATGCTCCACCACATCTCTCCTACGTCGATGGCGCTGAGCATGCGTGAGCGCTGCCGCGCCATCGTGGCGAAGCCGGTCTGGATGTCTCCCGACCACAGCCCGTAGGCATAACGCTGCGCGCCGAGCCAGAAGTTACGGTTGAGGGAGAAGACGCGCGTGTCGGAGTGAGCCCGCTGGCCCTCGTACAGGGCTCGCTCCATGTTGAGGAACTGCGTGTCGCCGCCGGCCTCATCGGCCTCATCATTCCACCAGCCGACCATCCCGGTATCGAAGCTGTGCGCGAGGGCGGGGTTGAAGAACCATTCGCGGGTGGCCGGATTGTCGAAGTCCAGGTCCTTGACCGGCTTGTGCGAGAAGTAGTCAGGGCTGGCCTTCTCACCCGCAATCCACAGTCCGTGCGCTGTGGCGTACTGGCCCTCTTCCGTGTCGGTGTGGATGCGGGGCTTCATGATGCCGATGAGGTGCACGCCCTCAGCATCGAGCTGGCGTGCGAGCTTGCCGCTGGGACCGTCGGGGAATTTCTGCGGGTTCCAGCGGAACTCCCCGTAGGCGTCCTGCCCCCAGGCTTTCCAATCGAAGTCGAGCTCGAAAGCATCGAGCGGGATGTGCTTCGCGCGATAGGTCCGGATGATCTGCAGCAGTTCCTGCTGATCGATCCCCCACTGGCTGTTGATGAAACCAAGCGACCATTTGGGAAAAAGCGGCGGATAGCCGGTGAGGTCCGCGACCGCGGCGAAGATCGATTTGGGATCGCCCGCGATCAGGAAGAGATCCGGATCGGGTCGCGAGAGCGTCGAGACTCGCAGGCTCCCTGCCGCCACATCGAAAGTGGCTCCTTTGCTGTCGACGAGCACCGCGAAGCCGGACGTACTCCACACCAACGGCGCGCCAGCGTTGCCTTGCGCCCCTGCAGTCGCCAGAACCCTGCCGCGACCCAACAGCAGCTTCGCGGGCTTCAGATCGAAAGCGTCGGTGCCGTGCACGCCGTAGAGCGGCGCGCCTGCAGCGAACTGCAGCGCCGCCGCGCCGCGGGCCAGGCCGCCGAGATGCGATAGCCGCAGCAGCGGGTGGCGCGCGCCCGCGCTGAAGACGGTCAGTGTGTCAGAACCCCTATCGAGAACCACGCGAAGCTGTCCGTGGCGAAGCGTCAGGTCGCCGCCCCTCCGATCAGCGACGACGCTCGTTTCGGGCGCGGAGTCGGTCGAATGCGGCGCCATCACCAGCGTCGGCGGAGTGGTTCCTGCTTCGGGAATGAAATGCACGCGCAGCGTGTTGTCGCCGAGCAGGCGCAGCGACAATGTTCCGCCGGCCAGGCGAACGTCCGCGCCGTCCTCTCGAACCTGCGTTTTCGCCCCCTCGCGTGCGGCACGCGACGGCCGCGACGCCGCCAACCGTACTCCCGCCTGCATGCCGGCTACCTCCGGTCGCGCTGCCGTCGACCGGACTTTCGCTTGTGTGCCGACCACCGGTCGTACTGCCGCGTGTGTCCGGGCTTGCAACGCGCCGGCCACCAGGAGCGCGGCGAGCACGTACAGATGAATCCGATTTCCTGTCATTGCAATATCGCGGTCGAATAAGCCGGTAGCGTCAGAATGCGCCCAACCAGGCGGGGGCCGGAGCCAGTGTGCCGGATCACAGTGCTGAAACGTGCATCCGGTAGTCGGACGCGGTGGGAAGCGCCCGAGAGATTGTGGATCACGAGCAACCGTTGCGCATCATCAGTGCGGGTGTAGGCGCTGATCGCGCCGCCGTCAGCTGGATAGGCTGCAATGGCGCCGTCCCGCAAGGCCGGCAGATCGCTGCGCCAATGGATCAGGCGGCGATAGAAGTACAGCAGGGACTGCGGGTCAGCACGCTCTGCGGCGACCGACAGATCGGGCGAGGCATTGTCCGGTGCAGCCTCCCACCGAGCCTCGCCGGGCCGCTGCGGGTTGCGGTCCCAGCGCATCGGCTCGCGAATACTCTCGTCCGGCTTCCTGCCGTGCATCCCGATCTCCTCCCCGTAATAGACGAAGGGATCTCCCGGGAGTGTCAGCAGCATCGCGGCAGCCATACGCATGTGCCTCATGTTGCCCTGGAGCTGGTCGAGCACGCGATCGCGGTCGTGGTTGCCGATGAAGGGCGAGTCGACGATGGTGCCGCTGCCGCCGCTGCCGCGCTCGAACTTGCTCCACGCCTTCGCCACATAGCTGCCGAGATTCGGGCTCGTTTCGTCGGCCGCCGCCGCCACGAGCACCTTCGCGAGCGGGAAATCAAACACCGAATTCAGCGCCGCATAGTAAGGCGCCGCCTGCGCTTCGGTATCCGCTGGGACTTCGCCGAGCAGAAACACACTCGGGTCGGTCGCACGCAATGCGTCGTGGTACTGCCGCCACCATGCGATGTTCTTCCCGATCGCGCGCGGACTGCCGATGTCTGATTTGAAATCAATATAGATCTGGGTCGTGGCATCGAGCCTGAACCCGTCGACTCCCTGGGCCAGCCAGAACCGTCCGACTTTGATCATCTCCCTGCGCACGGCCGGGTTGTCATAGTTGAGGTCCGGCATGCTGTCGCTGAAATCGCCGAGATAGTACTGTCCGTCACGCTGATGCCAGGCAGGCTGACCCACCGAGCTTTGCGCGGAGAGATCCGCCCCCTTGCCAGCCCATGTATACCAGTCGTGATAGGGACTCTTGGGATCCAGCGCCTGCTCGAACCACGGACTGCGGTCGCTCGTGTGGTTGAGCACCATGTCGATCAGCACCTTGATTCCGCGGGCATGTGCCTCCCGCAGCAGGCGATGAAAATCCGCCATGTTGCCAAGCTGCGGGTTGACGGCGAAGTAATTGGTGATGTCGTAGCCGTGGTATGACACGGATGGATAGATCGGCGTCAACCAGAGACCGCTGACCCCCAGCCACTTCAGGTAGTCGAGCCTCGCCGTAATCCCGTTGAGATCGCCGACACCATCGCCATTTGAATCGGCGAACGAGCGGACGAAGATCTCATAGTAGACCCCGGACGCCGCAGGCTGCGCGGGTGTCGCTGCACCGGCCGGCGCGGCGAGAAGAGTGAATGCCGCGCCGACCAGTGCCGCCGTGAGCCCGCGATGGCGCCGAGCGCCCGAAAGGAAGGGGATCATTGGCCGGAGAATGCAATGCGACCGCGCAACTTTGCAACGTGCCGCATACGTATTCAGCGACGAGGCTGCGGAAACAGACCCAGGCAACTCTCAACCATGCTTCTGAGGCCGTCGTAGCTCCAGCGTCCGGCGCGAGCGGACCAGCTCGCCAGCGATCAGGTCTTCATCTGGTAGGACGGTTCGATACTCGGCAGCAAGTATCTTATTTGGAAGGCCTTCGAGCGCGTAATGCGCTTCTGCTGCGCCTTTGCTGGCACACAGGATCAGACCCACGGGCGGGTTTTCGCCGGACTTCATCCAGTGCTCTCGGGCAAAGTTGAGATACAGATGCATCTGGCCCGCATCGGAATGACTAAATCGGCCGCTCTTGAGGTCGATGATGAGGAGAGATTTCAGACTCCGATGATAGAAGAGAAGGTCAATCCGAAACCACCTGTCATCGATGCGTAACGCCCGCTGCCTTGCGATGAAGGCAAAATCATCACCCAGTTCCAACAAAAAGTCCGCGAGATGTGCGATCAGCGCCTCGTCGAGATCAGATTCAGAGTATTGATCCTTGAGGTCGAGGAATTCGAGCACGAAGGGATCCTTGATCGCCTCCTCAGGCGTCATGCCGTCTCCCGCCGCGGGTGGTTGTCCGTTGGCGAGCATCCCCCGCTTGTTCTGTGATAGGCGGGTGCGCTCATAGAACTGGCTGTCGATTTGCCTGGTGAGCTGAAGAACCGTCCACCCGCAGCGCAGGGCCTCTTGCTCATAGAAGGTTCGCGCCGTTTCCGATCTCACTGAAAGCAGTTGCACGTATGCCGACCAGGGCAACGGAAATCGGATGGTGGGAAGTGTCAAGGCCGAAGATTTTGCAGATGCCGTCTGCAAAATCTTTGGCGTCCTCCAAGCAAGGTAGAATGCCCGCATCTGTGCGAGATTGCGGGCGCCAAATCCGCGCCCAAACCGCCTCACAAGATCCTTCGCGAGGCGTTCGATGAGCAGCCCGCCATAGGCGGCGCGGCTCCTGCCATCCTGATCATGCTCGACGATACGTCGACCTATTTCCCAATAGGTGGCTGTCATCAAGGCATTGATGTTTCGCGCTGCAGCTCGTCGCGCGGTCTCGAGGAGCTCGACAATTCCGCTATGGATTTCGCTGTACGCGTCGAGTTCCGTCAGTCCGCCCGTGCCTCGCCGAACTTTCGGGACCTTTGCGCCAGTGACCCGGCGGACCACAGCGGATGAGCGGTTCAATTCATCCGCAATCCCGAGCTCGTCGTGGAGATTCTGTCGAGATCAACGCTGCACATCGATCGGCGCGAAAAA
>Ga0335073_10010231_pt1 | contig 13177 bp, 11 predicted proteins | sample Lox_Sample_22_FD_207093 | JGI IMG/M metagenome (GOLD analysis project Ga0335073, IMG submission 207093) | Soil microbial communities from Loxahatchee National Wildlife Refuge, Florida, United States - Lox_Sample_2.2 | ecosystem: Environmental > Terrestrial > Soil > Wetlands | place: USA...
AGAAGCTGATCGTGGCCGGGTGCCTGGTGGAGCGGTATCGCGACGAGATCCGGAAGAACATTCCTGAGGTCGACGCGGTGGTCGGAACCGGCGAACTGGAGACGATTCTGGCCGCGGCGGGGCTGCGGCCAAGCGCGCCGGCGGCGGATGCGTCGCCGTTCACGATTTTGTCCGGGGCGGCGGCAGAGGTGCGGCCGGGAAGCGAAGCGCTGGCCGGAACTCACAACCATGTGCCGGAAATGGGCAGCTCCCGAGCCGAGGGCGACAGCCGGGAGAAGCAAGGGCGGTTCTCGCGGGCCGAGTGGGATGGCGCGGCGGCGGCGCTGCCGCAGTATCTCTACGACCACACCACGCCGCGGCTGCGGACAACGAAGTCGTCGTCGGCATACATCAAGATCGCCGAAGGCTGCGATCATCCGTGCAGCTTTTGCGTCATTCCGAACCTGCGCGGGAAGTTCCGGTCGCGGCGATTCGAGTCGGTGGTGGCCGAAGCGGAGGCGCTGGTGGCCGAGGGCGTGCGCGAGATCACGCTGATCGGCCAGGACACGACCTGCTACGGCGAAGATCTCGGCCTGAAGGATGGTCTGGCGGCGCTGCTGGACCGGCTGGCGCGGATCGAAGGGCTGGTGTGGCTGCGCTTTCTGTATGCGTATCCCAACCGCATTACGGGGGCGCTGCTGGAGACGATGGCGCGCCACGAAAACATCTGCAAATATCTCGACGTGCCACTGCAGCACGCCGCAGCGCCGGTGCTGAAGGCGATGAAGCGCGGCGGCAACGCGGAGATTTTTCTGAAGATGATCGAAAAGGTGCGCGCGGCGGTGCCGGGGATTGCGCTGCGGACCTCGTTCATCGTGGGCTTTCCGGGCGAGACGGACGCGGATTTCGAGGCGCTGTGCGATTTTGTCGCGGAGGCGCGGTTCGACTGGCTGGGGGTCTTCGCGTATTCGGATGAAGAGGGCTCAAAGGCGTTCGCGCTCGAGAGGAAGGTGCCGAAGCGGGTGATCGAGCAGCGGCGGCGTGCGCTGATGAAGCTGCAACAGGGACTGAGCCGGCAGGCGAAGCGCCAGCTGGTGGGGCGCGAGATCGAAGTGCTGGTGGAGGGCGAGTCGGAAGAGACGCCGCTCCTGTGGGAGGGACGCACGCAGCACCATGCTCCGGAGATCGACGGGACGGTGTATCTGAATGATTTTGGTCCGTTCGAGGATCTGACGCCGGGCAAATTCTACCGGTGCGCAGTGAGCGAGGCGCACGATTATGACGTGGTGGCGCGCGTAGTGGGCGAATCGGCGCTGGAGCCGGAGGTCGAACTGACGGGAGCGGCGCGGTGAGCAAAAAGCAGAAAATCCTGCGCTGCCCGACCTGCCGGACTGTCGTGACGGCGAAGGGAGAGAATTTTCCCTTCTGCAGCGACCGCTGCCGCGCGATCGATCTGGGCAAGTGGGCGAGCGGGGCGTACAAAATTTCATCGCCGATTGTCGATCCGGAAGTTCTGGAGGGGTTGGCGGAAAACGTGAAACGGCACGGGAACGATGAGTCATAGTGCGGCGATGAAGGAAGACTCAGCCCGCAGCGCCTCCGGAGACGGGCCGCCGAAGACGATCTGGGCGTGGGCGGTGGGAACGTTTTTCGGCGCGGGGCTGATCCGGCCTGGGCCGGGAACGTGGGGATCGTTGGCGGCGGCGGCTATTTGGTATTTCGGGCTGCGCGGGGCGCATCTTACCGGCTGGGCGGCCGTCGGCGCGACGCTGGCCGGGGCGCTGGCGGTCACGCTGATCGGGATTCCGGCAGCCACGCGGGTGGAGCGGGAAAGCGGCCGCGAGGATCCGGGATTTGTGGTGATTGACGAAGTAGCCGGGCAGTGGCTGGCCCTGGCGGCGGCTCCGCTGGACCTGCGGCACGGGATTGCGGCTTTCGTTCTGTTCCGCGTTTTCGATATTGTGAAGCCGTGGCCGGCGCGGCAGCTGGAACAATTGCCGGGAGGAGCAGGGATTGTGCTCGACGACCTGGCCGCGGGCGCGTACGCGCTGGGCGTGATGCTGGTGGTGAGGCATTGGGGGTGAAGGAGCGGCTAGCGGAAAACCGGTTAGCGGAACAGCGGTTAGCGACGAGACGGTTAGCGGAAGAGCGGTTGGTGAAACGCAGGTGGTGGGCAGCGGAGCGGTTGATCCATGGTGAGAATCCTTAAATCCGAACCGAGCACGGCGCCCAGGATTGACGCGATCAATCCGGATGCGGCGCTGCCGGGCGGCGACGTGGAGATTCGCGGCTCGAACCTTGGAGGCGTGCCTGCGGCGAAGGGCGAAACGTCCGGCTGGGGCGGCGTGGGGTGGCGGTTGCCGGTGGCCATGCTCGGCGAACTGGCCGCGCCGGTGTTGCTGAGCCGTGGCGGGCGGATGATCGTGCGGGTTCCGGAAGAGGCGGAGACGGGCCGGCTGCGCATTTTGCAGAATGGCGCGGAGAGCAATGCGGTGGGCGTGCGCGTGGCCAGCCTGATCGCGACCGGCGTTCATTCGGTGGCGAATCCGGTGATGGACGGTTCGGGCAACATCTACGTCACGTATTCGGGGCAGCGGGGCGAGGAGACGCCGGTCTCGGTGTTTCGCATCGAGCGCGATGGCGAGATGCGCCCCTTTGTGCGCGGGATCGTAAACGCGACCGGGCTGGCCGTGGATTACGAGGAAAATCTGTACGTGTCGTCGCGGCACGAGGGCAAGGTTTATCAGGTGGCGCGCAACGGAACGGCGACGGTCTACGCGGAGGGTATGGGCGTGGCGACCGGGCTGGCCTTCGACGCAGACCAGAACCTCTATGTGGGCGACCGCAGCGGCACCATCTTCAAGATTGCGCCGGACCGGCAGATTTTTGTCTTCGCGACGCTGGAACCGAGCGTGGCCGCATATCACCTGGCGTTTGGGCCGGATGGAACCCTGTATGTGACGGCGCCGACGACATCGAGCTACGACACGGTGTACGCCATCAATCGCGACGGCGATATCGGGGTGCTGCATCGCGGACTGGGCCGGCCGCAGGGCATTGCGGTGGATGTGGCGGGGAATGTGTATGCGGCGGCTTCGCTGCGCGGGCGGCGCGGGGTGGTGGCGATCACGCCCCAGGGAGAGGCGTCGCTGGCGGTCGCCGGTACCGGGATGGTGGGGTTCGCGTTCGTGCCCGGAGGCGGCGCGCTGTTGACGACGCTGAAAACCTCGTCATCGGGGGCGGCAACCGGCTCGCTTTATCATGTGGCGTTGGGCATTGAGGGCTGGCGGCTGGCCTGATCGCGCGGGCCGAGGAGACGGATGAACGCGGAGATTATTGCGGTCGGGTCGGAGATGCTCACGCCGTACCGCCAGGACACCAATTCCCTTTACCTCACAGGAAAGCTGAACGAGCTGGGCGTGACCGTCGCCTTTAAGACGATCGCGGGCGACCGGCTGCGGCACCTGACCGATGCGGTGCGTCACGCGCTGGGACGCGTGGATATCGTGGTGATCTCGGGGGGGCTGGGTCCGACCGAAGACGATCTGACGCGGGAGGCGGTAGCGGCGGCGCTCAGCGTGAAGCTGAAGCGCGATCCGGAGATCATCGCGCATCTCTACACGCGGGCGGCGGCGCGGCGGCTCGCCATGACACGCAACAACGAGAAACAGGCCGACGTGATCGACGGAGCGACGATTCTGCCCAACGCGACCGGGTCCGCGCCAGGGCAATGGATCGATACAGCGGTGGGAGCGCACCGCAAGCTGGCGATGCTGCTGCCCGGGCCTCCGCACGAGCTGAAGGCGATGTTCGAGGCGCAGTGCCTGCCTCGGCTCAGCGAGATTCTGCCGAAGCGGCACATGGCGACCCGGGTGCTGAAAGCGGCGATGATCGGCGAGTCGGCCGCCGACGCGAAGATCGCCCCGATTTACACGCAATATAAGGATGTGGAGACGACCATCCTGGCCCACCTGGGCGACATTGAGCTGCGCCTGAGCTGCACCAAGCCGGTGCCGGAGCTGGCGCAGGCGCGCGTCGACGAGCTGGCGGGAAAGATTGAAGAGGAGCTGGAAGACTTCATCTACTCATCGCAGGGCGAGACGCTGGAGCAGATCGTTCTCTACTACCTGGAGATGCGTGGCGCGAGCCTGGCCGTGGCGGAAAGCTGCACGGGAGGCATGATCGCGGAGCGGCTGACGGGGGTGAGCGGCAGCTCGCGGTCGTTTGTGGGCGGCGCGGTGGTCTACAGCAACCGGCTCAAGACGGAGCTGGCGGACGTGGATGCGGCGCTGATCGCGAAACACGGCGCGGTGAGCAGGGAAGTGGCGATTGCGCTGGCGGAGGGGATCCGGGAACGCTGCGGCGCCACCATCGGGCTGGGTGTGACGGGCATCGCCGGGCCGGGCGGCGGTACGGAAGAGAAGCCGGTGGGGCTGGTGCATCTGGCGGTGAGCGACGCCGATGGGACCGATACGGTGGAGAAGCGCTTCTCGAGCGACCGCGCCGGGGTCCGCTTCTATGCGAGCCAGCAGGCGCTGGACATGGTACGGCGCCGGCTGATGTAGGCGCTTGCGGGCGCCGTCTTTACACAGCGGCGCTGGTCGGCCGGGTTGTGGAGTCAGCCAGTTTCGCGGCCGAGGAAGCGCGCGGGGGAGTGAGAACGATCAGCGGCGCTCCGAGAATCAGAAACAGCAGAGAGGCGTGCAGCAGATCGGTGCGGTCGCTGGTCAGGCGAATCGCCATCAGCGACATGACCGTCGCGTGGGCGATATTGGCCCAGCCGCCGAAGGCAATCAGGCTGCGATGCCGGGATGGAGTGCCGACGGCGAGCAGCAGAAAAACTCCGAGAGCGAAGTAGAGGCTGAGCATCATCGTGGTCCCTTCGGATTTCGGATCCCAGAGCATCTTTGCGATGAAATAGCCGGAGGCGAGAAACAGCAGACCCTCCAGCACCAGAACTACCTGTAAGATTCGTTGGCGAATCATGAAATGCACCTCCATTTCCTGGCTCAAGTGGGGAATTGGAGCAAAGATACGCCAATCTGCGGGAGTGGGTTCCATCGCGAAGGCGAATTGTGCATATGGCGGCACTTCCTGCTCACGTTCTTGACACACGCGAGGTCTTATGTGTTACAGTGGGTAACACTATGGCGCGTAACACTACCACCAATCACGATCCTGCCGAGCTGGGCGAGCTGGAGCGGGATGTTCTGGGCATTATCTGGCGGCGCGGCGACGCGAGTGCCGATCAGGTCCGCGAAGAACTGGAGCGCCCGCTGAAGGACTCGACGATCCGCACGGTGCTGCGGCGGCTCGAGGAAAAGGGCTACCTGGAGCACGCCGTCGACAACCGCACCTTCATCTATCGCCCGGCGGAATCGCCGCAGCGGGTGGCGGGGCGGGCGGTGCAGAGGATCGTGGACTGGTTCTGCGCCGGATCGGTGGAAGAGCTACTGGTGGGGATGGTGGATTCGAAGGTGGTGAGCCGCGTGGAGCTGGAGCGGCTGGCGCGGCGCATTGCCGCGGTCAAAAAGCAGGAAGGAGGCAAAGCATGACGAGCCTGATGATCGAAGCTGCGCTGCGGGGGCTGCTGTTTGCCGCGGTGGTGGGAGCGGGTTTGACCGCGCTGCGCGTGCGCAACGTGCCGATCTGCAAAGCAGCGTGGACGCTGGTGTTGATCGCGTCGCTGGCGATGCCGTTCCTGATGCGCTCGCCCCTGCTTGCGAAGATTCCGCGGGGATGGTCGTGGGTGGTGCCGATCCGGATGCATGCGGCGGCTGCGACACCTGCCGCAAAGCCCGCTGCAGTTGCGCCCGTGGCGGCGATCACGGAAACCATGCGCGACTCCGCGCCGGCGCCGCGCGTTTTGCATCAGGCCCGCCAGCAGGCGCAGCCGGAGCCGCTGGATGCGGCGCCGATCCGCATCGAGCTTCCGGATCTCTCGGCCGGTGCTGCGATCTCGACCCCGGAAGCCAACGCAGCGGCTGCGGTTCCGGAGAAGAAGGTCGATTGGCCGCTGATCGAGCGGAGCCTGCTTTGGGTATATTTCGCGGTGGGCGCAGCGCTGCTGCTGCGTTTGCTGATCGGTGTTGGGGCGGCGATGCGGCTGTGGGTGACGGCGAAGGAGGTTTCGCCGCTGATCGCGCCGGAGCCGGGGGTGCGGGCGAGCGCGCGGATTGCCTCGCCGGTGACGATCGGGCTGGGGGTTGTGCTGCCGGCCGATTACGAGCAGTGGGAGCCGCGCCGTCTGCGGATGGTGCTGGCGCATGAGCGCTCGCATGTACGGCAGCTGGATTTTTATGTCCAGCTTGCAGCGGGGATTTACACGGCGGTCTTCTGGTTCAGCCCGCTGGGATGGTGGCTGCGGCGGCGCCTGGCCGCGCTGGCTGAAGCCATCAGCGATCACGCCGGGGTGGAAGCCGCGCGGAGTCACTTGGATTACGCGCAGGTGGTGCTGGAGTTTGCCACACTGCCGCATCGCGGGCTGCCGGGCGTGGCGATGGCCCGGTCGTGCAACCTGACGAAGCGCATTGAATCGCTGCTGAACGAGCGGCTCTTCCACAGCGCGTTTGCTGAAGGACGGCGCCGCGCGCTGGCCTCGCTGCTGCTGGTTCCTGTAGCTCTGTTTGCGGCGACCGCGCTGGTGCGGGTGCCGTCGGCGATGGCACAGTCGAACCCGCCGAATCCGGCGACAGCGCCGAATCCGCAGGCGGCGCCGGCGAACCCGGGACCGAATCAAGCCGCGCCCGCGCAGGCTCCGCCGGCGGCTGCTGCTCCGGCAACGGGGCAGGCGTTTCCGGGGCAGGGGCCGAATGCCGGGCAGGTCACCAGTGCAGCGGCTCCGCAGACGCCGGATCTGCCGAGGACGCCGGTTGTTCCGCCGATACCGGCGGCGCCGCAGGGACAGGGTGTGACCGCGGTTCCTCCGGATGCGCAGGCGCCTCCTCCGCCGCCCCTTCCGGATGTGGACATCGACAGCGGCGATGGGATGGGAGTTGGCGAAGGGCAGAGTGGCTCGACAACGACGACCAGCAACGGTCAGGGCAACGGCTACGCGTATCACTTCTCATCGAACGGCGACTCCTGGGCGATCGTGGACGGAACGAGCGGGAGCATGGATTTCTCCGGCTCGTGGAATCCCGCGCTGAAGGCGCAGCTGGATCAGGCGCGGAGCATGGCGCATGGGCCGTTCCTCTGGTTCACGCATGACGGGAAATCGTACGTCGTCGACGACCCGGCGGTGGTGGCGAGAATTCGCGCCATGATGGAGCCGATGAGGGAACTCGGCGATCAGCAGAGGCTGCTGGGGCAGACGCAGAGGAACCTCGGCCAGGAGCAGAGGGAGCTGGCCAGAGAACAGCGGAACGCGCTGAGTCTCTCGGTGCAGACGCAGGTGAACGCGGAGATGCAGAGGGCCATCGCCGAGCTGAAGCGGGAACAGAGCCAGTGGAATGCACAGACCATGGCCGAAGTGCAGGCGGAGCTGAAGGCGGCGCAGGCCGAGCTGAGCCCGGAGAAGATGGCTGCGATCCAGAAGGAAATCCAGGACGCGGACGCGGAGATGACGCCGGAGAAGATGGCTCAGATCGAGGCCCAGCTGAAGACCGCACAGGCGCAGCTGAGCCCGGAGAGAATGGCGGAGATACAGAAGCAGATCAAAGCGTCGGAAGACGAGTGGAATGCCGAGGGCCTGGCGGAGATGCAGGCGCGAATTGGCGAGGTGCAGGCGCGGCTGGGCGAGATGCAGAGGCGGCTGAGCGATCGGCAGGCGGCGGCCGCGGGCCGGATGAGCGAACTGGGCGCGCAGGAGGGATCGCTCGGCGAGCAACAGGGGCGCCTGGGCGAGGCGCAGGCACGGATTGCCGAGCGCGTGCACGCCGAGGTGGAGCGCATCATCCAGGAGTCGCTGCAGAACGGAAAGGCGAAGCAGGTGCCATAGCGACAGCGCCGAATGCAGCGCGCCGTGGGGCGCATCTCCGCGCGCGGGCTGCTGATAGACTCGTAAGCGCATGCGCACCGGAATTTATCTGCTTGCAGCGGTGACCGCATACCTGTTCGGATCGATTCCGTTCGGGTATCTGCTGGTGCGGCTGGTCCGCAAGGAAGACATTCGCGAGAAGGGCAGCGGGAACATCGGCGCGACCAACGTGATCCGCTCGGGATCGAAGGGGCTGGGCGCGCTGACATTTCTGCTGGATGTGCTGAAGGGCGTGCTGGCGGTGCTCGTGTGGGAACTGGCGGCGCGACGCCTTGGGCTGGCCCCGGCGACACGGAGCAATCTGGTAGCGCTGGCCGCGCTGTTTGCGATCCTGGGACATATTTTTCCGGTGTGGCTGGGCTTCCGCGGAGGCAAAGGCGTGGCCACGGCGTTTGGCGTCTTTCTGGCGCTGGCGCCGTGGGCGGCGCTGGCCGGGCTCGGGGTGTTCGTGCTGGTATTCGCGGCGTCGCGTTATGTTTCTCTGGGATCGATCCTCTCCGCGGCGGCGTTTCCGGCTTTCGCCCTGCTGATTCCCCACGCGGTGCGCGGGACCGGCGGCGCGCCGACCCCGTGGCTGACGGCAGTGCTGTTCGTGATTCCGCTGATCGTGATCCTCAAACATCATCAGAACATCGCGCGGCTGGTGAGCGGGAGGGAGTACCGCTTCGGCGGAACGAGGACGACCAGCGCATGAGCCGCATCGCGATCATGGGCAGCGGGGCATGGGGCACGGCGCTGGCGATCAGCCTTGCGCGGCGGGGCGGGCACCAGATCGTTCTTTGGTCGTTCGACAAAGATGTGGCCGAGACGATGCGCGCGCGGCGGGAGAACGTGCCATTCCTGCCGCGGTTCGAGATTCCGGCAGCAATTACGGTCACCGACAGCGCGGCGGAGGCGTTGAAGGATGCGGAGATTGTGATCTGCGTAACGCCGTCGCAGTTTGCGCGCTCGTCGATGCAGGCATTCGCGCCGCAGCTGCGGGCGGGCCAGTTGCTGGTGAGCGCGACCAAGGGCATCGAAGACCAGTCGTTCCTGCGCATGAGCCAGGTGTTCGGTGAAGTGCTGGCGGAGCACCGGCTGCAATTGCCGATCGGGGTGCTGAGCGGGCCGTCGTTCGCGCAGGAGGTTGCGGGGGGCGCGCCCACGGCGATCGCGATTGCCTCCGCAGACGCGGCGCTGGCCGGACGGGTGCAGCGGGACTTCTCCAGCAAATCGCTGCGGCTGTATACGAACGACGACGTGGTGGGGGTGGAGCTGGGCGGATCGCTGAAGAATGTGATCGCCATCGCGGCGGGCATTGTGGCGGGGCTGGAACTGGGTTTGAACGCCAACGCGGCGCTGATCACGCGCGGCATCGCGGAGATGACACGGCTGGCGGTGGCCTGCGGGGGGCGGCGCGAAACGCTGGCCGGCCTCTCGGGCGTGGGCGACCTGGTGCTGACCTGCACCGGATCGCTCTCGAGAAACCGCACAGTGGGCATGGGGCTGGGGCGCGGACGCAAGCTCGGCGAGATTCTCGAGGGCCTGGAGGGTCGGGTTGCGGAAGGCGTGCGCACCACCTCGGCGGCGCTGGGGCTGGCACGGCAACACGGCGTGGAAATGCCCATTGCCGAGCAGATGGAGGCAATTCTGATGCAGGGGAAGGCCCCCGAGCGGGCCATCGAGGAGCTGATGCTGCGTCCGGGACGGGACGAATGACGGTGACTGACCGGGCCGGGGGAAGGTTCCTGTGGCCGGCGACGCGCCTTGACGGGCAGGAATCCAACGAGTTACCCCTATTGGATTCGCCGCTAACACATTCGTGTGACGCGGGATGAGCGCAGACGGCCCTAAACTGGCTGGGAGAGTTTCTGCGGCCGCTCCGCACCTGAGGAGAAGGATCCTGATGAAACATTCCGCCCGCCCGGCCCCCCCGCTCGGCACAGCGGCAGGAATACCACGATTCCGCCAGCGAGTTTTCGCGCGCTTTATGGTGTCGTTCTGCGCGGTGATTGCGGCGACGGCGGGATCGGTGTGGCTGGCGCAGGGGGCCAGCGCGGTACCGTCGCCCACGCTGATTGTGGGCGTGATGTCCGGAATCTGCGTGAGCATCGTGATCGGCCTGCTGTGGAGCAGCCGGATCGACCGGCGCATGGGACAGATGATTCAGGTGATCCAGTCAGGATCGCCGTCGCTGGGACAGGAGATCGTGCGCAATTCCTCCGACCGGCTGTTCACGGAGCTGGTGCTGGCGTGGCAGGGAGCGGTGAAGGGGCTGCAGGACGGCTGGGTGAAGAAGCAGGATGAAGCGCGCCGGAATTACGAGGCGCTCTGCGAGCTGATCCGGATGATCGCCAAGGCGGTCGACGAGCGGGCGGCCTACCTGCGCGGGCACTCGGACCGGGTGGCGAATTACGCTGCGGCGATCGCCGACAAAATGGGACTGGATGGCGACCAGGTGGAGCAGATCCGCCTGGCGGCGCTGCTGCACGACATCGGGACGCTGGGCATCGAGGATTATCTGGTCACGAAGGATGCGCCGCTGGCTCCGGATGAATTCGAGATCGTGAAGGCGCACACGGTGAAGGGCGCGGCGATCCTGCGGCCGATCGAGATGCTGCACCATCTGATTCCGGGCGTGGAGCTGCATCACGAATCGCTGGACGGGATGGGCTATCCCTACGGGCTGAAGGGCGATGAGATTCCGCTGATGGCGAGGATCATCTCGGTGGCGGATTCCTTCGATGCCATGACCACGCCGCGGCCGTATCAGGCGGCGATGAATTCCGATTACGTGCTGGAGATCCTGAAGCGGCTGTCGGGAACCCGGTACGATCCGGCGGTGGTGAACGCGCTGGTGAACCTGGTGCGCAGCGGCGCGGTCGAGGTGAAGGAAATGCGAGTTCCGGTATCGTTTCGCATGCGGCGGCCGATGGCGGAAATTGTCTAGGGGCGCCAGCAATGGCTCAGGCCCGGAAACCCCGCACCGAGTGGTTGGTTACACTCATAGCAGGGACGCGGCGAGGGCGGAGCTTTCATGATTCAGACGTTGTTCGGCAGCCTGAAGGAGCAAGAGGATCCGGAACGGCTGAGCCTGCTGGAGCGAATGCGTGCGGCCGTGACGCGCACGCGGGACAGCCTGGGCGAGCGCATCGACGGCGTGCTGGCCATGGGGCGCACGGTGGACGAAGCGGCGCTCGATGAGCTGGAGATGAGCCTGATCGCGTCGGATATCGGCGTGACCACGGCGGCGGAGATCAGCCAGAATCTGCGGGAACGCGCGAAGCGCGAGCAGATTCGGAGCGGCGCGGAACTGAAGGATCTGCTGAAGGAGCAGATTCGGGGCATCCTGGACGAAAACGGGCGGGCGCCGGCGCAGGTGAGCGCGCCTCCTGAAGTGATCATGATGGTCGGCGTGAACGGCACGGGCAAGACGACCACCAGCGGCAAGCTGGCTGCGTACTATCGCGCCCGTGGACGGACGGCTCTGCTGTGCGCGGCGGACACCTTTCGCGCCGCGGCCATCGAGCAGCTGGAAGTGTGGGGCGAGCGCAGCGGCGTGGAGATGATCCGCACCAAACAGGGCGGCGATCCTTCGGCGGTCCTCTTCGATGCGCTGCAAACGGCGAAGACGCGCCAGACCGACGTGGTGATCGTGGATACGGCCGGACGCCTGCACACCAAGACCGGCCTGATGGCCGAGCTGGACAAGATGCGCCGCACCGCGCAGCGCATCGTTCCCGACGCGCCGCATGAGGTTCTGCTGGTGCTGGACGCCACCACCGGGCAAAACGGCCTGCAGCAGGCGCGGCTGTTTACGGAATCGGCGGGAGTGACGGGAATCGTGCTCACCAAGCTGGACGGCACGGCCAAGGGCGGAATTGCCGTCGCCATTGCCCGCGAGATGAAACTGCCGGTGCGCTTTGTGGGCGTCGGCGAGGCGCTGGAGGACCTGCTGCCCTTCGATAGCGGAACCTTCGCGGAGTCCCTGCTCGATTGATAAGAGGGAGCGCGCTGGCGCGCAGCCCCGAAAGGATGTTCGTGCAAAAGAGATCGAAACTCCCCCCCACGCGCGAAGACTCGATGCACGAGGCGCTGGACCTCGCACGGCGGTCGATCGGCTTCGCATCGCCCAATCCGGTGGTGGGCTGCGTCATCGAGAAAGATGGAGCGGTCATCGGCAAGGGATTCCACGGCTATGACTGGCTGGATCACGCGGAGATCTGCGCGCTGAAGGAAGCGGGCAGAGCGGCGCGCGGCTCTACCGTGTATGTGACGCTCGAGCCTTGCTCCCATGTGGGCCGGACGGGCGCATGCGCGCGGGCTCTGGTGGCGGCAGGGGTTGCGCGGGTAGTGGTGGCCACCGTCGATCCGAATCCAGCCGTGAACGGAAAGGGCATCGAAATCCTGCGGGACGCGGGAATCGAAGTCGAAGTGGGGATGCTGCAAAAGCAAGCGCGGCAGCTGAACGACGGGTTCGCGCGGCACATCCGCACCGGCTATCCTTTCGTCAACCTGAAGGCGGCGCTGTCGCTGGATGGGCGGATTGCGCCGGCACCGGGTTCGGCTCCGCGGGGCGCGCCCGTTTATCTGAGCGGCGAGGAATCGCGGGCCGAAGTGCAGCGCATGCGCCACGGCGTGGACGCAGTGATGACCGGGATCAACACCGTGCTCCAGGACGATCCACAGATGACCGACCGCTCCGGCCTGCAGCGCCGGCGGCCGCTGCTGCGCGTGGTACTGGATTCGGCCCTGCGTATGCCTCTGGATGCCAAGCTGGTGCGCACCGCAAAAGACGATGTGCTGGTGTTTTGCACGGTGGCGATCACCGACCGGCAACGGGGACTGGAAGCGATGGGCGTGCGCGTGGAACGGGTGGAGGCGGAGGAAAAAGGGCCGGCATCGCTCACCCGGCGCTGGACCGATTCGACGCGCCGGAGCGGGGTTTCGATGCAGCAGGTTCTCAAGCGGCTGGGCGAGCTGGATGTGCTCTCGGTGATGATCGAAGGAGGGGCTCAGGTGAACGGATCCGCTCTTGCCGGTGGGCACGTGGACAAGGTGACGTTCTTCTACGCGCCGGTGTTTCTGGGAACGCATGGCGTGCCGCTGCTGCAGGACGCCGTGAATGCCGGATCGCTGGCGGCGGAACCAACCGTCGAGCGCTTCGGCGTCGACGTACGCGTGGATGCGTATCTGCGCGATCCCTGGGCGTAAGCGATGTTTACGGGAATTATCGAAACC
>Ga0335073_10010232_pt1 | contig 13175 bp, 13 predicted proteins | sample Lox_Sample_22_FD_207093 | JGI IMG/M metagenome (GOLD analysis project Ga0335073, IMG submission 207093) | Soil microbial communities from Loxahatchee National Wildlife Refuge, Florida, United States - Lox_Sample_2.2 | ecosystem: Environmental > Terrestrial > Soil > Wetlands | place: USA...
GCGTCCGGCTTCCGCATCGGGCGGTGAAACATTTCTCGTGGCTGTTGCCGACGTGGCGGGCAAAAGCGTGCCCGCCGCCATGCTGATGGCCACCTTCCAAGCCAGCCTCAAGACGCTCTCGGCTGCGCCCGGTTCGCTGACCGAACTGGTCAGCCGCATGAATCGCTACGCTTGCAGTAACAGCCAGAACGGCCGCCGTTTTACGACTGCGTTTATCGGCGAGTACGCGCCCGCAACTCGCATCCTGAGCTACGTCAACGCAGGGCACGATGCTCCCATCCTGCGGCAGCCGACCGGAGCTATCCAGCGCCTCGAAACCGGGGGCATACCGCTGGGTGTAATGGAAAACCAGGATTACGAATCTGCGACCGTCGTCTTAGAGCCGGGTGCCTGGCTGGCGATCTTCAGCGATGGCGTAGTGGAAGCCGAGAACAATGCGCAGCAGGAATATGGCGAGCAGCGGCTAATGGTGATGCTGCACTCCGGCGTGGCGCTGACGCCCGCTATGCTGCTCAACACCATCATGGCCGATCTCGACCGCTTCACCGGCGACGCGCCCCAGCACGACGACATCACCTGCTTGCTGCTGAAGGGCGTGTGAACGGCGTCGGGACGTTCTCACATTCGATCGACAGCAGGGGACCCCGTCCCGCACGGCGGGACGATTCAGCTTAGCCCAGGACGCGCATTCGCATTGAATAGACACAGTCCCGGCGGGGACGCACGTCGCTCATCATTCAGCAGCGAAACTGAAACGCCCGTTCCTTACTCAACAGCGTTCTGAAACATCCCACTTACTCCGGCGATGTTGGGCAGCAACTCCGCGGGTACATTGTGCCGGTGCTGCAGATAGGCGGGATCGTTATAGGTGAGCCACACTTTTCCATCGGCGTCTTCCCAGAACAGCGCTTTCAGTGGCAGATCGATTGCCAGCGTCGGCGCAGCCTGCATCAAAGGCGTGCCGCCCTTCGGGCTGCCGAAGATGAGCAGCTTGGTGGGGCGCATCTGCAAGCCGACTTTGGCAGCCTCGCCGCTATGGTCCACGCGCGCGAAGATGTTCACGCCCTTTTGCTGCAGTAGTTCTTCCAACCGGCGCACGGTTTCGTCGACCGTATGCTTGCTTGCCAGGTGAATCAGTCCGTTCTGCGCGGTTATATTCATACTTTCCTCGGCTGAACCGGCTACATAAGCCCCAAATCTCTGATGCTCAGCAAGGCACGACGATGCGCAACATGTGACAATGTTTCTTATGGAGGCCAAACGCTGGGACGCCGTGATCTTCGACTATGGCCGGGTGCTGAGCCACTCGCCGACGCGGGCGGAGATTGCGGAATTCGCGGAACTGGTGGGCGTCAGCGAACCGCCGTTCTTCCAGCTCTATTCCGATACGCGCGACGAATACGATTGCGGCCGCCACGATTGCCATCAGCACTGGCAGCGATTTGCCGATGCGGCGGGAATTTCGCTGAGCGCCGATCGCATCGCGCGCATCGTCGAGTTTGAGAACCGGCTGTGGTTGGGCGTGAACCAGCAGGCGCTGGAGCTGGCGCGCGAGGTCAAGTCGCGTGGAGTGCGACTGGCCATTCTCTCCAACATGCCTCCCGATCTGCTGCGGAAGATGCGCAGCAGCTTCGAGTGGCTGGCCGATTTTGAGGTGCAAATCTGGTCGTGCGAACACGGCGTCATCAAGCCCGATCCTGTCATCTACCGGGTGTGCCTGGAGGCGCTGGGCTGCGAGCCGCGCCGCACGCTGTTCTTCGATGATCGCCCACGAAATGTGGAAGGCGCGCGCCAGGCGGGCATGCAGGCGCACGTCTTTGAATCGGCCGAGCAGGCGCGCGAGATCGTGCGGACGGGACTGCAGTAGTCAGTTGTCAGTCGCCGCTAGCCGGCAGTCGGATCACTGGTAACTGGGTACTGGCGACTGACAACTGTCTTGCTTTGCGCGCAAGGCTCGGATATGCGGCCGTACGGTGTGGAGCTATCGTGTGAGCATGCAAACCGAACTTCAGAACAGATGGCAACAGGTAATGGCGCGCGACGCGCGTCAGGATGGCCGCTTCGTCTTCGCGGTGCGGACAACGGGAGTCTACTGCCGGCCGTCATGTCCCAGCCGTCGGCCGCGCCGCGAATCGGTCGAGTTCTTCGCCGATCCGAATGAAGCCGAACGCGCTGGGTATCGCGCCTGCTTGCGTTGCAAGCCGACGGAGATTTCATCGCAAGCACAATACATCGCCTGCGCGCGGCAGTTGCTCGACAACGCTGAGGGCGTGATGACCTTGAACGAACTCAGCAAACGTGTGGGCCTTAGCCCATTTCACCTTCAGCGGCTGTTCAAACGCTCGACCGGGCTCAGCCCGCGCGAGTATCAGTCGGCGCGCCGCATGCAGAGCGTCAAGGCCGGATTGCGCAACGGGCAGGACGTAACCACCGCACTTTATGACGCCGGGTACGGATCTCCGAGCCGCCTGTATGAGAAAGCGCCACAACAGTTGGGCATGACTCCCGGCCAATATAGCCGTGGTGGTGCAGGCGCAAGCGTTACCTTTGCGATTGCTCCGACTTCGCTGGGCCGTTTGCTGGTCGCCGCTACCGAGCGCGGACTCTGCGCAGTGCGCTTCGGCGAGAGCGCGTCCGATCTGGAGCGCGACCTGCGCCGAGAGTTTCATGCCGCCGAAGTGCATCGCGACAATGCTGCGATGAAGAAGTACGTTGAGCCTTTGCTGGCTGTGATTCGCGGCGAGAACACTGCGATCGATCTGCCGCTCGACGTGCGCGCCACTGCGTTTCAGGCGAAGGTTTGGGAGAAGTTGCGGCAGATTCCGCACGGCGAGACGCGCAGCTATGGCGAGATCGCACGCGAGATCGCCGAGCCGAGTGCAGTGCGCGCTGTAGCCCGAGCGTGCGCTAACAACCCCGTGGCTATAGCAGTTCCGTGCCATCGCGTCGTCCGCAGCGACGGCGCAGAGTCCGGATATCGCTGGGGTATGGAGCGAAAGAAACAACTCTTGGCGCGCGAACAGAAGCCCCACTCACGCCAAAAGACTGCTTGAGTGGGACAACTCCGACAGGATCTAGCGCGGGTCCACGGGGGTAATGACCACATACGATAGGAATGCCGTATGGTCGCCGGGATTCGTTCCCATGAACTCCACCGCGTGGTTTCCGCCGGTACTAACCGTGAACGTGACGGTTTCCAGCGTAAACGGCGTGTAACTGGAAAGTGCCCACGTCCCGATCGGGCGGCCATCAATCAACGCCACCACCGTCTGATTACCGTCATATCCGCAGCAGTCGATGTATCGTGAGCCGAGGTAGAAGCTTAGAGTGTAGCTTCCGGCTGTGAAGCCTCCAACCTCTTGCCACACAAACGAGCCAATGTCCTGCAAGAAGGCTGCCTGATTGAAGGGCATCCCGTCGAAAGGCGGCGGATAGAAAATCGTGTTCGGACCAGTAAGCCCGGCGCCGCCCTCCAAGGAGGTTGCCGCCTGGTGCCGAGCCGCGACCCCTCCCAATATCCATCCGAAGCCGGGGCTTTGGTCAAAGTCCTGCGTGGGGTAGCCATATGCGTTGCACGCGAGTTCAGCGCCCTGGTAGGCATAGTCGTATCCGCACGCGACACCCACCGCGCCAAAATCGAAGTTGACGATGTTAATTTGTCCTGCGGCGTTCGCCGCTACGATCAGGATTGCAGAGAGTAGGAGGGCCCTGAGAGGAGCAGACATATCCGACCTCCAGATCGAAGCACAATTTGAGGTGAGCTTGGGCGCGAAGAGAGCACCTGTCAGTGATTGACGCCACTTTTGGGAGAGATCCGTGATGTGGCATTCCCATTTTGGGACATAAGGCACGCAGATCACATGCGCCTTCAGGGAAACCGCTGTCAGCGGAACGCTTCCTTGTTCACTACATACGGCATCTTCGTTATGTCGCCGCCGTAGTTCTGCTCCAGCACGTCGATCAGTCCTTGCACGCAGCGGCCCGCGCTGCCGCGCGCGGGATCGGGCGAGAGCCGGGTGATGCGCGCCGCGCTGGCAAAGTGCGGATACAGCCGGCAGCGGTCCTCGATTTCGGGGTCGCGCAGCGGCGAATCCGGCGGCAGCGGCTCTTTCGCGTAAACATCGAGCGCGGCTCCTGCGATCCACTTCTCCTTGAGCGCCTTGGCCAAGGCCGTTTCGTCCACCACTGGCCCACGCGAGGTGTTCACTAAGTACGCCGTGGGCTTCATGGTGCGCAGCGTGCGCTCGTTGATGAGGTGATACGTCGGGATGTCGCTCTCGCCGGGACGCAGCAGCGGCACGTGGATGCTGATGAAGTCGCTCTGGCTAAGCGCCTCCTCAAGCGGGACATATTTGATGGTGGTACGCTCGCTTTGCAGTCCGTGCTTGAAGCGCAGGTCCATCACTTCCTGTATCGCCGCGGCGAATTGCTCGTTGGGGCCGAGCGCTTCGTAGCACAGGATGTTCATGTTGAAGCCGGTGCATTTCTCGATCAGGGCTTGCCCGATGCGTCCGGTGCCAAGTACGCCAATGGTCTTGCCCGTGACCTCGTCGCCGAGAAACGGCAGGTAGGGATGCCAGTAGCCCCACTTGTTTTCACGGAGGAGGTGCTCGGCGCTCCAGAGCCGGCGCGCGAGATCGGCCAGCGCAAAGAAGGCGAACTCCGCCGTAGCCTCGGTCAGCACGTCAGCAGTATTGGTAAAAGGAATCTTGCAGCGGTTGGCGGCGGCACGGTCGATGTTGTCGAAGCCGACGGCGTCCTGCGCAACCACCTTCAGCGTTCCCTTGCCGGCTTCAAGAACCTCTGCGTCGATAGGATCGCGCAGCGTGGTGACGAGGCCGTCGATGCCGCTGCGCACCTTTTCGATGATCACACTCTTCGGCGGCGGCTCGGGCGTGGGATAAATATCTACCTCGTAGCCGCGCTCGCGCAGGCGGTTGAAGGCTGCCGCGCCAATATCGGCGGTGGCAAAGATGCGAAAGTTCTTTTTCATGGGACGATCTCACCCCGAAACGCAAATTGGCACCACACGCCGCTGCTGAGCGGCATCCTCATCCTGTGCACGCTGGACAAAAGTAAGGCCAGCCTGGAACAAAGGAGTTGATGATTTCACATTGCCGAGGGTTCTTGCCAGTCGAAGCGGGCCCGTCGCATCGGCAGGGACCAGGTCCTGCCGGTCACAGTACTGCCCTTTGCACCGGCACGATCAGCGGCTTCCGCAGCTGGCGGGATGAAGAGAATGCGGGATTTTTCCGGCTGCGACGGCAATCTCGGGTGTTATGCTCGGGAGCGCATTCGGAAGTGTTGACGATGTAACACAAATTGCCGTCGAGGTTTGGCCGATGCGGTGTCTCATCACGGGTGGCGCTGGTTTCATCGGGTCGCATCTTTCCGAGCGTCTATTGAGGTCCGGCCATGAGGTCATGGCCATTGACGATCTGTCGACGGGAAGCGTCGAGAACATTCTCTCGTTCCGCTCCAATCCCGCGTACGAATTCCATGGCGAGTCGATCTTCAACCGGCGTCTTACGGCGGAACTGGTCGACCTGGCAGATATCGTCTTTCACCTGGCCGCCGCCGTCGGCGTCAGGCGAATCGTGGACTATCCCGTGCAAACCATCGAGACCAACGTTGGCGGGACGGAGATCGTGCTGGAGCTGGCCGCCAAGAAGCGGCGGCGTCTGCTCATTGCCTCCACCTCGGAGGTGTACGGCAAGTCGAACAAGCTGCCGTTTTCCGAGACCGACGATCTGGTGCTGGGCAGCACCTATAACCATCGCTGGGCCTACGCGTGCTCAAAGGCCATCGACGAATTTCTGGCGCTGGCTTATTTTCGCGAGCACAAGCTGCCGGTGACGATTGTGCGCTTGTTCAACACTGTGGGCGCGCGCCAGACGGGCCAGTACGGAATGGTGGTGCCGACTTTCGCGCGCCAGGCGCTGCTGCAGGAGCCCATCACGGTCTTCGGCGATGGCACGCAATCGCGTTGTTTCGGACACGTGTCGGATGTCATCGACGGCTTCCTGGCGGTGGCTGCGGACGACAGCACCGCAGGAGAAATCTTTAACCTGGGGAACACCGACGAGGTCAGCATCGGCGATCTAGCGCGCCGCATTGTCGCTATGACGGCATCGTCCAGTCCCATCCGCTACGTGCCTTACAGTGAAGCCTATGGTCCCGGTTTCGAAGACATGAACCGGCGCATTCCGGACATTTCCAAAGCGCAACGATGGCTAAACTATCGTCCCAAATATCAATTAGACGAGACCCTGCAGGACGTCGTCAGTTTCGTGCGTCAACAACTGGCGAAGAAAAAAGCGGTGTTCATCGCTACTCAGGACTGACGCAGGCCTGTCGCAGGCGGACAACGCAAGTTAGAGCTGCCCGCGAGTTTTCAGCCTCTCCAGCACAGCACCGGCGATCAGCGGCAATCCCACGGTCGCGTCCAGCAGGACTTCGGCGAAGCGCCCGCCCTCCTCGGCAGGAACGAACTTGCCCCACGATACGGCTTCGCTGTAGGTGCATCCGGAGAGGCCGCCCCAATTGACCGGCTCCGGGCAGATGCGCACTCCATAGTGGAAGCGCTTAAGCGGCAGATCTTCGCCGCCGCGGCGATGGCGCAGCTCAATGAAGGGACCGAATTGCTGTGCCCAATTCCGGGGAACTCCGCCGCCGATGGTGAAAATTCCCAGGCGCTCCTCCCGGAGCAGCGTCTCGGCGTAATATTCCAAGTCCTCAAAGGGATCGAAGTGCAGTGTGGGGTGGTTGTTCTTGCGTCGCGCGCGATTGTGCAGAGCGACGTCGAGCCCGATTTCCGAATCGCTGAACGCCGGCACAAATACCGGCACGTTCTTCTCGAAGGCGGACTTCAGGATGCCGCGGCCCTCGACGTGCTGGCTCAAGTAACGGCCAATTTCGCGATTCAGCTTGTAGGAGCACAACACCTCGTTGTGGTCCCAGGCCTTCAGAATGCGGGCCACGATGGTTTCGACAAAATCGAGATTGGTCTCCGGCTCCAGCGTGTCGTAGACGCGGTTGTAGCCGGCCTCGTAAAGCTCGCTGTCGTCCATCGCGGGGTCATATTTGAAATGCGAGCGGCCGGCAGCTTCGACCAGGCCATGGGCCATCAGCGCTCCCGTCGAGATGACGGCCTTGACCACCCCGCGATCGATGAGCTCGGTGATGATGAGCCCCTGCTTGGCCACGGTCATGGCGCCGGCAAGCGTCATGACGATGAAACAGCCCGGATCGCGCGCCATCGTCTCCAGCACGTCGGCGCCTTCGCCCACCTGCCGCCCGGTGAACGCGGTGCGGCCCATGGCGCGCACCAGTCCGTCGATGCTGTGGACGCTGGTGAGGTCGAGCGGATCCAGCGGCACCAGCTTGTCGGAGATGGGATCGTGAAGAACACGGTCGATGCCCTCGCCCTTAGGTGTGTCGTGCTTGTCGTTCAAAATTCACCTCATGGTTCTTAGGGATGGCAAACCGTCACTTCCCGCAGGCACCGACCTAAATTTGCAGATTTAGATCAGTGCCCTTCCCGCAAAACGCCTTGACTATCCTGATTCCGCAATTTTGCCGATTGCCTTTGGCGGAAAGTTGGCCTATCCTCACATTCCACTGGAGAGCCCATGCAACCTGATCGGTCGAACGCGGTCACTTCCACTGCGGTGTGTCTCTGGTGTTATTCCCAATATCTAACAAGCACAAGCCGGGCTCGTGACGGACAAACTTTCTGCTGCAAGAAGTGCGAGTATGAGGCGCGCTTTTGGCTATCGGAAAACGTGAAGTCCGCCAGCGATTAACCAGGGGCGCGGCTGAGGCCGCGCCTTCTTTTGATGCCCAGCTCATCGTTGTCCCCACTTCAACTTATTGCGCAGCACCTCGAAGAAGGTCCGCCGGACGCGCATCAGCTTGACACTATGCGAGGCCCGCTGGCAGAGCACGCGATCGCCCTGCCGCAGCGGCATGCCAATCTGCCCGTCGATGCTGAGGAACGCTTCCTCCGCGCCAGTTTCGATGCGGAGTTCGATCTGCGCATTGTCGCGGACTACCAGAGGCCGATGGGTCAGCGCGTGCGGACAGACCGGCGTGACCACGAACGACTGCACCGAAGGCATCAGCACCGGGCCTCCGGCCGCCAGCGAATAAGCGGTGGACCCGGTAGGCGTGGCGATGATCACGCCGTCGGCCTTGTAGCTGAAGACGAAAGCGCCGTCGATCAGCAAATCAAAATCGACCAGGCGGGAGATCGCACTCTTGTTGACGACCACGTCGTTCAGCGCAAAGTGGTGCGCCAGCTGCTGGTGATCGCGGTAGGCCGCGCAATCGAGCAGCGCGCGCTGCTCCACCGGGCAGAGCCCGGCGTCCACCGCGTCCAGCGTCGCGTACATTTCGTTCAGGGGCACCTCGGTCAGAAATCCCAGCGAGCCGAGATTGACCGCCAGTATAGGCACGCCTTCATGGGCCACCGCGCGCGCCGCCGACAACAGCGTGCCATCGCCGCCGAGCACCAGAGCAAAGTCGGGCGTCCTCATCCCCAGCTGCTGGCGCGGAACCACCTCTTCCCCATCGATGTACTGCCCAGTCTCTTCGTCGAGATACAGCTTGTAACCGTGCTTGTGAAACCAGTCCAGCAGCCCCGGCAGAATAGTGGCCAGCTCGGGCTTGGCAGGTTTGGAGATAATGGCGGCGGATTTCATCGTCGTACCGGGAGCGCTTCAACAGTGTAGCGCGAGGAACGGAGGTTCAGGCAAAAGCGGCGTGCAAAAGGAACTCCCGATTGCCTTCCGCGCCCAGGATGGGTGATGGGATGGCTTCTATGGCCGAGCCGCCCAATGTTTCCACTGCCCCCGCAACCTTCGCGAGCGCTGCGAGGCGCGCTCCTTCATCGCGCACGATCCCGCCTTTGCCGACTTGCTCCCGTCCCACCTCGAACTGTGGTTTCACCAGCACGATCATTTCCGACAGCGCCGACGAAGCGCGAACGCAGCCCACAACCGCGGGGAGCACTAGCGTAGCGGAGATGAACGAAACATCCATGGCGGCCAAACTGATCGGCTGCGGCAGTTCTTCGCCCCAGAGCTGTTCCACCGTGAGATAGCGCGCGTTAGTTTTCTCCAGCAGACGAACCCGGCTATCGCTGCGCAAGCGGGCGTCCATCTGGCCGTGGCCGGTGTCGATCGCCATGACCCGCGCTGCTCCCGCCTGGAGCAGGCAGTCGGTGAAGCCGCCGGTCGACGCGCCGACATCGAGACATATCTTGCCGGCAACGGCGATGCGCCAGTGCTGGAGCGCATGCGCCAGTTTCAAGCCGCCACGGCTGACATAGGGAAGATCGTCGCCAAGTATGCGGACTAGGGCATTCCCGTCAACATTCGCGCCGGCTTTTTCCAGCTTCTGTTCGTTGACCAGAACCCGGCCGGCGAGGATCAGAGCCTGCGCGCGTTCCCGCGAAGGCACGAGACCGCGATCAACCAGCAGCTTGTCCAGCCGAAGCCTCACGGCGTCAGACTAGCACGTCGTTGTCAGCGGGAATTCGTGCGTCTCGATTTCGCACTCCGCTCAGTGCACTGTGTTAGAAACTTCGCAGGCGTGCAACTTAGGACGTATGCCATCGGTCTTTTCCACAACGTTATTCACATTTATGTTGAAAACTTGCCGTGTACCGCTCAGCAAGCAAGCCGGAAGCGGAACACCCTCGCATGCGAATGCGGTTGCGGGCGCTTTCAGGTCCGCGATTGCAGCGCGGTACAATGACGGGTTCTCAGGGATGATCGAATGCCTACAAAGAACGGGAACGGAGCGCAGAAACGACGCCGAGACAGGAGCGCGTCCGCAACCTCAAAGCCCAAAACGCCACCCCCAGCCGAAAACAGCAGCGCTTCCGGGTCGAGCAGCGAAGCTCTGCGCAAGCTCTATTCGTCCCTTCTGCGATGCCGCCTGGTCCAGGAGTGCGTCCGCGACACTTCCACCGCCGCCGAAGCGCAATATGACATCAGGATCGGCCGCGAGGCGGTAACCGTCGGCGCCACGGGCGATCTCGCCGACGGAGATACGATCGCTGCCGGCCCTCGCAATCTGGCTGCGCTGATCGCGAGAGGCGCGCCGCCGACCGCACTGCTTGCACACGCCAGCGAAACTAACCATACCGCATCCGGGTTTGCGCCCGGGCTTCCTGAAGACCCGTTCAACCTGGGGACAGGTGTGGCGCTGGCGCACAAGCTCGAGCAGAAGCGGCGGGTCGTGGTCGCGTTTTGCGCACAGGAGAAACCGCCGCTCCAGGTCTGGCATGACGCCCTTGCCTTCGCCGCGGCGCACAGGTTGCCGATTATTTTCGTTATTGAGAATGGAGTGTCGGGCGATGGCTTACCTTGCGGCGAAGCACCGCATCTTGAGGCCTTCAGTTTTTTCGCGCGAGACTACGGCTTCCCCGGAATTATCGTCGATGGCAGCGACGTGGTCGCGGTCTGGCGCGTGGCGCAAGAGGCGGTCCATCGCGCGCGCAATGGCTCAGGACCCACCTTGATTGACTGCCGGACGGACGGGCCACGCGATCCATTGGCGCACCTGGAACACTACCTGAGAAAACGCCAGACGTGGGATGACGGGTGGAAAAAACAGGTTGAGCTCAGCATCAGGTCGGAAATACAGAGGCCATAGCTGCAATCAGTCTTCCGGCGCCGAACTTACGCTAAGCCCTGCACGGTTAAAGAAGCTGTTCAAGAAATCCCAGACGTGCCTTGAACAAACTGGCGGTGGCGATAAGTTTTGCTCTGAAGTGGTAAAGCCGTCGTGATGTGTAAGCCCACGCTGATATGCGGGCGCTCAGCGACCTTCCTATCGACATTATCCCTTCAGAGCCGGCATGCCTCTATGCGGTTTCGTCCCTTGTGCTTCGCCTGATACATCGCCGCGTCGGCACCCTGAATGAGTTTCTCCACCGGGCAGTTCGCAGTAAGGGCGGTGGCGACGCCGATACTCACAGTCACTTCAACCGCGTAGCTGCCACTTCGGATGGGCGGCGACGACACGCCTGCCAGCAGACGGTCAGCGAGCTGACGAGCGCCGTCGAGATCCAGTTCGGCTGCAGCCAGGATGAACTCCTCTCCGCCAAAGCGGCCGAGAAGATCATACGGCCGGACGGCGGCGCTCAGCCGATTGGCAATCTCTTGCAGGATGGCATCGCCGGCCAGATGTCCGCATTGGTCGTTCACCTGCTTGAAATGGTCAATATCGACAAGGAACACGGAAATGGGCACCGACTTGCGCACCGCCCGCTCGAGTTCCGCGTTGAGCAATTCGAACAGCGCCCTGCGGTTCCAGAGGCCGGTGAGAGCGTCATGCGTGGCCTGGAAGCGCAAGGTTTCCTGGGCGGCGAGCAGACCATCGTGTAGCCGCAGCATGCGCTCGCCGACGCGCACCCGGGCGAGCAGTTCGTGGGCATTGAACGGTTTGACCAGGTAATCGTCAGCGCCGGCCTCCAGCCCCTCGACGATATCATCGGGGTTGTGTTTGGCCGTCAGCAACAGGATGTACTCGTAGCGCAGGGAACCGTGCTCTCTCACCCTGCGACAGATTTCCGGCCCCTGCAGGCCCGGCATCATCCAATCCAACATCAATAGCCGAGGCGCGTCGGCGGCGCAGGCCCTCTCCAACGCCTTCAGCCCATCGGTTACCGACTCGACCTCATAACCCTTGCCGGTCAGCAAATGATCGAGTGCGTGCCGGTACAACGCGTCGTCCTCCGCCACCAGCACGCGTCCCAGCGTGGCCGTCTTGCTGAGGGCAACGCCGGGAGCAATTGGCCCCGTCTGCTCAATAGTGATCGCCGGCACGGTCATGTTCTCCACTCGGAGGCGAGATGATTTCGCGCAGGGCTTCCAGGTAGGCCGCCAGGCTGGATACCAGTTGACGCAGTCTGGCCGCGTCGCCGGCCCGGCTGGCGTGCTCAATTTCCAGTGCCAGCTGTTGTCCTTCGCAGGCCCCCAGATAGCCCAGGCTTCCCTTCAGCGTGTGTGCCGCCCGGCACAGCGCGGCATAGTCGTTCTGGGCGAGGGCCTGCACCAGACAAGCGAGGTGTTTGGGATAGTCCTGAACGAAAATCTCGACCAACTCCGTAAGCAGGTCGGAGTCGCCATCCACTCTTTCCAAGGCGGCGGCTTGGTCCCAGGTGACCGGCATAGTAAAGCGCGGCGCCTCCGTGTGCGTCTCGCAAGGTCAGGTAAAGACTCATGCTGTTCATCGGCAAGACAGCACACGTCTTTACGTCCTTCGCTTACAAAAGAGACGCTTTCCCCTCGGCGGTACGGAGGTCAGCGCGCCAAATAAGTATCTGGGACTGCAGTGCCGGCAGCAACTTCGACCTGGCCGCTACCTCGCGAGTTCATATCCGGCGAAGAAGTAGCTGATCTCGAAGCGCGCGGTGTCTTCGGCGTCGGAGCCGTGAACGGCGTTCTTCTCAATGCTCGAGGCCCACTTTTTGCGGATGGTGCCCTCGTCGGCCTTGGCCGGGTCGGTGGCGCCCATCAGCTTGCGGTAGTCGGCGATGGCGTCTTCCTTCTCCAGCGCCATGACGATGATCGGCCCGCTCGACATGAAGCTGGTCAGCGACTCGAAAAATGGCCGCTGTACGTGGACGGCGTAGAAGCCTTCGGCCTGGTGCTTGTTAATGTGCAGCATCTTCATGCCGATGATGCGGAATTTGTGTTCCAGAAGGGTGTTGATGATGTCGCCCGCCGCGCCGCGTTCGAGGGCGTCAGGCTTGATGATGGAAAGAGTGCGTTGGAGGGTCTTCATGCGTTAATCAGGTCCTCGTTGTATCGCTGTTCGCTCTTCGCCAGAGGCTGTTAGCTCCCGTCTACATCTGAGCATGAGTCGCATTTTCAATCCGACGGCACGGGTTCGTGCCGTCCCTAAGTGTCTCGCACCGCGAGATTCCTTTTCCTCCAAACGGGCCTAAACCCACCTGACTAGCATTGTCTAGAGTTGCACACCGTCTTCTCATGGCCGCAATGCCCACACCAGAATGGCTCCCCCTATAAGTAGACATCCGTGTACCCAACGTGGATAGATGAGGCGCTGCGTTCGGATCGAGCTTTTTGGAAAACAGAGCCTCCAGATGCCAGAAATGGACAGACCTGCAAAGAGTGTCCAGAAGTACCATCCATGCAACA
>Ga0335073_10010233_pt1 | contig 13174 bp, 7 predicted proteins | sample Lox_Sample_22_FD_207093 | JGI IMG/M metagenome (GOLD analysis project Ga0335073, IMG submission 207093) | Soil microbial communities from Loxahatchee National Wildlife Refuge, Florida, United States - Lox_Sample_2.2 | ecosystem: Environmental > Terrestrial > Soil > Wetlands | place: USA: Florida...
CCGTCCTGGCGCACACGCTGCTCGCGCCGCCCGCCGCCCGCCCCGACCCCGCCTACGCCCAGCCCTCGCCCCGCTACCTGCGCCTGGTGGCCGCCGGCGCCGCCGAGCACGCCCTGCCCGCCGAGTACCGCGCGTACGTCGGCGGCATCCGGGCGTACCGGCCGACGCGGCTGGGGCAGCGGCTGGGCCGCGCCGTCTTCGCGGCCGTGTGGATGCCGCTGTTGATGGTGGTGCTGCTGCTGGTGCGGGCGTTGCAGGACGGCAAGGGCCGCGCGCCGCGGTGGGTGCGGCGGCTGAGCGGCGCCGTGTTTGCGGCCGCGTGGGCGAGCTATGATGGCGCGTTTCGGCCGCTGTTTGGGGATGGCGAGAGGTCGGTTGCTGATGGGGGTGGGCGTGGGTGTTCTGGAAGTGGCGAGAAGCAGTGCTTGTTGAGCGACATTGCGTAGCTGTGCAAGCACTGGCCGTAGGTTTATGGTGGCTTAAGAACTTGTTCATAACTCGTGACTTTGATGAAACTACAGCATTGGCGGAAGGTAGCCGAAGCAACGAAGTAATGCATGGATTCTACCAAATCAGGAAGTATTCAGTGACACTACATGGTCTGATCACTATAGCAGCCCAAATAAGAAAGAGGAGTATCACTTCATTCTAAACTGGTCGCGTGTACTAAGCACATGTACCACAGAGAGCCCGTAACCGTGTATATCCGGCCAACAACGAACTAGGTAACCTCACTACTTTGCGGCTTTAACCCGTTGAGTTGGTGCAAGATATCTGGCGGCTGGTCACGCAGATACAACAAAGGTGAGCTAAAATGTCAATAAAGAAGATATGCTCTTATAACTTTTGATGACATATGCAGCCGTATTTGCTGGTTACCGTACCTTATCCGAGGGCTTGGATTGAGGCGGGGGTTTGCCAGTGCCCGGTATCCGGTTGACAGAGAGACAGACAAGGTCCAAAGTTGATTTTAATTTCGGTTCCTGGGAAGTTTTGTCCTACGATTGATTGGAAAAGCGAATATGGCAGAGAAAATAAATAACACCCGCAATATTTCCCGCATGTAGAATGAGCCTCGGATCGGTGGGGATACATCCGGGTACAACCTAGGGTTTTTGTTTGTTTAGCCTTGCTCGATAAGCCGGAAGTCCAAAATTTTTTGGAAAAAGGACGCTTGTGGATGACGAGGCGCGTAGCAACGGTTGTACCGACAGGTCCGAAAGAAAGAATCTGACGCCATTAATTATTTTGGACTCTTAAGACTTGCCAATTCAGACCAGCAATGCAATGCGCGGTCAATGCGAGTGCAGGCCAGCGACAATATTACTCGGTCGACGGATGTGCTGGCAAGCGGGATACGTCACAAGTGCTTCGTGATATACGATCGACGGCGGGCATTGCTGGCCGGACGGCACTGAATATGGCTTGAGTCTGTATCGGCACTGCACGCCACCCAGGGCTAACGACGGCGAAATTGGAGGTTGGCGAGAGCGGTGAAGTCGGCCACTGCGACGTGGCAGCCGTGCGTTTCTTCTCAGAGCAAGGTGCGTCTGCCGCTTTCTTGGACGAAGTAGTGTGGCATGACCGGTGCTTGGGAACCTTTATAAACCGCCGCTGCTGGGAACTAACGGGAAAAAAAAGTTCTGGGAGAGTCTGCAAGCATCCAAACATGTTGCTGCTGCGCGATCGGGTCTTTTATCTCTGCTGCTGGCTCTGCTGGAGCTGGTTGGCCGTGGCGCGACCAGCCTCTGGTTCGGTGGGTTCCCAGTTGGCCGGACGAGGGAATGATTGGAAGCCCTACGACCATCCACACCACCATCCTCCTCCTCCTCCTCCGCCGCCGCCGCCGCCTGACCACTGCCACGACCACCATCACCACCACGACAATTCCTCCGAGACGCCCAACTTCACCTTCGAAGAGCTGTGGGACCTTCAGAATACCTTCTTAACCCAGTTCATGTACCCCAACAACGCAAAGCAGGCCGAGAGCATCAATTCAACCCTGTTCGATCCAAATGTACCAGAAACGAATCAGCAACTGATCAGCTCACGTGCTAACGTACACTTAGATCAAGGGCCGCGTAGACATCACTAGGACCTTTGATGGACCGGAGCTGAACACCGAATATCTCTTTGGGCTTTTCGCGCAGCTCGCGCTGAACCCCAATGCCAGCACACTGCTCGGAGTGCCGATAAATTACACCATCGTGCACTTTACGGCCAATCAAAACATAGCATCCGCCGCAACTATAATCACCTTCGATTTCGTCAGCCTCGGCATTATATTGCCTGTTGAGATCGACACCTGGAATGTTTTCAATGCCCAGGGCCAAATTCTGGAGTACGACGCGACATTCCGGTGGTTCGAGTACTTGCTCGACACCATCATTGCCACGGTGGGAGCGGAGATAGGAGCCACCTCGACCGAGCAGATAATCCAGTTCTTCACTGTTGCTCTTGTCACAAACATCTGCGAAACGCACCAGGCGTACTGTAACGGCACGAATCAGCAATACGCAAATTACTCGGCATGTTACGATTTCCTGACTACACAGGTGCGCTTCGGCGAGGCTTACGAGCTGGGCATGAATACCATCCTCTGCCGTAGCATCCATGAGAACATGGTACCCTACAGGCCCTCAGTACATTGTCCACATATTGGACCAACAGGAGGTGGCGTAAGTAAACACCAAGGTACTGATCTCAAGCTGAAGCCTTGTTCTTTGAGCCTGAAGCGTCGTCTGTCAATGAGGCACGGCAAACGCAACAATCACCAATTTAGTGCTACTTCGATCGCAAACCTTCAGATGCAAGGAGTTCAGCTATCAGCTTGGGAGTCCCACGTACCGATCTGTTCTCTTTGTAGAGTCTTGGTTGACATTATTCAGTACTGCACCGACGATCTTACATACCTCGGTGTTGTAAGCGAACCATACTTCACAAATCAGCCAATGGTCCCGTACGGCTTTGCAAATAGTGATCCTACGGTAGCGGCCGAGTAGGCATTGTTTATATAATCCCCTGCAGATATGACAGAGTGGTTCATTGAACTTTTGAATGAGGGGTCCTTTGGAAAGCGTTTCAGATACCCGATTACGTCTAACGAACTGTATTAATTTCAACGGCCTTCATTTACATTGACATTTCATTCGCGGTTGCACAAAAGGGTTAAAAGGGGGTATCATAATGATTACTCCAAGGATGGAGGAGGATCTTTTGAAATTTCTTTGCATTACTACGACAGCGTCAGAAGGTATTCTCGGCTTTCAGTGAAGGCTACGCGGCCAATCCAAAAAGTTTCTTTTTGGTCAGTTTTTCCTTCATATGAGTGCACATATTCTTCCACTCTACTCTGTGACTCAAGTGTTTCGTTTTTAATATGATCCTTGATAGCCTACGAAGCTTGTCATGAATTGACAAAATGCTTGTTGCGTCCGACCCACACTTGTGGGCTTCTCTGAAACGTTTCCCACTGACGCAACGCAGCCCTAGCTTGGAGGTAGGAAACATTTCCTCCATAGACGCTTGTTATATTGACGACTTGACTTACCTGCAATAGAAATACCTTGACTCTGATCGGCCGAATTCTTGTTGTTTCGTCAACCTGCGTATATTTTATTTCGATTGCCCTCGTACAACATAGTCACAACCCATGGAAGTCGTCATCAGCACCGTAGCGTCGTCAGCTTTTCGATTTGGAAGAGACATTGCCTTTAATTTGGATGCGATTGACTGGATGGAAACGTTTTGCTGAAGCAATCAGCATTCGATCATTGTTCACGAGACGCTGATAATGAATTAAGACTAGACGGTCAGGAAGAGACTCTCGATTCAGGTATAAAGACAGTATTCGAATGGCTTGGCTGAATCCTTGCCTTTGTTCTGTCCTTTGTTTCTCCTACGATTTCTGTGATCCATAAGCTTGCTTACAGAACACTCTCTTCTAGTTGATCGTCCTCCATCGTTTCGGAACAAACGATATCCTCGAACAACATGCGGATACTCCATTTTTCGCTGATTGTTTTGCTCGCTGTTATTTACTGTGCAGCAGCTACCTCCACAGACACCAAAAGTTGGTCCAAAACAGAGTCCAAAGGCCATTCCAAAACAGCATCAAGTTGGGTCCACAGTGGCACGTCAAAAGCACCGCATAAGGATCTAGATCACCATCACCATAACTCCACCAAAGAGCATGGGTTATCAAAAGAATGCGAACGGTTAAAGAAGCTAGAAGAGACAGTACAGATCTTCAGTAATGCAACTAAGCTTGAAGGGTTCGAGAAGAAGCATAACCTCACATCGGAGGAGGTTGCAAAGCTTCAGGACAAGGCACAAAATATCACCGCTGAGTTGGAGAAGCTCAAGTCTAACACGACACTGATAACGGAATGTATCAAGCTTGAAGAACACCTTAAGCTACTTCATAAATGTGATGAAATTAAGAAATTGACTTTCATCGTCGGCATCGCCTCGAACACTACAGAAGATTCAGAACTGGAGAAGCATTTTAGGATCAATTTGACCTCCTCAGATGAAGCTAAGCTTTCAAAATTTGTCGCCAACGCTACTGCACAACTAGCTAAGTTGGAAGCAAATGCCACGCTTGTCGCGGAGTGTGAGAAGCTCGTCAACATCACGATCAGGTTAGTAGAATTCCTCCGACTCATTGTTCTGCCTACCAAAATTAACCGAACTACAGCACCGGAACTGCAAGTAGCAGTATCGCGAAGCAGAATTCCAGCGTGACGAGTAAGTGCATCTACCTGTGTGTGACTACCACCACCCAACTCCGCTAACATGCTTCAACAGACTTGAATAAGACATCTTCGGCGGCAGCGGCCTTGGAGACGACGAGCGACGCAGTGTCCAAGCTCGCGAGCACAGGACTAACGTATTTGATCGGCGTGTTCGTCGCTGCCCTGGCGCTGTAGGTTAGGTTTTGATTGTTTTACTTTTTCATTGAACTTTTTACGTCAGCGTCGCGATGAGCTCGGACAATGCCAAAGCTCAGATCAAAGGAATGCCTAATGCTGAACCGTTGAGGAATCGGCCGGAAAGCTTCTCGTATACGATAGTCAATTCGAACGATGCTTGCTGAAAAGCCATCGATCCACTGTCTCAAACCGAATGACATACACGTGACTAGATGTCGCAGTACGGAGTAGTCCAGTTATTGCTCCCAATTCATCCGGTCATCGAACGGTATTTTGATGCATGGAGCAGCGGTATGTAGCGCTGTTTATTGGATGATCCGCTGCTTTGACCGACCCCATCCGCTTGAGTTCCAATTGCATTACTCTCTTCTTCCAAGCACTTTTGTCAATGGTCAGAGTATCGAGACCGGTCTTTTTGACCAGTGGATCATTTTACCAGAATTTTGTTGTGGGCAGCGCTTGCATTCGTTTGGTAAAATTTGCCGTACCGGTCAGGCGTTCTATGCATCTGCGGTTTTAGCTGCATGCACAGCCATCGTGAGCTCTCTCTCAGCATTGAAGCATGCGGGGATTGATCAGGCCGATTTCAGCCTCTGTAAGCATGTAGCAAACGAGCAAAGGTGCTTGTGCAATTGGTTTCGGTGACAAATCTTATCAATTAGAAACGCAAAATCATCTTGAAATTCAGATACGGAGGGTTAGGCTTTTTTCCGCGAGGCCCGGAAGTCGGTACGTTTCAAGATAAGTAACAAAGGCACCTAGCCCGTACCGTGTCTGTCCGAAGGCCTAGAGAGACGCTGCGCCGTCATCTCACCCGATGTGCCTTGGCTCTTGCCGAAGGCTCCACGTGGAGGTGCGTGCGAGTTTCTTTCTTGTTACCGGTCAAACGATATGGTCGCGCGACTGCGTCATGGAAGGACGTGGTGTGCTGTGCGACCACTGATGCCCAGGGCGACGGGTTGTGCAGAAGTTCACGCTGGCACGGCAAGGGAGATTGGCTGGCAGTGAAGCGCCCAGAGGAGAGGCAGGCGTCCTAGATGATATAGTGAAGGGTGCAAAGGGCGGTGTAATTTGCCGTATAACTCGAGGACCAGAGAGTCTCACAACCGGTCCACCATTTTCCAGTGGCATAGAGTGGATCCACAGCTATCGTGAGCGCATATTATTCCCACAGCGTAATGCGAGCTGAAGAGAGATGCGCCGGAATTCATGACCGGTAAGCGTTCACCCGATATCGAGAGCTTGGCCCCATTGGCTGTCTTCGCCGTAGGAAGCGGAGCTGCGCACCAATGCGCTGCTCAGATGCGTGACGGCAGCACGACATGGACGAGCCACCCAATTGGGCCAGCGGCACAAAGGAACATGCAGAAGAGAAGATGAGGGTGGACTGGGTACGCTAAGCATGCAAGCAAAGAGCGGGTAACTCTCTCGCATCAACTGACTGACCGGTCAGCCGTAAATGGGTCACGCTGCGGGGACAACCGCTGACAGCAGTGAGGCTCTTTGCACGACGAAGTTCATTTCTTCATTCGAAATCCACTTCAATTCAGGGCGTACTCCGCCCTGCCCATCTCAGGCATCATCTCTCTCTTCCTCGTCTTGAGGCAGCCTCGCTCTCAGCTACACCGCATCTCCGCTGCTAAGCCGCGCTGTGGAAAATTGGGATTGAGGCTGAGGCCGCAGTCAACAGCAACGGAAATTTCGAAAAGCACCGCGGCGGAGAGCTGACTTTGGCGTCATTTTGTTCATTTCATGTTGTTTATATCGAGCGATTGAGGCGATCAGCTTTCGCGTGAGAAAGAGATGGACATATTGAGCAAGTCTCCGGTCCTCTCCTTCCCACCCTTTGCCCCGTCATCCAATGGCGTTGAGAGCGACCGCGACCTTGACCGGCTGAGTCGATATGGAAACGACGCTCGGGAGTCAACTTCATTTTCTGCTTCCATGGACTTGTCACCGGACCATATGGAATGGGTCATGAATAGCTTTTCGTCCGGCGAGTCTGGTTTCCCTCTTGAATGGAGTCCTGTTTCTTATGACCAACTCGCCACCTCGCCAATGTCTACTAATCTCTCCGATACTGGTTTCCCCGGATCCGTGGAAGGTATCGGCGATCAATTCCACCAGATGGCCACCGACAACCGGAGTCGAACAGGCTCCGTCAATGACCCTTCGGAGGGCTCACAACACCGGCAAGTTTTTGATACAAACCCATTATACCAAGGTACAGTCCTTGATTTTTGTTGCGTGTCTAAAAATCTTACGTATCCTTCAGCCCAGTCCATGTCGTCTACTTTGTCTAGTTCATCACAGAGTGTTGGCTGGACTTACCCTGGCGTTGCTCAACTCAACTTCCAAAACGAGAATTCGTGGGATGAACCGACTTCTGCGTCCACATATAACACCCAAACATTGTTCGATCCATGGCCATTAGAAAATCCACCGCGTTTTCGAGCTTCTGCTGGGCAAGAGGCTCCTGTTTTCAGTCAGCACACAGATTTACTGGGCGTGCACAATCAAGATGTTGGATCGTGGACGTCTTCTCCGGCACTTAATCCTGTCGCAACTCCAAGTTCATCGCATAGTCCGACCTTCTCAACTGCAATGCTAAATCAGCTGTCCCAGAGCCCAAAGCCTCTGGGACCACGAACAGCCATTCACCTTCACCTCGAAAGTACCCCGAGAGCTCCACAAGCCTCCGCTTTTACGCGGCGTCCCTCTTCAGTGGTAATCAACCAAGCTCAGCCGTTCCCGAAGACCTCTCAATCATCCGATCTAAACTCTGAGCCCTCTCGATCTTCACCAGTGACAGACTTTGTTTTCGTCCAGTCCCCAACACAAATTTCATCGTCACGATCAAATATCGATCAAAAGCCCGTTGTGTCACAACTAGAAGAGGATTCCAAAACGTCATTCACCTCTGAAAGCCCGATGTCGCGCTTAAAACAACCACAGACTCCAATTTTCGTACAGCAGCACTTCCCGGCAAATAATTCAAGCGACACTCGAATCACAACAGAGTCCGTCAGACGGACACTTGGCACAACGAAGCGCGGTGGTCGCGCTGTTGGATCCCACTTGTCAAGCGAAGGTGCTGCTCGCGCCAAAAAGCTCCGAGAAGAAGGCAGTTGTTGGCTCTGCTGTCTGCAACGAGACTCATGTACGCCTGGTAAAGTTTGCGATCGATGTATAAAGCGTAATCAACGTGCTACACTCGAGCACGGCCTTGGATGCGATCGAACCAAGCTTACGGAATTGAAACCTTTCTTCACCCCAGCTGTCATTACTCGAATACACGAACCACACGTTCTCAAGGACTTCTGCACGAAGCATATCAAACGTTGGAGTGGTGTGAGCATTAAGCTGAAGTTCAATGTAATATGGACTCTCCCAGCTCTCGAGTGCGAAGTATACGAATTTGAACCAAGGACGCAAGAATTGTTGAGGCAATTTCAGTATTTCGTTGATCCAGATACTCGACGACTTAGCCGTGTCGAGAAGGTGTCTCCTCCACTCGCAATGGTTCAAATCGAACACGAAGACCGCCAAAAATATGACAAATACGTGAGCATGATTGTTGAGAAGCATCTCGACAAGTTTGCAGAGCGACTCTATGACATCGAAAGCGAAGACTTTCCAACTCGTCTATACCGACTTATGGTCCGGTTTCACCCCGACAATAAAGAAGAGGCATCCCTCCTTCGTGAAATTCATCGCCTCCTTGTCTGCACCTACATAATGTGCCGAACCGCGACGATTCCTAACTCCCAGAAGCATCTCTTGTACAAGTTACACACGTATCCATCGTCACCAGATGCGTATGCACATGCACCGTCACCACGTATGGCTAATCGGCAGCTGAAGTATCTGTTCTGTCATCTGCACCAGCACATTCTAGACTCGATCTTGAAGAAACTTCAACAGGTCTTGCGATCCTCCAAAGGTCCTCAGAAATGGACTTCTGCGTTCATTGCCCTACTCGGCCTCGCAATGGCCTTCGAACTTACCCAACATCTCGTCCACGTCGTTACAGATGCGGATGCGGCCATGCAAAAATACACACCGAGGGATGCCGAGTACGTCGCCGAATCGGCGTGCAGGGCAATCGACGAAAAGTTTGCGTTTGTCAGCAATCTGTTCAGATGGAAGTATCGCGGCTTCAATCCTTTGCGGGACGTAGACAGGGATCAGGTCAAGCAGGTGTTGGGCGACAAGGGCGTGGAGTTCGTGCGAGACGTGGCAACATTGATTGCGGAAAAACGTGAGTACCTAGTGCGACAGAGCAGAATCCCCAGACTGAACGAAGGCACAGACGAGATCTTCTTATTCGAGCGACAATTCGTGGGCATCAGTACCGAAAACCAGGATAAATATACGTCGAGGCTCGTGGCGAGATTTTTCGCCAGCTTCCTAAGTCCACAGTGATGTAGAGGACTTAACGGTACGGGACACGAATAAACAGGGCGGCATCTTTGTGTATTTCATACCAATTGTGACCGAATGACGCGATACGGCTGTTGATGACTGTAATGACAATGACCACCATATGTACTGGTTGGTCCGGCAGCAACTGCGTACTAGCATTGGAATGTAGCATATATACAATCGAGTAATATGTACGCTTAACATCAGCGACTCCATCTCATAACTCTGCGCACCTTCTGTTTCATTATCCAACGTAAAGCATTCTCCAGCTCAGACGCATGCGTTGGATCCTGTCTTCGGCAGAGGTCGAAAGACTGAGTGGCTGTTAGTTATCATGACGACTCAAGCTTCGTGGCAAGCTGTAGCGAGCAGGAACACGATAACCACGTAATCAGCTCCGGTCAAAGCACATCTGCAGCCCAACTAGGCCCCGGTCATGTCCATAGTTTTAAGATGGGTGTGGTAACTTTTCTGTTCAGGCTTTTCCGAATACATCGAAGCCGTTTGTTCCGGTGTCGTGTTGATTTCCAGGTTGGAGCTGCATCCATTACGGATTTCGCAGCGGAGCCGAATACCGTCCATTATCGCCAACGAAATTGCAACGCTTGAGAATCTTCTAATGCCAGCTCACCCTTCACCATTTCCATGCTCTTCGCCGACTCCAAAAGCCACCTTTAGCCGCAGACTGCATCCCACACATCCGACAACAACCTCTCTCAAGCCCTTCTTCTCTTCTGCTTCAAGCATTTGCTCAGTAATAACGTAGCTTACTGCTTCTCCACATCGACACGGTCGATACCAAAAGCCTTTGTCGTCGTTGTATTGCATGTCGTCCAAGTCTACAGCTTCTCCTCCGGTTTGAAACCCCTGGTCATTCTCTGCGTCTCCGATAGCGTCCTTAAATGTAGACTTGGGTCTTAGAAGCAGCTCTCTATCATACTCAGCTCTCGCTTTGTGATCCAGTAGTACGTCGTATGCTCGCCTGATCGCATCTACAGATGGCCTGGAGTTGGTCATTCCACCATGATCGCTCTGCCCATTCGTAGCGGGCGGAGGAGAAGCATTTGCCTTGTCTGGGTGATACTTCAGCAATGCCGCTCTGTATGCTTGTTTGATGTCGGCTTCAGTTGGTCTTTCCAACGCGTTGTAAATACCCGGACGTGGAAGGCCCAAGATCGCATAATGGTCCATTCGGTTTCGGTTGAAATCAGTCGTCGCACCCGCAGATAGAAAATACCACGTTGTTATTGATTCACGCCATCTAGAAGGATAACATCATGCTGATTCCGGTGGTTTACTGGGCTTTTCTGAAAATTATTGCCACTTCGTTGCAGAGTTTCAACTACGACGGGCAGAGTAGCTTTGATTCCCGAGCTACCAATTAGTCATCCTCCGTACCGCACTGCTTCCATCCAAGATAGCCATTACGAACTCGTGTGGTGCAACAACCTCTTAAATCATCATAAGAGTGTAGCTAAGGATTGCACGGCTTAGAATGTCTTTGTGATACCGTGGCAAACTTTCGAAGTAGACTGAAGTTTCCGAATCCAGAACCTCATAGAAACACAAATCTAAATTGAGTAGGTACCTGAGTTAACTACCAGTTGGATGGAAGACATCACCGCAACTTTCAATGGTTTGCCCTTTTCTCCTATCCTCTCTCTTCTCATTTTCTCTCAACTTTGGCTACAAGTCCAAATTATGGCTCGATTTCAACGAAGCCGTAACCTGAAGTTTACTTCCACTACTACGAGTAGACGCATAGGGTGAATGATGTGCGACCGCTGGTAACTGCATACAGAATGCCTCACTGCTTCGCCAAAGCACCATTCCTACATCACAGTAGATCGATCCTAGCAACGAGATTCTCCAGAGCCGCTTCATCTCCGTCCTCAACGACACGTCGGATGATGCGGGACCTATTTTGCCATGTTAGCAACGTTGCATATAAGAATCAAGTGAGACGGCTATGCAATAGCCCAGTAGTAGACGTACGAACTGATAAGCTTCCTTCTCTCCACTCTAGCTTCCAACTCTTTGGACTTCACTCCGGCCACTTCAATCACACTCTTCGGTACTTTGGCTAGCCTTGCAACATTGAGTCCATAAGACCTGTGAGCAACGCCTGGCCCTACCTCATACAGAAACGTGACCTCTTCTTCGCCTTTGTCATTCTCGCCCTCAACGAACTTGACGTGCACATTTCGCAGCCGCTCCATGCCTCGCTGGCCCTCAAGTCTCGCAAGGCCTTGATAGTGCGTGATGAAGCAGCACATGACGCCTCTCTCGACCAGCTCTCTCAGGACGCCTTCCGCAATAGCCACACCATCGTGCGTCGACGTGCCGCGGCCCAGCTCGTCCAGCACAACCAAGCTCCTCCGGCCAGCCATCTTCAGGATCTCGGCGGTCTCGCCCAGCTCGACCATGAAGGTCGACTCGCCGCGCATCATGTTGTCGAAGGCGCCCATGCGCGTGAAGATGCCGTCGAGCAGTCCCAGCTCGGCGCGCCCCGCCGGCACGTAGCTGCCGATCTGCGCCATCACCTGGATCAGCGCGATGCTGCGCACGTACGACGACTTGCCGCCCATGTTCGGGCCGGTGATCAGCAGCGCCGAGGGGTCTGCCGCGCCGTCGGCCGCCGACAGCGCCACATCGTTCGGCACGTACGTGTCGAGGAGCAGCTGCTCGACCATAGGGTGTCGGCCGCCTTCGATGCGAATTTGTGGGTCGTCGGCGAAGATGGGCTTCGTGTAGCCGGGTTGTTGTGCAACTTCGGCGAGGCTCAGAAGGCAGTCCAGTCGCGCGAGCGCTTGGATGGTGTTCCGTAGATCCTGGTAATGCCCACTGATCTCTGCGAGCATCGCATCGAACGCGTCGTCACAAGCAGCTGCAAGTGCTTCTTTGTGCTGGTCTCGCTCTCTTAGCATTTTCGTGACCTCGGGGCTTCGAAAACGCGACAGCTTTTTCGTCCCAGAGATTTTGACCCAGCTTGCTGGCACTTTGGCGAGACTGGCCTTGTTGTTTTCGACTTCAATGAGGTACTCGTTACCTGCCACCGTTTCGTACACGACTTTCTTCTTGCCTAGCTTTGACGCGGCGACAGCGCGGTGTTCATCAAGCTCATGTTCAACTGCAGCGATACCAAGGCGGTGGTTAACCATGGGCTCCGTTTCGTGTGATGCCAGAAAGAAATTGTATTTATCGTCGTCCTTTGCCGCTTGCGAATTGATGCTGTCCAAAAAGTCAACAACTGTACTCTGGATTTTGGGAAGAGCTGCAATGGCTTCAGAGAGCAGTGGTGACGTGAATCCAGCATCTGAAGCGCTTTCGATGTGAGAGAATTGGTTCGCGATTCCTTGCATGGTCTGTAAAAAGCTCAAAACCTCAGGCCTAGCGGCTTTCTTGTAGTAAATTCGGACTAAAATCTTCTCAAGATCGCCCTTAATTAAAGGCAGCATTCTCTTAAGACGATCTACCTGAGTTGTTCGGTCGGAATCAAGAAGCTCCTCGACAGCAGAGGTACGTTTCTCGAGCTCATCCTTCAATAGTAGCGGTCTACCAACCCAACTGCGGAGTAGCCGTTTGCCGAATTGTGTTCGAGTATGGTTCAACGTCCAGAACAAGCTTCCCTTCTCCGAGTAATCCGTCTGATTAAGGTAGATTTCTAGGCTGTTGAGAGTATTGCCATTGATTAGCATGTGAGTTCGTGCGGCAAAAGATTGAAAATTTTTCGTCAGGTCAAAGATATGCTCTAAACCATACTCCACAAAGTGTGTGATCATGGCAGAGAGACATACAGTAACATGTTCGGAGAG
>Ga0335073_10010235_pt1 | contig 13174 bp, 11 predicted proteins | sample Lox_Sample_22_FD_207093 | JGI IMG/M metagenome (GOLD analysis project Ga0335073, IMG submission 207093) | Soil microbial communities from Loxahatchee National Wildlife Refuge, Florida, United States - Lox_Sample_2.2 | ecosystem: Environmental > Terrestrial > Soil > Wetlands | place: USA...
CCTGATGAGTAATATACTCCCCTATACTATATAGAATGCAAGTGAGGAGCGAGACCATGCTGGAGACTAAACGCCTCGTGATTGGCCAGATGATCGTGTGCCACGGCTGCTGCTGCGGGGCAACGCAAAAAGACCGCCCCGAGGTGCCGGTCGAGTGGCTGAAGGATGAGTGGCGAAAGCGCGGCCTCTTAAAGCGGTTTCAGCTCACCGTAAGTGGTTGCGTCGGCCCGTGCGACGTTCCCAACGTCGTGGTAGTGAATTCAGAGTCGGGTTCCCAATGGCTCGGCAATATCGCCCATTTCGACCAATATCGCTCGCTGATTGAATGGGCGGGGCGCTCCGTTGAAGCTGGACACCTGCTGGAGCTGCCGCGCGAATTCAAGGACCATCTGGTGGAGCCCTGGCGCTGAATTTCCCTCGGTGCTGCGGAACGCACAATTTACCCTGGAGGCGCCTATGCGTTCTTGCCTGCTCACACTCACGGGAATGTATCTGCTCCTGTTTCTGTGTTTGCCCTCTCGCGGGCAGATTTCCTCTGCGGCGTCTTCCGGCCATCCTCAAAAGGCCAGCGAAGACAAAGACCCCATAGCCATTGTTGAGCTTGGTGCAGCAACAAGCTGGAATTTCAGTGGGGGTGCAGCAACGTTCGCGCCGAATCTTGCCGCGGAGGTGACACCCATCGAGAACTGGCTGGAACTTGAGGCAGGAGTTTCGCCCTTCTACACGCGTAAGTCAACCGAATGGGATACCGACTTGCTTTTCAAGAAACCGTGGACCATATCTCGAAAGGCAGAGTTCATGCTGGGCGTCGGTCCCGAATGGGTCCACCTCCGAGAGAGCGGAAAAGTTACCAACTCGATCTCTGGTGAGCTGGCGGGGGACTTCATGTTCTGGCCCACCGGCAAACACCGTTTCGGTTGGTTCCTCGAACCGGCTTACGACTACAGTTTTGCCGGAGCCCATCAGCAATCCATCGGTATGAGTGGCGGTCTCCTCATCGGAATTCCGTGATCGCCACGGAGCATGAGCGAATTGCCAAACGCCGGATTGGAGGTGCGTCACGCTCACTCATGCATCTGATTTTCCACCGCGCAAGAGCGTGGCCGCATTGAACCTTTCGACCAGGCCGGTCCAGTGTTCAAGCCGCCGCTGGCAGCGCGAGCAAATCGCTAGATGTCGCGCGCGCCCCGCCAACAACAGCTTTCGAATATCGAATGCGAATACGCGGATTTCGTCTTCGGTGTAGCAAGCGAAATCCTTCTCCTCGAATGCCGACCGCGTCGCCCCCCTCCGGCGGAGTTCAGTTTGTCTCTTCCGAAGCATGTCTTCGAATTCGATCTGGCGCGCCGGAGCTCTCAGCCACAGGCTGTCATCCTGAGCCCAAAGATCCTCGAGGAGCGCACTTGCATTGAGAGCGAGGTAGCGGATCGCGTCCTGTCGGCCTTGAAAGGGCGCTCTCCGGTCCACCAGCGCGGCCTGCGCGATTCTGGCCATTCCAAACACTTCCTCGTCAGCAAAAGATTCGGCGAGTTCACAGAACTCCCGGATCTCCTCCCGGGCGAGATCCGCAAATTCGGAGCTCCGATCCGCAAGTCTTGCCACGTCCGAGGTCAGCGCCGGCATCTGAATTCTGGTTCCCGGCGGCGCATCCCAGGCAGAATGGTTCACCGTGTACATCTCCGGATCGAAGACGTCGAGCAGCGAGTCTTTTCGATCGTCCGGTCCGCGAAACCGGTTCAGCAGGTCGAGATACCAGTTCAGCTGCGATGAAGTGAACTCCTTGGTGGCCATCCGGAGAGTGTCCTCGCGGTACGCGTCAAAGCTCTCCATCAGGGAGCCAGGCAACTGGATCGCATTCAGCTCTTGAATCATTTGGTCGATATCCGTGGTTGGGTTGAGCATTTTCTTTGTCCGCCTCGACGGATGTTTTCCCACGGAACCCAATCTCTGTCAAACGGACTCTCAAGCGACCGCGCCGGCAACCCGAAAGTCCCTCAAAATCCGGCGTTTGCCGCGAAATTCAATCAGGCAGTCGCCGAACGTGCCTACCTTTGGAGACAAATCCCAGCAAAGGGCTTCGAGGCTGAACCTTCCCTGCCGGATCCGCACCCACCGGTTCCTGAGGCTGGCCACTTCGACGCAACGTATCAGGAATACGGGTGCGGGGTTTCCTTCTCCGAATGGCTCAAGCAGCGCGAGCTGTTGATCGAAATGTTTGCCCGCGGTCGCCAGCACTAGCTCCCCGTCCTCGCGGATCTCATAGTTGCGTTCGAGCTTGAGGCCATCCACAAAGGCAGCAAATTCCATGGAGAAGGCTTCAATCCGGCCGATGGGCATGCTCAGGCCGACAGCCTGTGCATAACCGCCGAACCGTTTGAAGAATCCACGAAACTGTTCAAGCGCCGCAGCCAGATCGAAACCGGCGACACTCCTGCCCGAGCCAACCGCCATACCAGATTCCGTCGACGGTGCCAGCACAATGCTCGGTACATTGAAGCGCTCGACGCATTTGGCGGCGAGCAGGCCGGCAATGCCTTTGGGACAGGCCTCCCGGTAAAGCACGAGAGCGGCTGGGGCTGGCAGCTGAATCTCCACGCAAAGCCCGTGAAAATGCTCTGCCACGAGCTGGCGCCGTTGCTGGTTGAGCTGATCCAGTCGCTCAACGCTCTTGCGTGCGGCATCCTCGTCCCTTGCCGCCTCGAAGACCGACAACGCCCGCGCGGGGTGGTCGATCCGTCCGGCGGCATTGATCCGCGGCGCCAGGCCGAACGCCAGATCATTCGAATCGGGGTTCGCTGGGTCGGCACAGGAGATCCGCAGCAGCTCCCGGAGCCCACAATTCTCGGTGCGGCCAAGCTCGCGCATCCCTAGACGTGCGAGTATCCGCGTCCCATTTTGCAGTGGGACACAGTCTGCGACCGATGCGATCGCGGCATACTGGCTCATGGCAGCCTGCAGGCGTTCGACGCGTTCGTCCTTCCAGCCGGCTCGCAGCGCCAGGGTCATCGCGAACAGAGCCGCCAGGCCGGCGCCGCAGAACTCCTGTGACCAGACTCCGAGCGTGTTGGCCTGCTCTTGAATGCGGTGATGGTCGATGACGATCACATCGACACCCAGCCGCTGCGCCAGCAAAATCTCTCGCTGCGCGTTGATGCCGTTGTCGACCGTGATCAGCAGGTCCGTGCCGCTCATGGAAAATTTGTGTATTGCACACGAACTGAGACCATATCCCTCGTCGCGGTGCGGCAGGTAGGCTCGCGCCGGAACTCCAAGACTGGCCAGAACCGAGCGCAGAATGTGCGTTCCGAGGATCCCGTCGCAGTCGTAGTCGCCAAAGATCGCGACCCGCTGTTTGTCGCGGACAGCGGCAAGCACGCGATCGACTGCGCTGGTCATCCCCGGAATCGACTCCGGACCAGGAAGATCATTCCAGGACGGAGGCTGAATGAAGGAATCGACGTCCTCGATACCCCGTCCAATGAGGACATCGAGCAGTGGCTGGCACAGAAACATAGCCCCTCCTCGTGGCCCACATCGGCCAATGCATTTGCTATCAAATTGAGAGTGAGATTTACGCGACGCGCAGGTGGTCGCCGCGGTAAACCTCGGCGCCAGGGATCGCAAGCTGGTTCTGAACAGCCTGTTTGATGGCCTCGTTACTCGGTGCAGCTTCTTGAATGGCAGCTACGAGCGGGCGTTTGAAGTCGTCCGGGACGCTCTCGACCAACCGTTCCCATAACGCTCCGTCGAACCGAGCCACCACAGTCCGATAACGCATCGGCACCTGAGTTTCGTCGGTGAACCGGACTGAATCCTGACTATTCTTTTGGATTCGGAGCGTGAACTCGCGGCCTTCGATCTTTCTGAGATCGCGGCTCTTGAGGTAGTACATGACCATGTACTTGGTCTGGGCCGCCTTCCGATCACAGCTGCGGGCACGCTCCTGCAACCGACCTGACTCGCTACGGCAATACTGAACCCGGGCTTCCATCATGCGGAGGAAGCGCCCGATCCGGTCTGCCTTTTCGCTGTGTGCCTCGAAGAACTGCTGGAAGCGGTCCAACAACTCCGCCGACGCTTCGCCGCGATTCTCGATCTCCTCTTCGATTTCATCGAGAAGGGTGTCAAGTTCGCGATCGATCTCGAACAATGAATGATCTTGTGCTATGGATGCCATATGCTCTCTTCTCCATTCCGTGTGCCGCATCGATCAGCCGCGGCTTGATCCTTTCTCACCGTTGCACCACCAATGCACGGCCTGAATATTGTCGGGGTGATCGTCGCGCCAGGCGCCTCCCATGCCGCGGGGATTGATGTGGTCGGGGACCACATCGCTGTATTCGGTGAACCTCTCTTTGCAGATGCCGCAAATGCCGTTCTGTGTCACAATCTTGCGATTAAGCAGCTTCCGCATCTCCCCGTTAGAGCGTAGCTCCCGGTAACCGCGGGGATGCTGCGGATCGTCGAGGCGCCGGACGCCCAATTGCCGTTGGCGGCTTTCTTTCGGGATTGCCTCCCTGCCACAGCAGAAAAGGGAGCGGTGTATGGGACAAAGTTGGTTTCGGCGGAGTCGCACGGAATCCTCCTCGTTGCCTGGAAGGTTCATTGATGGATTGACAAGAATTGGGATTGCCGGGAAGGGGGATATCACATGAGCCGTTGGAGGGCGTATGAGCAGCCAGGATGAAGAAGAGCTCAAAGGGTATCTGAGGGGCACGAAATTCGAGGCCGCCCTTGATCGTCTCGTGAAGCGCGCGGAGAACAGCGACGCCAGGATGCGCAACGGGCTATCCAAGGATGACAAGCAACGAATGCTCGAGAAGCTTCAGAGCTTGAAGGAAGAACTGGAGCACCTAAAGCTCTGGGCCGCCGCTGACCATGTCGGGGCAGCAGTCAACCTCGTGCACCGGCGGAAGTCGTATTGAACTCGGGCGTAGCTCTTAGGGAGTGCGGCACGCTTCACGATCCGTAGGCCAGCGAATTGGGTGGCGCGTTGCGCCCTCAACGCAATCGCCGAACGGGATCGCGTACTGAGAAAGGAAAGCCCGCCTGTATGGCGGGCTTTCCGGACATGTAAGCTCTTATCCCGAAGGCGTCCCTGGGTGATTAGCCGCCTAGGTCAGTCACCCTTTGAAGGGTGTAGTCGAAGAGCACGGCATGAACAAAAGCTTGGTCAAGAGTGAAGGACCTCCAAGCCTTGTCGTCATTATAGTCACCTCTGACCTGGGGGTCAGAATCCATCGCTCTTAGCTGGGAAGAAGGAATCTCCTGCTGCGATCAAGCAGATGGGTAATGATGAAAGCCAGCGTAGACTTGGGCAGAAGTGCTGCCTCTAGATCAATCTTGTCTCGCGCGGGACGCGAGTTCCGCAATCCTGCACAGAATCCTTCCCAGATCGGTTGATTCGATTTCCGATATGGACATTCGAGAGGCTACATCAGCATTTCTTCCCTTCGAGTAGAAACTAGCGCCTGACGAGTCGGTCAGATGGTCCTTAACAGCCTTGTCGATAGGCAAGGGCCATTGGCCTGCCAGGTTCAGACTTGTAATGCTCTCGACCGCTGCTTGTGTGAAGTAGTTCTCGACTCCATATCGCTCGAGAACAAAAAGGTGGATTGGATGGTGCTTAAACCTCCGAAATGCGAGTCTGGCATCGGACGAATATCTTAGCTTTGGTTTTCCATATTCTCTCCCCTTGTCGCCGTCCATGATAATGACAGCTTCCCGGCAACCGTCGAGCCAACGGTCGACCGGTCGATTCAAGAGGTTCGGCCAGCCACCGACCACATCGATCCTCTCAGCCAAATCCGGCTCACCTATCTCGTTAAGAAAACGGGCATAGAAGGGAGCGTCGGTACTGCCCTCAACGTAGACCTTTAGCGAGATGAGTGATGTCGACCTCTTAAGTAGTGTGAGCACCCGGTCAAACGGCAGCGATTGCGCTGCGAGGATCAGACCATCACGCTCGCATTCCAATGCAAACGCCGATTGTCGAGCACGCCAAGTTTCAGGAGCATCAACGAGCTGAGCTCGAACAGTCTTCGCGAGTCTAGCCACATCAAGTTTTCGCAACTTGGTAGTCACCGTGTCGCACAGGTACACCAAGCCATTCCGGAGAGTCACACGCCGCAACCTGGCAAGATCCTCCCATGCCCACACGGAATTGATGCCCTCGATCCACGCAGCGGGACCATCAATCGGTGGACCAACGTCGGCGTCGCGGAGACTTTCGACACTGTCCATCAGCTGAGCGATCGCTCGCGATATCGTTCCGCGATGCTGTCTTTTGACCAGTTCCGCGAACGCTATGTCTCGGATCGACTCGCTGCCTGAACGCTCGCATTCAATCAGAATCTCGGTCGATACTCCCCGCTTCACGAGAACGGACAGAGCACGCGCCCCGAGGTGCCCACTTTCTGGATCACGTACAAAGCGAAGCAAGTCATCGGTGAAGCTCAGCCAGGTGAAGTCCGTTTCTTCGAGGAAAGCTAATACGTTCTCGTGAGGCGTTGGTCGCTCGTGTGTGCGTTGAACAAACTCGAGGAACAGATTGGCCGCCTCAGCTGAAAATCCGAACCGTTTGTAGTGGTTTGTGATCGTCACTCCCGGCCACGCTTTCATGGTCAGCACCAGGGTCTCGTCCCGATCGATACGCAGTTCGTAATGGTCCACTATTCGTAACAGAGTCTGCAGTTCTGGAGGTTGGTGCCACGAGCCCTGTTCCCCGTAGAAAATGGTCCGCGACAGATCGAGTACCAGCAACCTAGCCGATGCCTCTGAAGCGAGCCATGCTCGGCGTTCTGCGGTGAGAGCCGGCCATTCCTTCTCATCAAGGGTCGCAGCTGCGTTCATCGCGTCCCAGAACGTCCCTTCAGCTATGGCTCTGCGCCTAGTTTCCGATTGCTCTTCCCTTCGTTGCTGCCTTTCCCGTTCCTCTTGATGCGACTTCGCGCTGTTTTGTTCCTGCTCTTCCATAAGGCCGAACGTATATGGCGAAAGAAATTGGCGAACCTCCCCAATAGGAATAAATGGAGACAAGTTTCGCAAAAGCGCGAACGCTCCAGCATCGATGATCCATTCTGCGTGATGCATGGTCATCCATCGTCCGAGTCTTTGGGCCAGGCGGAAGGGTATCTGGCCATTTTCATAGTAATGAAGCAGAAGTAAGGTTGCGGCCCGTTCGGTCTTTTGGCAATCGATGATCGGTTCGACGAGTAGCCGCTCGAACGACGGGGTGATCGGCACGTGCCGTTGCTCGGTCGCAACCAATACTTTTACGAGCGACTCAACAACCGCGTCATCGCACTCCCCTGCGACTTCTTTGAAAAACGGTTCAAGGTAAGACTCCGCGTGCATGTCGCCTACAACTTCTGGATGAGCTTCGAGGTACTCAAGCACGTGAAGACTCGTTGCGCGACTTCTTATGTTGCGGAAGCGATAATACACGCCGCTCAATAGCGTGTCTGTCGAAAGAATCACTGGAATTGCTCGTCCGAGATCTTCCTCGGCGACATTCATGCCGATGCACTCGAGCATCATAGTGTAGTGCAGGTCGTTCCGCGTCAACGCAGGAATAAGGTCATCCAGAAGTTCCGGCGCCTCAATGGTGGAAAGAGCCGTCAGCGCAGCCATGCGCACGGGGTCTCCGCGCTGTACGTCGAGAGCGACGGCCAAAGCCGTAGGAATGATCGCCTTTCCCTTGGCCAAGCCCAATACCAGAAAGGCATTCGCCTGGGTCTCGGCGTGGGTCGAGGAAATGTCCCTCAGCAGGTTCTGCTGGGCTTCCGGTGTCAATAGCTTCGCGAGCGAGTAGGCGCGAATAGTTGGGTGATTGAACAGATACTGACCGGACGTACTCAGGTCGCTGAGAAGGCGGGTGATAATCTCGGTCCTCTCATCAGAGCTAAACGCCGCTACTGACGAGCCGAGGAGCCACGTTGGGTAATGCTGGATGAAGTATCTGCGCACCTCCCCATTCAACTCGGCAAGAAGGGCTATGGCATGGAGCCACGATGGGTTCGGCGTGCCGTCATCCAGAGAAAAAAGGGTGCGAATCCGCGCGAACGGCTGATTTTGTAGCTCGATGGCAGCCAGGAATTCACCATAGGTCCGCAGTTGGAAGATGACCCCGTTCGGCGTCTGCAGGAGAATCGACTGCATCAACTCATCGAGCATCCTCTGCGCCTCGGCCTGCGTGATCGCCAGACCAATCGTCAAAACTGAGCGGGCCTCTTCAAGCGACAACTCGTTACGCGAGTAGACTTCCATGCTCACGCCGAGGAGCTGCACCGCTCGGCGCAGCCGGATCAGACTAATCGTGGTGCGACTTTTGAGCAGCCCTTCGATAACGGTATTGAGGTTCTCACTTCTCAGGGCGCTTAGATGGTGGCCATCTAACAGAAGCGAGCTGATTGTCCATGCGTTCAGGGGATTGCGAATTTCAGCCCCGATGCCCGAATCTTCCGCGGAGTCCAGAAACTGTTGGGGATCAAGTCCGCGACTACGCGCGAATCTTCTCAGGTCGTCCTCATCAAAATCAAGCACATGAAAGACCCGGAAATCGCGACCGAAAGCCGGCGAGTGATTCGCGAAGAACGCCTGGCGCGAGGTTATAAGGAAACCCGCATCTTGCTCCGGAGTCGACAGCTCAACGAGATCTTTGATTGCTTGCGCGACGTATTCGCGCGGGACTTCGTCCAAACCATCGCAGATATAGTGTCTTCGCAGATCTTGGATTCCCAGGATCGCTGGAGGAACAGTTCTGCCCAGGAGGTCTGCGAGGTCTCCCCTGTAGCTTCTCAAATTAAGAAGAATCGGCAGCACAGTCTCCACTGCGGCCAGCCGACGAGCAGCCTCTTGTGCGATCGTGCTCTTCCCAGCGCCGGGTTCCCCCACCACTACTACGCACTGGATTGTGAGGAGCGACTCAAGTTCGGGTTCCCTCTCGCGTAGAATGCCGCTGTAGCGAAAAGCCTCAGAGGCCGAATAGCGGCGCCATTTTTCGTCATCGATGAATTTTCGCTCAATAAAGGGGACCTCGGCCCCCTCGCTAGCGGTGACTATTTTCGCCCGATAGCACTCTAGAATTTGATTCCGATCTTCAGGTCCAGCGGGGCTCATCCTGTCTCCCTCAGGCGCCATTCGAGGATTCTTTCAGTATTATCTCCGCCTGCCGAAGTTCTTTGGCATTCCTTGGCCCGACGAAACCCAGGATCAGCGTTGCCATCCCCTCCCCCTGGCCGCATGGCACAACGTGTAAAGTTATCATGGATGCCAGCGGATTCCGTTGGGGAGTGTGAGTGATCACCATGGTTGCATGCGATGTCACTGTTGAATTTTCGTTGCGTCCCAGAGTGCTTTCCACGACTGTTTAAGAGCTAAGTATGAACATCCTCATCATCTCGGTCTCCCACCCTCTCCAGTTGCTCGAAGTTGAGACAGACTCAGAGCCTTTGCGTGCATCGAAGGCTCGCCTTCGCGCAATGCTAGAGGAGAGGTTTGCGACAGGCACGGTCGCAGCGATCTTTGAGGAGTGCTCTTTTACAAAGGTATCGATCGCAGCCCAACTAGCGGCAGAAAGATATCCTAAGGTCCCTTGGCACAACATCTGCATGACGGTGGAAGAGCGGAAAGCCGCGGGAATCTACGAGGCTCTGAACGACCGGCCAAGTCACCCCGACAACAATATGGAGTACACGATCGAAGAGAGGATTCCCGCAGATGAGATTCGTGAAGACTACTTCGCAGAGCACATCCTCGCTGCAGAATCTGCCCAAGGAGACATACTCGTGCTCGTCGGTGACATGCATGTGGAGCCAGTTGCCCGGAGACTTCGCGCAAAAGGACATACTGTTGAGATACGTCCTGAACTCGTTCCGATCAAGCGTTGGATAAATCGGACCACCGTCGAGTTACAAGGAGCGATTGACGATCAGTCCTCGTAGCGCGTGCCGGGCAGTTCATCGATCGGCATCCTCACTGTTGAGCCCTCTTTTTTCGCTTCAGACTTTATCCGGAACTCCTGCTTCACCCCTGTCTCTTCGTCGACAAAGTGGGCATGGGTGGGGTCGAAATTGAGAGTATCGATTTGTTTGCGATCGATTCCCTCGACCAATATTGAGTGCGGTTCATAGAGCGTATAGCGATCTTCGGAATACTCCTCGGCGAGCCGGACAATCCCGGTGCACTGTAGCCTCACGCTATCGGGACCGTGTTTACTGATGTAGTTCCGTTCGATTGTGATTTCCTTAGCCGACCAGCTTTTGAATGGCCCAAGTTGCTCCTCCAGGATCCAGCCATGAGGAGTCAGGCGATAGAAGTCGGGATTGGGGCCTACTCCCTTGATGAGGCCTCGTTGAATAAGGGCTTCGAGCGCACCGAACCATTCCGCATGATGACGCGGATTCCGCGTCTGGGGAAACGTACGTCCATTTGCCTGGAGGCAGTCTTTTCCGATGGCTTTGATGTGTGTGAGTTGACCTGAATCCCGCGATGTGTTCCATAAGAGTTCCTGCTCTTTGGCCCCTAGGTGCTCCTTGAGATGAGTGAATGCCTGGTGACCCATCCGAGTTGAACTGGGAACCGGGAGCACTTCCGGTCTGTGCAGTGGCGTTGGATCCAGCTTTGTGAAGTCCGGCCTCGCGCCTAGTGGGGGAGGCGCAGGATGTTGCCCGTGGAGAGTCGCGACAAGGCTGATGAACTGGGATTCATCATACGGTGTTGCGGTAAGATCCGCGCCCTGCCGTGTCTTGATCCATAGGGGCACGGAAGTTGCGCTCCATTCGCCTTCACGCAGGACTGGGATGAACTTGTCGGTGTCCATGTTGTCGATGAACTCCCCGGCGATAATCACGTTCTCGAACCGAACACCTCCCTTTGGGCGATACGATTTCTCGACATATCCGGGGGTACAGATCACGAGGACGAAATCACTTTCCGCGATGGACTGAGTCATGAATCTCGCTGCATCCATGCCCAACCGTAGATTCCAGTAGTCTAGGATGACATCGATACGATTTGTCCGGAGCGCAGCCGCAAAATCTCGGACCCACTGTTTGTGTTCGTTCGAGTCCCAAGAATAAGAGATAAAGACTCGAGGGACGCGCTCCTCGACTTCATCGTGTCTACCAAGCTGAGTATCATTCGGCATGCTTACAGTTTAGGTTGGCAACGATGACGAATTGGCGTCTGACCGTAATCCCTCCGCTTTATCGGGGTTTTAAGAGGGATATTCTTGATCTTCTGGCTCAGTGGCGTCCAGAACGGTGGTCTGTCACCAAATCTCTATGCTGCCTCCATCGGAACGACCTGCCCAAAGGGCGCTTTCCGGGCCTCGGTTGAAGCCCAGATCACCGGATACGGCGGTGCTTCGCTCGGGAACGTGCCGCATAAATCGGTGAGGAATACCAGCGTCTGCGGGAGAACACCCCGTTCCTGGAGCCAATCGACACATGGCCGGAAATCCGTTCCGCCTCCACCGACTGGAGAGAGCGAGACCGGCTGTCCAGCCTGATACGTCTCCACTTTCTGAACGGCCGCGTCGAAGTAGAGCACGTGCACGAGTCGCGGTCGCTGTCCAGCCAGGATCGACCGGACTTCCGACTCAAAAAGTCCCAACTGCCTGGAACTAACCGATCCCGAGCAGTCAACCGCAATCGCAATCTCGCCCACGCCTTCCGAAGTGACTCCAGGGAGATACAGCCCGGACCAGACGTGGCGCCGGTTTGGGCGCATCCAGCTGTAGTCGGCCGGTATCGTGTCAGACCAAGCCCGGCGCAGAAGCTCGCGCCAGTCCACTTTGGCAGCCTGCGACACCTCAATGGCCCGAACCGCCCCTCGCGGGAGCTTGCCAGCCACTTTCGCAATGGTCTCCGCCTGCTCGACGGCAATCTGCCACTCGCGCGCCTGCTCCGCAACTGAAGGAGCCGATTCTGCTTCTGGTTCTGGCGCGTCCAGGACCTGGCCCACACCGCCCGGAGTTGAGGGAGCCTCGGGCTCACTTCTGGTCTCATCGTATTGATGAGAGCCATCCTCCGGCGCGGCTGATCCATTTCCTGACTGGGTCTCAGACTCGCCTGAGGAGCCCTCCTGCTTTTCGTCCTCCTCGATCAGGTTGTAGATCCGCTCCGCGCTCATTCCGTGGAACCGACTGTCGATAAGCACGTCCTTGGGCAGGGTCAGACCAGCATCGACCAGAATCGGGTTGATGGCATAGTCGCAGGCCATGTTCCACCGCGCCCGGTCGCGGTCACTGCGGCGGGCATGGTGTTGCAGGGCCGGGTGCATGACCTCGTGAGCCAGCACACCAGCCAATTCCGCCGCATTCAGCGTTTCGACGAATGCAGGGTTATAGAAGAGCGAAACTCCATCGGTGGCCATTGTCGCAATCGACCGTGACGGCTTGCCGCCTAGACGGAAGAGCAATGTCCCAAAGAAGGGATGGTCGAGGAGTAGCGTAGTTCGCGCCTTCTGAATACGCAGGTCGCTCGGGAGTTGTTGTTGGTGGCTCATGACACTGGAGCCTCCATGTAGGCGGCCATGTGCGCGAAAATGTCGTCAGCATTCTCAGGAATCGCTGCGGAATCACTCTCTGCAAGTTGCCCGCGCTCGCGCAGCACGGCATCCATCTTCGTGAGTATCTGCGCGGCATCGTTCGCCGTCGCCGCGCGCAGGATCTCGTTCTTTTTGAGATCCCGAGCAGTGAATCCGCAGAGCCGGTCCCTGATTTCCCCGGCGAAACGGTTGAGTTCCTCGTCCTGATTGACATTGAGCCGTGGGAGCAGGTCCACCAGCTCTCCGATATTCGTGACCAGCGAAGCATGGAAACGGGACTCGGGCTCGTTGAGCCGCTCGACCATGTGCGCAACGACGCCCTTCAGCCGAGTCCAGAGGTCCTCGGTCCCTTTCTGCAGCGACTGCCGGACGTTCTCATCGATCTCCCGCGCCACTCGCGCCTGTTCTTCCTCGGAGAGCGTCACCCGGAAGTCGTTGCCGCTCGGAATGGGGAGGACCTCGAGTTTTACCCCAAACTTGTTCCTCAGTTTGTCCGTTGAGGGGTAATCTTCTTCCCGGAAGAGCCCGTTCAGCTCCGGCCGGACCTGCTCGATGTAGTGGGGATAGACGGCCAGGAACTCCTCCACCTGCTGCGCGAAGGCCTGTTCGAACTCCCGCATCT
>Ga0335073_10010237_pt1 | contig 13172 bp, 8 predicted proteins | sample Lox_Sample_22_FD_207093 | JGI IMG/M metagenome (GOLD analysis project Ga0335073, IMG submission 207093) | Soil microbial communities from Loxahatchee National Wildlife Refuge, Florida, United States - Lox_Sample_2.2 | ecosystem: Environmental > Terrestrial > Soil > Wetlands | place: USA: Florida...
ATACGCCATCGGCGTTGGCGAACTCTTTCTGCTTCAGGTAGCCTTTGCCGAGCAGAATAAATGGCGCGCTGTAGTTGGGGTTAAGCCACACCGAGCGTTCCAGCGGCGCCATCGCGCGGTCCCACTCCTCGCGCCGGCTGTAAGCATCTCCCAGGCGGTAGTGCGCCATGGCGTAATTCGGATTGATGGCGATTTCCTGATTGAGTTCCGCGATGGCCTGGTCCAGTTCCGCATGCCCGATGGCCACTTCGGCCAAAAGGAAATGCGCTTCGGGAATATGCGGGTCCAGCTTCAGCGCCGCGCGCGCCTGCGCGGCGGCATCGACATCCATGTCGCGGTGCATCATCATGCGCGCGGTGGTCAGGTGGGCGGCCGCGCTATCGGGATCCACGCCGAAAAGCCCGGCGAACGCCCGGACGGCCTGTTCCGGCTGCCGCGTCGCCAGGCAGGCGTTGCCGAGCATGTACCAGGCTTCCGGCGGTGCGGTTTTCCCCGTGGTGGCCTTCTCCAGCCACGGAATGGCGTCTGGAAATTTCGACTCGAGAAACAGGGTCTGGCCGAGGAGTAAGACCGATTCCCCATACTCCGGGGTGCCCGGGTTTTCGGTTTTTAAGGCTTCCGTGAAATGCGTCACAGCTTCCGCGAACCGATGCTGCTTGTAAGCGGTAACCGCCGCCTGGTGCTCCCCCGCCTGCAGGAAAAACAAGACAACCGGCAACATGACGCCAGTATAATAGGTTGTGCAGCCGCTGCACCGTGTTTGCGTGCCGTTCCGCCCGATTTTCGCGGTGCTTCTCGCCTGGCTGCCTCTCCATGCGCAGACCGTCACCTACACCGGGCAAATCGGCGCGCTGATTCTCAATCGTTGCGCACCCTGCCACCGTCCGGGCGAGTCGGGTCCATTTCCTCTGCTCACGTACCAGGATGCTCACAAGCGCGCCGCGCAGATGGCGCGGGTCACCGAATCGCGCTTCATGCCACCGTGGAAGCCGGTAGCCGGCCACGGCGATTTCGCCGGCTCGGGGAGATTGTCGAACGAGCAAATCGCGCTTTTCACCCGCTGGTGGAAAGATGGCGCGCCGCTGGGCGATCCGGCCCGCATGCCCAAGCCTCCGCAATTCACCCAAGGCTGGCAACTCGGTCCTCCCGACCTCGTCCTGCACATGCGCCAGCCCTATCACCTGACGGCCGAATCGGGCGACGTTTTCCGCAATTTCGTGCTGCCGGTAAATCTCACCGAGACCAAATACGTCCGCGCCTGGGAACTGAGGCCGAGCAACAAGCGCGTGGTGCATCACGCCAACGTGATCGTGGATTCCTCCCGCATGCTTCGCAAGCGCGACGGCGAGGACGGCCAACCGGGGTTTCCTGGAATGGAAGTGGAGACCGAATCGACGGGAGAGTTCGACCCCGAATCGCACTTCCTTTTCTGGAAGCCCGGCTCGCCGGCACAGGAAACCGCGGACGACATGGGCTGGAAACTGGCACCCGGGTCGGATCTGATCGTCAATCTGCACCTGCAGCCGTCGGGCAAACCGGAACTGATCGATGCCGAACTGGGACTTTATTTCGCCAAAGAGCCACCGCGGCGCTTCCCCATGCTCCTGCAACTCGAGCACGATGGCGCAATCGATATTCCGGCGGGATCGACGAACTTCACGGTGACGGACCATCTGAAGCTGCCGATCGCCGTCGATGTGCTGGCGGTTTATCCACACGCGCATTACCTCGGCAAGCGCATCGAGGCTTGGGCGGAACTGCCCGGCGGCGAGCGCCGGCCTTTGCTGCTCATCGACGATTGGGATATCAACTGGCAAGCCACCTACACGTACCGCGAGCCGGTCGCGCTGCCGGCGGGCACGACTCTCGCCATGCAGGTGGTTTACGACAATTCCGCCGCCAATCCACGAAATCCGAGCCATCCGCCGGTGCGGGTCCGGGGGGGCGACCGGGCGATCGACGAGATGGGGCACGTGTGGTTCCAGGTCCTGCCGAAAGCACCGGCGGGAGACGACGATCCGCGGCTGATTCTCCAGTTGGCGGCCATGCGGCGGAGGCTGGAAAAATACCCTGCCGATTTCACGGCGCTATTCAATTTGGGTGCGGCATTGCAGGCGCTGGGGAAGCCGGAGGACGCCATCCCGTATCTTGCCGGCGCCGTCCGCGCGCGGCCTGACAACGCCACCGCGCACAACAATCTGGGAGTTTCGCTGGCATCCGCGGAACATTTCGACGATGCCGTCCGCGAGTTACGCGAGGCGCTGTCGCTCGACGCCGGCTACCAAAGTGCGCGGTACAATCTGGCGCGGGTGCTGGGCGCCCGCGGCGATTCGCCAGGAGAGTTGCGCGAACTGCTGGCTTATTTGGATGCTGTCCCGGGCGACGCCATGGCGCAGGATCTTACGGGCCGGACATTAGCCTCGCTCGGCAGGCTCGCGGACTCCGTTCCTCACTTTCGGAAAGCGGCGGAGCTCGAGCCGGGAGTGGCCGGGTTTCAAATCAACCTGGGCGCCGCACTGGCGCAGACGGGCGATTTCTCCGGCGCCATCGCCGCCCTGGAGAAAGCGCTGAAGGACGATCCCAGCAGCCAAACCGCGCGCGAAAACCTGGCCCGCGTGCGCGCCATCGTGGAGGCGCACCCGAAGGAGCCTTAGCGCTTGGGCCATTTTTCCGTGCGGATGATTCCGCTACCCTCCTGGATGACAACCAGTTGATCCGCCGCCACTCCGCTGACGCGCTCCGTGCCGCCGCTGGTCCAACGCACGGTGAGATCGGCCGTGGCGGCGGCGCCGAGTCCGAAATGCAGGCGGCGATCGTGAACGGAATAGAAGCTGGATTGCGCGTTCACTTCCTGGGCTTGCACTTTGCCGCCATAGGAGGCGGTGACTCGCGAACCAATAGCGCTGCGGTTGGATCTGGTTCCCACCAGCAGCACCTTGAGCCAGTGGTCCGATCCGCCAAGATCGTTGCGCAGCAGGGACGGCGGCTCGTTCATGTTCATGATCAGGATGTCGAGGTCGCCGTCGTTATCGAAATCGCCGAAGGCGCAGCCGCGGCTCGAATGAGGCGCGGCGATGGCAGGTCCGCCTTGATCGAGTAGTTCCTCGAATTTGACGGCTCCATTCCGCGCGCCTAAACTGCGAAACAGCAGGCGCGGCGTTTTGTAAGGATATTCGGGCAGGATACGCCCCACTTCGGGATATACGCTGCCCGTCACGGCGAACAGGTCCGGCCATCCGTCGTTATCGAGGTCCACCATGCCGGCGCCCCAGGTCACAAACCGGGTCTCCACGCCGAGACCACTACGCACGGTCACATCGTCGAAAAGACCCTTGCCATTGTTGCGGTACAGCACGTCGGTGTCGTCGGCAAAATGGGTCTTGAACAGGTCGAGGCTGCCATCCAGGTCGAAATCGCCGACAGCCACGCCCATGCCTGCCTGTTCGATGCCGTCGTCGCTGAGAGCGGCGCCGCGGAGCAGTCCCTCTTCCGCAAATGTTCCGTCGTGACGATTGCGAAACAGCAGGCTGGGAGTGGAGTCGCAGGCCACGTAGAGGTCGGGCCAGCCGTCGTTGTCGAAGTCGGCGGCGACCGCGGTCATGGCATAGACGCCGGTGGTTTTTCCGATTCCGGAAGCCTGGCTGACGTCCTGGAAAGTGCCGTCGCCGTTGTTGCGATAAAGGCGAAGCCGGCCGGTTTTCAGCCCACGGGGGCCGCAATTCACGGGCACTCCCTTCCAGTTGCAGTCGACACCGGCGCCGGGTTTGGGAGCGGTTGTGAGGTCGAGGTCGAGGTAGGTGCCGACAAACAGATCCAGGCGCCCATCGCGATCGTAGTCGATGAAGGTGCAGCCGGAAGCCCACTCGGTGCGGCCGACGCCAAGGCCGCTGCGGGCAGTGACATCGGTAAACGTGCCGTCTCCGTTATTACGGTAAAGAACGCAATCGCCGTAGTAAGTGAGGAACAGGTCTTCGAAGCCGTCGTTGTTGTAGTCGCCGATGGTTACGGCGCTCGCCCATCCCGTGCGCGTAAGCCCGGCGCGGGCGGTGACGTCGATGAACGTGCCGTCGCGGTTGTTTTTGTAGAGGCGGTTGGTCGCTCCCTCGGGAGCTCCGGCCAGCCGCGTGCCGGAAAGCAGGAAAATGTCGAGCCAGCCGTCGTTGTCGTAATCGAAGAACGCAACTCCGCAGCCGACGGTTTCGACAATGTACTCCTTCTTGTCGACCCCTCCGTAAATCACCGGCGCGGTGAGGCCCGCCTGCGCCGCGACATCTGTGAACGACGCATGAAATGGCAGACCGGAAGGCTTTCCGCGGGGAAGGGGCCGCACCCCGCGAGAAGCGATTCCCTGGCCGAACAGGGGTGTGGCGAGCAGCGCAAGCAATTCGCGGCGGTCCATGAGTCGCAACTTCTTATTATCCACGGATGGTGCGGGGCCGGCATTTGTGAGGCATCTTCAAGTTAGCCGTTGGGCAGCGAGAGGCGCCGCCGACTCTTTTTCCGCTGGCGGGCACCATCACGGCATCGACCGCGACGTGCAGCGCGATGTTCCCCACGAGCGTTTCGGCGATTCTGGCTTCAGCCATTTGGTGATAATCTCGATAATCTCTCGGGAACTTGCCGCTCATGCGGTACTTTCGCGCCAGTCGCGCGATCGTCGCGCCCTCCTCCATCTTCGGCCTGTGCGCGCTGAAAGCCGGCCGGATCGCGGCCGGCCGGTCCAAGTTGATCAGTTCGAAAAAGAGGAGTGTTTGCCATGCAGGCCGTTTCCGGGTCCGCTCGCGGGCGATTCTTGATTTCATTGGCGTGGCTGGCGCCGGCTGCCGTCCTCGGTTGCTCCGCCGGAAGCGTATACAAGGATGCCTGGATGGGCTGTGCGGCGTCGTGATCCTGCCCTGCGCCTTGGAAGTGACGCTACAACCGCTGACACCACCCGTCTCGGGTGGTCGTCAGGTTCAAGGTGGTCTCGCGCGTGCTTGTCGTGTACGCCCGCGGTCCAGAACGGAGCGATTGGCTGGCGTCCACTCTTCGTTAACGGATATTCCCCCTAACCAAATCCCCCTTCCCAAGTCTAACTACTGGTACACTGAGCTCAATGCGCGAACTGCTGCAGCGCCTGCGCGCCTTGTTCTACCGCGCGCAATTCGAACGGGATCTCGATGACGAGATGGCGCACCATCTCGCCATGCTCGCCGCCGAAAGCGGCGCCGCGGCGCGCGGGCAATTCGGCAATCTTGCGTACCTTAAGGAGGAAAGCCGCTCCATGTGGCGATTCGCATTCCTGGAACAACTCGCGCAGGACCTTCGGTACGCTTTGCGCACCATGGCCGCCAACCCGGTCTTCACCGCGACGGCCGCTATCTCGCTGGCGCTCGGCATCGGCGCCAATACTGCCATCTACAGCTTCATGGACGCCATCCTCATGCGCTCGCTGCCGGTCTCTCATCCCGAGCAACTGGCCATCCTCAACTGGCACTCCAACGGAATGCCCGGCACGGCCCACAGCATCAACGGATCGATGCACCGATATCAAAAGACAGGCCGGGAGAGTCCCAATTTCCCCTACGCCTTCTTCGAGGCGCAAAGCTCCAATCCGCAATTCTTCTCGACCCTCTTCGCCTATACTTACGTCCAGAATTTCAACGTGATCGCCACCAACCAGGCCGAATCGCTCCCCGGCGGGTTCGTCTCCGGCGGTTACTTTGCGGGCCTCGGTGTGCCGCCCGCCGCCGGCCGCCTCATCGCACCCGAGGACGATCGCACCGGCGCCCCCGCCACGGCCGTCCTCTCCTATCGCTACTGGCAGCGCCGCTTCCAGGGCAATCCAGCCGTGGTCGGCCGCACCATCCAGATCAACAACGTGCCGTTCGTCGTCGTGGGTGTCGCTGCTCCGGGGTTCTTCGGTGTCGATGCCCAAACCAACCCCTCGCTTTTCCTCGCCATCCACTCCATGCCGGCGATCGCGGCCGATCCCGCTGCCGAGGAACACTCGCGCTTCTTCAACAAGAATTTCTGGTGGATCGAGATGATGGGCCGTCTTCGCCCGGGAGTCACTCTGGCGCAAGCCCAAGCTGCGCTCCACGAGCAATTCCGCGCCTTTTCGCTGGCCACCGCGGTCTCTCCAAAGGAAACGGCGGTTCTGCCCGATCTCGCTCTTGAACCTGGGGGCACGGGTCTCGACACGCTCCGCCGCGAGTATTCCCAGCCGCTGTACATCCTCATGACGATGGTCGCTCTCATCTTGGCGATCGCCTGCGCGAATCTCGCCAACCTGCTGCTGGCGCGCGCCGCCGCGCGGCGGCGGGAGATGGCGGTGCGGCTGAGTCTCGGCGCCGGCCGCTGGCGCATTGTCCGCCAGATGCTGACGGAAAGCGTGCTGCTCGCGGTATTGGGCGGTGCGCTGGGAGTTCTGGTGGGGCTTGCCGGCATCCGCTTCATTACCTGGCTCCTTGCCAACGGCCGGGCAGATTTCACCTTACGCGCCGAATTGAGCTGGCCGGTGCTGGCCTTCACTTTTGCGCTGGCGATGGTTGCCGGAGTGCTCTTCGGGCTGGCGCCGGCCCTCGAAGCCACCAAAGTCGATTTCACTCCCGCGCTGAAAGAGAGCCGCACGATCGGTGTTTCCACCCCCGGTCATCGTTTCCGTCCGCGTCTCACCCACGCGCTCATCGTTTCGCAAATCGCCGTGTCGCTGCTGCTGGTGGTGGCCGCGGGGTTGTTCGTGCGCACGCTCACGAACCTTCATTCCATCGACGTGGGATTCAACCGCGAGAGCATCCTCCTGTTCAGTATCAACGGCCGCCAGGCGGGCTACAAAGACGACGCGCTGGCGCGCTTCTACTCCGGCCTGCTCGATCGCTTCCGCGAGATTCCGGGTGTCCGCGCCGCCACCGCATCGAACTTTCCGCTGGTGGCCCAATACGCTAATGACGAGGACATCACCATTCCCGGCCATCCACTGCCTGCCAGCGGCAACACCACGAATATTCTGAACGTAGACCCGGATTTCTTCGAAACCATGCAGATCCCCGTTCTGCTGGGGCGCAGTCTCCAGCCCGGCGATATGGCGTCTCCCATGGTGGCCGTGGTCAATCAGAAATTCGCAGCCGGTTTTTTCGATGGCGCCAATCCCGTAGGACGCCAGTTCGCTTTCGGGGATAAATCCGGCGCGCCTTTGCTCCAGATCGTGGGCGTTATCCGCAATGCCCACTACAACTCTCTCCAGGAACAGCCGGAGCCGGTGGTCTACCTCCCGTTCACCCACGAGGTCGAGGATCTGCGCGGCCTTTACTTCGAACTACGCACCGCGGGCGACCCGTACAGCGTCATGAGCTTCGTCCGCCGAATGGTCCACGAGGCCAGCCCCGCCGTCTCCATCACCGACGTCGGCACCGAAGCGCAGCGCATCGAACAAACCATTTCGCAGGAACGCACTTTCGCCAATCTTGGCACGTGCTTCGCACTGCTGGCGCTCCTGATCGCCTCCGTCGGGCTCTACGGCGCGATGGCGTATACGGTGGCGCGGCGAACGGGAGAAATCGGCATTCGCATGGCGCTGGGCGCGCAGCGTCCGCGCATTGTCTGGATGGTGCTGCGCGAAGTGCTCGCGCTCACCGCCGCCGGGCTCGCCATCGGATACGCGGCCGCGCGCTTCACTACCCACTACGTGGAATCGTTCCTTTTCGGCCTGAAGGCCAATGACCCGCTGGCGACCGCGGGCGGCGTGGCGATCCTGCTTGCCGCCGCACTGGCTGCGGGGTACCTGCCGGCATGGCGCGCCTCGCGCATCGACCCGGCTGTCGCCCTGCGCAACGAATAACCGGGAACGGCGAAATCGCGGTTGGGCCTTTTTGCAACCCCCAGCCCGATCGGAAACCAGTTCGTTCGCGCCTGGAAGCGGGGGCAGCCCAGCGCGAACAGCGCCAGTCCGGCGCTCCACCCGATGCCCGATCGTGAGGCCACCAGTTCCTCGCTTTGGAGACCTGGAAGCGCCGGAGCGAGCGATTCCATATCGATAGTACTGTGAATCGACGCGCTGTCAGAATCCCGTGGTATCTTAACCCTAAGCCTACGGCCCGTCCGTTAGGCATGCCGGGTATTGGGTGACCCAATTTTCAAGCCTACAGGAGAGAATCATGCCAAGTTCTGCCATGTGGAATAAGGCTGTTGCCGATGCCAAAAGGGTTCTGGGGAATTCCGCCAAGATTCCCACGAAAAGGGTGGATGACGTACTCAAAGATGCGGTGATCGCCCACAAAGCGTTCGATGGGCTCGACGTTCTCCGGGAGCAGATGAAGAAGAAGATCCTGGAGGTACAAACCGCGGACTCGAGGGTGGATAACGGACTGGGGCTGGCGGCTGACGAGATGGATGACGAGGACTTTGGCTTAGACTCCAAGAAGCCGGACGACAAGAAAAAGATCGATCAGGCGCACCAGATCTTTGCCAACTTTTTCAAGATAGCGCAGAAGAATTTCGAGGACGATGCTAAAAACCTCAGGGAACTCAATAAACACCTGATCGACATCGCATCCTACAAGCGATCGTGACGGTCGCCGCCGCTTGACGGTATGGCTGAGCCGCGACCGCGAGGGAGCGGTGCGTCCCGTCCGGAAAACGGATTTCATCTCTAGGAGTCTGCTCCCGCCGTGGTACGCATGCGCACTCATTTGGCCTCGCGCTCCCGGGAACCTGGGGTTTCCAACAGTGGCCCCCCGCTTGCACTTTCAGCGGGCAGGAGCCCAGATATGAGTACAGCAGCTATTGTCATTCTGATTGTTGCAATCGTGGTGATTGCAATTCTTGCGTGGATGCTGTTTCGGAAAGAGCGCACGAAAAAATTACGCTCGCAGTTCGGTCCTGAATATGACCGTACGATCAAGCAGTATGGGACGGCGGCGAAAGCGGAACGGGACCTCGAATTGCGGCAAAAACGCATGCAGAAGGTGAATATCCGGTCGCTAACGCCGGCGGAACGAGAACGATTTGCGGAGCGGTGGCAGGTGCTGCAGTCGCGGTTTGTGGACGACCCCGCGGGGACGATTCACGATGCCGACCTGCTAGTGACGGAAATCATGTCGGCGCGCGGCTATCCCACGATCGGTTTCGAAGGGCGGGCGGACGATCTATCGGTCGACCACCCGCTGGTGGTGACCCACTATCGCAAGGCGCACGAGATTGCGGGAAAGCACGAAAAAGGTGCGGCGACGACGGAAGAGTTGCGCCAGGCGGTGGTTTGCTACCGCGAGCTGTTCGAAGAGTTGCTGGAGCGGCATCTGGCGACGAGGAGGTAGAAAATGGAACGAGTCATGGTCGAACAACAGACTTCGGATGAAAGAGCGGTGCTGTTACCCCAGGAAACGGCCACTGAATTCCGGTCGCGATGGGACCGTATCCAGACAGGCTTTGTAGATGAACCGAGGACAGCCGTCCAACAGGCGGATGAACTGGTAACGGAAACCATCAACCGGCTTTCGGAAAGCTTTGCCACGGCACGCCAACAACTGGAAGGTCAGTGGGGTGGTGGCGAGAATGTCTCCACCGAGGATCTGCGGATCGCGCTGAAGAAATACCGCACATTCTTCGACAGGCTGCTGACAGTATAAGCCGCACCGGGCGCGCGCGGAGCTGGCGGTCCAGGCTGCCGGCTCCGTGCGAGGCTCGGGACAGGAATTATTTACTCGAGATCGATTTTCACCGCGCCGTGGATTGCCTGCGGGCCGGAATGCGCGGGGATCCCAGCTTAACCGCCCTTAAAATGCCGATGAGAACGACAGCGAATTCGCCCGTCTTCCCGGGCATTTTCGATGTCCGTGGAATTCTCCACGCGTTTAAATTAATGGCCCGCCTGCCACTGGAAAGGCTGCGCGCGGCGGGGCGGCTAAGGGCAGAAACTCGGTTAGTAACTCAAGGTTCCGGTGCGCGGCTCTTCCTCGGCGTTTGGCAGATACAGCGTCTTGCAATGCTCGCAGCGGTAAACTTCCGCATCCGCTCCAAATTTAGCCTTTACCTCGTCGCCGAAAAAATACCAGCGCTTCAGATGGCCGGCGCAAAGCTTGCCCTTGTCGTCTTTTTCGTTGCACGCGCGCATGCGCGGAGTGCGCCGCTTGACCTTGGTGCCGTCGCCCAGCGTGGCCACCAGCTCCGATACCGGAACCGGTTTGTCGGAAACCGCGTATTTCGGATTCGCCATAAGGAAGAATGACGAGTATATCAGGAAGCCCCGATTATTTGATCGGGAGAACAATCTGATAGGTGGCGACCGAGGTCGGCGAAGTCTTCCCGCCGACGGATACGGTGATCGGCTGATTGCCCGAGGAGAGCCCCGAGGGCACGGTCACATCCACCAGATAGAGGCCCACATACGGCGGATCGAGGCCGGCGAAGATGGGCGTGACGTTCTGTCCGCCGATGGAGACCGTCACCGGGGTAGTAGTCTGGGCCAGTTGGGAGAGAGAGCCGGATGGCGCCGGATCTCCGCTGGCCGGTTGGTTCGTGGTCGGTCCGAGTCCGTTGCAATAGAGCTGCAGGATCTCGCCGGCGGTGGCCGGGTTGGAGGTGGTGATCAGCGCGCCGGTGTTGTTGTCGAGCGCGTCCGCAATTAAGACGCTGCCGCTGGGGTACATGAAGAACGTCGGGGTATAGGTGCTCAGCGGCACGTTTAATACGTTGCTGAAAATAGCTGCCGTCCCCTGGTAGATTTCCTTCACGTTGACCGAGGGATAGCCCTCTAGTTCCCAAGGTACCCACACGTTAATTTTGCCGGTGGAGACGTACTCCACGTAGCCCGGAACGCTGATCGCGGGCAAACTGCCCGAGGCCGGAGCATCGAAACTCACCGTGACATAGTCCCAGACCAGCGGCAAACGCCCGCTGCTGTAAGTAACGTCCACCTTGTCGCCGTTGGTGGGATCGGCCAGGAAATTCGGATCGGCGAAATTGGAACCGGCCATCTGGATGTACGAGCCCGGTGCAATCGTGGCGCCGCCCGCGTTATTCTCGTATACCGAGGTCAGGCCCGGCACCGGAATGATGCTCACATAATCGGTGATATCGGCGCCGGAGGTGGATTCGGTGGCATCCACGGTGGAGGCATTCGTGCTTCCCACCGCGGTCGAGCCATTCACCAACTCCACCCAGGCGATGCCGTAATTGTTAGTGGTGCAAGTCAACGTCGACCCGGAACTGCTGGGCGTGCAATTCGATGGTTGGAAGGGGACTACGTTGCCGGTCGAACCTGCCTTGCCGGGAATGGCTTGCAGGTTCAGCGTGCCGGAGGGAGTGACGGTGTACACAATCGAGACGCCGGCGAGCGGCACACCGAATTGATCCAGGGCCTGCACCGGAAGGGGGCCCATATCCTGATTCACTGCCCCATAAGCGAAGGTCCCGTCATAGTTCTGCCAATCGCTCAAGTCGTAGAGCGGATTCACGAAGTCCACGTTTCCATCGCTCACCAGGAACTCGTAAGGCATCCGCAGCGCGATTGCCGGAGTCGAGGAGGTCAGCGTCACGGCGCCGCTATATTCGCCCGGCGCGGGAGCTGCGCCGTTCAGCGAGACGTTCAGGGTAGCCTTGGCGCCCGCCGCCAGGGTCAGGCTGGATTGATCGGTCTTTACGGTCGCGCCGGTGGCAGCGTCGGTGGCCGTGACCGCGACCGCCAGCGTCACCGATTGCGATCCGTTGTTCTGCACCGTCACCGGAATCGTTAGCGGCAATGTCGTTTTGCTGGATACGTACCCGAACGAGAGAGTGGATGGCACTGCGGTAACCGAAGCGGTCACCGCGGCGTTGGCATCCAACAACCCACCGCCGATTTGCTGCACGTCCACGGTGTTTCCGTTGTCGTCGGAAGTCACGGTTTGCGCCGCGTAATTCACCAGGGCCGACTTCACCTGGAGCGCAGTCCAGGTTGGATGGGCCTGTAGCACCATCGCCGCCGCGCCAGCTACCAGCGGCGCCGAGAAGCTGGTCCCGTTGGCTGCCGCGAATCCGTTGGTCGAAAAGAGGACACCGTTGGGGTCGTAACTCTCGCCCGCGGTGTACAGCCCGTTGGTAGCGCTCGGAGAGAGCGATTGGTAGCCGTCGAATCCTCCGGTTGCCACGATGTCCGGCTTGATGGTTCCGTCAATCGCCGGGCCCACAGAAGAGTAGCTGGCCAGCGTATTGACGCTCGAGGTGTTGGGCAAAGCTTCCTCGGCGCCGGCGGTGTCGATGGTGACGGTGGTGTTCGGGTTGGCATCGATATACGCCTTGAGATTCTGGCCGTCGGCGAGCGAGATCATCACGCCCGGTCCGTAGAGATCGCACGCGCCGCTGGGATTGGTGTAGCAGATCTGCCCGGGGGCCACCAGCGCGGTAGTGTCGGCCATGTAGAACACGATCCCGATTCCGCCGGCTGCCGAGACATTCTGCGCCTTGGTGTCGAAACTGCAGCCCGAACCCGTCGAGGGACTGCGCTGGACCAGCGCGTAGTCATCGGTAAGAGATCCCGCCGGCAGCGCGGAGCACGCCTGGCCGTTGTCCCCGAGCTTGGTCACATCGATCAAGACGCCGGAGTTCGCGCCCACCACCGAAGGATAGAATGCCGAATCCGAAATCGCGGCCGCGATTCCTTTGAGGTTCGCGGGAGCGCCCGAGCCATTCACCGTGACGCTCGGATTGAACACGTGCGAGTTGATGGTGGCGCCCACGGTGATCACCGAAGGAGCCGAGCCCGGAGATGTGATGGTGTTGTAGTAAGGATCGGTATAGGGATCGCTGCCGTAATTGCCCGCCGACACCACCACAACGGTGCCGTTTTCCGCCGCGGTCTCAAAAGCGTGCGCCAGGGGGTCGCACCATACGCCGGCCGCATTGCCGCACTGGACATCGTCCTTCGCGCCCGCCACCGCCGAAGTGCCGAACGAAGCGCTGATCACGTTCATGCCATCGCTGACGGCATCGTCCAACGCCTTGATGATGACGCTCTCCGGCGCGCCTTCGAAGCTCACGCCTTCGCTGCCGAAGATTTTGTAGCTGCCGAGATAAGCTCCGGGCGCCATGCCGCTAAAAGCCACGCTGCCGGCGGAATTCTGCACTGCGCCTGCCGACGCCGCGGTGCCGGAACCGTGGCCGTCGCGGTCGCGCGCCGAATAATCGTCGGGAATGGAAGTGGCTGCTGTCGCGGTGCC
>Ga0335073_10010238_pt1 | contig 13172 bp, 14 predicted proteins | sample Lox_Sample_22_FD_207093 | JGI IMG/M metagenome (GOLD analysis project Ga0335073, IMG submission 207093) | Soil microbial communities from Loxahatchee National Wildlife Refuge, Florida, United States - Lox_Sample_2.2 | ecosystem: Environmental > Terrestrial > Soil > Wetlands | place: USA...
GTGAACGCGCTCACCGGTGACGATCTGTACGCCGAGTTCGCGGGCGCGTTGCTCCAGCGCGTCGACGAGCTTCGTCCAACCGCCGATGATGAACCGTGCAGCCGGCCGGGGACTGAGCAGGAGCCGCTGGGTGCGCGTCCACACGAACGCCGCCGACAGCTCGCCCGGATCGTGGTAGAAGGTGTAAACGCCTGCCAGGGCCGAGAGGAGATTGGCGGTGCGTTCGTCGGCATGGTCGGCAACCCAGGAGCGGAAGTCCTGGTCGACCGGCGCGACTCGGCCCCGGAGGCGCAGCCCGGGCGGGATCATGCTCAAGGGCGGGGTGCGATGGACTGCTCCGGAGTAACGAAAACGAACGCCGGTCAGCGGTGGCCGGGCCACCGGTGGCATCAGATTCCGCTGGGTGAGCCAGTCCCAGAGGACGCCGCCGGTGTAGATCGCGTGCGGCCCGAGATTGGCCTTGTGGCGACCGTCGGTGCTCCGGGCGCGGCCGCCGAGCTGCTGATGGGCCTCGAACAGCTTCACGCCGGAGCCGCCCTCGGCACAGGTGATCGCCGCCGTGAGCCCGGCGAGGCCACCACCGATGACTGTGATCTCGTTCATGGACGAGGACGCTACCCCCGAGCTGGCTCTCCGTACAGTTCCAGTTGTGGCCAGTCCAAAAGGACCAGTTGGCCTCCTGGTGGAGCTCGACCGCCGCGCTGAGCAGCCGCTCTACGAGCAACTCGAGCACCGGTTGCGCGCTGCGATCCGCGACGGCCGACTCGCCGCCGGTGCCCGGCTGCCGTCGAGCCGTGGGCTCGCAGCCGAGCTTGGGATCTCGCGCGGGGTGGTCACCTCGGTGTACGAGCAGCTTGCCGCAGAGGGCTACCTCGACACCCGACAAGGCGCGCCGGTCCTCGTTGCGCACGCGGTGCGCGCCCAACCGCCGAGGCCGCCGGCGCCGCCGCTCACGCCGAAGTTCGACTACGACTTCGCCCCAGGATTGCCGGACCTCGCGGGGTTCCCGCGCGATCGCTGGCTTCGTTCGCTCCGGGTGGCGTGGCGCGAGACGGCTCTCGACGCCGTCGGATACGGCGACCCACGTGGAGCCTTCGAACTTCGCGAGTCACTCGCCGACTACCTGGGCCGCGTTCGCGGGGCTGTCGCCGACCCAGAGCACCTGATCGTGTGCACCGGCTTTCGCCAGGGGCTCGCGCTCACGTGCCGCTGGCTGCAAGCAAGCGGCATCGATCGGGTGGCATTGGAGGATCCCGGCTGGCACGCCCACAGACTCATCGTCGAGGACGCCGGCCTACAGGTGAACCCGGTGGCAGTGGATGCGTACGGCATCGACGTCGCCGCACTGGAGCGCAGCCGCGCGGACGCGGTGATCGTCACCCCGGCACATCAGTTCCCCGCGGGAGCGGTTCTGGCGGCCCCGCGACGCGCGGCGCTGATCGAATGGGCTGAACGGGGTGACCGGCTGATCATCGAGGATGACTACGACGCCGAACTGTGCCACGAGCGGGTTGGCTCACTGCAGGGCCTCGCGCCCGACCGGGTGCTCTACATCGGGTCTGCGAGCAAGCGGCTGACGCCGGGGATGCGGCTGGGCTGGATGCTGCCGCCCTCGTGGCTGTCATGGGCGCTGATCAGCGCCAAGGCGATCGAAGACGCCGGTTCCGAGGTCGCCGGTCAGCTCGCGCTGGCCGACTTCATCGTTCGGGGCGAGTTCGAGCGCCACCTGCGCCGCATGAGGCTTCACTACCGCCAACGCCGCGCCAAGCTCCTGGCCACGCTCGCCCATGAGCTTCCGAGCTGGCGGCCGATGGCCACCGTCGACGGGCTTTACCTCACCGCCGTCCTGCCCGACGATTTAGACGAGCCGGCCCTGTTGGCGGCCGCCGCCCGCCGAGGCGTCGGCGTCGAAGGCCTGTCGCTGCACAGTTACACCGGCGACTGTCCGCCCGGCGTCGTGCTCGGCTTTGGCCACATGGCCGAGCCGGCGATCGAACGCGGCATCGAACTGGTCGCCGCCGCAGCCGCCACGATCTAGGTGCTCACTGATCGCGCCTCGGCGCCGGCCGACAACAGCCTCGGACGAAGGCGCAGGTAGGCGAGGACGCCACCCAGCCCCGGAACCCAGAACGCGATCGCGTGGTAGACGATCACCGCCGCGGCAGCGTGGACCGGGGAGACGCCGTAGAGGACGAGCGCGCCGGTGAGGCCCGCATCGAGCACCCCGATCCCACCGGGGATCGGTATCCAGTTGGCGGCGTAGCCGACGGAGTACGCCAGTGTCACTGCCGCAATGCTCGGGGCCGATCCGTCCGCTCTCAGCAACACCCAGAGGACGGCGACGTCAAACCCGAGATATCCGATCGCGCCCAACAACCGCCAACTCGGGCGCCGGCGGAACGTGATCTGCTCGCCCTCGCGCACGCTGGCCGCAATCGGCGCGAGCCACCGCGGTGTGCGCCGGGGCGGACGCACGAACGCCGGGAGCGCGGCGATCGCAAGTGTCCCTGCCGCCGCGACAGCCGTCGGTAGAACCACGGTCAGCAGATCGTGAGGTCCGGGTGCTCCTGCGATCAGCGCAACGCCGGCGCCGACGAGCGCGGTGCTCGAGACCGCGCCGCCGACCAGGAACAGGGCGGCAGACCGGCGTGCGATCCAGGAAAGCGGCGCGCCCGTCAGGTGGGTCAGCCAGCCGCCGATCGCGAGGCCGCCTGCTCCACCGCCCGGAAGCAGCGCCCCGCTGCCCTGTGTAGTCCAGGCCAACGCTCGCGCGTCACGCGGCTCCAGGCGGTCGAAGAAGAGTCGGAAGACGACCACGAAACCGACGCTCGAGGCAATCTCGAGCGCCACCGCGACCGCGACCCAGCCAGGACCGATCTCCCGGATCTCCCGCAACACGCCGCGCAGCCCGGGCACCGCGGCCAGGAGCGCAATCCCAAGCACGACCAGCAATCCCATCGTCGCGAAGCGCCGACCGACGTGGGGCAACCGAAGCCGCCGTCGGTTCCGGCGCCGGGCCGAGCGGTCCCCTGACCCGGGACGGGCGACGCGACTCCGAGTGGTTGACGACAGTGCGGACATTTGATTTGGGGCCCAACTGTTGCTCAGTCAACTTATACCTTAATCGGAGAATGCTGTCCAGTTATTGATGAATGCAGGACCTTCTGCGCTCGCCATTCGCTCTTGCGGACAACGCAGTCCGCGCCTAAACTGCGCCTCATGCCGGCAGCGAGTCAGACACCGAAGAGGAAGGACGCCCAGCGCAACCGGGAGGCCATCCTCGATGCCGCCCGCGAACTGTTCGCGGACTGCCCTGATGCCCCGATGTACGAAGTTGCGCGGCGCGCGGGCGTCGGGCAGGCAACGCTGTATCGCAACTTCCCGGACCGTCGGGACCTCGCCGCGGCGCTCCTGCTCGACGAGATGGAGCACACGGAGCAGCTTGCCGCCGACCACGCCGGCGACCCGGATGCGTTCTTCGTACTTCTCCGCAGTGTCGTCGACGCGATCGCCCGTTTCCATGGGCTTGGCGAGCTGGCGCGAGAGGACGCCTGCGTGGGCTCGGCGCTCAATCTGCGCCGGCAGCGTCTTCGCGAGCTGCTGAAGGAGCCGCTGCGCGCGGCCAAGGCCGCGGGCACGGTGCGCTGCGACCTGACGATCGACGACGTCTTCCTCGTCGTGCTGATGGTCCGGGGCGCGATCGACGGGGCCGAGGGGCCATCGGCGCGGGCAGCGGCCGCGAGCCGTGCGCTCGCGCTTCTGCTCGAGGGCCTGACGCCCTCGCGAACGGCTTGACCGCAGTCTCGTAGCCGACCGACCGCGCCCCGCCAGATAGCCCGTTCGTCGGTGCTACTGGACAGTTTTGTCCGGAGGAGTAGCATCCGGATAGGAGTGTCCAGTATTCACCCTTCGATAGGAGGTAACCATGACTCACATGCGCTACTGGGCAATGACCTTCGCCGTCGCGATCGGCGGCGCCTTTCTGGCCATTGAGCGGTTTGCCTTTGCCCCGAGCACGGCCGTATGGATCGCATTTGCGGTCGCGGCTGCTGCGGTCGTCTTGTCCCTGACCGCGGCTCTCGTCGCGCTGCTGCGCGACAACCACGCTTTCTCCGGCGCGAGCGCGCTGACCGCGCTTGTCGCTGCGTGGACGATCATCGCCACGCGCGTGTTCACCACGCCAACGGCGTTGTGGCTGGGATTCGCGGGCGGCATCGTCTTATTGACGCTGTCGCTGCGCGCGCTCGCGCTACATGAGACAACGGTCGAGCAGGTCGTTCACCAGCTCGAGGTCGACGGCTCCGGTGAGACATTCGCGACGATTCGCCGGCGCGGCATCGAGATCAGCGGCACCATGCGCTCGTGGCTGCACTGGCTCGGTCACACCGGCATCGGTCTCGCCGGCGCGTTCATCGTTGCCAGCACCTTTGTCTGGCCGCAGGCCACGGCGGAGCTCTCACCGCGCTGGCTGGCCTTCGGAGTAGGCACCGTTGCCGCCACGGTCGGGTTCGGGCTGCTGCTCGACAGCCTTCTCGACGTGCAGCGCACGAACATGACAGTTGCGCGGTCGATTGAGATTCTGCTCAGCCTCGCCGCCGTAGCGGCGGCCGGTGCCGTGATCGTCCTGACCGCAGCGGACGTCAGCAATCTGCGCTGGTGGACGTTCGGGCTCGGCGCCGGGCTTGCGGGCGTCTCACTGGCCGCCTCGATCGTGCATGAGCTCTCGAGTGAGCGCGTCCGTCACGAGCTCGAGGTCGCGCAGACGTCGGTCGGCGAACTGGCCATCGCCGGCCGCTGACTCCAAACCACAACCGGGAGGGGCGCCGCCCCGGCGCCCCTCTCGTTATGTCGCGGGTCAGCGGAATGTCGGCGGAGGCCAGCTCGACGGCTGAGTCTTCAGCTGAAAGGCGGCTCGGCGGCCGTCGACCTTGACGATGCGCAGGTAGGCGGTGTAGGGGCCCTCGGGACCCGTGAAATGGCATCTGAACCGGCCGCCGACGGCGGCACGGATGCCGGTCGGACACTGCATGTCGACCGGACGAAAGCCGGTCTGCTGAAACTCGACGTCATCGATGTAGTTCGCCGTTGTGGTTGCGTCGATCCCAGAAGCGCCTCCGCACGCAGACAGAAGAGTGACGGAGAAGGCGAGGGCGGCGAGTGGCTTGAAACGGGCGGTTGCGGCGCGGACGCGAATCACTAGACATCGGATGGCTTCGTGCTGTCGGCGCTATGACGCGCGCGGAGCCGAAACCTTCCCTCGACGTCTAGAGCTCGCCCCTTTCCCTCTTCGTCTCCACGGCCTTCTCCGCCGACTCGCGTCGCTGCTCGGCGGTCCGTCCCGTGTGGGGCTGGCTACCCAGCTGGTGCCAGTCCGTCTCGCTCATGTCGACGTCGTAGTGCTGAGCTGCCGCCTTGATGTTCTCGAAGGCCAACTCGCGGTCTTCGTCGGACACATCGATCACCTGGTCGAAACGCGCAATCGCACTACGGACGTGCTCGGCGTCCGTAAGCGGCTCTTTGCGCTCCTTCGGGAAGGCGAAGACGCTGTCCGGCAGATCGCTCCGTTCGGTCAGCTCACCATGCTTTTCGTGTGGTTTCCAGGTCGGATTCATCGCGCTGGCTCCTCACTTGGATAAGGGACTCGTGATCGGCGCCGATCCCGTCACGCAGAGTGTGGCGCGTCCGCGGCGGGTGCGCCAGCCTTCCAATCGGGACGGCGCAGCCGGTAGAGGAGGAAAGGCGGGAGCACGCCGACCACGAGCACTGCCGCAAGCAGCGCGGAGGCGTACAGGGGGATGCTCGTATGCCCAAGCTGGCTCGGCGGCAAGAGGCCGACCGTGCACGCCGCGAGCGAGGCGACCACGCCGACCGTGCAGATCGTCATCAGCGCGGGCGCCCGGTAGCCGCGCGGGTGCTTCGGCCGGTTCAGGCGCAGCCGCACGGCCGCGATGAACATCAGCACGTACATGATCAGGTAGACCTCCGTCGCGAGCGCCGCGAACACCCAGTACGCGCTCGACACGGTTGGCACCAGCGCGTACAGCAGCCCGATGGCAGTGATCACGATTCCTTGCGCGACGAGGATTCGGAGTTGCACGCCGTTGGCGTTCACCTGCTGGAAGTAAGGCGGCAGGTAACCGCGCTCGCGTCCGATCCGCACCAGGCCCGTGGACGGACCGGTCAACCAATCCAGAAGGCCACTGAGCGAGGCGACCATCAGCGCGATCGCGACGCCCGGCTCGAGAAACCCGATGCTGAAGTGGTGCAGGAGGGTCCTGAAAGCCTGCATCACGCCGGCGGTGAGGCTGATCTGTTGCGACGGCACCGCGACCGAGATCGCGAGTGTCGGTGGGATGAACACAAGCAGGATCAGGATCACGGCGAGCAGGATCGCCCGCGGGAACTCGCGCCGAGCGTCACTGAGATCGTCGACGTGAACGGCATTGACCTCGACTCCGGCGTAGGTGAAAAACCCGTTGACGATGAGCACGATGCTCGTGAGCCCGTGCCAGGGCGGCAGGACATGGTGGCCGTTGAGGGGTGCCGCGGCGCGACCGCCCTGCAGCAGGTAGATCGCCGCCAGCACCACGAGGAGGAAACCCGGGATCAACGTGCCGATCAAAATGCCCCACGACGCGAGCTTGTCGATGGCGACGATGCCTCGGCTCGCGGCGATCACCGACGCCCAGAAGAGGACGATGATGACCGCGGCCGTGTACACACCACTGTGGGCGAGGCCCGGCGTGGACACGTACGCCAGGGTGCTCGCTACATATGCAAGCACCGCCGGGTAGTAGAAGGTCGTCTGCGCGAACTGGCACCACACCGCCCCAAACCCCATCGCGGGCGAGATCCCCTGGCTGACCCAGTTGTAGACGCCACCCTTCCAGCCTGAGGCAAGCTCGGCCGACACCAGCGAGGCCGGCACGAGGAACACGATCGCCGGCACGACGTACAGTGAGATCGAGGCCAGCCCGAACACAGCCAGCGCTGGGGCGGAGCCGAGGTCGCCGACCGACCCGACGGTCAGCAGCGCGAGCGCGAGCCACGTGAGCCGCGCCTTGCGGGGAACGCGAGCGCGGATCCGGGGGCCGGGCCCGGGACGACCCCTGAACGGGCCGTGTCTCCTCACCGGCTTCACCGGCAAGGGTCCAGATTGTTGGTCCGCTATCGGCATCGCGATCGAGAGTAAGTCTCTCGTCTCGCGGGTACGTCGACGTGGCGCTCAGGGCACGAGCACGGTGCGCTCGCCGGGCTCGTCCACGGCGGCCCAGACCAATTCCACGTCCGCGAGTGGTTTGACGTTGGCTCTTAGCCCGATCCTGCCGGCGTCGATCTCATCGACGAGGCCGGGAAGCTCGGCGAGGTACGCCTCTGTGGATACGGCTCCTTGGCCGTTGCCCTGGAGCCGCAGGTTTGCCGATCTGAGCGCGATCGACGGCAGCTCGATCGTCGGCCCGGCCATCGCGCCGATCTGGATCCAGTCCAGGCGGCGGCTCCGGTCAGACCGGGCGGTGAGGAGCGCCACGATGGCCCGCTCGGCGGGCTTGCCCCACAGGTAGTCGATGACGATGTCGACATTGGCGGCCGCGTCGGCGAGCGCCGCGGCCGTCGCGTCGCCGTCGTCCGTCAACTGGACGGTCCGGTCAACGCCGATCGCGGTGAGCGCGTTCAGTCGCTCGGGGTCACGGCCGGCGCCGACGACGGTTTCGGCACCAAGCAACTTCGCGACCCGGATCGCCATGGTTCCGGCGTTGCCCGTGGCTCCGAGGACGAGGACGCTCTGACCGGGTTCGATCCGGACGCGCCGGCGCAGGGCCACCCAGGCCGACATCGCCGGATTCATGGTGGCGGCGACCGCCGAGGCGTCGACATCGTCGGGAAGCTCGATCGAATGTCGCTCATCGACCGCCGCCTTCTCGGCCATCGTCCCGAGCACGTGGTCCTCGGCGACGAAGTAGATCCGCTTCCCGTCCGGTCGCCGGCCAACCCCGTCGATGCCGGGGATCATCGGCAAAGCACCGGTGCTCGTGTAGTGGGCGCCGGCGGCGCCGCTGCGGACGCGCGGGTGCAACCCGACGGCGAGGACATCGACGAGGACCTGCTCGGGGGCCGCCGCGTCTGGAATCTCAAACTGCTGGTAGTGCGGGGGCTGGTCGAACGATGTCACCACCGCCGCGTTCATGTTCGCCATGGTCGTTCCTTCTGCGGGTCTCAACCCGCTCTGTGTAGTTCGTGCCACGTACTAATTTAGTTGGTGGCACGGACTAAATCAAGTAGATTGACGACATGGCCTCCCGATCAGCACTTCCATCCCGCTCCACTGACACGCGAGAGTTGACCGTTGTCGACGGGCTGGCTCAGCTCTCCTTCCTGATTCATCGCATGCTCGAGCGCCGTGCCTCCGAGCACGACCTCTCGATCATCCAGACGCGGCTGCTCGGCGTGCTCCGGGACCGGAGGCCGACGATCAACGAGCTGGGCAAGCTTCTGGCGCTCGACAAGTCCAGCGTCAGCGGGCTGGTTGAGCGCGCCGAGCGGCGTGGGCTGGTCACACGCGCGCCTTCGCCGGCGGACGGGCGTGCCGTTCTGGTCAGTTTGACCGACCGCGGACGATCACTCGTCTCCACGGCTTCGTCTCAGTTCGGAACCGACGTGCTCGAGCTGCTGAGTCCGTTGTCAGCTTCGGATCGCCGCGCCCTGTCCCGGCTCCTCACCCGCCTGCTCGTCGCTCACGCGGCTGAGGAGGGAATCGATCTGTTCCCGGGCGTGGACACCGACTGACCTGGTTCAACGGTCACCTTGCCGGGGTCTGGCGTGTCGTTTGGGTAGACGGACAAAGAGCCAACCGACACAGCAAACCCCGGAGGGACAACGATCATGAAGGCACGAATCAAGAATCCGGCGATCAGCGTTCCGGGCGTGGTCGACGCGTTTGCGCAGCTTGGAGCCGCGGCGAGCAGCGCGGATATCCCCGAGACGACCCCGTACCTGAGCGCGCGGCGCTTGCGCTGACGGAGGCGGCGACGCGTCTCGCCGACCGTCCGGACCCGGTCTCGGACGAAGTCTGGGACGAGGCGGCGCGGTACTACAGCGAGGCGCAGCTGGCTGCACTCGTGGTCGCGATCGCGACCATCAACGCATATAACCGTCTGAACGCGACCACCCGGCAGAGATCACCGGCGAGTGGACTGCCAAGATCGCCCAGAAGACCCCTAAGGCCGTCTGAGCGCCGGGGTGCGCCCCGAGTCAGTGGGTGATAACCGGCTCGTATGGCAGTCACCAGGGACCCGCATACGGTTCTTTCCATGCTGGCCGTAGGAGTGACGGTGTCATCGCGGCTGGAGAGATGAACCGATGGGCGGGTCCGAGCCGGCCGCCGGTCCGCGACTGCTATCGCATGCTGACGAGATCCGCTTGGCCAGACGGATCGAACGGGGCGATCCCCGAGCCAGAGACAGAATGGTCGAGAGCAATCTCCGGCTGGTGCACGCGGTCGCGAGGCTGTACCGAGGCAACGGCGTCTCGTTCGCGGACCTCGTCCAGGACGGAACCGTCGGCCTCGTTCGCGCGGTTCAGAGCTTCGATCATCGTCGCGGGCTGAGGTTCTCGACCTACGCGGTCTGGTGGATCCGCCGATCGATCCTCGACGCCATCGCCGATTCGAGTGCGATCCCCGACGAGACCGCGCCGCTCGGCGAGTTGATGGCCGACAATCGAGCCGCCGATCCGTTGATGAGCGCCATCGTGGGTGAGAACCGGCACCAACTGTTGGCGATGCTGCGGATGCTGCCGGATCGTCACCGGGAGGTGCTGAACCGTCGCTTCGGGCTGAGTGACGGGCGACCGCAGAGCCACGAGGAGATCGGCGGCTGGCTCGGGGTGGGCGAGGAACGCAGCCGACAGATCGAGCGCGAGGCGCTCCACCGCCTGCGCTCGATCGCGGAGACCTGGGCGCTCGCCGACTAGCGCGGCCCTCGCGCGGGCGGGCGCGACTCCCCGGCTGTCAGTTGCGATCGCCGGCGCTGTGGTGCCTCCAGCCGTCGTGATATTCCTCGTCGTGCAGTCGATAGAGCTGGTGCGCGTAGTGATCCAGGCGGTCGGCGGCCGCTTGGGCCTCGTGATAGTCCTTACCGTGATCGCGAGCCGGCGTTTTCTCTTCAGCGCGCTTGCGGACGATGTGGAGCTCCTCGCGCGCCATCTCGACGATCTTTTCCAGGGTCTCTTCGAGGTCCATGTTCTTCCTCTCGCCGGCTCGTGGGCTAGGACTACCCGCTGATCTTCTCACGGCCTCCGCCGCTAGTAGCTGCCGCTGCTCGAAGAGTGCTTCGCGATGCTCCCGATGACGGCAAGCGCCACGATGCCCAGGAATATGACGAGGCTCACCATGCACCAGCGGAACGCGAGCTTCCCGGCTCGCCTGGCGCCGGTCACGTCGTTCTGAGCGATCTTCGTCCTGGCTCGTGACGCGTACACGATCGCCGGGATCGCGGTCGGCCAGAAGAGCAGGATCGACACGATCGAGAACACGAAGTGCGTCCGCAGCTTCGTCTGACCGGCCGCGGGTGCAGGGGCCGGCTTGGGCGGGGGAGGGGGAGGCGGCGTGACTTTCTCCTGCCGCGGCTTGGCCTTCGCCTGGGGCTGCTCCTGAGCCTTCGGCTGCCGGGGCTGTTTGGCCTTCGGCTGCGCAGTCTGCGCGGCTTCGTCTGGCGGCGGCTCCTCCACCTTCCTCTGTCGCTGGCGCTTTTGCGGTGGCGCCTCCGTTCCAGGAGCGGTGAGGTGCACCGCGCGTACCGCGCCACGCGAGATGACCTCCTTGGGGTCTCCAAGCGTGTCCGGCTCCATGCCGAGGTTCTCCTCGATCAGTTGCTTCACGAGCGGGATCCGGCTGGATCCGCCGGCGAGGTAGATCGCCCTCAGGTTCTCGATGCTCGTCTCGGGCGCCTCATCGATCGTCGCCTTCAGTCGCTCGACGGTGTCTTCGATATCGGCCCGGATCATGCTCTCGAGCTCCGAGCGCGACACGGTCAGCTCTCGGTCAACCGGTGACGCGACCTGCACGGTCGCCTGGGTTACACCGTCCCGCGATAGGCGCTCCTTGGCCCGCCTCACGCGTATGCGAAAGTCGAGATTCGCTCGTCGCCACGGCTGATCGGACGTCTCCGATGAGAGCAACTGCCACTGTTCCTCGTCGAGTTGCTCGCCGAGGTGGCGGTACAGAGCCTCATCGAAATCCTCGCCTCCCAAGAACTCGTTGCCACCAGGCGCGCCGATCACCTCGAATCCGTCAGCAGTTCGAGCAAGGACCGCAGTGTCGAATGTTCCGCCGCCCAGGTCGTACACGGCAACTCGCTCGCCGATCTGGAGCTGGCCGACCTGCGCCTTCTCGGTTGCGAAGAACACCGCAGCCCCGACCGGCTCAGGAACCAGGACCGGTTGGGGAAAGCCCGCGATTTCGGCCGCCTTGAACAACTCGGCGAGACGTGTTCCCTTCCAGCGGGCAGGGTGGGTGAGACGTACCTCCGTCGGCTCCTCGTTGCCCTGACGCCACCTGGCCTCCTCGGCGGCGTGGCGGTAGATCTTGGCGATCGCATCCGTAACCGGCAATCGCTTGGTGCCGAGCGTCATGAACTCCTCGCCCAACCGGCGCTTGGGACACCGCTCCAGGCACTCCGGAGCTCGATCCGCCGCGTTCATCGCTTCCTCGCCTAGGAGCAACTCGCCCTCACCGTTGGTCCCGTGCGACTGCCAGAACACGGTGGACGGCATCCATCGCTGGCCGTCGATCTCGACGAAGTCGTCGTGACCCTGCACGTCCATCGCCGCTACCGACGTGAACGACGTACCGAAGTCGACCGCCAGCGTCCACCCATCAACCCCCACAATGACCTCCCCCTCGCATATCGTGACTTTCGTTCACCGTCAACTCTCCTCGGGCACAGCCGGCAATCAGACGCTGCGCTCGCGCGCCCGGTGATAGACCAACACGCTCGGAGGCCGTAGCCGCCGACCGCGGTCGACAAACCCTGGACGCTCCGTCTCCGCCACCAGGTTCTCGCGTTCCGGCGCCGATGTGGGCACGCGACCCGCGGCGCGGTGACGCTTGGGGTCAAACGGCTCGCCGGCGGGGACCTCGACCGCCTGCACCCCGGCGCGCTCGAGCGCTTCGAGCAGTTCCTCGCGAAGCGACGCGCTCGGCACGGTGTCGCTCACCTCGATGCACGCCTCGACGAGGATCGACCGGTCGCGGTCTGCGTTCGCGTCGGCTCTGGCCGACCGCCGCGACTCCAACTGCTGCGCCGAGGCGCCGGCCCACGCCCGACGTCCGGCAACGCCAATCGCCAGCGCGCCGCTGAGTAGCGCCGCGAGCGCCACGCCGATCCAACCATAGGCGAGCGCGTCGTTCTGGTCGGACGCGACGCTGGCAAGCGCTTGGCCGGCGTTGTGCTTCACGCCTTGCCATCCACTCGCACCAACCCCGGCCGGTGGCTTTCCGAGCACCGTCGCCACGCTCGGGGTGCTGAGCTTCGAGCCCTGCGCGAGTACGGCACACGCAAACACGAGTGCAGGAAGTAACGCCACCGCCAACAATGCCGCCAGGGTCCGCCCCCGCAATCCTCTCTGCATCATGCAACCCCCTCTTTTGTATTTGTCGTCGTCAGTTCGGTCAGGATGGCCTCGTAGTGATCTACCACCGCCCCTGCCACCCGCCGCTCCTGCGGACTTGCCAGCCCCTCAAATGACTTCCACGCTCGCAACTGTTCCTTCGTTGCCAGCGTCGTCTCCTCGTGGCTTGCGCCCTGACCCAAGCCGAGACGGTCGTACAGCGTCCGCCCCGTGAGCAACCGCTGAAGGTCTGCGAGCTTGTCGGGCCGGAGCTTGACCCCGCCGCTGACGCATCGCGCAAAGGCGTCGACCGTCCCGATCAGATCCATGCCAGTGCCACGGAGGCGAAGCCGCTCGATCTCATCGCCCAGGAAAGACAGCCCCGATCGGAACGAGACCTTCTCGAGCGCAGTAAGTGACTTGCTCGCCTTGAGGACATCTGCGCGCAGCTGCAGCCCGGTCACCTCACGGGCGAGCTCATCGATGCCCGAGATTTGGCGCAGGTGCTGGGTGACCTCGGCCGGGGTAAGGTCCGAGTACTGCGCAAGCTCGACCGCGGACCGTAC
>Ga0335073_10010240_pt1 | contig 13171 bp, 10 predicted proteins | sample Lox_Sample_22_FD_207093 | JGI IMG/M metagenome (GOLD analysis project Ga0335073, IMG submission 207093) | Soil microbial communities from Loxahatchee National Wildlife Refuge, Florida, United States - Lox_Sample_2.2 | ecosystem: Environmental > Terrestrial > Soil > Wetlands | place: USA...
AACAAGGGGATCGATCGCATCCGCCGCGAGGCGCTGTTCCGCACCAAGATCGCCGGCGTCGAGAGCGCAGCGCCGGAGGTCGCGACGGCGGAGCCTGTGCAGGATGAGGACTCGTTCGGCGATGACCGGTTGCGGCTCATCTTCACCTGCTGTCACCCGGCGCTCGGCCTGGAATCGCAGATTGCGCTCACACTGCGCGTCGTGTGCGGTCTCAGCGTCGAATCGGTCGCGCGCGCATTCCTGACGAGCGAGGAGGCGATGGCACAGCGTCTGGTGCGCGCCAAGAGGAAGATCCGCGACGCCCGTATTCCGTACGAGGCCCCCGAGCCGTCAACGCTCCGCTCGCGACTCGACGGCGTCCTGGCTGTCGTGTACGCGGTTTTCACCGAAGGATATGCCCGCACCACGGGTGCAGAGCTCACCAATGCCGAGCTCTGCACCGAGGCAGTCAGGCTCGGGCGCCTGCTGGATGCGCTGATGCCGGAGAGCGCGGCGGTGCTCGGATTACTGGCTCTCATGCTCTTGCACGATGCGCGCCGCGCCGCGCGGGTTTCGAGCGCCGGCAACGTGATTCTGCTCGAGCAGCAGGACCGTACTTTGTGGAACCAGAGCCAGATCGAGCAAGGGCTCGAGCTGGTGGATCGATCGCTGCGCCTGCCCGAGCGCGCCAGCCGCTACGCCGTCGAGGCCGCGATCGCGGCCCTGCACGTGCGTGCGCGCGACAAGGACGATACCGACTGGCGTCAGATCGTGGGTCTTTATGAGGTCCTGTTGCGGCTGAACCCGACACCCGTGGTCGAGCTCAATCGCGCCGCCGCGGTTTCAATGGTCGACGGTCCGCAACGCGCGCTCGATCTGGTGGATTCACACGCCGCGCGCGGCGAGGCGGCCGACTACCATCTGTTGCACGCGGCCCGGGGTAATTTTCTGGCGCGCCTCGGCCGCCCCGCAGAGGCGCGAGCCGCCTACGGTGCGGCGCTCGCCTCGGCCAAGCTCGAGCCTGAACGGCGCCTGCTCCAGGAGCGCATCGCAGCGCTCGGCGCCGGACCGGTGGGCTGAGATTCGGTTAATCAAGAGCTTAAGACTACGGTACACTTCGGCGTCGCAGGCGAAGTGACTAGATAGAGTGACCAGATAGTGTTTCTGCGCGCCCGTAGCTCAGCTGGATAGAGTACTGCGCTTCGAACGCAGTGGTCGGCGGTTCGAATCCGTCCGGGCGCGCCATATCAGACTGTCGCAGCTCAATGATGAGTGGTGCCAACCTCCACTTTCCTGCCGTTCAAGTCGCCCCCGCACTCAACAACTTTTGAAGCTGCTGCTGCTTCTGCAGCGCGTCCGGTAATCGTCCGTACTTCAGAGATGTCGTGCAATCGTCGAGCGCTTTCTTGAGTTCGCCCGTTTTCATATAAGCGAAGCAGCGGTTGTTGTAGACGATTGCCAAATTCGCCGGCGTTTGCACGTTGGCGTCAAAGACGAACGGATATTTCTGGAAAATAGCGAGCTCGTTGGTGTACTGGCCTCGCAATGCCGCGATGTGCTCGATGTCGATCACGGCGCTCGCCCGAATTTCGCTTTCGGAGGCGTCGTCGGCGATAGGCCCGTAATCCGAAAGCGCGGCGTCATAATTCTTTAGGGCCTCGTAAGCCCACGCGCGATAAAGGTGCGCTCTCACCCCACCGCGATGGGTATCCATGAGCTGCGTGCACTCGTCCACAGCAGCCTGAAAGTGATGCAGCGCGAAGTAAGCCCCACACTTATCGTACTGAGGTCCACCGTGATTGAGCCCGGCGACGGCGTTTGCGGCATCGTGATAGGCAATCACCTTGACATTCTGTCGGGTGCTCATTGCGACCGACGCCATATCGTCATAGATGGTGGCAAGCGCTACATCCTTGTCTTCTTCGTCTCGAAAGGACATGCGCTGTACGTCGCCAAGCGCTTCCATGAATTTTTGGTTGACGTTGTCGGCGTTCCCCAATTTCGACCATACCCGGGCGGTGATGTCGTCGAGCACATAATTGTTGTGCCCAGGCTCATGGATCAACTGATTATCGCTGCCCATCGCGTCTGCGGCCAGCTGTAGCACCGTGCTGGCCGCGGTCGAGTCTCCCGGCGTGCTCAGCATGTCGTCCAAAATCGGCCACAGCGCGTTACTAAACTGCACAGGATCCATGTGCTTATACAGATTCAATGCTTCGGTGACGCCGTCCGTTAGCGCTCCAGTGACAGTGTGATTCATTTGGAAATCCATACACTCGGTGAGCCGCTCATGCTGGAGATGGTCGCAGCTGATCCAGGCTGCGTTCAGCAGATTCGCGCTAAGCTGCAGGTAAAGCAGTTTGAGTGGCGAAGACGGAGGGGCCCTGCCTGCGCTGTCGGCCACAAATTTGTACATTGCACCGATGGAGCCTCCCCATTTGGGCTGAAGAAAGTGGAGCCTTACGCGATACAGGTCGTAAGACGCGGGATAACGCGCAATGCCGAGATTGAAAACCCGGGCCGACTCAGGCTCGCTCTCGCCACCTCCCGCGAGTTGGAGCTGCAAAACGTAACTCGAGGGTATTTTGGGATCGAGTGCGATCGATTGACGGACGTCGTCATCGGCCCGCCGGAGATATTCCTTAAATGCCTGCCTGTGCTCTTCGGGCACCGCGTCGTCGTATTCGGAACCGCGCACCAGCCAAGCGGTGTCCCGGTAATAACTCGCGCGTAGTAAGTAAGCCAACGCCGATTTGGGGCTATGCGAGACCCAGGCATTCAATCCGGCGAGGAGCTGCGCATCGTTGCCCGGCGAAAGATGCGCGACAAATCGATCGAATGGACTGAAGGTGAAGGCCTGCAATTTGCTTTTTGCCAATACGTCCTGCGCAAGAACCGAGGCGGCTTGATAGTCCCCGCGCCGCAAGTCCTCGGCGGCGGACATCGCCTTGTCGGTGACCAACACAACCGTGTGTGGTTTGACCCCCAGTTCGGCCGCCTCTTGTGCTACCTGAGCCGCCAGATAGGCCTCATTCTGTGCCTGGAGTGCGCTGGGAGAATCCGCCGCTGCCCCCGCGGCAACCAGAACACTCGCCAAGAAAAGGCCGGAGAGATACGTTCTACGGGTCGAAGCAGCTTTGTCGCCGAGCATATCCCTATCCTCTGGGCCAACAGGAGTCACGGCAGCATATAAGTCTCTGATTGCGTTGTGCAAACAGGCGCGGACGGCCTCACGGGCCCGGGGCTTTCCCGGTTGTTGCCGCAGAAGGGGAAATCGCCGCGAGGATACCCTGGAGGATCCGAGTTGGATTCGGCGGGCAGCCCGGTACCGCGATATCGACGGGGATGACGTTCGAAACGCGTCCGCAACTCGCATAACTCTCCCCGTAGATCCCGCCGGTACAAGCGCAGTCGCCGAGCGCGACCACGAGCTTGGGGTCGGGTGTCGCATCATAGGTTCGGCGCAGGGCGACTTCCATGTGTCTCGACACGGGACCGGTGACCAAGAGCAGGTCGGCGTGCCGGGGACTCGCGACGAAGCGAATTCCGAGTCCTTCGAGATTGTAGAGGGGGTTATTGAGCGCCTGGATCTCCAGCTCGCAGCCGTTGCAGGAGCCGGCATCGACGTGGCGGATGCAGAGCGCGCGGCCGAGCACGGTGCGAATCCTATCCTGAAGGTGGTCGCGAATGCGCAGGCTTGCGTCCGCCTGCGGCGGCGGTTCGGTGGCGATGCCGATCGATGCAATCTGAAGCAGTGTTTTGATCATGGAACCCTACAGATCGTGGCCGCTGTACGAGAGATTGAAGGACTTATTGATGAGTGGAAAATCCGGCACGATGTTGCCGATGATGGCGTGCTCGAGCACGGGCCAGTTCTGCCATGACGGATCGTGTGGATGACAGCGCCGGATCGCCCCCGCCGCCCCCGCCTCGAGCGCGACGAGCACGGGGCCCCGCCAGCCTTCGATGAGTCCTATTCCCACGGATTGATCGGCGGGTGGGTGAACTGGTGCCAGGTGGGGTCCCGGCGGGAGCGCGTCGAGAATGCGCCGGATGAGAAGGCAGGACTGCTCGAGCTCATCGAACCGCACGGCGACGCGTGCGGCCACATCTCCCTCCCTCCGTGCGACCACCACCGGCGAGAGCTCCGTGTACGGCTCGCACGGCAGCTCGATGCGCAGATCGAACGATTGGCCGCTCGCCCGACCCGCGAGTCCGGTGAGTCCCAGGCGCGCGGCAAGTTCTGGGGCGACGGCCCCGGCTCCGGTGAATCGGTCGCGCACGCCCTCGTGATTGTCATAGATTGCCCGGAGCGTGCGCGCCTCCTCGGCCAGGTGGCGCACGCACGCGGCGAGTGGCGTCGCGCGTGAATCGGCGAGATTAGCGTGCGTGCCGCCGGGCGCGATGGCATTCATGAGATAGCGCTCCCCGAGCGCGTCCTCTGTTGCCCGCAGAAGCCGCTCCTTCAGCCGCGAAAACTGGGTGAGACCAAAGGCGAATCCCGCATCGTTCCCGAGTGCACCCAGGTCGCCAAGGTGATTCGCGACGCGCTCGAGCTCGAGGCACAACGCACGCAACCACGCGGCCCGCGGCGGGAGCTCGACGCCCGCGATGCCCTCGAGCGCCTGGCAGTACGCCCACGAGAATGCGACCGCGGAATCTCCCGATACACGCGCCGCCAGCCGGTGGCCTTCGAGGAGGGGTAGCTCGGCAAAGCGCCGCTCGATGCCCTTGTGCACGTAACCCAAGCGTTCCTCGAGCTTCAAGACCTTCTCGCCCACGATCGAGAAGCGAAAGTGCCCCGGCTCGATGGTGCCCGCGTGCACGGGACCCACCGGAATCTCGTGGACGCCCTCGCCCTCGACCCGCACGAATTCATAGGCGTCGAGGGTCGGCTGTACGGAGGGCGGCGGTGGTTGTGGATCAATCAGCGGCCGGTAGTCACTCGGCCAGGCGCCATGCCGGATCCACGGGCGCACATCCGAATCGGTAGACCGCAGCCCCGAGAGGTCTGCAAGCGCCCGCTGCATGCGGGTGGCCGCGGGAAAGAGATCTTCGAGTCCGGGATAGCGCGCTTCCCGATCTGCGATCGGGAGGCTCACCACGAGCCCGGATTGCCCAGCAAGAAACACCGCACGGACGATGGGTGTGCCGCGCGCGCCCTCGCTCGCCCAGAGCGCCACGAGCCTGCCGGCGGCTGCGGCGACGTCCGCAGCCAGATGCCGCCACTCCTGGCTCGAGACCTCGAGCGCGCGGAGCCCCTGGACACCTGGTTGAGCGTCGCTTCTCGCAAACCAGCCTCGCAGTGGCATCTCAGCCCCCTCCGATGAGGCGCGCCGCCGCACGGTACCAGTCCGCAAGATAGGGCGGTACATAGAGCCCGAGGGCGAGCACGATCGCCAGATGCGCAAAGACCGGCAGGAGAGCCGGCGGGTGCGGCAGGCGCCGCGCGCTTGTTTCGCCGAACACCATGGGCTGCACACGCCCGAAGATGGCGGCGAACGCGACACCGAGTGCCGCGAGCAGGATCGGTGTGGCCCAGGGCTGCTCGCGCATCGCAGTGGTGAGGATCAAAAATTCACTCGCGAAGACACCGAAGGGGGGCATGCCGAGGATCGCGAGCGAGCCCAGCATCAGGCCCCACCCGATCGTGGGGCTCAGCGTGATGAGTCCGCGGATGTCCTCCATCAGCTGCGAGCCCGCCTTCTGCGCGGCATGCCCCACCGCAAAAAAGATCGAGGACTTGGTGAGCGAGTGCACCGTCATATGGAGGAGCGCGGCGAAGTTCGCGACCGGCCCCCCCATGCCGAATGCGAAGGTGATGATCCCCATATGCTCGATGGAGGAGTAAGCGAAAAGCCGCTTGACATCGCGCTGACGCCAGAGAAAAAACGAAGCGAGCACCACCGAAAGGAGACCAAAACCCATGAGCATGCGCGATGGCAGGTGCGAGTGAAGGGAGCCTTCGACGAGCACCTTGCAGCGCACGACCGCGTAGATTGCGACATTCAGCAACAGCCCCGAAAGCACCGCGGAGATGGGTGTGGGGCCTTCCGCATGTGCGTCGGGGAGCCAGTTATGGAGCGGTGCGAGCCCCACCTTGGTCCCGTAGCCGACCAGCAGGAAGACGAACGCGAGACTCAAGACGGCGGGCTCGAGCTGCCCCTTCACCGTATTCAAGTGAGTCCACAAGAGAGCGCTGACTCCTTGCGCACCGAGAATCTTCTCGGCCGCGAGATACAAGAGGATCGTGCCGAAAAGTGCCTGGGCAATGCCGACGCCGCAGAGGATGAAGTATTTCCAGCCGGCCTCGAGACTCGCGGCGGTCCGGTAGAGCGTGACCAGGAGGACCGTCGAGAGAGTGGCCGCCTCCATGGCGACCCACAGGAGCCCCATGTTGTTGGTCGTGAGCGCGATCAGCATGGTCGCCATGAAGAGCTGAAACATGCTGTGGTAGAGACGCAGCCGAGGCGCGCTCACGCGTCCGTGCTCGAGCTCGACGCGCATGTAGGGGCGCGAGAACAGCGAAGTGGTGAACCCGACGAAGGCGGTGAGCGTGACCAGAAAGACGTTGAAAGGGTCGATGAAGAACTGCTCGCGAGCGAGGAGCAGATTACCCTCGCCCACCACCCGCGCGGTGAGCGCGCAAGCCGCGAGCAATGTCGCGAGGCTCATGGCGACATTGAGCTCCGGCGCCCAGCGGCGTGCGCCGAATATGCCTAGGAGAAGCGCACCGGCGAGGGGACCTGCGAGCAACAGGAGAAATTCCACGCTAGCCGTCCTCCTCGAAGGATCGAGTCGTCTTCGCGGAAGGGGTTTCCTTGAGCGACTCGAGATGATGCAGATCCAGACTGTCGAACTGCTCGCGAATCTGGAAGAAGAAAATGCCGAGCACGAGCACGGCGACGAGGACGTCGAGCGCGACCCCGAACTCGACGATCATGGGCATGCCGTAGGTGGCACTCATCGCACCGAAGAAGAGCCCGTTCTCCATCGAGAGAAAGCCCACGACCTGCGACATCGCCTTGCGCCGGGTGATCATAGTGACAAACGACAGGAGAATCACCGCGACCGCGATGCCGATGGAGTTTCGGGTCGCGGTGCTCGCGAGGGCGGCGATCGGCTGAGCGAGGCCGAACGCGAACACGACGACGAGCACCCCCACGAGCATGGTGCCTGAGACATTGAGCAGCGGCTCGGTGTCCCAGTAAACCCCGAGGCGCCGGATGAGCCGGTGCAGGAGCCAAGGGAGGAGCAGCACTTTGAGCGCGAGGGTGAGCGCTGCGGAGATATACAGGTGATGCTCGCCGGTGCGCCACGCGAGAAGCAGCGTCGCCGCGAAGAGCACTCCACCCTGCACGGCGAGGAGGTTCACGAGATTGACGATGCGTCGCTGCGCGAGCATCGCAAAGGAGAGCAGCAGCAGCAGCGCGGCACAAAGGTTCAAGAGTTGCAGGTCGAAGGGGACGCCGTTCATGGGTTCAGGCTGCCAGCAGCAGGTGCACCAGCAGGCCCAGCACCGCAAACAGAAATGCCACCGCGAGGAATTCGGGCGCACGAAACACGCGCAGCTTCGCCGACAGGGTCTCGATGAGAGCGAGGGCGAAGCCGGACACGGCAAGTTTGCCGGCAAGCAGCGGTATCGAGGCGAGCAGTGCGCCCGGACCTCCCTCGCCGGTCGAGACCCCCCACGGAATGAAGAGCGCGAAGCCGATGCAGGCATAGTTGAAGAGCTTGAGCGCGGCTGCCCACTCCATGAGCGCGAGATGGCGTGCGGAGTACTCGAGGATCATCGCCTCATGGATCATCGTGAGCTCGAGGTGCGTCGCCGGGTTGTCGATGGGGATCCGGGCATTCTCCGCGAGCAGCACCATGGTGAAGGCGATGGCCGTGAAGGCGAGACTCGGATAGAGCGCAAGGTGCTGGGTCGCGAGATTCTCGGTGATGGCTGGGAGGGCGGTGGTTGCTGAGATCAACGAAGCGACGAAGATGATCATCAGGAGGGCGGGCTCGGCCAAGAACCCCACCATCATCTCGCGCCGAGCGCCCAGGGTACCGAACGCGGTGCCGATGTCCATGGCGGCGAGTGACAAGAAAACCCGCGCGGTTGCAAGCAGACCCACGAGCGCGATCGCATCCGCCGCGTTGCTCAACGGCAATTCGGTGCCCATCGAGGGAATGATCGCCGCGGCGAGGACCATGGCGGAGAATACGATGTAGGGGGTCATGCGAAACAGGCGCGATGCGCGCGCGGCGATCACGGCATCCTTGTGAAAGAGTTTGCGGATACCGCGGTAGGGAAGCCATAGACTCGGTGCGCGACGGTTCTGCAGCCACGCGCGACACTGATTGACCCAGCCGACGAAGAGCGGCGCCGCGGCCAGCGCTGCAATCAACTCGAGTACCTGGGTGATGATCGCGATCGGCTTCATAGCACGAGCGCCAGCAGCACGACGAGTGTCACGAAGCTGTAGAGAAGGTAGGTGGCGATGCGCCCTTGCTGCAGCCACGCGAACGCATCGGCCACCCGTTGCACGAGCGAGCCCAGCGGCAGGTACAGCGCCTGCCAAATGCGGTCGCCGACCGTCACGCGGTAGCGTGGAGTACGGTCAAACGGGGAGGGGAGCTCGCGTTTCATCGCGAAGAAGGGCCCAAAAATGTGACGAATCGGCTGACCGAAGCCCTCTGCGCTATCCTGCATCCGCGCATTGAGGCCTCCGAAACCGCAATCCCACGGCGGGGCGCGGCGGACTCGGCGGTGATAGAAGAGCCGCACGGCGAATATCGTGACGATGACCACCGCGTAGATCGTCAGAAAGAAGACCACGGCGGAGTAGGAGGCTCGCCGGCCCGGTAGCGGCACGAGGAGCCACCACGGCGCGTGCGCGCTCGGAAGCTCGGCCCCGCTCAACTCCTCGACGACGCTGCGGAGCGCTGCGATGACGAGGGTGGGTAGAAACCCCAATGCGAAACACCCCAGCGCGAGCCAGATGAGTCCTATGCGCTCGAGCACGCCGGCATCGTGCGCGCGGCTCAAGCTGGCCTCGCGTGGCTGGCCCAAGAAGATGACGCCAAAGAATTTGACCATCACATAGGCGGCGAGCGCGGCGGCGAGCGCGATGAGCGCGGCCCCCAAGGGAAGCAGCATGCTGATGAAGGGCACGGGTACTTCATTCGAAAAGAGAAACGCCTGCAGGAGCAGCCACTCGGACACGAAGCCGTTCAAGGGCGGGAGCCCAGCCATTGCGAGCGCACCGACCAGGGTCAGCCAGGCGACCCACGGCATGCGATGAATGAGCCCGCCCAAGCGCCCCAAGTTGCGCTCACCGGTTGAATGAAGAACCGCCCCGGTCCCCAGGAACAGGAGACTCTTCATGAAGGCGTGATTGAGGCTGTGGTACAGCAGCGCAATCAGGGCGAGCGCCCCCAATGCAGGCATGCCGACACCCAAGAATATGATCGCAAGCCCGAGGCCGGTGAAAATGATGCCGACGTTCTCGATGGACGAGAATGCGAGCAAGCGCTTCATGTCGGTCTGAGCCGCGGCGAAGATCACGCCATAGAGCGCGCTGAAAAGACCGAAAGCGAGGGGCACGATGCCCCACCACCATTGAGGATGCCCCAGAAGATCGAAGCTCACGCGCAGGACCCCATACACGGCAGTCTTCAGCATCACGCCACTCATGAGCGCAGACACCGGCGAGGGCGCCGCGGGGTGTGCTTCCGGGAGCCACACGTGCAGGGGTACCAGGCCGGCCTTCGCCCCGAAACCGAAGAGTGCAAGCAGGAACGCGCTCGCGGCCCAGGGCGGTGCAAGGTGTGCGGAGCGCATGGCGTCGAAAGTGAAGTGCCAGCTACCACCCTGCATGATGCCGAAGCTCAATAGGATCGCAATCGCCCCGACGTGAGCGATCAGCAGGTAGAGAAACCCGGCCCGGCGGATCTCCGCGAGACCGTGCTGCGTGGTGACGAGAAAGTAGGACGAGAGCGCCATGGTCTCCCAGGCGACCATGAACGCGTAAGCGTCGTCGGCGAGCAGCACGAACCCCATGCTCGCCAGGAACACGTGGTACTGAAGGCACAATAATCCCGGCGCCGTACCCTGGCCGCGCCGAAAGTAGCCGGCTGCGAAGACCGAGATGCCCGCCGAGGCCGACCCCAGCAGAAAGAGAAAGAAACTCGTCAGCGCATCGCGCCGAATGTGCATCGGCAGATCAGGAAGCCCAATCTTGAGCGTGAGTTGCTCCACGGGGGCAGCGAGGCTCATGGCCGCGACGACCGCGAGGGTCGCACCGCAGAGCGCCCCAAGCGGAAACAAGGTCCGCCCGACGAAGCCCACACTCATCGGACGCAACAGACCCACGAGGCCGATGAGGCCCCAGAGAGCGATGAGCGCCAGGCACGCGCCGATCGGTGAGTGGATGAATGGCGTCACAATGGATGCTACGCAGATACGCATTGTATTATAATCAGAGTCGCGTACCCTGTCGCTATTTTTAAGGATGGCCGTGGCTCCAGAAGTCCGTACCGCACGCCTGACGATCCTCATCGATCCACGCAAGAAAGAGTTGTTCGAGCGGCTGTGCGCGGAGGAAGACGCAACGCCCTCCCAGGTCGTGCGGCGTTTGATTCGCCGCTACATCGAGGAGCGGACCGGTCAGCCGTGGGCTCCCCCTGATAAGTCCCGCGCAGCCGCCACGCTTTCCCGCGCGCGGCGCGGCGGACGCGTGTGACGACGCAGAGCCCGCGAAAATCCCGGAGACTCTGCAGATGGAGACCCCCGGTTCACTCGACGCTTTGACGTGGCAGCGCGCCTACCGGCGCGACTACTCACCCACTGATGCTAATCCGGAACTCCCGCTCGACTGAGCCCCGTGTACAAAGGTTCGAAACCTTCGAGATCTGAGTAGGGCTTTAGCCATCGGCGGATGTCTCTGTTCGTCTTGACGTTGGGAACTGCCGCCCAGAAGTCCTCCAGTGCTCGTCGAGCACGCTCCGCGTGCCCTAGCTGCGCTTCAGCGGCTACGAGTGTGAGTCGCACGTCTGCATGAAGCGGGCTTGTCTGCTCGTTCGGCCGCAGCAGGGCGATAGCTCTTTCCGCGAGGCTCGCAGCCGCCTCGTAGTCGCCGACGGCGTAATGTACCGCGGAGGCTGTCGCCAGCCGGTCGCTATAGCCATCGGGGTCCTGCGCAACCAACTCATCGACAAGTGGCAAAGCTTCCTTTGGGCGGCCTGTCTTGACGAGTGCTACCGCCTTTAGCTCAAGCCCACTGCCATCGTCGGGCCTGCGGCGCAGGAGGGCATCAACGAATACGAGAGCGTCCCCCCAGCGACCCTCCGCGCCGGCAAGCTTTGCCTGCAGGAGGTTCACGCCCTGCCCGGAGGGATCCGCGCGGAGATAGCGGGTTATCGCGCGTGCGGCGAGCCCCCGCTGCTGCTCAGGATCGGAAGACCAGGCTTCCACGCACTCACAGAGGTTGATTGTCGCGGTCAGCCGCAGAGCCAATAGATCCTCGGGAGCTTGCGTGAGCGCCCGCGCTAGTAGCGCCGACGCGACTTGGTATCCTTTATGCGAGTCCTCGCTATAGAAATCGCCCCACCGGGCCCATGCCCGATAAGTGAGATCGCGTACGTCAAGCGCTGAATCTGGCTTTCCCTGAGCCCGTTCGACCTCCATTCGAAGTGCCAGGTAAATCTCGTGGCCCAAAGCACGGTCCACCTCGGAACGCCGGGTCGGTACGAGTGCCTTGGCCGGTATTGCCAGGTTCTCGCGGCCGAGTGTGCGTTCCGTTTCGCCGTCGAGAACGGCTATGTCGGCCTGATATCCGGATTGCGTCTGCTCAATAGCGTTGCGAAACAGGAAATGGACACTCAGGGCGCGCGCCGCGCTGCGCGGCGCTGTTGCCGTCGGAAGGGCAGCGTTCACTTCTGAGGACGTCGCGGCTTGAGCCCACGAATTCGCCTCAAGCCTGGCCTGTACCAGTTCAGTCATCGCGCGTGCGACTTCGCCGGCGTGCGTGTCTCCGGCAGGTGCTGCGAATGGCAGTACCGCGAAGGTCATGCGGCGATCGGCCGCCGAGTACGGCACGACCCTGGCAGGGGGTATCAGAGGCTTTAAGATCCGCAACCGGTCAGCAAAGAGATAGGCGAGCCCCGCGACGATCACGACGGCTATCGCCATCAGCAGTAGCTTCAACCGCTGCGACGCCGGGACCCGCTCTCCGATTCCAAGTGCACCGGGAGCCACGGGGCTCGTGGGTGAGACTTCCGGCGAGAGCAGCCGCTTGATTCGTTCGACGAAGACGGGCGATGTCTCGCCCCCCGGCAGGCGCGTCCACTGCACCCGCCGAAACGATTCTGGAACGTCCGCCGCCAGCTGGGTAGTCGCGTCCAGGCACACCGGCACAACGAACACACGGCTGCGAGCGATCATGTGGGTGCGCTGATCGGCAAGATCCCACTCGAGGCGGAAATAGCCTTCAGGCCGCGAAGCCGTGTTGGCCGAAATGACAGGAATGAAGAGCGCGCAGTCTTGGATCTGGCGCCGGATCTTCTGATCCCACACGTCCCCGCCCCGCAGCTCGCTCTGATCGAGAAAGACCTCGATGCCGGCCGCGCGCAGGGCCTCGCAAATCTTCTGGACAGCCTCCGCATCCTGCGAGGCATAGCTCAGAAACACCGTTCCCGTCGGTGTACTCGTCGGCTTGGACGACTCTTCCCCCATCCGCGCCTCTTGATCTAGTACCGGTCGCGGGAGAATGCCCTGAAGAGGCGGCCTCAGGCAAACGCAGCTACGCGAGGACGACGGACGAAGAAGACTATTCGCCGGCTTCCACGTCCATATGCATGCCGCCCCATTGTTGCGGCTCGTTGGGATAAACGTGGGTCATCCATTCCAAGACGACTGGGATCCATAGGCCCTGCGCAGCGGCGCATTCTTCTTCGGTGTGGATACTGCCTTGCGGGCCAAAGCGCGCGTTCGGTCCGAACTGCTCGCTCTTCGGCAAGGTTTTGGGGCCGCCGCAAAAATCGACATGTCGATGCCAGGTTGCAACGCTCAAGGGCGCGATCGCGTTCAACTGCGCCGGCGTTGAATCGGTGGGGGCGGTGTACATGACGCCTACGGCTTTCAATCCATCGGCCGTTCGCTTATAGAGAATCGAACTGGGTCGGCTGTAGTCGACATGTTGCC
>Ga0335073_10010241_pt1 | contig 13170 bp, 11 predicted proteins | sample Lox_Sample_22_FD_207093 | JGI IMG/M metagenome (GOLD analysis project Ga0335073, IMG submission 207093) | Soil microbial communities from Loxahatchee National Wildlife Refuge, Florida, United States - Lox_Sample_2.2 | ecosystem: Environmental > Terrestrial > Soil > Wetlands | place: USA...
TGATCTACATGACTACATTTCCTGCTATCGGAGAGTGCGCTTCACCTGGTCACAACACCATCGCCGGGTTGATCAGACGCTAATCAGGGGGAACTTCGGGTTAGCCGGCGGATTGCTGGCCGAGCTGGTGCTGTCGGGGACGATCCGGGTGTGGCGGGGCCTGGTCATCCCCGCCGGCGCGCAGCCGCCCGGGGACGACCTGACGCACCGGGTGCTGCGCACGATGGCTGCCGAACGGGAGCATCTGCCGGTCCGGGATTGGCTGGCGTTCCTGGCTAGCACCGCTGACAGGGATGTGGCGCGCCGGCTCGAACACGCCGGATATCTCACCCGTACACGCGGCGGGCTGCTGGGCCGGGGCGACCGGTGGGTCCCGGTGGACGCGGATGGCGCGTTCGCGCCGCTGGTGCGGGTGAAATCGGCGCTGTCTGCCCGGGGGCCGGTCGCCATCCAGCATGTCGTTCTGGGCGGCCTGGCCACCAGCTGTGGCCTGGATCACCAGTTAACGCTGTACCTGCCACCAGAGGCACGTGAGCGGCTGCGGGAGGCAGCGCGCCAGCTTGAGCCCGGCGTGCGGGAGCTGATCACCGTCACCCAGACCACGGTGGACGGCGCGCTGCTCGCCCACCGCATGTGATCGACCTGCCCACCCCTATCTGAATCCGGCGATGTGAAGGAGCCCAGCAGATGCGCACAGCCCAGCGGCCATGCAGGTGGCGTGGATGAGGCAGCAGTTCTCGGTGACCGGCCCGGCGTGCCGGCCTCAGCGGTCCTTCCGCCCGGCCCGCCGGGGCCGCCGCCGTTCGTGGTGGCCAGCTGGTGTGCTCGCTACGGCTGGGGTGGTGGGGGTGGCGGCCTGCGCCGGCGGCGGCGGGAGTTCGCCGGCCGCAGCCGGGGACAGTGGCTCACCAGCCACGGTGACGGCACCGCCGCAGCTGGAGGCGTGCGTGGCCGGCAGCCGTGTGCCGTGCTATGGCCAGGACCCGCTGCACAAGGTGTATGACTTGGGCGCGCTGTATGCGCGGGGCATCACGGGGGCTGGGACGACGGTGGCAGTGGTGGACGATGGCGCTAACCCCTGGGCCCGGAGAGATCTCGCGATCTTCGATCGGTTCTTCCGGCTCCCCCCGGCCCAGCTGCGGGTACTGCCGTGGGGCCAGGGCGCGCCCGGCCGCGTGGACCCGGCGGCGGCGCGTGAGGACATCGGAGACCTGGAACTGGCGCACTTCATCGCGCCGCGGGCCCGGCTGCTCTACGTCCAGGTCCGGCCAGGTCAGGGCCTGGCTCCGGTAGCCGAGGCGGTGGCCGCGCTAGGTGCGGTGGCGGCCCGCCAGCACATCAGCGTGGCGTCGCTGTCGTGGGGCATTCCCGAGACCGCCATCGCGCGCGGGAAACTGGCCGCGCTGCGCGCCGGCCTGGCCAGTGCCGCCCGCCATCACGTCAGTGTGATCGCCGCGACCGGTGACAGCGGCCCCACCTGGCCCGGCCTGGGCCACCGCACGGTGGCCTGGCCCGCGTCTGATCCGCTGGTCACCGCTGTCGGCGGGGTCGTCGTGCATGCCAGCGCGTCCGGACGGCGGCTGCGCCCCGACACCGTCGCCGGGGGCCTGAATGCGACCGGGGCGGGCCTGTCGGCCCTGTTCCCCGCCCCGCCTACCAGAACGGTATCGCCCGCGTGGTGGGTGATCACCACGGGATAGCGGACATCTCGATGGACTGCGCCATGTGGGTCTACGCACAGATCCCGGACGACCTGCAGGCCACCGGGTGGTTCTCGGTGTGCGGGACCAGCCTGGCCGCCCCCATGTTCGCCGGGATCGCCGCCCTCGCTGACCAGCAAGCGGGTCATTCGCTGGGCCTGCTCAACCCGCTGCTGTACCGCCTGCACGGTGCCGGCGACGGCGCGCTCAGCCAGGTCATCGCGGACGCCTTCGGTGACCTGCCCCAGTCCCAGTGGCTGATCCCCGACCCCGCCGCCCGGCGGGAGATCCTGCCCGGCTACTTCCGCATCCTGGTCGAGCACGCTCTGGCCACCGGCACCGTGCACACCACGGCGGACCGGTCCGCCGCCGCGCTGTGGATCCCCATCAGCGCCGACGGCCCCACCCAGCCCGATGACTACGCGGCCCGGCTGGCCGAGGTCACCGGCCCGTGGGCCAGCCGGTTCACCGCCTTCGACGCCACCCTCGAACGCAACCACCCGGCCAGCTTCGCCCATCACCACCTGGCCATCCTGGCCGTCCACCCCACCCGGCAAGGGCAGGGCACCGGCAGCGCTCTGCTGCGCGCCTACCACCAGGTCCTCGACCAGGGCCTGAATCTCCCCGCCTACCTGGAAGCCGCCCATTGGCGGACCCGCCAGCTGTACCGCCGGCACGGCTACCTGCCCAGCGGCCTGTTCTACCTCCCCGACGGCGGGCCACCCTTCTTCCCCATGGCCCGCCCAGCCCAGCACCGGCCTGCCCCGGCGGATCTGCCCGGACCTGACCCGGGAACCGGGGCAGTCCGTCACCGTGCCACAGCAGCGCCCGGCACCTGAAAGCACGTCATGACCAGCAGCGCATCCCCGGCCCTCAGCCCGCTGGCCGCCCGCGGCGGCCACTCGGGGCCATGGCCGGCGAGCCTGCGGTGCCTGGCCGCTGACCGCAGCCTTACAGGCCAGACGCTCGGCACTGGCCGCCCTGCCACGGGGGATTGCGCGGCGCTGCCGCAGGTGGCCAGCGCTTACGCCGCCTACCTGTACGCCCGGACCGGGGTGATGCCCGCAACCTCGGCCGACGGTGACCAGGCGCATGTGAGTGTCCGCGCCCACGGCGGGCTGCTGCTTCTGACCTTCCGCTGCCGCGGCCTGCACGCGCAGAAGTGGGCGCTGAGCAGTGCCGAACTCTGTTGCGGCCAGCAGGTCACCGCATTCGGGTGCGGTCAGCTCAGGCGCATGACTACGGCCTTGCTTGGGCCGTGAGTCCTGGCAACGTCGCTGGCCAGCACCAACACCGTCAGGGCCTACCTGCCCTGGCGGAGGCCAGAGCCGTACTGCCGTCGACCTGGCTCCTCCTGTAGGAGGACTCGCAGCCTGGAACGGCGTCGGGTAGGGCCGCCTGGCAACGCGATTCCGCGAAGGAGACGAGCCGTCATATGCACCGCTCAATTGCAGAACCTGGTGGGATCCGGAATGGGGAGACGGCCGCGTGATCTGACACCCGAGGCCTCGGTGCGTGATCGCTTTGGCGCTGAGCTGCGCCGGTGGCGGCTGGCGCGCGGGCTGACGCAGCGCGGGCTCGCCGGGCTGATCTGGCATAGCCAGGAGTTAGTGGCCAAGGTGGAGAAAGCCGAACGGTGGCCGAGCTGGTATCTGGCCACGCAGTGCGATGTGGCGTTGCGGACGGGTGGCTTGCTGGCCGGGTTGTGGCCCGCGGTGGAGCGGCAGCGGCTGACAGGGGACCGTCGTGGGCCGCTGCCGGCTGGGCAGGCGGCTGCGGATCAGGCTGCGGACGGCTTGTAGGCTAACCGGGCGCTGGTGCTGGGCTGGCCGGAATCCGCGGGGCCGGGTTCAGCCACTGCCGCAGCTCGGTTGCAAGGTCGGTGAGGGTGCCGGTCCCCATCTTCCACTGGATGGCGGTGCCGCCCTGGGCGGTGAACGTCGCGCAGTTGTCGGCGCGGTCGTCGATGAGCACGGCGTCGGTGAAGCCGACGCCGTGGGCGGTCAGCCAGGGCCCGAAGAAGGTTTGCGGGTCTTCGCTTTTCAGCGCTCCGGCCTGGCTGGAACAGATGATGTCATCGCAGATGACGGCCCAGTCCGCGAGAGTTTCGCGGTCTTTGTTCCGGTGGCGTTTGCGGATGCGGGCGTGCTCGAAGGCGCGGGCGAAGCAGTCCATGTTGTCGGTGGCGATCACGACCATGGCTACGGCGCGTAGGTGGCGCAGCATCTCGAACAGCTCGGCGTTGACCTTCATCTTCGCGCAGTCCACGTCCAGGCGGCGGGCCAGGAAGTCGTCACGGAACCGGCCATTGAGATGGATGCCCATTTCCGTGATGACCTGGTCGGAGGACAGCAGGCCCTTCATCCACTCGTTGGCGGTGTTCCGTTCGCTGGCGAAGACACCGGCCATGCCCGCTTCGAGCTGGGCGTGCAGCGGGTGGGTGGCGCTGTTGCGGATCGAGGTCCAGAAGGGGTCGCGGGACAGGACGCCATGCCAGTCGGAGAAGATGACCCGCCCGGCTAGCGGCACCTGCTTCATACGGCTCCCCTGCTGGTGCGCAATGCGGTGGTCTGCCGGATGTCTGCCGCCGCGAGCTGTGTCAGTTCCGGCAGCTCTAGCGTGGCATCCAGCCAGGCGACGCGGGCGGGTTTCTGGCCGGCGAGTCGCCGGAAGTACCCGCGGACAGCGGTGTTGAACACCGGGTCGGTGTAGATGCTGCCGGGCGGGAATTTGCCCTGGTTACGGCGGTGAATGGTGTCCTGGGGCACGTCCAGGTACAGCACCAGGTCCGGCCAGGCGGGGACAGGTGAGCGACGGAGGAGCCGGGCCGAGGGGGCCAGGAAGCCGGTCCCGGTCATGCGCTGCAGGGCGTAGGAGTTGGCGAGCAGCGTGTGCACGCTCCGGTCGGCCAGGATCAGGCCGCACCCGGCCGGCACCCGTGCCATCCGCTGGGCCTCGATAGCAAGGAGCTGGTGCAGCGCTTGCTCGCGTTCGGGTACCGAGGCTGCTTCCTGGCGGGGCAGGAACCGGCCGCCGCCAGCATGGTCGGCGTAGCACGGCACAAACGCCACCCTCAGATCCCGCAGTGTCTGGACGAGCAGGCGGCCCAGGGTGGTTTTACCCGCACAGCATGGCCCTTCCAGCGCCACCACGCGCGGCTGGCCGGTCATGCCCCGGAGCCGCGTTCAGTCTTCCCCGCGCCCGACCCTCCGGCCATCAGCCGGGCCCACCCCAGCACGCCCCCCGCTCCGTGCACCATGCAGGCCGCCGGGAGAAACGCAACGCGGGTAAGCCGCACGCCGGCCTGGCTCGCGGTCCCGAGCCACGCCTCCGTCAGGACCGCCTGTGCCAGGCAGACGGCGGCGAAACAACCTGCTGCGACTCGCACAGCTGGGCTGCCGGTGGCGATCAGCACACACACCAGGGCCGGGACGACCAGGCAGCCGATCCATTCGGCGGCCGACCCGAACGCGGAGAGGGCCATCGCCCTGGACCGCCAGCCGGGGCATGTCGCCGGGTCTTTCAGGTAGCGGGCGAACCGGGCCGGGCCGAAAAACCAGCGTGCCGCCTGCGCCACCTGGGTGGTCACGGTGCCGGGTACCTCCGCGGTGTCCAGGCTCGGCACGGCGACCATCGGCAGGGCGTGTGAGCCCAGGATGAAGCTGTAATGCATGTCCTCAAGGGGTGAGCGGGCCGGGAAAGGCAGCTTCTGCAGCAGGGACAGCCGGACGCACAGCCCGTGCCCGGTCACGTGCGCGTACACGCCCGAGCACAGCGCCCGCCTCACCGCACCGGCCTGGGCTGACCGGTTGAGCAGCCGGGGAATCTCATACCCCAGCACGAACCTGTTCGCGCGCAGCGCCCCAGCCCCGCACACGGCCAGGCCTACCTTCCGCAGACCGCCGGGTGGCCGACGCGCTAGCCGGAGCTCGAACCGGGAGGACTGGTGGAAGACATCCGCCCCAGGATTGTCGTGGATGGCCTGCGCGAAGCAGCCCAGCGAGCCAGGCGGGGGGCGGGAGTCGGCGTCGTAGCACACCAGGAACGCCCGCGAGGCCGGCACGCCATCCGGGAGCATTCCCGCGCAGCAGGCCGCCGCGTGGTTGAGCTGGTCGCCTTTCAGGCCGCGCGGATCTGGGTAGTGCACGTGGGCGCACTGGCCCTCCCGTGCCAGTTCGCGGGCTACCGCGACGGTGTCGTCAGCGGCGTCATGCTTTCCAGCCTCGGCGGCCTCGCGGGCCGTGGTGACGACGACAACAGTGGCCGCGTGGCCACAGGCCAGCGTGCGGAAGTGCGCGACCGTCTCGCGCAAGAACGCAGCCTCGCGTAGCACGGGCACGACGATGAAGAACCGCGGCGCCAGCGCCTCGTCTGCCGGGCTTGGGGGCGTGATGTCCGGGCGCTGGCGCAGGAACTGGCCAGAGCGCATGATCGCGGATAGCACGAACATCTGCCGTAGCGCCCCGGCCGCCACCACGGCGGCGCTGATCAGCGATAGCTCGCTCATCACCCGGCAGGCAGGTTGTGGCGGGTGCCAGCGCCGCCACCCGCACCCAGGCCAAGCGGCGCGGTCAGGGCCTCGCCTGCTGCGGCGGGCTGGGCTGGGCCACCGGGATCTGAGGGTGTGGCCGGGTACTGGTTCTTGTCCTGGTGCTGGATGAAGTGGCGCGGGTCGGTGATGAGCGGGCCGGGATAGGGGACGGCTTCATCGCCGTCCCAGCGGGCGGCGTACTGCGCGTGGAACCCGTCGCAGATCCCGCGCAGCGCGCACTGGCCGCAGGCAGGCACATGCCGGTAATCGTGGCGCTGCTGCTGCCGCCTGGATGCCTGGTAATACCAGGCTTCGCCGGGCCTGCCGGGGTGGCCGGTGTCGTACCAGGAGTTGTAGTCCCACTCGTGCTGGTCGTAGGGCAGCTGGAACCCGGTGTAGACGTGCTGCTCATAACCGGGGAGAGCGCAGAGCGGCATGTACCGGACGTTGGCCTCGACCCCAGCCGCCGAGCAGATGCCGATCGCTCGCCTGAGGTAGGGAGCGGCCTCGGAGTGGCGGACCTGGAATCCGATCTCGATGCCGCGCTGCCATTCGAAGTAGGGGTTGAACGTCAGGAAGTTGACCACCCGGGCGCCCTTAGCGGCGGCGAGCGCGGCGATGGCCTCTAGCTGGGTGAGGTTGTCGCGGATCATCGTGACGTTGAACCGGAACGGGACCCCCAGCTCACGCAGGTTGTCCAGGGCCTGTATCTGCCGCGCCGCGTTGTGCCGCCCCCGGCCGTGGATCTCGCCCGCGGTCGCGCCGAGGCCGTGGATGGAAACCAGGACGTCGTGAACGCCAGCGTCGGCGAGCGCGGCGGCCCGCTCCGGCTTGGCCAGGTGCATGCCGTGGGTGATCACCGTGGGCCGCAGCCCGATGCTGGCGGCATGCGCGGTGATGTCCAGGATCGCCGGGTGCAGGGTCGGCTCGCCGCCCATGAAGTCCACGAACTCGTTGCCGTAGTAGAACCGGAACTTCTCCAGCGCCCGGATCGCGTCCTCCACGCTGAGCCAGCCCTTCTGGGCGGTGGGGACGTGCTCGTCATAGCAGAACTTGCACCGGACGTCGCAGCGTAAGCCGAGCCACAGCACCCCGCGGCGGGTGAGATGGCGTTCGCGGGATCGTATGACAGGCAGGCGGGCCGGCTGGCGCATGACGTGCTCCCTTCACTCTGGGCTGGCGGGTTGCTTCACAGGTAGGGCTGGCGGAACCGGATCGCGCCGCTGATGTCGCCGCAGAACACCCCGGCCGCCTCGATGAGCTGAAGCACGGCAGCTGATGCCGGACCCGGGTCGCCACGCAACAGACGCGCCGCACCGTCCGGCAAGCGGCTGCCGGCCTGGATGGCGCGGCGCAGCGGGTAAGTGTCCAGCACGTAGCGTTTCCTGGAAATGTGCTTGTACTTGGCATACAGCAGGACCTGGTAGACCGCGTAGCGGTAGAAGCGGGCAAAGTGTGCCGTCACGGTGGTGCGGTCGTCGTGCTCGATCACCGCGCCGGGGGCCAGGCCGACCCGGTGGCCGCCCAGCCCGAGCCGGTAGCACACGTCCACGTCGTTGCCTGAGCGCAGGTCCTCGTCGAAGCCGCCCGCCTCACGCAGCGCGCTGGCCACGAACCCGGCGTTGGCGCCGGCGACATAGGGCAGGTGCAGAGCCGGCAGGTAGCTCAGCCGCTGCTGCCCGTCCACGATGGTGATCGCGTGGCGCTGCGCCCAGGTCCGCGGCTGATGCTTGACGATCACCCCTCCCGCGGCAGCGACCTCTCCGCGGGCCAGGCAGGCGGTCATTGCCTCGACCCAGCCGGGGCGGGCCACACAGTCCGCGTCGGTCAGCAGCACGAACCGCCCACGTGCCATGCCCAGCCCCATATTGCGCGCGGCGGCTGAATTGCCCCGGGCCAGATGCGCATACCGGGTGATCCCGTACGCGCCCTCGGTGCCGGCCAGGACCGTGCTGCCGTTCTCCACAATGAGCACCTCGTAGTCCTGCCGGGGCACGGTCTGGGCTGCGAGGGAGGCGAGGAGCCGCTGGGCCCGCGTATCGCCGCGGACGGCCACCACCACGGACGCGAGGAGTTCAGTCACGGAACTGGCGGCACATGCTCGGGATCAGGCCCAGCGTCCGGTTGCGCGGTGAGGAGCACTGCTGGCAGAACGGGATACGGTCGCGGCGGAACTGCCCGAACCGCTCACTGGTCCACACCTGCGCCAGTGGGGTGTCTGTCACGTTGCCGACTTCGCCCTGGTGGGCGATCTCGACCAGGCAGCACGGCAGCACCCGGCCATCCGGCTCGATAAGCGAGTAGTAATCGGGGACCCGGCATGTCTGGCGGACGGTTTCCTGGTCGGGCCAGTAGATGCCCCGCGCGTAGCTGGAATCGGGAGTCTCCGGTGAGAAGAAGCTGGCCAGCACCTGCGCCGCGTTGGACTGCACGATCTGCGGCGTGTGCTTGTCCTTCAGCACTGCCAGCATCTGCGGGACGGTCTGGTCGCGGAACTCGCGTATCTCCGCCTCGTTCAGCAGGGACTGGCCGGTGGTGTCGCCGTAGACATTCATCAGGTAGACCGACGCCACCCCGGTGTCCACACAGTGGGCCAGCAAGCCGGGCAGGCCGCGGAAGTTGTGCCGGGTGATCACGGTCATGTAGTTGAACCGGAACCCCGGGAAATCCAGCCCCGCCTGCCGCACCGTCGCGATCGCCTTCATGATCGTGGGCAGCGCGTCCCGCACCCCGCGCAGCCGCTCATACAGGACGGGATCGAGCGTGTCGACCGAGAAGTTCCAGGCGCCCAGGCCAGCCTCAATGATCTGGCGGGCCTTGCTGGCGGTGACGCCGGTCCCCACCGAGTTCATCAGCACGAACACGCCGGGATGGTTCTTCGCCGCCCCGATCACTTCGATCAGATGTTGGTACAGCAGCGGGTCACCGCCGCTGAGCTGGAGTTCTTCCATACCCAGCGCGGCAGCCTCATCAATCGTCCGCAACGCCAGATCCAACGGCATATGCCCAGGATTCGGCCGCCGCGAGCCAGGTGCCGTGGCCAGCGGCAGCGCCCGCTTGCGGTCTAAGACCATGTCCCGGTAGTAGTCCTGCCGCAGATCGCAGTACGGGCACCGGTGATAACAGAACACCGTGGGCTTAAGCACAAACTGCTTGAGCCTGCGCGGCGCAGCCGATGAAGCTGTCACGGTGCAACCCGCCCTTTCCAGGGATTAACCGATCCTTCCCTGATCTCATCGTCCTCCCAGGCGGCTACACACTGTCAACCGTTCCTTACAGCTGTACGAAAACGCGGCCAAACACCAGGCCCTGCGGGAGTCACGAGTGACCTTTCCCATAGCCCGCGGGGCGGCGGGGTCAGGCGGCGCGTGAAGCTCCGGGTGGGAGTTCCTGGCCGGCGCGGAGCTGGCGCAGCAGTTCGGAGGCGGCCTGGTTGGAGACGCCGAGACGGGCGCGCAGCGCGTCACGGGTGATCGGCTGCCCGTGCTGGTGGTGGTGCTCGGCGGCGGCAAGGCGCGCCGCTGCGAGGAGTGCCTGATCCCCGGCGTCCTGGGTGCCGTCCCCGCCGTCCTGGGCCGGGGACGGCCGTCCCTGTGCGGGCAGCTCGCCGGCAGCGCCGTCCTGGCCGGCGATGGGGTGGGGGCGGCGGGCGGCGCGCCGCTCGATCATGGACACCGCGACGAGGAACGCGGCGGGCGGGACGGCGGCCATGATCTGGCCCCAGAGGGTGGGCTGGGCCTGGGCGAGGTTGGCGGCCAGGCTGAGCCCGACGCCGCCGGCGAGCACGGTGGTGGGCCACGACAGGCGCCGGGTGGGGGTGGTGAGGTGTTTGTCGCGCTGGCGTTCGCGGGCGGCCATGACGCAGGTCAGGTCGATGCACACGGCCACGGCCCAGGACATGGGGCCGTGCTGGCCGTGCTGGGCGGCGGTGTCGCGGATGTGGGTGAACGACCCGGCCCCGGCGATGGCCGCGAGCACGGTGACCGGCAGCGCGTCGGCGGCCGCGAGCAGACGCCGGCCCACGCTCACAGGCTGTCCGGCCGTCCGGGTCGTCCCGGACGGCGGACCGGGCCGTCCCCGGCCCGGTCCGGGTTTGCGCGGTTACCGCTGGGCCGGGGCGGCGGGGCCGCCCTGGCAAATGCCGGGTGTTTCACGCCTGGGTGCCTCCTGAACGCGCGGGCGGGCGGTCACCGACCTGCCGGTGGCCGGGTGGGCAGCGTGGCCCCGGTCGGGCCGGGGCGGAACTCCCGCCACTACAGAAATCGGGTTTGAGAGCACGTTTTTCACTTTCTGCCGGCGGAATCAGGTGCGTGAGGGGCAGGGGTGGACGGCTGTTACGGGAGATCCGGTGTACCTGGGCGTGGACCATCGATGTACCTGGCGTGTACCCGCCGTGTACCTGGGGGTGTTTTCCCGCTAGTCCCGGCCGCCGCACCGCGGTGGTCTGCTAACCGTTGCACCTTCACGCGCGGCACGGGCCGGGAGCCGGGGGGTGTCTGCGTCTTGCGTATGGTTGCGGTCCGGGTCCTTGCCGGGGTCACCGGCGCGGCGGCTGGGATCCGCGGAAGGGCAGGTTGGCCGCCGGGGCCGTGTGCCTGTGCGGGAGCGCTGCCGGCAGGGGCGCGCCGTGGGCGGGTGACGGCTCGACAGGCACGGGGAAGACGTGGCAGCCTACGCGGACGGGGCTCGCCGGCCACGGGCTGGCCGGGTTCCCGGCCAGATCGCTCAGCCGGTTCGCGGTCGGCTGCCCGCTGGCGGCGCGGACGGCCGCCAGCCGGGCTCGCGGGGCGGGGACCGGGGACGGTCCGCAGAACTGGCAGACCGTTTAGCCCGGTCCGCGGACCTGCCGCTATTCCAGTCCGTTAGCTAATCCGTACTCCAATCCGTACTCTAGTTAAGGGTGGAGTCCCGTGGTGGCAGTGAATGCGCAGGACATGGCCGGACAAACCTTTCGGGTGGACTCCCAGACTTATATACGCGCATAGCTCGTAAAACAATCATCCGTGACGCGCCGGGCATGTGTGCCGCATGTTAAATCGTGGTCTGCTGTCCGTGGCCCGGGTATCCGCAGTGACAGGTACTGGCCCCCAGTCTGCCCTGCGGGGACGTGCGGCCAGGTGAGGACAGCCGCGCGAGGCGGCTGGCGGGCGGCGCGGGAACGCGCGGGGGAAGGTGGCCGGCGTGGCGGGAAAGGTGTGAGGGCGGACAGTAATTAAACCGGCGGCGGTGAGTGACGGAATGCGCGGAAATTGGCGCGGGAATTGGCTAATCCGGGGCGGAAAGGCGTTGACTGGCCCGGAAATGGCGAGATAGCGTCGTGGTGTACCCGGAAATTCCGGGGAAAATTTCCCGGCAATTATCATCCCGGGTTACGGCGAAGCGCGCGCCCGCCCCGTAATTTCTGCCCTCGCATTTTTCCCGGAGGTATTCCCGATGACCGTCCTTCCGCCCCGGCCCCGGCGGGCCGCTCGGCAACGGCCAGCTTCGCCGCCAGATTGCCGAGTGGCTCACCGCCCGGCCCCGCCCGCACACGGTCGGTGAGATCGCCAAAGACCTCGGCCGGTCCGCCGGCGCAGTCGGCAACGCGCTGGCCACCCTCGCAGACTGGGCCAGGCCAGCCGCCTTACAAGCAAGCCAGCCCGCTACGAGCCAACTCCGCGACCGCAGCCGCAGCCGCCGCCATCGCCGTCCTCGAACCTTGCCGCCCCCGGCACCAGCAGGATCCTGGTCATCGTCTCCGACGGCAAATACAAAGGCACCCAGCACGCCGACGGGCAGAGACTCATCACCCGCCTCGCCGCCTCGGGCTGCCAGGTCATCTGGATCGCCCCACCGGCACCGCGAACACCATGACCGGCACGAGGGTGGTCACCCTCGCTGACCCCACCGCGACCAGCCAGGCGGTCGCCCACGCGGTCACCGCCCACGCCCACACCACCTGACCGCCAGCGGAGGGACGCGGCCCCGCCCGCCTCCCGCCCCGGCTGGCCAGCCCCCGTGCTTGGCGAGCATTCCTCGCCGGGAAAGGCCACCCGCATACCAGGTCGCGGCACCGGGATAGCCGCAGCGGAAAGGGAGTGGCGGCGGACGCGGAAAAGTCGCGGCACCGAATTCTGAGAGTAAGAATACGGCCGGGATTCCTCCCGGGAAACCGTCGGCCAAGTCACTGGCGAGAGATGGCATCCCAGGTGAGGACGGGAGTTCAATGACAGCCCCCTGCCGCCGGGACTGGGTGGTAAACGGCAACTGGAATTGCCGCAGAGCCGCTTGACTTCACGCCCGGCCCAGAGCAATCGTCGTCCAGAAACACCGGCGCAGGCAAACGGGAATTGCGCCGGAGAATAAAAGAACGGAGTCATGTCAATGGCATGTACCAAGAGCGCCGCCGCCCGCGCGGCCCACAGCGCCGCCGACACGGCGACAGGCCCGGCCCCCGCGCCCGCTGCCCCGACGGCGGGCGGCAGCCCCGCAGCGGCCGTCCTGGCCGCCCTGTCGGCCCACCCCGCCGGGGCGGCCGTCGCCGTCATCGCCGCCCACGCCGGGATCAGCGCAGCCGCCGCCCGGCAGGCCCTGATCGCCCACGAGAAAGCCGGTGCCGCCACCCGCATCAAAGGCGGCAGGCCTGGGATCCCTGACACCTGGACGCCCGAAGCCCCGCCCGCCGAAGCCCCCGGCGCGGGCAGCACCTCCAGCAGCGGGCAGCCGGCGGACGCCGGCCAGGCCGTCCCCGCCGCCACAGGCGGGGAGGCGGACGCCGGCGCCGGGCCGGTCCCAGACCCGGTGGCCGAGGCCGCCGGGAACATCCAGGCCCTCACCCAGGCCGTCGGCGAAGCCAGCAAGGCCCTGGCCGCCGGGGACCTGCCCGCCGCCCTGGCCGCTTTAGAGGCCGCGCGGGACCAGGCCACCGTGGGGCGGCGCGCCATCAAGGCCGCCGCCAGC
>Ga0335073_10010242_pt1 | contig 13170 bp, 17 predicted proteins | sample Lox_Sample_22_FD_207093 | JGI IMG/M metagenome (GOLD analysis project Ga0335073, IMG submission 207093) | Soil microbial communities from Loxahatchee National Wildlife Refuge, Florida, United States - Lox_Sample_2.2 | ecosystem: Environmental > Terrestrial > Soil > Wetlands | place: USA...
CATGCCCTGTCTCCTTGTCGGTGGGCGTCGGGCGTGGTGTTACCCGGCGGCGAGGGATAGCTGCCGGTACATCTCAGCGAGCTGCTCCTGGCTCGGCATCTGAGGTCCATAAAAGTTCAGGCTTATGACGGGCGCCTGCCCTGTGGCGGTGGCGCCTCCCTGGGCGATCATCCGGTTCGCGACCGCCAGGAACGCGTCGGATTGCTCCGGGGTGAGGACCGCCTCGGGCCGGCCGGTCTGGTTCACCGGGACTGTGGACGGCATCAGCCAGCCGCCCGAGTCGAACCGGGCTCCCACGCCGGATGAGTGGGCGGCGCTCGCGCCGCCGCCCCACATCGCCTCGTAGACGGCGTTGGCCGAGGCCGTCCGAATTGGCAGGGACGCCGTGCGGTTCTTGGGCTTCTCGTAGTAGTTCTGGTAGATCGTCGCCGCGTCCGACGGGGACGTGGCGCGGTTGACGATCGACGGGCCCCCGCCGAACGTCAGGATCGCGGCTAGCTGCGTCATCAGGTCCTGCGTCGCGTTCCCGGTGATCAGCGGCCCGTAGGACTGCCAGGGCGTCCATTGGATGAGGCCGCCCCCGCCGCCGCCGATCTCGAGCTGCTCGGGCAGGCCGCCCGACTCGGCCTCGATGTTCCCCGCGACGCCGGCCGCGGCGTACTTGGTGAACCCGTGGCTGGCGAGGTAGGAGGCGATCGTGTGCCAGTTCTGCGGCAGCGATCCCGCCGTCCCTGAACTGGTTCCTCCTCCGCTTCCGCCGCCGAGCAGCCCGGACACCAGGTGCACCATGTCGCCGAGGAGGGTCTTCGGGATGCCGAGCATGATCTTCGCGAGGTCCCCGGATGCGGACGTGCCGAGGATGGGCCCGAGCGCGTTGATGAGCGCCGTCGTGTTCCCGGTCGCGAGCGCCGCGACGGCCTTCCCGGTGTCCCACAGCCCGGATACCGCCGACGTCGTGGCGTCCCAGGCGCTGGAGATGCCGCCGGTGATGTCGCCGACGATGCCGCCGCCGGCGAACTTCCCGAGCGTGAGCCCGTGCTCGGCCGTCCGCTCGAGGAGGTGCTTGCGGAGCTGCTTGGCGAGCTCCTTGCCGGCCATCCCGCCTACGTCGCCGCTGCCGCCGGCGAAATGCCCTGCGCTCCCGCTGGCGCCGCTGGTCGGCTGGTGGGCGGCGTTGAGCGCGTCGACTGCGGGCTTCCCGCCGATGGCCCGGGCTGCCCCCGGTGTCAGGACCGCTTCGCCGGGGCTGAGCATCGCCGGGACGGTGTCATGCCCGGGCGCGTAGCCGGGGAGCATCCCGCCGCGGGCCAGCGGCGCGATGTAGGGCAGGTCGAGGCCGCTGAGCCCGACCTTGCCCACGATCTCGTTCCAGAACCCTCGAACGCCATGGTCATAGACGGTGTTGATCAGGAAGTTCACCGGCGTCTTGAAAACCGTCTCGATGTCTCCCCAGGCGCTGCGCAGCCCGCTGACCAGCGATTTCGCCCCGGATTCGATGCCGTGCCACATTGGGTCGAACACGTCGTGCCACAGCCAGAGCGCGGCGTTCTCGACTGGCCGGAAGGCGTCCATCATCCAGCCGCCCAGCGGCTCGATCCCGTCGTAGTAGACGTCGAGGACGACGTCCTTCATGTCGTTCCACGACTGCTTCCAGTGGGTGGCCAGGTACACGATCCCGGTCACGAGCAGGGCGAGGACCGCGCCGAGGCCGAGGGTGGCCGCGTTCTCCGCGATGAACGCCGCGGTCGCGCTGGCCGCCATCGCGATGTTCGACCCGATGTAGGTCGCGGCCGCGGCCGTGTTCTCCGCGATCCACGCCCCGGTCGCCGTCGCAGCCTCGGCGAGGCGGGAGCCCATGCTGGTGACGAACGTCGCCACGGAGGAGACGCCCTGCGTCGCCCATCCGGAGATCGCCGTACCGGCCTTCGACGCCCACCCGGACACGGCCGTCCACCCGTCCGACGCCCATCCGGAAATGGCCGTTCCCGCGTTGGACGCCCATCCGGAGATGGCCGTTCCCGCGTTCGACGCCCACTCGGAGATCGCCGACCCGGCCTGCTTGGCCCATCCCGTGAGCGTCCCGAGCGCCTGCTTCCCCCAGGTCTGGAGCTGCCCGCCCAGCTTCTTCAGCGGCGACGCCAGCCACCCGCCGAGCTTGCCCGCCGCCTCGGCCAGCGGCTTGGAGATGAAATCCGGGAGGAGCTTGATCGCGCCCTTGAAAATCAGCAGGGCTGCGCCGGCCTGGGCGAGGCCGCCGATGAACGGGCCGCCGATCTTGCTGTTCAGCAGCGCCGCGACGGGGCGCAGCAGCTGCGCGACGAGGCCGATGTCACGGCCGAGGGCGGGTCCCATGGCCGCCGCGATTTTGCCCAGCGCCTCCCCGAGCTGGTCGAACGCGGGGATCGAGGGCCCTAGCGCGCTGGCGAACCCGGTCAGCCCGTGGCCGATCCCGGCGAGGATGTCGGCGAGCCCGGTGACGGCGCCCTGCTTGGAGCCCAGCTGGGCGAGGGCGCCGGCGAACCCGGCGAAGGCGGGCAGGACGATGTTCGCGAACTGCAGGCCGTTGGAGACCAGCCCCTGCATGGTCTTGACCGCGCCCGGGGAGTCGAGCTGCTTCCCGAACCCGGAAAACGCGTTCGACATGGCGCCGCCCATCTCGGAGACGCCCTTCTTGATTTCGGGGGCGAGATGGGCGATGCCGCGCAGCCAGCCGGTGAACCCGGGCAGGACCGCGTTCTGGGCGGCCCCCTCGAGCCCTTTGAAGGCGCCCTTCATGGACAGGACCTGGTCGACGAAATGGCGGCCGGCGGGGGTCAGGCCGGCCATGTCCTTCGCGAACTGGTTGGCGGCCGAGTTGCTGGTCGACATCATCGCGGCCATCTGGAGCCGCTGCTCCTTGACCGTCTCGGTGACGTTCCGCTCGGCGTCCGCGATCGACTGGGCGTCCATCTTCCGCTGGTAGGCGGCCTGCTCGCGGGCCTGCGCCGCCTGCATCTCCGCTGCCTTGACCTGCTGGGCGTTGTTCAGCTCGGTGTCGCGGAGCGTCATCTGCGCGATGCGGTAGGACTCCTGGGCGTCCTTGAGCTGCTCGGTCGCGGCGAGCTGCGCCTGCCTGGCCTGGATGACAGCCTGGGAGCCGTCGACGCCCTGCTGGTCCGCCTGCGTGGCCGCGACCTGGGCGTCTTTTTCCTGGTCGGTGGCGTCCTTGACTTGCTGCTTGGCCTGCGCGACCGCCAGCGCCGCCTGCTCGCGCTGCAGGTCGGTCGAGTAGGCGTTCTGGTTGACCTCGGTCAGGTTGTACTCGGCCTGCGCGACCGCCAGCGTGGCGCTCTGCACGTTCAGCTTCGAGTCGGCGAGCGCGTCGTTCGCCGAGACGATCTGCTCGCGGGCCTGAATGTAGGACTGGCTGAGCTGGTAGTTCGCCTGGGACAGGCTGTAGGTGGCCTGCTCGACGCCCTGCCGCGCCTGGTCGACCGACTGGAGCGCCTGAACCTGGGACGCGGCCGCGTTGCGCTGCGCCGACGCCAGGTTCATGTCGGCCTGCTGGATCGACTGGTCGGAGGTGATCGCGTCCTGGGCGGCCTGCTCGCGCGCCTGGGTCACGGCCTGCCGCGCCTGCTGGTTCTGCACCGTGTTGCCGTAGTTCTGGGCGGCGAGCCGCGCCCCCGTCATCCCGGTGCTGTCCGACGACTGGTGGGCGGCGGACAGCGCCCGGGCGATCCCCCCGAACGCGAGCGCCCCCGTGCCGGCGAGCAGCCCCAGGCCCATCGCGGCACCGCCGATGCCCGGCGACAGCATGCCGCCCCCGAGGACGGCCGCGCCGAGCATCGACCCCTCGACGCTCTCGCCGCCGCCGGCGGCCGCGCCGCCCGCCCTCCGGACGCGCCCAGGCGGACGCTGGCGGACTGCGCGTTGAACGCGGCGAGCCGCGCCTCCGCGTCGTCCATCTCGGCGTCGAACTGCGACTTGTCCAGCAGGAGGGACGCCTCGGCCTGCTGCCCGTGGAAGGCGTCGAGGTCCGCGTTCGCGTCGCCGAGGTCCTCGTCGAACTGATCCTTGTCCAGGCCCAGTTTCGCGGTGGCGGTCTTGCCGTCGAGCTCATCGACGTCAGCCTTCGCGTCGTCGAGCTTGGCCGACAGGTCCCCGTCGTCAGCGGCAAGGGTGACGGTGCCCGTCTTGCCGTCGAGTTCGTCGAGCTTGGCCTTGGCGTCGTCGAGCGCCGCGTCGAGCTCGGCGTCGTCCGCGCCGATCCGGACCTTGCCCTCGGCGCCGGCGGTCGCCTCCTCGATGTCGGCCTGGAGCTGCTCGGCGAACCCGTCGGTGTCGGGCGAGACCTTCACGTACGCCGAAGCGATGAGAAACCCGTCAGGCACGGGGGTCACCCCCCTCCGCCTTGGTTCTCGTGAACGTGCCGGAGGAGAAGATGCCGCCCAGCGTCGGGTCGGACGCGACGACCGCCCTGGTGACCGGGACGTTGTCCCGCTCCGTCACCGACACCCGCCCGCGGGCTGCGCCCTGCTGCGCCCCGTGCCGCGCCGCGGCGGCCGTCCCGCCGTCGCCGCCGGCTGTCATGGCCCGGATCCGGAGCTGCAGCACGCCCTGGTAGGCCGGCAGCCGGTACGCCAGCTCGAAGAACCGCGCCGCGGGCATCGCCTCGATGTCGTCGACGCGGTGGAACGCCGACATGTCCGACGCGATGTCCGCCCGGTAACCCGGGATCCAGGACAGCTGGATCAGGCGGCGCCTCAGCGGTTTGGGGAGCCGTCCTCGTCCTCGATCGCGCCCATGGCCGACCGCATGACCCGCCCGACGATCCGCAGGTACTGGTCGCGGTCCATCGTTTTGCAGTTCAGGAGCGCCCGGTAGGATTCCTCGCCGAGCATCTCCCGCATGACGTACACGTCGGCCAGGGCGACCGACTGGGGGCTGCCGCCGCGCCGGTCGGCGAGGTCGAGAGCCGCCAGGCCGATGCTCGGCGGCGGGTTCTTGAGCATCGTGTACTCGACGCCGCCGATCCGGAACAGCAGCACCCGCTCCGGCTCGCCTTCCGGCTCGGCCGAGATGTCGATGACCTCCTCGCCGTCCGAAGCGGGCCAGCTCGTCGACGGGGGGCGCCTCGACGCGGTCGGACGGCCTTTGGCAGTTGCAGACATGATCGTGTTCTTCTTCCGATTCGGCGTGATGTGTGGAGAGGGTCGAGCGGTTCTGGGCATCGTGCGGGACGCGCGCCGCGGCCTGGTGCTTCACGAGGCCGCGCCGGGGCCGGATCCGGGGCGCGCCTGATCGAGCACAAAGTCCGTGAGCTGGGAGGCGATCTCGCCAACCAGGGCGGTGATTCTCGCGTTGTCGAGGCCACCCTTGATGCAGATGACGGCGGCGACTCCCGCGATCGTCGCGGCCAGATGGTGGGGATACGCGGTTCCGTAGACGATGGCGCGCAGCCCCTCGGCGTCTTCGGCGACCGCGCACCGGATCGCTGCGACGGCGTCCTTCAGCGCGTCCACGCTGATCGCGGGTGTTGGGCCGTGACGGCCATTGGGCGAAGGAGGCACTGTGCCGGCCGGTTTCAGAACGTGCCCATGGTGTAAGGGTCGTAGCCGGTCGGCGAGTCACCCTCGTACGGGATCGTCGGGGAGATGTCCGGCGCGGCCTGACGGTCGGCCGGCGGGTTCGGGTTGGCGCCGGCGGTCTGGGTGAGCTGGACGGGATGATGCGGCCGGAAACGCGGGTCGAGATTCTGCGCGGGGCGGAAGCGGCCCGAGCCGTCGCGGACGTTATGCCGGCCCGTCGACGCGCTGCCCATCAGCCGCGCCGGGGCGGAGGGCCGCCGAGGTCGCGCTGGATCTGCCCCGTGTTGAGCATCCGCGTGATCGTCGCGGGCGAGGCGATCTTGAGGTCCTCCTCGGTCAGGGCGCCCGAGAAGTCCGGGTTGTCGAGCTCAACCCTCCTGGCGGTGCGTCGCGCGAGTTCCTCGGTGGTCAGCCGCCTCGGGCCGCTGAGCCTTTCGCGGGGCGGCTGCCGTTCTGGCAGCGCGACCTGCGTCGCCGGGTCCTGGCCGTTCTCCCCGTTCTGCCGCCACCAGGCGGCCCGTGCACGCTTGGCCTGCCAGGGCGGCATCGCACCCCAGCGCCGTCGCAGTGTCAGCGGCGGATAGCGGAATTCGGTCATCGCATCCTCATTTCTCACGCGGCCGCGCGCGTGGCTTCCTCGAGATCGCGGAGCAGCCGTGCGTAGGCGAGCCGCAGATCGCCATGCGGAGTGCGCGTGCTCGCCTCCCAGCGCTGAACGGTCAGCTCGTGCACACCGGGCTCGGCGGCCAGCCGTGCCTGGGAAACCCCTGCGGCCTCGCGGATGGCGCGCGCTGCGGGCGGACGCGGCAGCGCCATCGATTCCCGTACCTCGGCAACAAGTCCGCTCATATATGCGTCCTCCCGATCATTGTGGCTTGATTCGAGGCTAGGAAGACGGAGAACATCGCGGCTAGGGTGCACAAAACTATGAGCGCTCAAATGTGCGTTCTTCTTGTCATTGGATAGGCGCTTGGCTAACCTGATGGTTATGTGGGTGATTGACGCGGCGGACGGGGCCGAGTGGCGGGCGGTGGATGCCTATCCGGATAAGCCGGACCATCTGTCGGTCCGCATGCGCTTCGCGCCTACGGCCGACGGGGTCGCGGTGGCCGGCGTCCAGGTCGAGCGCACAGACGGCCGGGCGCTCACCGCTCGCGACCTGCGCCTGGTGAAACTGCCCCCGAACTGGGTGCTGTTCGGCGAGACCGCAGTCCGCTGGTACCAGCCCGGCGGCGCGGACGCCGTCCGCAGCCGCAAAGGGCCGAAGGACGATGGCGACGCCAAGCACCGCCGGGTCTGGGACCTGTACCAGGAGGCGCTCGACGTCGCGCCGCGCGCTCCCGTGCGGTGGATGCTCCCGCAGCTCGGCGTCAGCGACGCCACGGCCAGACGGTGGATCGGGCGCGCCAGGCAACGGGCCGCCGAGCTCGGATGGCCCGGGGCTGCCGCAGGAAACCAGTGATTTTCTGCGACAGCGCCCGAGCCGAACAGGGAGAACGCCAGCTTCCGGCCGGACTGACTCAGGGTGCTTTTCTGCGATAGGGAGGACTGACATGGGAACCGTGCACGCGATCCGCCACGACGAGACGGCGACGCTCGCCGAGGCGGCGGCCGCGTTCCTCGCGACCCTCGACCATCCCGAGAGCCGCGGCACCCGCCGCGCCTACGCCTCGACGCTGCGGGCGCTGCGCGCCGGGCTCGGCGACGAGACCGGCGTCGCCGAGCTGACCGCGGTCACCGTGGGCGCCTGGTTCACCGGGCAGTGGGGCGGATCCGCGCCGGCCACCTGGAACAGGAACCTCGACGCGGTCCGGTCCGCTCAGCGGTACTGGCAAGATCAGGGCTGGATGACCGTCATCGACCTGACCGCCGCTCTCCGGCGCCGCAAGCGCGCCGCCGACGGCTCCCGCGCCCTGTCCCGCGCCGACGTCGAGCGGCTGCTCACCCGCGAGGACATCGCCATCCGCGAGCGCGTCCTCTGGCGAATGCTCTACGAGACCGCGGCACGGTCAGCCGAGGTGCTGCGCCTGGACGTCGAGGACCTCGACCTCATCAACAAACGGGCGACGGTGACCCGCAAGGGCGGTGCGGTCGACGTCATCATCTGGAAGACCGGCACCGCGATGCTGCTCCGCCGTCTGCTTAAGGGCCGCAAGTCTGGCCCGCTGTTCCTGACCGACCGGCGGTCGCGCGTCGAACTGCCGGTCGGGGATCTAGACCGAGCAAGCGGCAAGGCCCGGCTGTCCTACCGGCGGGCGGCGGAGATCTTCGAGGAGGCCACCGCAGGCGAGCAGGGCGGCCCGTGGACGCTGCACCAGCTCCGTCACTCGGCGCTCACCCACGACGCCGAGAACGGGGCGTCCACGCCGATGCTGATGGCCAAGAGCGGGCACACAAGCGTCGCGTCGCTGGCCCGGTACGCGCGGCCCTCGGCCGAGGCGCTGCAGCACTGGCAGGAACAGAACGACCCGGCGCGGCGCAGGTAGACGGTCGCTGCGACCTAGCGGCGGCCAGCCGCGCTCGCGATGATCACCTGCTGTTCGTCTGCCTCAGCTGTAATCACCAGCCGCGGGGCGTCGGTCGGGAGAGGTTCCTCGTCGATGTGCGCCTTGAGGCACGCCGCCACGTGATCGGCGTATGCGTCGGCTTCCTTGACGGCCTCGTGGACCTGGAACTGGTCTACGCTCGTGCTCGCTGTCAACTGGCATATTGCTACAAACAGCCGGAACCGGCGTGCCAGCTCCAGGTCCGTCAGCAACGGCCCGTCGACGAACAGCGCGCGCCGCAGCTCGTCCAGCGTGGGGCGCGCCCGGTCACCGCGTTCTCCGTACGACAGCGGCGATCCGGCCGGTGCATCCGTGTATGGCAGCAGCTTGAGCGTGACTTTCGCGGCGTACAGGCTGGTGATCAGGCGGGCGGCGGCCGCAACGCTCTGCTCGGCTCGTGCGGCCTTCCTCGCCTGCTGGACGCCCTTCTGGAATACCCAGATCGTCGCCGCGCCGATGATGATGGCGCCGACAATGCCGCCGATGAACCCATCCAGCAAGATATCGGTCACAGACTGAGACTTTACCGGCGATCTGGTGCGTGGAGTCGTAGCCGGTCTTGCATGACCTAATCGGACCAGGCGCGACGGCGGTAGCCGGTGGCGCACGGTGAACCTGCTCGGTTGGTGGCGTGCGACGACCTGAGCGGTGCTAGACCGCGCGAACCTGGTCGGTTCGTGCCTGCTGCCGCCGTTGAGTGGTAGCGCACGGTTAACCTAGTCGGTTCGTGGCGTGCATCGACGCAATCGGGTTATGCGTTCACCAGTGCCTCGCCGCGGCTGCATGCCGAACCTGCTCGATCCGTGCCCAAGCTAGTCTCTGCGTGGCATCGGCGGATGTTCACCCATCCATGCGTTCAGCGAACATCCGCGGATGGTCGACGTTGCGTGACGGCTATAGTCGTCACATGGCCAAGCATCCCCCGCAGAAGCGACTGGAGAACACCGTCCTTGGGGCTGGCGTCGCCGCGGTCGGCCTCGACTGGTTCGACGCCGACAAGGTGAAGGTCGAGCCGTGGATGGTCGGCGAGCTGCGAGCGGCAGAGGCGTCTATCCGTCGCCTGCGCCGTGAGATCGAGGCTCGGCTCGCCAGCGCGGCGAGCCGTCCCTGCGCCGGGTGCGGTCAGCCGGTCACCGCCACGCGGTCTGATGCTCGTTACTGCTCGGGACGATGTCGGCAGGCCGCTCTGCGGTCCCGTCGCGGTGACGGCTAGACCCGTTACAGGTCGCACCGACACAGCACGGCGGCGATAGCCCTGCGAAGCTGGTCGGTTGGTGTGGGGACTGGTGGGCAACGACGTCGGCCAGCCCCAGGCGTAAAGCGGCGCGGCTGGCATTGCGCACGTTCGCCGAAGTTCGCGGACGTTCGCGCAACGCAGAAGTATGATCCGAGTATGAGCGACCGTAAGACGCGCCTGACTGTCACAATCGATCCCCACCTCGCCGCCTACGCCGAGCAGCTCGTGGAGGCCGGCAAGGCGCCGTCCGTCTCCGCCGTCGTCAACGACGCGCTGGAAGCGGACCGGCTCCGCGACCAGAAGGCACGGCGGCTGTGGAAGGAAGCAGCCGAGCATGCCGACCCGGCCAAGGTAGCCCGCATGCGCGCTCACGTGGACGCGCAGCTGGCAGCGCTGCCGGCGTCCCACCGTCACCGGTGAGCGAGGACGGGGGCTTCCGCCTTGCGCCGCTCGTCCTCGACGCGAGCGTCCTCATCGAGGCCGCCCGGGGTGACGCCGGGGTCATGACCCTGATCCAGGGCTTCGACGCCGACGGGCAGCCGCTGATCATCCCCGTGCTGGCGGTGACCGCAGCGTCGCTCGACACCCGTTCAGATGACGCGGAGGCGATCCTGCACGGCCTCGAGCGGCTGGAGAACGCCATGGCCGCCGCGGTGAGGGACGCCGAGCAGGCTGTCCGCCTGGCGGAGGTGATCGCGCGGACCGGGCTCGACCCGTGGGACGCGCACGTGGCCGCCGTTGCGGACGCCTCGGTCTGCCCCATCCTCACCCTCGACGCGGCGAAGTGGCGCGAGCACGCCGGAGATCTCGACGAGCCGCTGCACTTCGTGGAGATCGCCGACCCTGACGACAGCTAGCCGGAGCCCGGATCGCCGTCTCGCCTGGTCGCGTTCCGGCATCCTGGCCGCATGCAATGACAGTAGGGAACATTGCCCCTCAATCGAGTAGCGTTCGCGACGTGAATGCCGACCCTCAACCGCCTTGGCACAAGGATCGCCGCGTATATGTAGCGGGTTTCGTTTGCCTCGCGGTTGGCATCCTGCTCGGGTGGCTGGTATCCGGTCACATCTGGCGTCTTCCGCCGAACTGGGGGGACATCCCGACCTGGGTCCTAGCGGTCCTGGCGGGCATCGCGGGCTGGTTGGGTTTCGGCCAGTTCCGCATGCTCCGCGATCAGCTGAAGGAGGAGCGAGCGCTCAACGCCAAGCGCGACAAGCTCATGGGCCGCCAGCTCGCGGAGGCCGAACGCAGGGCGCTCGCCGACCAACGGGCCCAGGCCGAGGGTGTGATCGTGAGCCGGTCCGTCGGCAACGGCAAGCAACTGTACGGAATCGTGGAAAACAAATCCGCGCGCCCGATTACCAGTATCACCTGCACGGTAACGTCCAAGGCGAGCGGAGATGTCGTCGCGCAAGCGGTTGCGAGCGGGCAGTTCGTCGTTAGTACTGGAAGTTTCGCGGGCGGTCCTCAGCCTCGGACACAGAGGATCATGCTCGATGAGCAGCGCCGTCCGGACTATGGAGCGCTGCCGCCCGGCAAGACTTGCCGGTTTACGTTCGCACACGTCGATGGCAACAACGACGATCTGGTCGCCGCCGAGTTCACTGATGACGCTGGCTTCCGGTGGCGGCTCGACGAGAACCAGCACCTAACGGCGGTGACCACCGGCGATGACGAGGAACCCGGCGAGGACTAGCTTCGCCGTGAGCGGCTACGCCTTCAGCGCCAGGACGATCGTGAGTACGACAAGCACGACCGTCAGCGCGGCGATCACGGCCGACTCTCCGAGCGACCACCGCCGGGCCTTTGCGGTTTCTGCGGTCAGCGCCTCGATGGAGTCCTTGAGCCGACGCTGCATCTCCATCTCGTTGTGCGCGTACGAGAGGCTGCTCCGGGCCGGCGACAATGCGATCAGTTCGTCATCCGTCAGTTCTCGGAGGCCACGGATGCGGGAGACCCTCCGCTCGCGCCCGGCCTCGGCATCGCGCGCCGCCTGCTGCTCGCCGGCGCGGACCTTGGCTTCCCACCACTCTCGAAGGGGCATGGCGTCATTCTGGCAGCGGGGCGCTCTGGCTGTTCGGCCTTCCATCGTTCGGCGAACACCTGCGACTGGCCAGCGATCATCCGGTTGCCCTTACGCGCGCGTACGCGACCGAATGTTCAGTGCGAGCGCCGACGCACGGTTGGCCGCTCCCCTACCCGTCCCTCGTGGAGCCGAATCCTCAGGTGGGCAATCGCAGCCTGCCAGGCAGTATCCGCAGCGCCCGCATAGCTCGCAACCGCATACCCGGCACCGCTTCCGGGGCTCAGGCTCATCCATGAGGCTGATCCCGTTCGCCGAGGACGTCCTTCGCGAAGATCTCCATCTCGGCGCGGTTCTTCGGCCGGACCCTTCCCGCGCGCAGGTCTGCCTCACGCTGGGGCCGACGGAGCTCGCGGAGTTCCGCGCGCAGGATGGCGCGTACCTGCTCGGCATACGCGCGCTTCTCGGCCTCAGGCGCGTCGTCGGCAGGTTTCGGAGGCAGTTCCACTGGCTGCCGCGGAGGCTCGCCGCTGGCGGCCTGCGCCGCAGCCGCCAGGCGTGCGCGGCGACCCGGACGCCCGGCCATCACAGGATCCCGGCAGGCATCCGCCGCCCGGCCTCATAGCCGCCCTTCCGCCGGAACTCCTCCCGCGCGGCCGCCCTGCGGGCACGCTCGCGCTCTCGCTGTGCCCGCAGCGCCTGGTAGTCGTTGACGCGCGTTGCGGCCCGGCCGACAGCGGCGAGCTGCGATCCGGGGATGCCCATCAGCTCGTTCACGACGACGAGGACCTGGGGGCTGCCTTCCATGCCTGGCGGCCACGGCGCGGTGTGCGCCATCGCCTGCACCTGGCGCAGCTGGTCGACCCGGTCCGAGAGCACGCCGCCCAGCGCGTCGACCGCGCGCGGGGCGAGCAGGATGAACGGAACCGGCAGCGTCCCCCTATGGAGCGCGTCGACCGCGTGGCGCGCGTGCATCCGCTCAGACCACCTCGACTCAGCGATCATCGAATCCGCCGCCACCGCGGCGAGCTGCGCGGTGAGCGGCCCAACGTTCTCGGCGTCCAGGCCCCAGGCGAGCCAGCCGAGCATCGACCGGCGCGGCCTGCGCAGTCCCCGCTCGACGCGGCTGATCGTCGACCGGGTTACGCCGGAGCGGCCCTCGAGGTCGCGCAGGCCCATACGGCGCTCTGCCCGGAGCTGCTGCAGGAGCGCGCCCACGCTCGCGGCGATCTGCTCCTGTTCGAGCGCCTCCGGCCTGCCCGTGACCGGGCGCATCGACTGCACGCGCACGAGGAACTGCGGACCTGGAACAGAGTGCGGAACATGTGATCGGTCGAACCCCACGTTGCTGCACTGGTTCAGCGCGGCCGGAATGGCGTCTGAGCTGGACTGACATGCTCTGGCGGCGGCCGTGGAATCGTGCGTTGCAGCGGAACGTTCCGCTGCGGAACGTTGTCGCGCGTCAAGGGCCGCTGAGCTGGGCGGATACTCCCCGGCTATGCCAACGGACGCACCGGCCTGGTTGCCCAACGCGCGCGCCTGCGCGTCTGCTACGGGTTGGTTGCCCCCGCTCATGGGGTCCTCGCTTCGCCGGCAGGGCAAGCGGACCTATCAACTCGGTGGCACAGAGCTGATTCGGTCGCCGTTCCATTGTCCTCGTCGTCAGGCTGCGAGGCGAGCCACGCATCGAGCATCTCCGACCCTTCGGGGGAGTTGATGAACGCGCGGGCCTCCGCGAAGTCGGCGAGCTCCAGGCCGAGCGCCGCGTTCAGCGCGGTGACGAGTAGGGAAGGG
>Ga0335073_10010243_pt1 | contig 13169 bp, 10 predicted proteins | sample Lox_Sample_22_FD_207093 | JGI IMG/M metagenome (GOLD analysis project Ga0335073, IMG submission 207093) | Soil microbial communities from Loxahatchee National Wildlife Refuge, Florida, United States - Lox_Sample_2.2 | ecosystem: Environmental > Terrestrial > Soil > Wetlands | place: USA...
TGCAGCGGCGGGTCGATCAGCCGGATCGTCACCGGCAGGCCGTCCATGGCCTCGAGGATCTCCACGAAGTCACCGCGCTGCAGCGGCTCGAGGGCATCCAGCGCGGACTGGCGGGTGGCGTCGTCGTCGGCCAGGATCAGCCGCTCGATCAGTTGGCGGCGCTCGCCGAGGAACATGTGCTCGGTGCGGACCAAGCCCACGCCTTCCGCGCCGAACCGCCGGGCGCGGGCGCAGTCCGGGCCGGTGTCGGCGTTCGCGTGCACGCCCAGGCGGCGCCGCTCGTCGGCGTGCGCCATGATCCGGCTGACGGCTCCGACCAGCTCGTCGGCCCCCGGGTCCAGGCTGCCCTCGAAATACTCCACCACCGGCGAGGCCATGACCGGCACCTCGCCGAGATACACCACGCCGGAGGTTCCGTCGATGGAGATCACGTCGCCTTCGGCGACCGTGATCCCGCCCGGCGCGGTGAACTTCCGGCCGGCCAGGTCGACGTCGAGTTCTTCGGCGCCGCAGACGCAGGTCTTGCCCATGCCGCGGGCGACCACCGCGGCGTGGCTGGTCTTCCCGCCGCGGCTGGTGAGGATGCCCCGCGACGCGATCATGCCGTGCAGGTCGTCGGGGTTGGTCTCCCGGCGGACCAGGATGACTTCCTCGCCGGCCGCGGCCTGCTCCACGGCGCGCCCGGAGTCGAACACCACCTTGCCGACCGCGGCTCCCGGCGAGGCGCTGATGGCCTTGGTGATCTTCTTCGCATCGCCGCTGGTGTCGAAGCGCGGGAACATGAGCTGCGCAAGCTGGTCCCCCGTGACCCGGTCCAGCGCCTCGTCCATGTCGATCATGCCCTGGTCAACGAGCTGGATCGCAATCCGGAACGCGGCAGCCGCGGTGCGCTTGCCGACCCGCGTCTGCAGCATCCAGAGCTTGCCGCGCTCGATCGTGAACTCGATGTCGCACAGGTCGCGGTAGTGGTTCTCCAGGGTCTGCATGATCTGCATCAGCTCGGCGTACGACTTCGGGTCGATCTGCTCCAGGTCCTGCAGCGGCACCGTGTTCCTGATCCCGGCCACCACGTCCTCGCCCTGGGCGTTCTGCAGGTAGTCGCCGTAGACACCCTGCTGGCCGCTGCCCGGGTCGCGGGTGAAAGCCACGCCGGTACCGGAGTCCATGCCCAGGTTGCCGAACACCATCGCGACGATGTTGACGGCCGTGCCGAGGTCGGACGGAATCCGCTCCTGGCGCCGGTACAGGATGGCCCGGTCCGCGTTCCAGGAGTTGAACACCGCGTTGACCGCGAGGTCCATCTGCTCGCGCGGGTCCTGCGGGAAGTCCCGGCCGGTCTTGTCGCGCACGATGCCCTTGAACTCATCGACCAGCTTCTGCAGGTCACCCGCGTCGAGGTCCAGGTCGTTGGTGGTGCCCTTGGCCTTCTTGGCCTCGTCGATCGCGTGCTCGAAGTGCTCGCCGTCGATGTCGAGCACGGTCTTTCCGAACATCTGGATCAGCCGCCGGTAGGAGTCCCAGGCGAACCGCTCGCTGCCGGCCTGCTTGGCCAGCCCGTGCACGGAGTCATCGGACAGGCCGATGTTGAGCACCGTCTCCATCATTCCGGGCATGGAGAACTTGGCCCCCGACCGGACGCTGACCAGCAGCGGGTCGGCGTGGTCGCCGAGCCGCCTGCCGATCTTGGCCTCCAGCTGGGCCAGGTGCTCGCTGACCTCGGCGGCCAGGCCGTCCGGCACCTTGCCCTCGGTGAGGTAGTAACGGCAGGCGTCGGTCGTGATGATGAAGCCGGGCGGTACCGGCAGGCCCAGATTGGTCATCTCGGCCAGGTTGGCGCCCTTGCCGCCCAGCAGGTCTCGCAGATCCTTGTTACCTTCGGTGAAGTCATAGACAAGCTTCGGCACTGAACGCACTCCTCATTGGCGCCGCCAGTCCTGGCACGGCCGTCGCCGTGGACGCTGGTCGGCGAAAGTGTTCTGTGGCCTCTCGGCCCCTCTGTTTGGAGCCTACCGAGCATCGGAGGCTGCCGTGGAGTTGCCGGCCAGCCTGCGCTGTATAACGCCGCAGCAGGCAACCCGCAGGCATTCTTCACGTCTTTGGTATATGGAGCCAAAGCTGATGGCCGCCCATGGGCCCGCGCGGTCCCAGGGCGCCGATGCCCGGGCCGCCGTCACTGCCTTGTACCAGGCTCATGCCGTTGGCCTGATACGCCTCGCGGTGGTGATGCTCGGCGACCGCCACGCGGCGGAGGACGTGGTTCAAGACGCCTTCGCCGGGCTGTATCGCCGCTGGAATCATCTATCCGGCCCGGACCGGGCTCTCGGGTACGTGCGCGCGTCGGTGCTGAACGGATGCCGGTCCCGGCTGCGGGCCAAGGTCCGCGACGAGCGCCTGGCCGCGGCGAGCCAGGCCACCTTAGCCACCGCGTCCGCCGAGCAGGCGGTGCTGACCGGCGAGGAGCACGCAGCGGTCCTGGCGGCACTGCGGCGGCTACCCGGCCGGCAGCGGGAGGCCCTCGTGCTCCGGTACTACCTGGACCTGCCCGAGGCAGAGATCGCCGCCTCGATGGGCATTGGCAGGGGCACCGTGAAGTCCACCACCTCGCGCGCCCTTGCCGCGCTCGGCCGGCTGCTGGAGGGGAGCCGATGAACACGCTCGAAGATCGCATCCGCGCCGCGGCACACGCTGCCGCGGCTACCGTGGCGGACGGCAGCGCCCCGCCGCTCAGCCTTCCGCAGCCAGGACGCCGCCCAGGCCTGCGGGGCTGGCGTGGCCGGCCCCCCTGGGTCGTGCCGCTGGCCGCGGCGGCGGCGGTGCTCGTGGTCGTCGCGGCATCCATCCTGGCGGCACGCGCCGTCGTGCCCGGGCAGACGGTTCCTGACGCCGGTCCTCCGCTGGCGGCTCCGCTCCCGCTCAGCGCCGACGGCCTGCCCGCTTACTTCCTCGCGATCCCGGCTGGAGACCAGCAGGCGGGCGCCCAACCCGGCAACCAGAACGAGGGCGCCGGCCCCATCCCGCGCCGGCTCAGCTCGCACGAGACGCTGCGGGTGGTCGCGACGGAAACGGGAAAGACCGTGGCTACGGCGACGCTGCCGGGATACGTGACCGAGATCGCGGCCAGCCGGGGGGCGTTCTTCGCCGCGGTCGTCCGCGGCAGCGCCGCCACGTTCTTCGAGATCCGGCTGAACGGCGGCCGCACCGGCACGACGGTGACCGAACTCCCGATCCAGCCGGACACCGCGCCGCTGGAGTTCATGGCCGCCTCGCCCAACGGCAGCAAGCTCGCGTACTCAACGCTCGTGATGCACGGCGCCGAGGGAGATGTCCAGAACCTCGTCGTCGCGTCCACCACCAATGGCAGCCAGCGCGAGTGGCTGACCCCGGCGCGGGACGCCCAGGGCTCGATGGGGCTGATGAACTGGCTCGGCGACGGGCGGACGCTCGCGTTCACCTGGACCGGCCGGTCCGAGGCATCTCCTTCGTCGTCCCTGCGGCTCCTCGACACCGCGGCTCCCGGCGACGACCTGATGGCCGGCCGTGCCGTGCTGCCGTTTGTCACAGCGGCGGGCGAGTTCGACTCGTACACGATCAGCCCCAACGGGAGGGTCGTGGTCGGTACCACCTTCCGCCCGGGCGTGGTCAACGGCGCCCGCGTCCCGGTGGGGTCCGTCGTCGCGTTCTCCGGCGCGGCCCACACGCCCACTGTGCTCTACCGGCCGCTCCTGGGCGTGGCCACGGGCTGGATGGCCTACTGCGATGACCTGCCGCTCTGGATCGGCACATCAGGGCGCGAGGTGCTGATCGACTGCTACCAGCAGCGAGCGGCGAATGGGGCGAAGGCCGTCGTCCGCGTCGTGCTGCTGCACGACGGCCAGGTCAGCTACCTGCCCTGGCTGGCCGCCACGGGCAACGAGACCACGGCGTTCCCTGGACTCGTGGCGATCATGGCGATGCCACCGCCCTATCAGAGCCCGGCCCACTAGCCCTGCCGGACCGCTGAATCCTGCGGCTTGTGAGGCAGCGAAACGACGCGATATGCGTCTCTGTGTCATGAACTCTCGACAAAGAGGCTCGCCAGCGGCGCTCGCCGCCCCGCTGGCGAGCGCCGGGCCCGGGCCCGCCGAGCAGGACGGCGCGGACGCCGAAGCCGCTGTGACCGCCCTGTACCAGGCACACGCGCTCGGGCTTGTCCGGCTGGCCTACCTGATGCTCGGCGACCGGGCGGGCGCCGAGGATGTCGTGCAGGAGGCCTTCAGCGGGCTGTACCGGCGGTGGGATCAGCTCGCCGACAAGGGACGGGCGCTGCAGTACGTGCGCTCATCGGTGCTGAACGGCTGCCGCTCGGCGCTCCGGCGGCCGCGGCACGCCGGCGTCGAGGGCACGCCTCAGCCTGCGGCGGCCTCGGCCGAGGCCGCCGCGCTGACCAGCGAGGAGCGCCGTGAGGTCATGCGGGCGCTGCGGCGGCTGCCCGACCGGCAACGCGAGGTCCTGGTGCTGCGCTTCTATCTGGACGAGCCCGAGGCAGCGATCGCCCGGGCCATGGGGATCAGCCAGAGCACGGTCAGGTCGACCGCGCACCGCGCGCTCATAAAGCTTGGCCGCCTGCTAGGGGAGACACGATGAATACGCTCGAAGACCGGATCCGCACGGCGGTCATTCAGACGGCCGAGGAGATCGCCCCGGGCAGCATCCCGCCGCTTTCACTCGCAAAGCTGCAGCGGCGCGGGCCTGGTCCAGCCGGGCGGGGCCGCGGCCGCGCGGGCTGGCCACGGGTTCTCGTTCCGCTGGCTGCGGCGGCCTCGGTCATCGCCGTGGTGGCCACCTCTCTGGCCATCAGCGGCGGAACCCATGGGCACCGACCCGCCAAGGCCGCGAGCCACGCCTCCGTAATCGCCAGCCTCCCGCCCTACTATGTCCAGCTCACCGGGAACAATCCCAATACCACCGTCCTGCAACCGCAGCATGCCGTGATACGCGCGACGTCTTCTGGCGCGACCCTGGCCAGGATCACGCCGCCGTCTCCCTATGGCACGTTCGTTTCGGTAGCAGGCGCGGGCGACGGTCATACGTTCGTTCTCACCGCAGAAAGGTGGGCGGTGCGACGGGCGGATGGCGGGAGCAGCCAGCAGGCTGAGCCAACGAAGTTCTTCCTGCTCCGTATCAACCCGGTGACCGGCAAGCCACGACTGACCGTGCTGCCGATCCCGGCTGAGCCGAGGTCTGTGGGGCTGTCCGGCATGGCCCTTTCGCCTGGCGCGCGCAGGCTGGCCGTGGCCGTCGATGGCGACGGGAGTCGGCAGAGCATCCAGGTCTTCACCGTGGCTACCGGGTCGGAACAGCAATGGACGTGGCCGCGCGGCGGCGGGAACATCACCAATAACGCAGGCGGTAACGGGCAGGTGCTCTCCTGGGCCGCCGACCAGCGGACGCTTGCCTTCCAGGTATGGCAGGGGAACAACATCGACGTACGCGTGTTCAGCACCGCTTCGGCCGCCGGGCTGCGGGCGAGCACGGTAGCGGTGGAATTCCCCGGCGCGGCGGTGGACTCCCCGCGCGGCGACGTCACATTCGGCGGCACGAGCACCTTCATCACGCCGGATGCCGCGATGATCGTCTGCGCCACGACGTCGACCACCAAGTGGAGCACCACGATCACGGAGCTCGGGTACACGGAGTTCTCGGCCCGTACCGGCCGGGCGGTACGGATCCTTGACCCACGCCGTTACGCCGGGAAGCCGCTGCTGCAGACGCAGGATGTCCTGTGGACGAACGCCTCCGGCAGCACGCTTATCGTCGTGGCCGACGTGGCAGCGGCGCAGCCAGGCAAGTACCGCCTGCAGATCGGCGCTGTGACCGGAAAGGGCTTCACGCCACTTCCCGGGCTCCAAATGGACACCGCCAGCGGACCGGTCAGCTACCCGGTCTGGTAGCTGACCTGGGGGGCTCCCGCGCGAACCCCCCAGCGAAACGCCGGCGCTGGCGGCGTCCATGAAAAACTCAGCCATGGACATGCCACGCGGGCCAGTGATCGGGCTGCTTCATCCTGGTGAGATGGGCGCGGCCGTGGGGCGGTGCCTGACCGGCGCCGGGCACGAGGTGCTGTGGGCGTCCGAGGGCCGAGGGCCGCAGACGGCGGCCAGGGCGCGCGCCGCCGGGCTCACCGACGCCGGAACGCCCGCGGAGGTTGCCGAGCGCGCCGACATCATCTTCTCGATCTGCCCGCCGCACGCCGCGCTGGATGTGGCCTGGGCCGTGCAAGGCTTCGGCGGGCTGTTCGTCGACGCGAACGCGATCTCCCCGGCCACGGCGCGTGAGGTGGCGCTGATGGTGGAGGAGGGCGGGGCGACCTATGTTGACGGCGGGATCATCGGCATGCCCCCGCCTCCGTCTCCTCCCCCGGTCGCGGGCAGCAGCACCCGGCTCTATCTCTCCGGCGCCGAGGCTCAGACGGTCCGCGGGCTCTTCGACGGCACCTCGCTGGATTCGCGGGTCCTCGGCAGTGGGGCCTTGGCCGCGTCGTCGATCAAGATGGCCTACGCGGCGTGGACCAAGGGCACGGCGGCGCTGCTGCTGGCCGTGCGGGGACTGGCCAGGGCGGAGGGCGTCGAGGACGCGCTGCTCGCCGAGTGGGCGATGTCGCAGCCCTCGCTTCAGGACCGGTCGCGGGACGCGGCCGGCTCGGCCGGGGTGAAGGGCTGGCGCTGGGTGGCCGAGATGGAAGAGATCGCGGCCAGCATGGCGGCGGACGGGCTGCCCGACGGGTTTCACCAGGCCGCGGCCGAGATCTTCCGGCGCTCACCACGGGCCGAGCCCGGCGCGGCCAACGGCAAGCTTGTCGACCAGGTGCTGGCGGCCATCACCGGGGACGGCACGCGCGGCTAGCCGCGGCGGCTCGGGTCGGCCAGCAGCAGCAGCCCGCGCAGGCACGCGTCGAGGGACAGCGCGATCACCGCGATGCAGATGATCCCGGACAGGACGAGCGCGGTGTTCAGGTAGTCGCCCGCCTGCTGGATCAGGTAGCCGAGGCCGCTGGTGGCCGCGATCAGCTCGGCGGCGACGATGCTGGTCCAGGCGGCGGCCATGGAGATGCGCATCCCGGTCAGGATCCCGGGCAGGGCGGATCTCAGCTGCACGTGCACGAGGGTGTGCAGGCGGGACGCACCGAGCGTCCGCGCGCACAGCCGCAGGTCCTCGGGTACCTCGTCGAGTGCAGCGACGCTGGTGACCGCCATGATCGGCGCGACACCGATGATGATCAGGATCTCCTTGGGCAGTTCCCCGATCCCGAACCAGATGATGAACAGCGGGATGAACGCGAGCGGCGGCAGCGGGCGAAGGACCTCGATGACGGGGTCGATCAGGTGCCGCACCACGCGGGAGGCCGACATGGCCGAGCCGAGGATCACGCCGACGCCGACGCCGATCCCGAAGCCGATGAGAATCCGGCGCAGGCTGGTCAGCGCGTCGTACCAGAGCGGAGAGCCCTGCGTCGGGTAGGGCCGGTCGAAGTAGTGCAGGAACGTTGCCACGGTCTGGGTGACCGACGGCAGGAACACCGGGTCCCGCAGGAGGCTCGCCGCGAGCTGCCACACCACGCCGAGCCCGACCAGCCCGGCGGCCCCGGTGGCCAGCCGCCGGGTGCGGGCCCTCCGCCGGCCCCGCCGATAGGCGGCCAGATCATCGCGCCCGGCCCGCTCGCCGGTTTCGGTGCCGCCGGGCTCACCGTCGATGGGCAGGAACGGGTCGTCGACATGCAAGCGATCTTCGATCGCGCTGCCGAACCCCGCAGGCTGCCATCCCGCCATGGTGCACGCTCCTTGTGCTGAATCAGGTCCGTCATACGGTCAGGGCGGCGCGGATTCTGCGCTTGGCGGCGAGGAACGCCTCGGTGTCCACGTCGAGGGCGTCCCGGGGCCGGGACAGCGGGATGTCGATGACCTCCTGGACGCTGGGAGGCCGGCCGCCCATCACCGCGACCCGGTCGCCGAGCAGCACGGCCTCCTCGATGTCGTGGGTCACGAACACGATCGTGGTCCGGTACTGGTCCCACATGCTGAGCAGGAAGTCATGCATCCGCAGCCGCGTGATCGCGTCGAGCGCGCCGAACGGCTCGTCCATGAGCAGCAGCGACGGCCGGGTGATGATCGCACGGGCGAATGCCGCCCGGTGCTGCATGCCGCCGGACAGCTCGTGCGGGAACGCGTCGCCGAACTTGGCCAGGCCGACCGTGCCCAGGATGTCGTCCGCCTCGGCGTCGAGTTCCGGGTCGTCGCGTTCGCTGCGCCCGGCTGCCCGTTGCGCCTTCGGCCCGAACAGGATGTTCTTCCTGGTCGTGAGCCAGGGGAACAGCATGGGGGTCTGGAACAGCATGCCCCGGTCGGGGGAAGGCCCGCGCACGGGCCTCCCCCCGACCGCGACCGAGCCCTCGTCGCGCTCGAGGGCACCGGCCACGATCCGCAGGAGGGTGGACTTGCCGCACCCGGACGGGCCGAGCAGGCAGACCAGCTCCCCGGCGCCGATCTCCAGGCTGACCCCGGAGAGGGCCACCGTGCGCCGGCCGCTCCTGCGGAAGGTCTTGCCCACCGAGTCGATCACCACGTCGGCGCCGGGCCGGTGGCCGGCCGGCCGTTCCTCCTCGTCAGCTCGGGCAGTCACCGGCCAGCGCCTTCTTGATGAACGTGATATCGATGTGCGCCGCGATCACGGAAGCCGGCGGCACCGACGTGAGCCGGCCCTGTGTGACCAGGAACCTCGCGGTGAGCTGGTAGGCCTTCACGATGCGGCTGGTGGGGTCGTGCAGGGTGGAGCCGAGCCAGTACAGCTGCTGGCTGGGCGGGATGAACGGGTATCCCTTGGTCGCCGCCACGATCGTGGCGGCCTGGCTGGCCGGTATGCCCTGCACCTTGGCGGTGTCGGTCAGGTACTTCGCGGCCTGCGGCCCGGTCATCTCCCGGCTGCCCTGCAGCTCGGCGCACACGTAGTCCTGCACCAGCGTGGGATCACTGTTGATGACGCTGGACGCCACCGCGATCACGTTGAGCCCGGGGATGCCGAGCTTGGCGATCTGCTCGGCGTCGACCAGCGGGTGATAGCCCTTCGCGATCAGGTCGGCCGCGGGGGCGCCGTACACGTAGGCGGAGTCGATCGCCCCGGACAGCGCGGCCGCGCCCGCCGCGGGCTCGCTGGCGAAGCTGACGACCTTGACCTTGCCGGTCAGGTGCTCCAGCGCCAGGTAGCCCAGGAGCTCGTAGTCCTCGGACGACCCGACGAGGACACCCACGGACTTGCCGGCCAGCTGGCTGGGCGAGGTGACCGACGCCGGGACGAGCAGCTGGTCGTCGTCGAAGCCCCAGCCCATGACCACCGTGACCCCGGTGTTGATCCCGATGGCGGCGGTGGCCGGCGGGTTCCCGACGCCGCTGATCGCCTGTACCGAGCCGCTCTTCATCTCGGCGATCGCGGTCACGCCGGCGTCGAACGGCACATAGTGAAGGTGGGCCGGGATCAGCTTGGACAGCGACGGCTGGCTCTCGATGATGCTGTCTGGGCTGGCGACGGTGCCCTGGCTCACCGAGATCGTGAAGCCGGGCAGCGTCGCAGGCCCGGAGCTGCCCTGCGTGACGGCCCAGATGATGAGCCCGATGACGATGAGCGCCGCGACGGCGGCGACGCCGTAGACCCGCCGCCTGCGGCGCTTGTAGACGGGTACGCGCCTGCTCGTCGGCACGTTGACATCGGCTGAGCTGCTCATAGGTCTGCCTCCGTGGCACCCGCGTAGTACGCGGACGCGTTGCCTTTCAGCGCGACGCTGGGCCGCCCGTCGACGCCGACAGGCGGGGGTCCGGCCACGGTGACGCGCTCGCCGCGCCGGTGCTCGGTGCCGTAGTCGAAGATCGCGTAGTGCTGCGTGGCCCGGTTGTCCCAGATCGCCAGGTCGTCCACGCGCCACTGCCAGCGCACGGTCTGCTCTGGCCGCGTCACGTACTCCTGCAGCAGCCGGATCAGATCCCGCGACGCCGACGGCGAGAACCCGAGCACGGTGCGGGCGAACCCGCCCAGCACCAGCGAGCGCTCCCCGGTCTCCGGGTGCACCCGCACCGCCGGATGCTCGGTCTCGTATACCGTCGAGACGAACTGCCGCCCCACCTTCTCGGTGGCCGCGTCCACGCGCTCGCCGCGGCCGTAGACCGCGGCGTAGTCGTGAGCGTTGGTGTGCACGATGCGCAGCCGGTCGGCGAGGTCGCGCAGATCGTCGGGCAGGCTCTGGTACGCCGTCCCGGTGTTGGCCCAGATCGTGTCGCCGCCCACCGGCGGGATCACCACCGCGTGCAGCAACGTGAACGCGGGCGGCCGGTCGACGAACGTGACGTCCGTGTGCCAGTGATTGGCCCGGCCGCCCTTGTGTGAGTCGATCTCTTCCAGCAGCGGCTGGCCCGGCGGCGACTCCAGGGTGGGGTGGCCCAGGGTGAGCGGCCCGAGCCGCTCAGCGAATGCCACCTGGCGGGAGTAGTCCAGGCTCTGCCCGCGCAGGAAGACCACCTTGTGATCCAGCAGCGCCCGCCGGACCTGGGCAATCGTGTCATCGTCGAGCCGGCTTCGGCTGTCGACGCCGGTGATCTCCGCGCCGATGTTGCCAGCCAGCCTGCGGATGCCGATCTTGGCGTGGGTGGCGATGGTGTCGGTCATGTGAATACCTCTCGAATAGGGGCGTACAGAACTAATCCGGGCATGCGAGGGAGCCGTCAGCCGGGACGGTGAGCGTGGTCGGATCGGTGTTAGCGGCTGAGCAGCGCGGCCGTACAGATGGCACTGGCCACGAGGAGCAGGTCCACGTGGCGGCGCTTGGTGCTGAGGTAAGGCGCCATGGTTCAACCGTGCCTGGCCTTCGCCACATAGTCAATGTTTCCGATCAAAATAATCGGAATATAAACGGCCGGCCCGGAGCTCTCCGCGGGCATGTCGCGCGAGGCGCCGCGCGGGAGGGGTCCTTGCCCGCGAGGCTCTCGCGGGCGCGTGGCACGGCACCGCGTGAGACGGGAGTGACTATGGGTAATTAAGTGATTACGAGATAAGTCATGGCAGTAGCGGGCAGAACGAAGGCGATCTCCCATGGCATCCACGGCTCAGAGCACCGAAGGCGGGGTTCTGCGCAGCCTGATCCCGGCGCGCATCGACAGGCTTCCGTGGTCCAGGTTCCACACCCATCTGGTGATCGCGCTCGGCGTGGCGTGGGTGCTCGACGGCCTGGAGATCACCGTCGCGAGCAATGTCGGCCCGGACCTGACGCAGCACTCCACGCTGAACATGTCCGCGAGCGCGGTCGCCGACATCGCCACCTGGTACCTGATCGGCGAGGTCATCGGCGCGCTGTTCTTCGGCCGGCTCTCGGACAAGCTCGGGCGGCGCAATCTGTTCATGGTCACGCTCGGCGTGTACCTGATCGGCAGCGGCCTGACCGCGGCCACGCCACGGGGCGGTTACTGGTTCATCTTCCTGTACGCCACGCGGGTCATCGCCGGGATGGGCATCGGGGGTGAGTACGCGGCCATCAACTCGGCGATCGACGAGATGATCCCGGCGCGGTTCCGGGGCCGGGTCGACCTGGCGGTGAACGGGACGTACTGGGCTGGGGCCTTCCTCGGCACGATCGTCACGCTCTTCCTGCTGAACCACCTCGCGCCGAACCTCGGCTGGCGCATCGCCTACGTGGTCGGGCCCGTGCTCGCGCTCGTCATCCTCTTTGTGCGGCGCCACCTGCCGGAGAGCCCGCGATGGCAGATCATGCACGGCAGGCAGCAAGCCGCCGAGCAGTCGATCGCCGAGATCGAGCACGACGTGGAGCGGACGAAGGGGTCGATCCCCCCGGTGGACCGCAGCCGGGAACTGGAAATCAGGCCCGCCACGCAGATCGGCTACCTGGCCCTGCTGCGGGTGCTGTTCTCGCACTACCCGAGCCGGTCGGTGCTCGGCGCCACGCTGATGATCACGCAGTCGTTCCTGTACAACGCGATCTTCTTCACGTACGGCCTGGTGTTGCAGTTCTTCTTCCACGTCAAGCCCACCGACACCGGCTACTACTTCCTGGCGTTCGCGGCCGGGAACCTGCTCGGCCCGCTGACCATCGGGCACCTGTTCGACACGATCGGCCGGCGCAAGATGATCTCGGGCACGTACCTGCTCTCCGGCGTGCTGCTGATCATCACCGCGCAGCTGTTCAAGTCCGGCGTGCTCAATGCCACGACTCAGACGATCTGCTGGTCGGTGATCTTCTTCTTCGCCTCCGCTGGCGCGAGTGCTGGCTACCTGACCGTCAGTGAAGTCTTTCCGCTGGAGGTGCGGGCCAAGGCGATCGCCGTGTTCTTCGCCATCGCGCAGTGCTTCGGCTCGCTCGGCTCGCACCTGTACGGCCACCTCATCGGAACCGGCAACGACCCCAACCGGCTGTACTGGGGCTACCTGCTGGGCGCCGGCGCCATGATCGTCGGCGGGCTGGTGGCGGCGTTCCTAGCGGTCGACGCCGAGGGCAAGTCGCTGGAGGACGTCGCCAAGCCGCTGTCCGTGGTGGCCAAGCCCCCGGAAACGATCTTCCGGGCCGGGGGCCAGGACAGCGCGGGAGCGTAGCAGGCTCAGCCGCTCGCTATGCGTTCCGAAAGGTAGGAAACGAGGTTGTCGATACCGACCCGTTCCTGCTTCATCGAGTCGCGCTCCCGGACGGTGACCGCCTGGTCGTTCAGCGTGTCGAAGTCGATCGTCACGCAGTAGGGCGTGCCGATCTCGTCCTGGCGGCGGTAGCGCCGGCCGATCGCGCTCGCGTCGTCGAAGTCGGCGTTCCAGTGCTTGCGCACCCGGGCCGCGATGTCCCTGGCCTTCGGCGACAGGTCCGCGTTGCGCGACAGCGGCAGCACCGCGACCTTGACCGGCGCGATCCTGGGGTCGAGGCGCAGCACGGTGCGCTTCTCCATGTTCCCCTTGGCGTCCGGGGCCTCGTCCTGGGTGTAGGCGTCGAGCAGGAAGGCCAGCAGGCACCGGTCCACGCCGACGGCCGGCTCGATGACGTACGGGATGTAGCGGGCGCCCGACGCCGCGTCGAGGTAGGTCATGTCCTGCCCGGAGGCCTTGGCATGGGTGCTGAGGTCGAAATCCGTGCGGTTGGCCAGGCCCTCGAGCTC
>Ga0335073_10010244_pt1 | contig 13168 bp, 11 predicted proteins | sample Lox_Sample_22_FD_207093 | JGI IMG/M metagenome (GOLD analysis project Ga0335073, IMG submission 207093) | Soil microbial communities from Loxahatchee National Wildlife Refuge, Florida, United States - Lox_Sample_2.2 | ecosystem: Environmental > Terrestrial > Soil > Wetlands | place: USA...
GCCAACATGCGCTTTGCCGGCGCCGACGACACCATGCCCGCCCCGCCCACCACCGTCTTCGGCTTCGAGCGCGGCGACATCGTCAAGATGGGCGAGATGCTGGTCATCGCCGTGGTCGCCGTGCTCTTCATCCTGCTCGTGATCCGGCCGCTACTGATGCGCGTCCTCGAGAACAGCGCCGCCGCCGCGGACGCGAACAACCTGCTGCCGGGCCAGGTCGCCGGCCAGGGCGCGCCGGCGCTGCCGCCGCCCGCCGGCCTCACACCGGCGCTCGCGGCCGCGGCGGGCGGCGCGGTGGTGCCGGCCAGCGGCGGCGATGGCGATGGCGGGCCGGACAAGATGATCGACATCGGCCAGGTCGAAGGCCGCGTTGCCGCCTCCAGCATCAAGAAGATCGGCGAAATCGTCGAGAAGCATCCGGAAGAGGCGGTCGCCATCGTGCGCGCCTGGATGTACCAGGGAGCCTGACGAGCCATGGCCGGCATGAACATGCGCGTGCGCGAAGACTTCCGCACCCTGACCGGGCCGGAAAAGGCGGCGATCCTCATGCTCGCGCTCGGGGAAGAGCATACGGCGCGCCTGTTCGCGCTGATGGATGACGAGGAGATCAAGGAGATCTCCCAGACCATGGCCAATCTGGGCACGGTGAGCTCCAATATTGTCGAGCGGCTCTTCGTCGACTTCGCCGAGCAGATCTCTGCCACCGGCTCTCTGGTCGGCACCTATGAGAGCACCGAGCGGCTGCTCGCCAAGGTCCTGGGCCAGGACCGCGTCAACACGATCATGGAAGAAATCCGCGGCCCGGCCGGCCGCACCATGTGGGACAAGCTCGGCAACGTCAACGAGACCGTGCTCGCCAACTATCTCAAGAACGAATATCCGCAGACCGTCGCCGTCGTGCTCTCCAAGATCAAGCCGGAGCATGCCGGCCGCGTGCTGACACAGCTGCCGGAAAGCTTCGCCATGGAAGTGATCATGCGTATGCTGCGGATGGAGGCGGTGCAGAAGGAAGTGCTCGACGACGTCGAGCGTACGCTGCGCAACGAGTTCTTCTCGAGCCTCGCGCGCACCAACCGCCGCGACTCGCACGAGCTCATCGCCGAGATCTTCAACAGCCTCGACCGCAACACCGAGACGCGCTTCCTCACCGCCCTCGAAGAGCGCAACCGCGACAGCGCTGAGCGCATCAAGGCGCTCATGTTCACCTTCGAGGATCTCTCCAAGCTCGACGCCATGGCCATCCAAGGCATCCTGCGCAACTCCGACAAGACGAAGATCCCGCTGGCGCTCAAGGGCGCCTCCGAAGCGCTGCGCGACCTCTTCTTCGCCAACATGTCCGAACGCGCCGGCAAGCTGCTGCGCGAGGAGATCGCCAGCATGGGGCCGGTGCGCCTCAAGGACGTTGAGGAATCTCAGGCCTATCTCGTCGCTCTCGCCAAGGATCTCGCCGCCCGCGGCGAGATCGTCATCGCCGAAGGCGGCGAGGACGAGCTCGTCTATTGAGGCATCGGATGGGCGCGCCGCACAAATTCCTCTTCGACGAGTCGTTCGACCAGCCGGACGCGCCGGCCGTGGCTGCAGCGCGCCGGCCACCGCCGCCACCGCCCGAGCCGACCTTCTCCAAGGCGGAGCTCGAGGCGGCGGGGCAAGCCGGCATGGAATCCGGCCGTGCGGCCGCGCTCGCCGAGGCCGCGCAATCGACCGAGGCGCGCACCGCCGACGCCGTGACCTCCCTCGCTTCGGGCATCGGCGAGCTGCTGGCGGCGCGCCAGAGCGACGCCGACGCGGCGCAGCGTCAGGCTTGCGCCGCCATGAGCATGCTGTTGCGCAAGGCGGTACCGGCCTTGAGCCGCAAGGCGCCGCTGACCGAGATCGAGGCGCTGCTGAGCGATTGCCTGCGCGAGGCCTTCGACGAGCCGCGGCTCGTCCTCCGCGTCGCCGACAGCCTGTTCGAGCCGCTGCAGCAACGCCTCGCCGCAATCACCGGCGCCACCGGCTTTGGCGGCAAGGTGGTGCTGCTGGCGGACGAGGCGCTGGGCCCGGGCGATGCCCGGGTCGAATGGGCCGAAGGCGGCGCCGAGCGCGACCACCGGCGGTTGATGCACGATATCGACGGGGCGCTGGCTCGCGCTCTCGACTCCCTCCCTGTTCCGGGCACGAGCCGTCCCGAGGAGAATGCTGATGAGTGATCCGCAGAACCTGCAGCTCGACGAGCTCGACAGCGAGCAGATGAACAATGGCGAGGCGCGGCCGCAAAACGCCAAGGATCTCGAGGCGGTTTACGACATTCCCGTGCAGATCTCCGCCGTGCTCGGCCGCGCCACCATGCAGGTGAGCCAGCTCCTGAAGCTCGGCCGCGGCGCTGTGGTCGAACTCGACCGCAAGGTCGGCGAGGCCATCGACATCTATGTCAACAACCGCCTCGTGGCGCGCGGCGAAGTCGTCGTCGTCGACGAGCGGCTCGGCGTCACCATGACGGAAATTGTCAAGGCCGATCGCGCCTAGAGAAAGGTCAACGACGATGCGTCTCCTCATTCTCGGCCCGCTCGAGGGCTATATCAGCGCCGCCGGCAAGATCGCCCTGGCGCGCGGCGCCACCGTCGCGCATGCCGACGACATCGAGCGCGGCCTTGCCGCGCTGCGCTCGGGCCAGGGCGCCGATCTCCTGATGATGGATGTCAAGCTCGACATCGCGCGGATGATCGAGAGCCTGAAGCAGGAGCGCATCAACGTCCCGGTCGTCGCCTGCGGCATCGGCGCCGACGCCGACGCCGCCGTGCGCGCCATCCGCGCCGGGGCCAAGGAATACATTCCACTGCCGCCCGATGCCGAGCTTATCGCCGCGGTGCTGGAAGCCGTAGCCCAGGAAAGCCATGCCTTCCTGTTCCGCGACCCGGCGATGGCCGAGGTGGTGCGGCTCGCCGACCAGGTGGCGCCCTCGGAGGCCAGCGTGCTGGTCACCGGCGAGAGCGGCACCGGTAAGGAGGTGATGGCGCGCTACATCCATCGCCGCAGCCGCCGCGGCAAGCACAATTTCATCTCGGTCAACTGCGCCGCCATCCCCGAGAACCTGCTCGAATCCGAGCTCTTCGGCCACGAGAAGGGCGCCTTCACCGGCGCGGTGGCGCGGCGCGTCGGCAAGTTCGAGGAAGCGAACGGCGGCACGCTGCTGCTCGACGAGATCAGCGAGATGCACCCGCGCCTGCAGGCCAAGCTGCTGCGCGCCATCCAGGAGCGCGAGATCGACCGCGTCGGCGGCCACCAGCCGATCAAGGTCGATATCCGCCTCATCGCCACCTCGAACCGCGACCTCGAAGACGAGGTGCGCAAGGGCAATTTCCGCGAGGATCTGTTCTTCCGCCTCAACGTCGTCAATCTGTGCATCCTGCCGCTGCGCGAGCGGCCGCTGGACATCGAGCTGCTGGCCGATCATTTCGCCAAGAAATATGCCGAGACCAACGCGGTTCCGACGCGGCCGCTGGCCGCCGGCGTGCGCGACATGCTGCAGCGCCACCCCTGGCGCGGCAATGTGCGCGAGCTCGAGAACACGATCCATCGCGCCGTGCTGCTGGCGCGGGGCGACGAGCTCGGGCCGGAAGCGATTCTGCTCAGCGCGCCCAAGCCCGGCGCCGAGGCGAGCGCACCAACACCGGTGAGCGTCGGCGGCAAGCTCGGCCTCGTCGGCCGCACGGTTGCCGATGTCGAGCGCGACCTCATCCTCGAGACGCTGCAGCACTGCCTCGGCAACCGCACCCACGCCGCCAACATCCTCGGCATCTCGATCCGCACGCTGCGCAACAAGCTGCAGCAATACCGCCAGGAGGGCGTGAGCGTGCCGCCCTCCGGAGAGCCCGAACGGGCGATGGCGTAGAACCGCTCGGCACTGATGGCGGAAGCCACCACCATAGCCGCGGCAGCGGCGCGGGCGCCAAGCCCGGCGGCGCTGCTCGGCCGGCTCGGCGCGGTGCTGCGCCGCGGCGAGATCGCGCTGGCGCTGGGCGTCGTCGCGATCCTGGTCGTGCTCATCCTGCCGATGCCGCCCTGGCTGCTCGACATCAGCCTCGCGCTGTCGATCACCTTCTCGGTCGTCATTCTGATGGTGGCGCTGTTCATCCAGCGCCCGCTCGAGTTCTCTTCGTTCCCGACCGTGCTGCTCATCGCGACGATGCTGCGGCTCGCCCTCAATCTCGCCACGACGCGGCTCATCCTGAGCCATGGGCATGAGGGTACCGCCGCCGCCGGCCATGTCATCCAGGCCTTCGGCAACTTCGTCATGGGCGGCAACTTCGTCATCGGCGTCATCGTTTTCATCATCCTGGTGGTGGTGAATTTCGTCGTCATCACCAAGGGCTCGGGGCGCATCGCCGAGGTCGCGGCGCGCTTCAGCCTGGACAGCATGCCCGGCAAGCAGATGGCGATCGACGCCGATCTCTCCGCCGGCCTCATCAACGAAGAGACCGCGCGCAAGCGTCGCAGCGAGCTCGAGGACGAAAGCAATTTCTACGGCGCCATGGACGGCGCCTCGAAATTCGTCCGCGGCGACGCCGTCGCGGGACTCATCATCACCGCCATCAATATCGGCGCCGGCATCGTCATCGGCGTCGTGCAGCAGGGCATCTCGTTCAGCGAAGCGACGCAGAGCTATACGCTGCTCACCGTCGGCGACGGCCTGGTCTCGCAGATCCCGGCGCTGGTCGTCTCGACCGCCGCCGGCATGCTCGTCTCCAAGGCGGGCGTCAGCGGCTCGACCGACAAGGCGCTGTTCGGCCAGCTTTCCGCCTACCCCGCCGCGCTCGGCGTCGCCTCTTTCCTGATGTTCGCGCTGGCGCTGATGCCCGGAATTCCCATGCTGCCTTTCCTGGTGCTGTCGGCGCTCGCCGGCGGCGGCGCGTGGAAAGCGACCGAGCGGCGCGAAAAGGCGGCGGCGGCCGAAGCGGCGGCGCAGCAGGCCAAGACCGCGACGCCGGTGAAAGAGGAGCCGATCCAGACGGCGCTGCAGATCGACCAGCTTCGCCTCGAGCTGGGCTACGGTCTCCTGAGCCTCATCAACAGCGAGCACGGCACCCGTCTCACCGATCAGGTGCGCGCGCTGCGCCGCCAGCTCGCCGCCGAGATCGGCTTCATCATGCCGTCGGTGCGCATCCAGGACAATCTGCAGCTTCCCGCCAACACCTATGTCATCCGCGTCAAGGAGATCGAGGCGGGGCGCGGCGATCTGCGCCCCAACATGCTGCTGGTGATGGATCCGCGCGGCGGGCAGATCTCGATCCCCGGCGAGCCGACGGTCGAGCCGACCTTCGGGCTGCCGGCGCAATGGGTCGCCGAGGCCCATCGCGAGGAGGCGACCTTCCGCGGCTATACCGCGGTCGAGCCGCAAACCGTGATCACCACGCATCTCACCGAGGTGATCAAGGACAATATGGCCGAGCTCTTGTCCTATGCCGAAACGCAGAAGCTGATCGACGAGCTCGACAAGAGTCACCAGAAGCTGATCGCCGACATGGTGCCGAGCCAGATCTCGGTCGGCGGCATCCAGCGCGTGCTGCAGAATCTGCTCGCCGAGCGCGTCTCGATCCGCGACCTGCCGACCATTCTCGAGGGCATCTCCGAGGCCTGCGGCTACAGCCGCAATGTCAGCATCATCACCGAGCATGTGCGGGCGCGCCTTGCCCGCCAGATCAGCGAGCAGAACACCGCCGAAACCGGCTTCATTCCGCTGATCAGCCTGTCGCCGGCCTGGGAGCAGTCCTTCGCCGAGGCGCTGACCGGACAGGGCGAAGAGCGGCATCTCAGCATGCCGCCGAGCCGGCTGCAGGAATTCATCGCCGCCGTGCGCAGCACTTTCGAGCGCCACGCCATGCAGGGCGAGACGCCGGTGCTGCTGACCAGCGCCGGCGTCCGCCCCTATGTGCGCTCGATCATCGAGCGCTTCCGGCCGATCACCGTGGTGATGTCGCAGAACGAGGTGCATCCCAAGGCGAAGATCAAGACGGTGGGAACGATCTAAGCGATGCGGCTCAGAACCTTCACGGCACCGACGATGAGCGAGGCGATGGCGCTGGTGCGCGCGCGGCTCGGGTCGGACGCCGTCATCGTCTCGACCGAGGAAGGCGAGGATGGCGCGACGCGGCTTACCGCCGCGGTGGAACAGCCCGAGCGCCTCGCGCCGGGCATCGAGCCCGACGTCATCGATGTGCTCAACGAAGCGCTCTCCGCCCACGGCCTCGCACCGCTCGTCGTCGAGAAGATCCTCTGCGCCGCCCTTCCCTTCGAGACCGACGAGCCGCTGCTGGCGCTGGCGAGCGCCTTTGCCACCTTCTTCAGCTTCAAGCCGCTCGAGGGCGAGGCGCGCCGGCCGCTGCTGCTGGCGGGTCCGCCGGGCGCCGGCAAGACCGTGTCGATCGCCAAGCTCGCGACGCGCGCGGTGATGGCGGGAACGCCGGTGCGCATCGTCACCGCGGACACCGTGCGCGCCGGCGGCATCGAGCAGCTCGAGGCCTTCGCTCGCGTGCTGCAGCTGCCGCTTCATCGCGCGGAAAGCGCGCAGCGCCTTGGCGCGCTCAGCGCGCTGGAGAACCCCGGCGAGCTGCTGCTCGTCGATTCTCCCGGCATCAACCCCTATAGCGCCGGCGACCGCCGCGAGCTGTCGCAGCTCATCGCCGCCAGCCGCGCCGAGCCCGTGCTGGTGCTGCCGGCCGGCGGCGATGCCGTCGACACGGTCGAGATGGCGCGGATCTTTCGCGATCTCGGCGCCAGCCGCATGATCGTCACCCGGCTCGACATGGTGCAGCGCCTGGGCAGCGTCATCGGCTGCGCCGAGACGCTGCGCCTCGGCTTCGCCGAAGCCGGCACCTCGCCCGACATCGCCAAAGGGCTCACCGCCTTCAACCCCGTCGTTCTCGCACGCCTCATCCTGCCCAAGTCGCAACAGCAGCCGCGGCAGGCCAAAGCCATGAGAGGGTCACTATGAAGCCAGCCTCTTCCATCGTGCAGGCGTTTCCGACGCCTGGCCAGGCCGCGCTGCCGCGCAAGCGCAACATCATCGCCATCGCCTCCGGCAAGGGCGGCGTCGGCAAGACCTGGTTCTCCATCACCCTCGCCCATGCCATGGCCAAGGCGGGCAAGAGGGCGCTGCTCTTCGACGGCGATCTCGGCCTCGCCAATGTCGACGTTCAGCTCGGCATCACGCCCGAGCGCGACCTCGCCAGCGTCATCGCCGGCGAGGCGACCCTCACTCAGGCGGCAACCCGCTTTGACGGCGGCTTCGACATCATCGCCGGACGCTCCGGCTCGGGCAGCCTCGCCACCCTGTCGCCGAACCGGCTGCTGGCGCTGCGCAGCGAGCTGCATCTGCTGGCGGAGAACTACGATTGGGTGGTGCTCGACCTCGGCGCCGGCATCGAGCGCACGGTGCGCCTCCTCACCGCGCATTGTCGCGCCTGCCTCGTCATCACGACGGACGAGCCGACCTCGATCACCGATGCCTATGCCTACATCAAGGTCACGGCGATGGAGCAGCTCGCCGGCGGCATTCAGATCGTCGTCAACATGGTGTCGAACCAGCGCGAGGGCGAGCGGGTCTACGGCACCTTGCTGCGCGCGTGCCGCGAATTCCTCAAATTCGAGCCGCCGCTTGCCGGCATCATCCGCCGCGACGACCACGTCAAGGACAGCATCCGCCGCCAGGCGTCGCTGCTGACCCGCCATCCCGGCAGCGAAGCGGCGAGCGATGTCGAGGCGATCTTCCAGCGCCTCGATCACGCCCTCTGAGCCGGACGGAAGGGGGCGGCCATGGCAGATAGCTTCGGCAACGTCTCCCTTCCCGGCGCGCCGCTCCTTCCCGGCATCACGGTGACGGCGTCGCTGCCGGTGATCGAGCTGGCGCAACAGCCGCCGGCGGCGTTGCTCCTGGCGGCGACGCTCGCCGCGGTCGTCGTCGGCCGTGGCGGCAACGGCGCGCTGCTGCTGCGCACCGATTACGGCACGCTGGCGCTGAAGACGCCCCTCTCGCTGCCCGCCGGCAGCCAAGTCAATCTTAAATTGCTGCCGGGACCGCCGCCTTCGGTGGTCCTGCTCCATGTCGACTCCTCAGGCACATCGGGCGAGACGCCCGCGCTGCCGCCGGCGGTGACGACAAGCCTCGCAAGCGCCGCCAAAGCTCCTGGCGCCACGGTGAGCGGCGCTGCCGCGGAGTCCACGGAGACGGCGCCGGCGCAGCTCGCGCTCGGCAACGCGGTCGAGGCGACGGTCACGGCGCCGGCCGCGAACGGCGGTGCGGCGCTCGCCGCCGGAACCCGGTTGATGCTACGCGTCACCGTCGCCGATCTGCCGACGGCGCCGCCGGCAGACGCCGACGGCGAGATGGCGCCCGCAACGCTCGGCAGCGCGGCGCCGACAGCGGATAGGGAGGCGCCGCCCGCGAGCTTCAGCGGCACGGTGCTGGCCGGGTCGGCCGACGCTGCCGGACAAACGCTGCTCGACACGCCGCTGGGGACACTCGCCCTCGACCGCCGCCTGGCGCTGCCGCCCGGCGCGACCGTCGAGCTCAGCGACGTCACCGCCTTGCCGCGCACGCCCGCCGAGGCGCTGGGGGCCGCAACCGTCGTGCCCGCGCGCCTCGTCGCACTGCCGCCGGGCGGTGCGATGCCGGCGCTGCCGCTGGGCAGCCGGCTCGAGCTTCGCGTCCAGGCGCTGGCGGGAACCGCGCCGGACGACGTCGATCTCGCCGGCACAGTCGTAGCATCGACCGCGGGCGAGACCGTGGTCGAGACGCCGATCGGGACGCTGGCCCTGGAGCGGCGGCTGGCACTGCCGCCGGGAAGCTTGGTCAGCTTGCAGCAGCTCGCCGCAACGCCGCCCGACGAGCCTTCCGACCTGCCGCTGGCGCAACGCACGACTTGGCCGGCGCTCGAAGAGACGCTCGCGACCCTCGAGCGCGCCCTCCCCGACCTCGCGGCGCAGCTGCGCACCACCCTCGCGCCGGCTTCCGGCGAGGAACTGGCGGGCACTCTGCTCTTCCTGATGAGCGCGCTCAATGCCGGGACTTGGCCCGGCCCCCGGATCCTGGACGCGCTCGACGCGTTCGGCCGCCGCGACCTTCGCCTCAAGCTCGACAGCGACGTCTCCGAGCTGCGCCAGCTCGATTCATCACAATCGGGCGATTGGCACGTCTATGCGCTGCCGCTCATCGACGGCGCCGCGGTGCGGCCGGTGCGGCTCTATTTCCGCCGCCGCTCGGCGGGCTCTCCGGCCAGCGATCAAGGCACGCGCTTCGTGCTCGAGGTCGAGATGAGCCGCATGGGCGCGCTGCAGCTCGACGGGCTGGTGCGCCCGCAGCGCTTCGACCTCGTGCTGCGCAGCCATCGTCCCATCGCGGCGGAGCTGCGCCAGGAGATCGCCGAAGTCTTCCACGGCGCCGTGGCGGCAGCGGGGCTTGGCGGCGACATCACCTTCGCCACCGCCTCGCGCTTCGCCGTCGCGCCGCTCGAATCGCTGGCCGCCCATATCGGCGTCAACGCTTAAGCCAGGAGCCGGGTGCCCGGCTTGATCAGGCGCACTGCCCGGCTCATTCTGCTCCCGCAGAGACGGTAATGCGGGAACGCTGATGCCTCTCGAACCCGGACCGGCCTGATCGGCGCCATCATGTCGAATGGGGCAAGCGCCGATCGGCTAATCCTTCGGCTTCAGGTCGCCGCAATCGGCACCAAGCCACTTGGCCGCAGTAACGCTCTTCATCTTCATCGTCTTGTCGCCGTTGCCCATGGTCATGTCCCAATGGGCGACCATCGCTTCGGGGCTGGGCGCCTCGAAGCGATAGGTGCCCGACATGGTCTCGTCGCCGGTGCAGCTGAAGGTGCCGGCGCGCAAGGTCGATGTGCGGGACGCGACGTTCTGCGTGCATTTGCCGTGACCCAAATGCTCCATCTCGTCGAAGCCTTTGTCGATATCGGCCTGGGTCACGCAGTGCTTCATGACGCGATGTTGCGGAGCCATCGATTGCTGCATCGCCGCTTCGAGCTGGGCGCGCTGCTCCGGCGACAGCTGGGCAAGCGCTTCGGGCGGGATCGGCGGCGTGCCGCTGTGCTCGATGTCCGAGGTCATCTCCCATAAGCCGGGCTTCACGTTGAGCGGCGTGTTGTCGGCCGCGAGCGCCGGCAGCGCGGCGGCAAGGCCAAGGCAATAGGTGAGCAAAACCAGCCGTCTGTTAGGCATGGAACCCCCTCCCTGGTCGGATGAAAGCGGCGCCCGGACCGACCCGATGGCCCGATCACCGCGGGAAGACGCTACCACCTCGTTGTGGAAGGAGCCAGAACGCACCGCCCGGCGAAGTGTGTCGGGGCTCCTGCCCCTACCGGAGAGCGGCGGGCGCGGCAGCTTGGCCTGGCGCCGGCTCGGCGAATCCGCTCGCCAATTGTCCGGCGAGGATCACCGCCTGAGTGCGGTTATCGACGCCGAGCTTGTGCAGGATCGCCGAGACATGGGCCTTGATCGTCGCCTCGGTAACTTCCATGGCGTGGGCGATCTGCTTGTTGGCGAGGCCGTCGCTGAGCAGCATCAGCACGCGGCTCTGTTGCGGCGTCAACGTGTTGAGCAGCGCCGCGAGGGCGGCATCGCTGTCGCTGCCCGGCGGCCTGCCGTCGAAGGCGGGAGGCAGCCAGGTGCCGCCGGCGAGCAGCGCGCCGAGGGCTTCGCGAATTTCGCTCGCCGCCGCTGATTTCGGAATATAGCCGGCGGCGCCGAGGCCCAGCGCGCGCCGCGCCACCCGCGGGTTTTCATTGGCCGAGACCACGACGATCGGCACGGCGGCAAATTCGGCGCGGAGATAGAGCAGCCCGGAGAGGCCGTTCATGCCCGGCATGTTGAGGTCGAGCAGCAACAGATCGGTGTCCGGCGCTTGGCGCAGCCGCGCGCACAGGCTATCGAAGGAATCCGCCTCGGCGATGTCGGCATCGACCACCGTCTGCGACACGGCAAGGCGCAGGGCATCGCGGAACAGCGGATGGTCGTCGGCTATGACGATGTGAAACGCCGCCATCGGCCTCCTCTCGCCGCAACGCGGCAATAGCAATAATAGGCTCGCCCGGGCGTTGCGCAACCCAACCCGAATTAGACGAAAGTCTAATGGCTGGGCCGGAACGCGGTCAGTAGCATAACCCGAGGGATTTTCGCGGTGCTTTGCTTGCCGCGGGAGCCACGCAATACGCAACAAGGACCAGCCGGAACCCACGGCACACCGCGGGTTGTCGCTGTGCAACAGGGAGGAAAACAGCATGAAGTCGTTTGACAGGATGACTCCGTCGCGCCGCAAGGTGCTCACCGCCGCCGGTGCTCTGGTTGCGTCAGCGTCGCTGCCGCGTCTCTCGATCGCCGCCGAAGACCGTCCGCCGATCGGCACCTGGCCGGCCGGCTCGGAAGGCTCGTCGGTGTTCATCGGCATCTCCGTGCCGCGCACCGGAACCTATGCCGCCCAAGGCGAGGACGAGCTCAAGGGCTATGAGCTCGCGGTCGAGCACATCAACAGCGGCGATCCGCTGATCAAGGCGATTTCGCCGAAGACCAAGAAGGGCGTGCTCGGCAAGAAGGTCGAGGTCGGTGTCGCGGATTCGCAAGCCAATCCGAACACCGCCGTCCAGGAGCAGTCGCGCTTCATCACCGAGAACAAGGCGGTGCTGATCACCGGCTCGACCTCGAGCGCGGTGGCCGTGGCGCTGAACAAGCTGGCACAGCGCGAGAAGGTGCTCTACGTGACCGGTATCACCGGCTCGAACGACACCACCGGCAAGGACTGCGTCCGCTACAGCTTCCGCCAGGACTTCTACGGCCAGACCGCCGCTGCCGCGATCGGCCCGGTCTTGATCAAGAATTTCGGCAAGAACCGCAAGGCCGCGTTCATGACGCCGGACTACACCTACGGCCACACCGTCACCAAGTCGGTGAACGACTATCTGACGGAGAATGGCGGCTGGACCATGGTGACGAACCAGGTGTCGCCGCTGGGAGCGCCGGATTTCAGCTCCTATCTGACCAACATCGCCAATTCCGGCGCCGAGATCCTGATCAACGTCAATTGGGGCCATGACGCGGTGCTGTCGACCCAGCAGGCCAAGCAATTCGGCATTCTGCCAAAGATGAAGCTGGCGATCCCCTACCAGACCCCGTTCCTCGCCAAGGAGGTCGGCGCCGAGACCACGGAAGGCGTCTACGCCGCCACGGATTTCTGGTGGACGCTCGAAGACAAGTACCCGCTGGCCAAGATGTTCGTCACCGCCTTCCAGAAGAAGTACGGCTACCGGCCGGAATGGGGCGCGGAGAACGCCTATATGCAATTTGCCATGTGGGCGGACGCCGTTGAGCATGCCGGCAGCTTCTACCCGCCGGACGTGATCAAGTCCTACGAGGCCGGCCGCAAGATCCCGTCCTTTGTCGGCGAGGTCTATTGGCGCGCCGCCGACCATCAGCTGGTGCGGCCGGTCGTCATCGTCCGGGGCAAGGCACCCAAGGCGATGCGGAACCCCGAGGACTTCTGGGAGGTCACCGAGGTGCTGCCGGGCGCGCCGCTGATGCAGGCGCCTGATGCGTTCGGCTGTCAGCTCGGCTCCTATACCTGAGCAACCCGGAGATCCCTTCCCGCGGGCGGCGCGTGCCGCCCGCGGGGTCGGGCTGGACCGCGTTCGCGCCGTTCCGTAGGTTCGCAAGGTATGATCACCTGGCCGAATTTCGTCTCGCAGTGCTTCAACGGCTTGGCGCTGGGCGCGTTGCTGGCGCTGATCAGCTCGGGCTTGACCATCATCTACGGCACGCTCGGCGTCCTGAACCTGGCGCACGGCGCGATGTTCATGCTCGGCGGCTATGCCGGCTATGTCGCCTATGAGGCAACCGGATCCTTCGCCATCGCGGTCGTCGCCGGCTCTCTGTTCCTGGCGGTTGTCGGCGTGCTGATGGAGCGCGTCATCATCCGCTATTTCTACAGCCGGCCGCCCGAGGATCAGATCCTGGTCACCTTCGGCATCGGCATCTGCCTGGTGGAAATCGTGCGGCTGGTCTTCGGCAGCCTCTCCAAGACCGTCCCGCCGCCGTCCTGGGCCGCCGGCATCAGCTCGCTCGGCTTCATGTTCTATCCCACCTATCGGCTGGTCGTGGTCGGCATCATCGCGGTGGCGCTGCTCGC
>Ga0335073_10010245_pt1 | contig 13166 bp, 11 predicted proteins | sample Lox_Sample_22_FD_207093 | JGI IMG/M metagenome (GOLD analysis project Ga0335073, IMG submission 207093) | Soil microbial communities from Loxahatchee National Wildlife Refuge, Florida, United States - Lox_Sample_2.2 | ecosystem: Environmental > Terrestrial > Soil > Wetlands | place: USA...
GCGAGTCGCAGTTCGCTGAGGATGCACTCTCGGGTGGCGTCGTGGGGCTGACGCGTCGGGAGATGCGTCAGTATCTGGAGTACGTCGCCGACCAGCGCCTCGCGATGCTCCGCCTGCCCCAGCGATATGGAGCACGCAATCCCTTCCCGTTCATGCTGTTGCAGGACGTGCAGGAGCTGACCAACTTCTTCGAGAGACGCGTGTCGGCGTATCAGGTCGCGGTGCAGGGGGAGATCTGCTTCGACGCCTCGTTCTGAGCGCCGCGGCTATTGGCCCGCTCGACCGGCTATCCGGCCGGACCAACGAGGCATTGCACAACGGCATCGCGCGAGAGTCGTTGCTCGAGACGACTGCAGTACCAATCGACGAACTGCCGCACCCCATTCTCCGTCACGGGTGACAGTGGCCCCGGTTCGTAAGCAGGACAATTCATGCCGGTCTGACTCTCACCCACGATGCGCCGATCCTGCTCGTTGGTCGCGAGCCAGACATGCGTCAGTTCCTCGAGGTCGTAATCCACCCCCTCCACGGCATCACGGTGCACGAGCCATTTCGTGGTGAGCGCCGTGCGAGTGGGAGTGAGCGGCAACAGGCGAAAGGAGATCGCATGATCGGCAAGGAAGTGATTCCAGGTCGTCGGGTAGTGGAAGAGGAGCAGTGCCCCGATCTTCAGATCGCGCGGAATGGAGTCAATAAGGGCACGTCTGACGGCGGGCTTCCCCGTCATGGTGTAGCTCACGGCCTCCCCGAGCATCGGCATGCGCGCCGTGCGCGTCTGCCCATCGGCGGCAAGTTCCAATTGGCTAGGCAGGCCTGCGGATTCGCAGCGCTTCCAGTGCGCGACGATCTGCGGATCATCGGCCGCGCCGCTGACGCTCGTGACCGTGGGCGTGTCAGGGTAGGTCCGCGAGAGCTCCGGGTGGTTCGCCGCACAGTGATAGCATTCGCGGTTGTTCTCCCAGAGGAGCTTCCAGTTGCCTTCCTCGATAATGACCGATTCGAACGCCACGCGCGCCTCGGGTATGCGGTGCGGGGAAAGATATAGGTCGAGCTGCCGGCGAGTGGGTTCGAAGTCGGGAGGTTCCGCCGCGAGGCAAACGAAGACATAGCCGGCGACCGATTCGCAGCGGATTGGCTTGAGCCCGTGCGCTGCGCGATCGAAGCCTGTATCCATCTGCCGAGCCGCAAACAGCCGTCCCTCCAGCTGGTAGGTCCACTGGTGATAGGGACAGACGAGCTTGGATACGGTGCCTGCCGAGTCGGGACACACACGTGCCCCACGGTGGCGGCAAGAATTGATGAACGCACGAACAACGCCATCGCCGGCACGCGTGAGCAGCACGGGATACGCGCCGATCTGCAGCGTGAGATAACTGCCGGTCCGCGGCAGCTCGGCCGTATGCGCGACGAACAGCCATTCCTTGCAGAAGATGTGCTCGAGATCGAGGGCGAAGATCTCGGCATCGGTATAGAACTCGCGCGTAAGCGCGGTATTCGGCGCGCGAGTACCCAGGCTGCGTAGAACTGTGGCGGCGATGGTCATGCTGACTCCCCGTGATGCGGCCAAAGGATGCTGCCGCGGCTGCACGGTGGAGAGAGCTGGAGGGGATCGCCCGAGGCCGCTGGAAGGCCGCATTGCGAGACGATCGCGCCCTGCGATCGCCCACCGCGATCCAACGGCTGTCATGCTGTGAGGCTGGTTTCCGGGCTCTGGAGTGGTCGCGGCGTTTCCGCCTGCGACCGATGCGGCGCCTTCCCGGGACCCAGAACGGTCCAGGTGGCCGATGCCGAACTCAACACTCCACTACCGTTGCGGGGGCAGCGCCGGAATTCACCGGCTTCCCAATTCTCCCGCCCCTCAGAGGGCAGGCACCTTCAGCAATTCGATATTAGACGATTGCCCCGGAAGAGGGCAGCCACCGCGTGATGCGCGCTCACACTGCCGGATCGTCCTGTGCGTATTCCTCGCTGCCCGGCCTGGTGCACGAACTCATTTCCGCCGCCCGGCCGCGGGCCAATGGCGGCCGAACGGTTGACCCTCCGGGGCGCCATGAAACGTCAGCAGTATGTCGACCGAGTCCTCACAAGGAGGTCGGCTGACTTGCGAGGGGTTCGCGAAGATGCAAGGCACGGTGAACGTACTGCACTTGGCGACGTAGTCAGTGATGAGCCGCACGCGCCTCTTGGTGCGTGGACTTGCGATGCAGCTGCTGGTGCTCGTAGTGGGGTGCGTGACCGAACCAACGGTAACCAACTGTGGAGTGGTGGGGCGACTGGCCCACGTTGAGAGCTGGTTAGCGCGCCTTCCTGAGCGCCCGGGCTTTCAGATCATCGACCGGCCGCCAAAGCTGTTAGCGGGGGAGATGCACGCCAACGGCGTGTGCTCCGGGCTAGATATCAAGACGCTGCTCGGCGTCTGCGCCGTGGACGCGGAGTGACAACGGCGTTCGTCAGCGGAGTGCACCGTCATCAGACCCTGAAGGACTCACGAGCGCCGAGCTCTCCGGAAGCCCCTTCAGCTTGTCCACCATTCGGCAGAGCTCTGCGACCGATGCGGCCTTAAACTTCCTCATCATGTTGCGGCGATGCACCTTCACTGTGGTCTCGGTGATACCCATCTCACCGGCAATCTGCTTGTTTAGCCGGCCTTCCGAGACCTGAAACAGAACCACGCGTTCGCGCGGCGTCAACGCCTCGAATCGTGCCCTGAGCACGCGCAGTGCCTCCTCGTTTTCACGCCGCTCACGGTCGCGGGTGAGCCCAAGATTGACAGCATGCAGAAGCTCCTGTTCCTGGAATGGCTTCGTGAGGAACTCGATGGCACCACCCTTCAACGCTTGCACCGTCGTCGGCACGTCGGCATGTCCGGTGATGAAGACGATCGGGACTCGCGAGTTCGCCGTGGCCAGATTGCGCTGAAGATCCAACCCGCTTTCGCCCTGTAATCTGATATCGAGCACCAAGCAGGTGGGACCGCCTGGTGGCTCGGATGTCAGAAACTCGGTGATAGTTGCAAACAGCCTGCACCGCAGGCCCGCGGCGCGCAACAGTCGTCCGAGCGATTCGCGAACCTGTCGATCGTCGTCGATGACGACTATGCAGGCAGTTGCGTCCGGCACCGCTGTCATTCTCGATCCATGGTCCACTGAAAGCACCGCGGTCCCCTCGCGCACGGCGAGCTGAGGCAGTGTAGTCTCGGGCGATCGGCGTGGACAGGTCGAATTGGCGTCCGAAAGCTCCACTCGGAACTAAACCAAGGTTTAGATTTTACCGGAATCCGGCAGGATCATTCTTGCCGGCGAGTGTCGTGCACGCGCACGCTTGTACGAAAGCGGCTCCTGCAAGGGAACGAGCGGAAGCTATGGTGGCTGGCCAACCATTGATTGCGATCATCGATGATGACGAGTCTGTTCGCGACTCCATACGAAGGCTGCTCAAGGCGCTCGGCTACACGGCTGCGGTGTTTCCGTCCGCGGCGGAATTTCTGGCATCGCCCCAACTGGCCAAGACGGCCTGTCTCGTGGCCGATGTGCAAATGCCCGCGATGACGGGAGTCGAGCTTTATACCCACCTGTTGAAGACAGGGCGCGCGATCCCAACGATTCTAATCACCGCCTATCCGGAGGACAGCGTCCAGAAGCGCATGCTGACTCTGGGCGTGAAGTGCTATCTTCGCAAGCCGCTGAAGGAGGCAGATCTGCTCGGCTGTCTTGTTAGCGCCCTCGCGTGCGGCCGGTGTCATGAGCCGTCAGATCCATGGCGTTGAGCGGTTGGTGAGCGTCGAGTACCTCTCCCAAGAATCGCGAATATGCGCAGAAACGGTTTGACGCGGTGCGTGTCGATACGACGACCAGAGCCTCGCAGATGAAAGCATCCGTGTTGTTTGGCTCTGGCTGGGAAAGTGACTTCCTTGAGGTCTTGTGGCAGGACACCGAACGTGTTTTCTGCAGGCTATGGCGCGATGACGATGTGGACGTGAGGTATGCGTTTGTGCCCGTCCTCTCCGGCGCCGAGCATCCCAGGCTCGAGAGCATCAATCGCCTGGTACATGAATACCAGCTCAAGGACTACCTCGACCGTGCTTGGGCGTTGCGACCGGCGGCGCTAGTGCGGGAGCGCGAGCGAACGATGCTGGTTGTCGACTACATCGGAGGAGAACCGCTCGATCGTCTCATGGGCCAGCCCATGGAAATTGGGCGATTTCTCCGCCTCGCGGTAGCCCAGTCGGCCGCGCTCGGTCGGCTACACGGACAGGGACTCATCCATAAGGACATCAAGCCGGCCAATGTCATCGTGAACTCAACGACTGGACAAGTCTGGCTCACCGGCTTTGGCATCGCATCTCGCCTGCCGCGTGAGCGCCAGACACCCGAGCCTCCGGAGTTCATCGCGGGAACGCTCGCGTACATGGCACCGGAGCAAACGGGGCGCATGAACCGCTCCATCGATTCCCGCAGCGACTTGTACTCGCTTGGAGTCACTTTTTACCAGATGCTGACTGGCGATCTGCCGTTCGCGGCCTCAGACCCAATGGAATGGGTGCACTGTCACATCGCGAGGCAACCCGCGTCGCCGACCGAGCGGGTGCAGAGCGTTCCGGCCGCTGTCTCCGGAATCGCGATGAAGTTGCTCTCCAAGACTGTGGAAGAGCGATATCAGACAGCCGCAGGTGTCGAGAGCGACCTTCGACGCTGTCTCTCCGAGTGGGAGGAGCGGCGGCGCATCCAGCATTTTAAGCTGGGAACCCGTGACTTTCCCGATCGCCTCATGATTCCGGAGAAGCTATACGGGCGAGACCAAGAGGTCGGCATCTTGCACGCTGCCTTTGCTCGTGTTGTTTCCGGCGGCGGGCCCGAACTAGTCCTTGTCTCCGGATACTCCGGCATCGGCAAATCAGCAGTTGTCAATGAACTCCACAAGACTCTCGTTCCTCCAAGAGGCTTATTCGCATCCGGCAAGTTCGACCAGTACAAAAGCGAAATTCCCTATACCACGCTGGCGCAGGCGTTTCAGGGCCTCATACGGCAACTGCTAAGCAAAAGTGACGAAGAATTGCGCAAATGGCGTGAGGCGTTTCGCGCGGCGCTCGAACCGAACGGGCTGCTGATGGTGGAGTTCGTCCCGGAATTGCGCCACGTTATAGGTGAACAGCCGCCAGTACCTGAGCTATCGCCCCAGGACGCGCGAGGACGCTTCCATTTCGTATTGCGGAGGTTCATCGGCGTATTCGCGCGGCCCGAACACCCCCTGGCACTTTTTCTCGACGACTTGCAATGGCTGGACGCCGCGACACTTGACCTGTTGGAAGATCTGTTGACTTGTTCCGATCTGCAACACCTTTTGCTGATCGGGGCATATCGGGACAACGAGGTCGGTGCCAACCATCCACTGCTGCGCAAGCTCGATATCATCCGACAGGCCGGCGCGGTATTGGGGAAAGTCGTTCTGACCCCATTGGGTCGCGACGATCTGATACGGCTGCTAAGGGACTCTCTGCATTGCGATCGACGGCGCTGCGACCCGTTGGCGCAATTGATTCACGAGAAAACCTCAGGCAACCCGTTTTTTGCAATTCAATTCCTTTCCATGCTCTCCGACGAGGGCCTCCTCGTATTTGACTATGCCGAAGGCCGATGGTCATGGGACCTCAACCGCATCCGCGCCCAAAGCTACACGGACAATGTCGTGGAACTGATGGTCGCACGATTGAACCGCCTACCCCATGAGACTCAGCAGACGCTCCAGCAGTTTGCCTGCTTGGGAAACAACGCCGGCTTCGACATGCTACGCACGATCTGTAACGTGACGCTCGAAGGACTCCACGAGCGCCTCTGGGAGGCCGTGCGCGTGGGAGTCATCTTTCGCTCGGACATTTCCTACCGATTTCTCCACGACCGAGTGCAGGAAGCGGCCTACTCCTTGATCCCTGAGGAAAAGCGCGCCGAGGCGCACCTGCGAGTCGGCATGCTATTGGGGGCGCGGACACCACCGGGGAAGCTCGAGGAAGCGATATTCCACATCGTCAATCAACTGAACCGCGGCGGTTGCCTCATAGTCACGATCGAAGACCGTGAAAAGGTCGCAGGCTTTAATCTTCTCGCAGGCAGACGAGCCAAGCGCGCGAGCGCTTATATTTCGGCACTCGAATACCTGAGAGCCGGCAGGGCGCTGTTGACGGACCAGGCCTGGCAAGTCAGCTACGATCTTATTTTCTCCATCGAATACCTGATGGCCGAGTGCGAGGTGCTGACGGCGGATATGATCGCCGCAGAGAGTAGGCTCTCGCAGTTAGCGCAGCTGGCCAAGAGTCGTCACGAGTTCTGTCTCGTTACACGCTTACGTATCACCCTTTACACAGCCTTGAATCGGATAGATGGTGCGGTCGATGTGTTTCTCGACTGGTTGCGCCGCGACGGCGTCGCCTGGTCGAGACATCCCCCGCACGGCGACGTCGTGCGGGAATACGAGGGGATCCGGACCCTTATCGGGTACCGCCAGATCGAGGAGCTCATTGACCTGCCACTAGTAACTGACCCGGACGTCATAGATACGCTAGACGTCTATACCGAAGTGATTTATCCCGCATTGCTTTGCGACGAACACTTTTCATCGCTCGTCGTTTGCAGGCTAGTGATTCTCAGCCTCGAACATGGCAATTGTGACAACTCGTGTTACGCATACGCATGGTTGGCAGTATTCGCGGGACCACATTTCGACGACCACCTGGATGGTCTTAGGTTCGGTCAGCTGGCCTGCGATCTGGTTCAGAAGCGCGGCCTGACGCGGTATGAGGCGCGGACGTATCTGGCCGTGGGTGCCCTTGTGATTCCGTGGACGAAGCACGCGCGGCGTGGGCGCGAGCTGGTGCGTCGCGCCTTCGATGCCGCGTATCGGATAGGTGATCTGAACTTCGCTGCGATTAGCTGCGACGTGCTGACCACAATTTGTTTGGTCTCCGGAGATTCGCTCGCCGAGGCGCAAACCGAAGCCGAGAACGGCCTCATCTTCATGAAGAAGGTGGGTTTTGCGCCGATGATCGACAATTGCCTTGGAAAGCTCGACCTTATCAGGACTCTCCGGGGGTTGACTCCGATCTTTGGCCAACCGGGCGGCGATAGGTTCAGCGAGCTGGAAGCCGAACGCAGTCTGGACAGAAGCAAGAGTCTAGGAGACCCAGAATTCTTCTATTTGACCCGCAAGTTGCAGGCACGCGTTTTGGCGGGAGATCATGCGTCAGCCGTAACGGCCGCGGGAGAGGCGCAACGGCTCGGCCAGACGTGGCCAACGAGGTTCGGCACTGCCGCTGGCGACTTTCATCTCTACAGCGCGCTTGCCCACGCCGCGGCCTGGGATTTTGCGGCGCCGAATCAAAGAGAGGTTCACCGCAGTGAGTTGAGAAGTCACCTCGACTGGCTCGAGATGCGGGCAGCGCATAATCCTGACACGTTTGAGAGCGAGGCAGCGCTCGTCAGCGCGGAGCTCGCTCGACTGGAGGGGCAGACGTTGGCCGCTGAGGAGCTCTATGAGAGAGCCATTCGGCGCGCGCATAGCGAGGGCTTTGTCCACATCGAGGCGGTAGCCAATGAGCTGGCCGCACGCTTCTACGAGGCACGCGGGTTCGAGAAGATAGCAAATACCTATCTGCGGGATGCACGGTACTGTTACCTTCGTTGGGGAGCAGACGGGAAAGTGCGACAGCTGGAGCAGTTCCATCCGCGGCTCAGAGCCGAAACACCCGCCTCCGATGCCACGACCACGATGCTGGCGCCCGTTGAGCATCTCGATCTGGCGACCGTGATTAAGGTCTGCGAAGCGGTTTCCGGTGAGATCGTTCTGGAGAAGCTGATCGACACGCTCATGCGGAATGCTGTCGAGCACGCGGGGGCGAATCGGGGTCTTCTGATTCTTCCCCGAGGTGACGAATACGTCATAGAGGCTGAAGTTACGACGAACAGCGATGACGTGAAAGTCGATCTACGGCGCCAGAGTGTGACCGCAGGTGCGCTGCCGGAGGCAATTGTTCGCTATGTCCTTCGCACGAAGGAAAGTGTCCTATTGCATGATGCAGCGGGTGAGAATCAGTTTTCAACTGATGACTATATTCGTGAGCACCGGGCGCGATCGATTCTGTGCCTACCGATACTCAAGCAGACCAAGCTAGTCGGAATGCTGTATCTGGAAAATGAGCTAACACGAAGGGCTTTCACCCCCGCCCGCATGGCAATCCTCAAGCTGCTTGCGTCCGGGGCGGCGATCTCACTGGAGAATGCGCGTCTTTACCGGGATCTTGCGGAGCGGGAAGCCAAAATCCGACGTTTGGTCGATGCCAACATTATCGGGATATTCATCTGGGATTTCCGAGGCCGTATCCTCGACGCGAATGACGCTTTTCTGAGAATCGTAGACTATCGCCGTGAGGACCTCGTATCGAATCGCATCAGCTGGAGGGACCTCACACCGCCAGAATGGCGCGAACAGGACGAAAGGGAGTTAGTTCCCATGCTAATGGCGACCGGCAGCTTGCAGCCGTTTGAAAAGGAGTACTTGCGTAAGGGTGGCAAGCGCGTGCCGGTCTTGGTGGGCGCCGCAACATTTGAAAGAGGTGGCAACGAAGGTGTTGCCTTTGTACTCGATCTGACGGAGCGCAAGCGTGCGACAGACGCGCTGCGAGACTTGCAATTGGAGCTCGCGCATGCGAACCGTCTTGCAACGATGGGCCAGCTCACTGCCTCGATTGCGCACGAAGTGAACCAACCCCTTACTGCAGCGCACAATAACGCGCGTGCCGCCTTGCGCTTCCTCGGTGTTGATCCCCCGGACATCCGCGAAGTTACGGAAGCACTCTTGTGCGTGGTGAACGAGACTTACCGAGCGGGCGACATCGTCGGCAGGATTCGCGATCAAGTCAAGAACGCCCCGCCACGTAGCGAGGATCTTGACATGAACGATGCCATTGAAGAGGTCGTAGCGCTGGTGCGCGGTGAGCTGTCGGACAACCGTGTTTCGGTCCAAATCCAGCTCGGGGAGAGACTCGCACCAGTTCACGGGGATCGAGTGCAGCTGCAGCAGGTGATACTGAATCTAATCCTCAACGCGAATGAGGCAATGCTCGGCATCGATGGCGAAGCGCGCGAGTTACTGATCAGCACGGAATCGTATCCGGGGGGTGGGGTGCTCGTCGCGGTATGCGACTCGGGACCCGGTATCGCCCCGGAACAGCGCGAGCGAATTTTCGAGTCCTTCTATACCACGAAGCCCGATGGGCTGGGGATCGGACTCTCAATATGCCGCTCCATCATCGATGCTCATGGAGGGCGGTTGTGGGCGGATCTACGCGTTCCGCGCGGGACGGCGCTCCGATTCACGCTGCCGAATCGTGGCTGAGTAAGTACGCCTGTGAACACATGCGTCGTGGCCATCTTTTGTCGCTCTCGTCCAAGCGCGCTTGCGTGCCAGACCGTTAGAGTCGGCTTCAAATGGCGTCTTTACTCCAGACACTGCGACTGGCGGATGCGCAGAAAAGTGCGATCGGTCATTTCAACGTCTCGGATCTCGTTACGCTCTATGGGATCGTGGAGGCGGCGCGCCAGCAGCAGGTTCCTGTCATCGTCGGCGCTTCGGAAGCAGAGCGCCGATTCATGGGCGTCCCACAGCTGGTAGCGATCATTGACAGCTTGCGCGCTCGCGAAGGCCCTCCGATCTTTCTCAATGCCGACCACACACATTCTTTGGCCGGTGCAGTTGAAGCAGCCAAGGCGGGATTCGATTGGGTCGTGTGTGATTTCTCGTCCTTGCCATTCGAGCAGAACGTACGCCAGACGCGAGAGGCCGTTCGCGTGCTGAAGGGGTTGCGCCCCGACATACTGGTGGAAGGCGAAATCGGTGATATCGGTAGTGGCTCCCAGATTCATGACGCTCCGCCGAATCTGAAGACATCGTTGACCACGGCGGATGAAGCGCGTCATTTTGTGGAGGAAACTGGAGTCGATACACTTGCTCCCGCCGTGGGCACCATGCACGGCGTTCTGCGCAGCATGCTTAATACGAACGCCAAGAAGCATCTGGATGTCGACCGGATCCGAGCGATCAAGGAAAGCACCAGAGTGTTCATGACGTTGCATGGTGCCTCGGGCACCGATGACGATGATCTTCGTGCAGCCATCACGGCCGGGATCACCGTAATCCACATCAATACCGAGGTGCGGCTTGCCTGGCGACGAAGTATCGAAGAAAGCCTCGCGAGGCAGAAGGACGACATTGCCCCGTATACACTGCTGGCGCCTGCGATCGAAGCAGTGAAATGGACCGTCGCCGCGCGACTCGCATTATTCAGCAGGCGCGGGCCACCGTCGTGGCAAGAGGTGCAGGCCACCCCGACCGTTCGGGCGTGAAGAACTCCAACGTGTTCATGAAGTGCTTTGCGAGCGCGGAGGCGCCTGTCAGCGAAGGCGCAGCCCACGTCATGGTTCACCTAACGCACGCATGGGCGTGCCGAGGAGCGCGAGTCTAGTGGTATCCGGCGGGCGCTTACCGCATGCACTCTTCGAGCAGTTGCGCACGGGGGACATCGATTGGAGAGGTGTGTGGGCTACATTCGCCGAAGATGGCTGGGTGGAACCGACCGATGCCACGAGCAACGAGCGTCTGGTACGCGAGGTGCTATTGAGAGGCAAGGTAGCGGCGGCGCACTTCGTAGGTCTGAAGAATGAAACGAGTTCTCCGGAGCAGGGCGCCGCGGCCGCCTGGCAGCCCTTAGCGCCCCTCCCACCACCCTTCGAAGTGACGACACTTGGCATGGGTGATGACGGACATACGGCCTCTCTGTTTCCGAGATCCCCAAATCTGAAGAGCGCGCTTGATGAGTCTGCCGTCGGTGCCTGCGTCGGCATGTGTCCCCGATGCCCCGCGCGCGCAGCTCCGGTTTAACCTGAGCGCGCCGCTCGACTCAGGACGCATCATCATTCTCATGCGTGGTGAGTCGAAGCTGCGTGCCCACCTCACCGCTAGCGGCCCAGGTCCGGTCGAGGAGATCCCCGTGCGAGTAGTGCTGCGTCAGCAACGCACACCGGTTTAAGTCATTTGGGCGCCGCGCGAGCGACCGTGCTCGCCTCTGGAAGCATGTGGCCACACGCGACGGCAAACGGAAAACGCGAGCCGTCGGTCCTTGAGGACTTCGAGGCCGAAGGCGTGCTCCACGCGCTCGATTTCGGAATCATCGTGCTGGACGAGCAGCTGTGCCCCATATATACCAATGGCATTGCGCAGCGGCGGCTCGCACTTCAGTTGCGCGAGATCCGCGCCCAACCGCTCGCCGACCTTCTGCCGCAGCCGCAGCGCTTCGTTCGCGCCGCGCGGCTCGTGCTCGAGAGCGGGGTGACGCTCGATTACACCCTCCGCGTGAACCGCCAGCGCTCCCCTGACGGTAAGCATTCGTTCGCCGTGCGGATCGTTCCGCTCCGCAACCAAACGATGGAACCGTGCGCGCTGATCGAGTGGATGGCGTGACCCGGCGCGCGTCGGAGTGCTCGGCTGCTCGATGATCCGCGGAGCCGAGTGGTGCTGCGGGCCACGCGCGCGTCGCTCGGGTCAGCAGTGATGGTCGATGAGTTCCATGTCTCTCCCGTTCACTGCAGGTTCATCGCCGACAATCGAGCCGATGAACACGCGGCCTATCATCGCCACAGTACATTCGAATGACTGCCATATGCAGAAGACAAACCCCAACGTGCCGTACATCCCGCTGAAGGACTATCGCGAGGCAGTCGCGAAAGCTATTGCCTGGCTCGGTGACCGGTACCTGCTCGCCAACCCGGTCAACGTCGCCGCGCGCGCAAATGTGCTCCCTCATTCGCCGGAAAGCGGCGCGAGCAACAGGATGCAAGCGGGAGCGCACGTGGGTGGGCACCGGTCAAGTACGTGCAGACCGGTCCTCGAGGTGACGTCATGAACGCGGCTGAGCGGCTCTATCGGAACGGCCAGAGTCTGTGGCTCGACAACATCACCCGCGAGCTGCTCACCAGCGGTACGCTTGCACGCTACATTCGTGATCTCGGGGTGAGAGGGCTGACCTCCAATCCCACGATCTTCGACCACGCCATCACGAGAGGTAGCGCGTACGACGCGGCGATCAGCGAGCAGCTGGCCGCGGGCCGCACGGGTGAGCGGCTGTTCTTTGAGCTTGCGCTGCAGGATCTCACCGCGGCGGCGGACCTGTTCCACGAGGTTCACCAGCAGACCGCGGGCGTTGATGGCTGGGTGTCGCTCGAAGTGTCACCCCTGCTGGCACGCGATGCGCGCACGACGCTCGCCGAGGCGAAGGAGTTGTACGCACGCGCACACCGGCCAAATCTGTACATCAAGATTCCGGGGACAGCGGAAGCACTCCCTGCGATCGAGGAGGCGATTTTCGCGGGCGTACCGATCAATGTGACGCTCCTGTTCTCGGCAACCCAATACCTAGCCGCGGCCCAAGCCTATCTTCGGGGGGTCGAGCGGCGAATCGAGGCTGGCCTTAATCCCAACGTCGGCTCGGTTGCCTCGTTATTCATCAGTCGATGGGACACGGTCGTCGCCGATCGCGTTCCCAGGTCATTGGTCAACACTCTCGGTCTTGCTGTCGGTCGCAGTACCTATTGGGCGTACGCGGCTCTCCTGGCCTCGAATCGCTGGCGCCGCGCCCTCAACGCCGGTGCCCGTCCCCAGCGACTGCTCTTCGCAAGTACTGGTACGAAGGACCCGAAGGCCTCCGACATCCTCTACGTGAGAGGACTCAGTGCTCCACTCACTGTCAACACCGTACCCGAGAGCACGCTCAACGCGTTCGCCGCTCACGGCGAGCTCGACGACATATGGAGCACGGAAGGGGAGACAAGCCCGAGCCCGCTCGATGAGTTCAGGCACGCTGGTTTCGACCTCGACGCACTCGCAAAGCGCCTCCAGGATGATGGCGCGGCCTCATTCGTCGACTCGTGGAACGATCTGCTCGGCGTCATTGCCGTCAAAAGCTCCGCATTGCAGCGTCGGCCAGGGCGAGCGCGCTCGTAGGCGCTTGCGCGCAGAGCCTAAGGAAATTCCGATGAGCAACTCGGTCCCTTCCTTGCTCGGACGACCAGCATGGCGCGCACTCCAGGCACACCACGCGACTGTTGCCGCAGTTCATTTACGGG
>Ga0335073_10010246_pt1 | contig 13166 bp, 9 predicted proteins | sample Lox_Sample_22_FD_207093 | JGI IMG/M metagenome (GOLD analysis project Ga0335073, IMG submission 207093) | Soil microbial communities from Loxahatchee National Wildlife Refuge, Florida, United States - Lox_Sample_2.2 | ecosystem: Environmental > Terrestrial > Soil > Wetlands | place: USA: Florida...
ATATCGGGGCGGTCGTCGGTGACGGTTACATCCAGCTCTCGGTCGACGGTCTCGCCGCTGGCAGCGGGATGTACGCCATGGCCCCGGATCAGCTGGACCGGTACCGGCAGGCGGTGGCCAGCGATGAGACCGGCCAGGAACTTGAGCACGTCATCTCCGGCATCGAGCGGCAGGAGATCGCTGTGCACGGGCACGCCGTGCTCAAGACCGCGCCGAGGGGTTATCCGGCCGACCATCCGCGGATCGGGCTGCTGCGCTACAAGGGCGTGGTGGCCTGGCAGGAATGGCCGGTCGAGCCCTGGCTCGGAACGTCAGCGGCCAAGCAGCGCGTGGTCGCGTTCCTGGCCGCCAGCCGGCCGCTCTGCGTGTGGCTGGCGGCGAACGTCGGCCGCTCCACGGAGGAACCGGCCCGCACGTGACCGCGGCCGGCGAGGCAAGATGGGAGCATGGCTGACCGGCTAAGCAGAGCGACGAGCCCCTACCTGCTGCAGCACGCGGGCAACCCGGTGGACTGGTGGCCGTGGTGTGACGAGGCGTTCAGCGAGGCGCGCCGCCGCGACGTGCCGGTGCTGCTGTCGGTCGGGTACTCGGCCTGCCACTGGTGCCACGTGATGGCGCACGAGTCGTTCGAGGACGAGCGGACCGCGGCGCTGATGAACGAGCACCTGGTGTCGATCAAGGTGGATCGCGAGGAGCGCCCGGACGTGGACGCGGTCTACATGACGGCCACGCAGGCCATGACCGGCCAGGGCGGCTGGCCGATGACGGTGTTCATGACGCCGGACCGTGAGCCGTTCTACTGCGGCACCTACTTCCCACGCGAGCAGTTCCAGCGGCTGGTTCTCGGGGTGGCCAATGCCTGGCGCCAGGACCGGGGCGGCGTTACCGGGCAGGCCAAGCGGATCGCGGCGGCCCTGGCCGAGCAGATGTCGAGCGGGCATCGGCGGAAGGACGGTGCGGGCCAGGCGGGCGCCGACCAGGATGGCGCGCCTGGTGAGGTGCCTGACCAGGAGCAGCTCAGCCAGGCCATCGAGGCGGCGATCGCCGGGCTGGAGTCCGGCTACGACGCCAAGCAGGGCGGATTCGGCGGCGCGCCCAAGTTCCCGCCATCCACGGTCCTTGAGTTCCTGCTCCGGCATCACGAACGCGAGGCCGGGCCGTCCGGCGAGCTGGCGTTGCGCATGGCCACCGGCACCCTGGAGGCGATGGCCCGCGGCGGCATGTATGACCAGCTGGCCGGCGGGTTCGCACGCTACTCAGTGGACGCCGGCTGGGTGGTACCGCACTTCGAGAAGATGCTCTACGACAACGCGCTGCTGGCCCGGGTCTACGCGCACTGGTGGCGCCGGACCGGGTCCGCCCTGGGCCGCCGCGTCGCCGCCGATACCTGCGCCTGGATGATCGCCGAGCTGGGCACCGCGGAGGGCGGGTTCGCCTCGGCCCTTGACGCCGACAGCGAGGGCGAGGAGGGCAAGTTCTACGCGTGGACGCCGGGCCAGCTCCGCGAGGTGCTGGGGTCAGCCGATGGGCAGTACGCGGCCGAGGTGTTCGGTGTGACCGGCAGCGGCACCTTCGAGTACGGCAAATCGGTGCTCCAGCTTCGCGCCGACCCGGCGGATCCGGAGCGCCTGGCGCGGATCCGCACCGCGCTGCGTGAAGCACGAGAGCAGCGGGTCCGCCCGGGCCGGGACGACAAGGTCGTCGCCGCCTGGAACGGCCTGGCCATCGCGGCGCTGGCCGAGGTCGGCCTGCTGCTCGAACGCCCGGAATTCATCGCGGCGGCACTGGGCGCGGCCGAGCTGCTCGCCGGGACCCACCTCACGGCCGGCCGGCTCACCCGGACCTCGAGAGACGGGATTCCCGGCACCAGCGCGGGCGTGCTCGAGGACTACGCCTGCGTCGCTGAGGGATATCTGGCCCTGTCCGGAGTTACCGGCCAGACCCGCTGGGTAACCCTCGCCGGCCAGTTGCTGGAGACCGCACTGGACCGGTTCGGCGACTCGGCCCATGGCTTCTACGACACCGCGGACGACGGCGAGCCGCTGATCTACCGGCCGGCCGACCCGGCGGACGGGCCCAGTCCGTCGGGCACCTTCGCGATCGCCGGGGCACTGCTCAGTTACTCGGCCCTGACCGGATCGGCCAGGCATCGCCTGGCTGCGGCCGGCGCCCTCGGCCCGCTGCCGGCCGTCGCGTCGCGATTCCCGCGCGCGGCGGGCTGGGGTCTCGCGGTGGCCGAGGCCCTGGTGTCCGGCCCGGCCGAGATTGCGGTCGTCGGGCCGGCCGATGATGGCCGCACCACGGCGCTGCACCGGACGGCCCTGCTCGCCGCCCCACCCGGCGCGGTCATCGCGCTCGGCAATGGCGACGGAAATGGAGCGGACACCGTACCGCTCCTGACCGGCCGTGAGGCGGTCAACGGCGCCCCGGCCGCCTATGTTTGCCGGGAATTTGCCTGCCGGATGCCGGTCACAGATCCGGAGCGCCTCCGCGCCGAGCTAGGCTCGGCAAGCCGGGCCGGACGGCCTTAGGAAAAGCCGCCATTATTACCGACCGGTATAGACAGGTACCCGGCTTTTGGTGCATGGTGTTCTGGTGGCTGGCGCCGAAGGCCGATAGCAGGAGGAGCAGTGCAGCTGCGCGACGGAGCACGTCGCATCCTTTTCACGCTCGGGACCGGGCTGGCGCTGCTGACTTTGACCGCCGCGGGCAACGCCCAGGCGCTGGTGGTCCCCCCGAACGGGCTGAGCGGACCTGCCCTGAGCGGCGCGACCGGGGTCGGCCTGACCAACCAGGTGTTCCCCTGGGCGCCCCGTTCCAGCTCTCAGCCGGTCATGGTCGCGCACCTGGCTGACCAGACGCGGACGTCGGCGCTCGGGCCGCTGCACAAACTGCTCCAGGCCGACCTATTCGTGATCGCCCCGACCACGCTGCAGAGCAGCCTGGCCGCGGCGGTCCAGCGGCTGCGCGGCGTGGTCGCCGTGCAGCAGATCGAGGCGGCCAGGCTCGACGTGAACGGCAAGCTCACGGCGGTGCTCGGGGTTGACCCGTCCGCGTTCCGTGCCTTCGCCGCCCGGCCGACGGCCGACTCGGTGGCCCTGTGGCAGAACGTGGCGGATGGCGGGGTGGCGGTCTCGTACACGATGAGCAAGCTGGACAACCTGCCGCTGGGCCATCCCGTCCAGGTGACGGGCCGGCGGGTCGAGAAGCTGCCGGTGGCCGGTCTCGGCACGGTCGGAATCGGCGGGGTCGATGCCGTGGTCTCAGATGCCGAGGCCCGCTCGCTCGGCATGCCCGCTGACAACGCGATCGTGATCAGCGCCCCGCACGCCGACCTGAACTCGCTGATGCGGAAGGTCCAGAAGCTGCTGCCGCACGGGGCGGCGGTCGCGCCGCTGGTGGCCGAGTCCGCTACCTCGGGTACCCCGTTGACCGCTGGCGAGGCCGGGGTGACCGGGACGGCGGTCGCGGACGGGCCGGGCCTGACCAGCACTGAGGTGATCGCGTTCCTGACGGCCGCCGAGAGCCGGCTGGGCAAGCGCTACGTGTGGGGCGGCGACGGCCCGGACGTGTTCGACTGCTCCGGCCTGGTGCAGTGGTCGCTGGCCCAGGCCGGCGTGGTGATGCCACGGGTGGCCGCGGAGCAGGCGCTGACCGGCCCGCAGGTGCCGGTCAGCCAGCTCGAGCCTGGTGACCTGCTCTTCTACCACACCGACCCGACGGCTCCCGACTACATCTCGCACGTGGCCATCTACCTTGGCCACGGGGAGATGATCCAGGCCCCGATGCCCGGCGAGGACGTCGAGATTGTCCCGGCGTGGTTCGGCTCCGAGTTCGCGGGCGCGGTTGCGGTGTACCCGAGGGTGGCGGCGGCCGTCGCCGCCGAAACGGTCGGCTGACCCAGCCGCCGGCTAGAGGAGCTTGTCGAGGGTGATCGGCAGCTCGCGAACCCGCCGGCCGGTGGCGTTATAGACGGCATTGGCGACCGCGGCGCCGACGCCCGTGATCCCGATCTCGCCGATGCCGTGCGCGCCCATCGGCGTGTGCGGATCGGGGATGTCGGTCCACATCACGTCGATCTCGGGCACGTCGGCGTGCACGGGCACGTGGTACGCGGCGAGGCTCGGGTTCATGATCCGCCCGCTGCGCTCGTCAAACTGGGTCTCCTCCATGAGCGCCAGGCCAAGCCCCATGATGATGCCGCCGCGGAGCTGGCTGGCTGCCGTCTTGGCGTTGAGGATTCGCCCGCAGTCGTAGGAGCCGAGGAACCGGCTGACCCGTGTCTCGCCGGTGACCGCGCTGACCCGCACCTCGCAGAAATCCGCGCCGTACGAGTGCATCGACCAGTTCTCCAGCTCAGCCGGCGGGGGCGCGCTGGCCTCGGCGCTGATCTCGTCGCGGCGCGCGCCGTCGAGGATCGAGGTGTAGCTGAGCCACCGGTCGGGGTCGGCGAGGCTGCACAGGCCGCCGTCCAGCGCGCCGACCTCGTCCAGGCCGAGCCCGGCCAGCGGCGAATCGCCGCCGCACAGCCGGAGCAGCTCGGCCACCAGCTCGCGGTGCGCGGCCACGACCGAGCCGCCGATCGACGCGGTCTGCTGTGACCCGCCGGCCAGGACGAGGCCGGGGAAGGACGACGCGCCATAGGTGACCGTCACGTGCTCCAGCGGCAGGCCCAGCCGCTCAGCGGTCACCTGCGCCTGGGCGGTGGCGGTGCCCATGCCCATCTCGTGCGCCGCGATCTCGACCAGGCCGTGCCCGTCCCTGGAAAGCGTGATCCGCGCGGCGCCGCCGGGCATCCGGATGTACGGGAAGGTCGCGGTGGCGCAGCCCATGCCGGTCAGCCACTCGCCGTCGCGCCGGGCGCCGGGCCGCGGGTCGCGGCTGGCCCAGCCGAACCGCTCGGCCCCCGCCCGGTAGGCCTCGACCAGGTGGCGCGAGGAGAACGGCTGGCCAGACGACGGATCGGCGGCCGGCTCGTTCCGGATCCTCAGCTCGACCGGGTCCATGCCGATCCGCTCGCCGAGCTCGTCGATCGCGGACTCCAGCGCGAAGGTGCCGACCGACTCACCCGGCGCCCGCATGAACGTGTTGGCCAGCATGTCCAGGTCCACCGTCTGGACATCGAGCTTCATGCTGGCCGCCGCGTACAGGCACTCGGTCGCGCTGATGAACGGCTCGGGCACGTAGTTGGTCCGGACTTTCGGCACCGTGCCGGTGTGGATCAGCGCGGTGAACCGCCCGTCGGCCTGGGCGCCGATCGCCACCCGCTGCTCGGTGGCGGCCCGCCCGCCGACGACCCGGTACACGCCCTGGCGGGAGAGCGCCATCCGCACCGGCCGCCCGGCCAGCCGCGCGGCCGCGGCCGCCAGGATCTGGTGCTGCCACAGCGTTTTGCCGCCGAAGCCGCCGCCGACGTACGGGCTGAAGACGTGCACCTGCTCCTCGCTAAGCCCGAACGCGTGTGCCAGTGACCAGGCCACATGCCTGACGGCCTGGGTGCCGTCGTGCACGGTCAGCTCGCCGGAGTCCCACGCGAGCGTCGCCGCGTGCGGCTCGATCGCGTTGTGGTTCTGGAACGGGGTGCGGTAGACGGCGTCCACCTGGAACGGCGCCGCGGACAGCGCCGCTTCGGCGTCGCCGGCCTGCGCCGACAGCGGCTCTCCGGCGAACACCCCCTGCTCGGTCCCCCGCGCCTTGGCCTCCGCGAACGAGGTAAGCGCCGCCTCGACCTCGTAGCTGGCCTCGATCAACGACGCGGCGTGGTCCGCCTGCTCCTGCGTCTCGGCGAGCACCAGGGCGATCGGCTCGCCGTTCCAGTGGACCTGGTCGTCCTGCATGACGGGCAGCTCGGCCCCCATCGCGCCTTTCTGCGTGCTGGACAGGAAGGCCGGGATCGTCTTCATGCGCGGCGCGTTCCGGTATGTCATCACCAGGATGACCCCGGGCGCGCCCTCCGCCGCGCTCGTGTCCAGCCCGACGATGCGCCCCCTCGCGACCGTGCTGAAGGCGAGCGCGGCATAGACCATGCCTGGCATTGCCACCTCGGCCGCGAAGGCGGCGGCGCCCCGGACCTTGAACGCGCCGTCGACCCGCGAGACCGGTGCGCCGACGAGCCCGGTCCCGCGGCTGATCAGCGGATCCGGCTTGCTGCCCGGCGCCCAGCTGTCGGGCCCTGGTGCGACGGCGCCCTTCGCCGTAGCCTGGGCGGCCTCCCCTTCGGTCGTCATGCTCCGCCTCCTGCCAGTCCTTCCAGCACCGCGGTGATGGTCCGCTTGGCCAGCTCGACCTTGAACTCGTTGTCGCGCAGCGGCTGGGCATCCGCGAGCTCGGCCTCGGCGGCCGCGCGGAAGCTATCCGCGCTGGCCGGCCTGCCCCGGAGCGCCTCCTCGGCTCGCCAGGCACGCCACGGCTTGGTCGCCACGCCGCCGAGCGCGAGCCGTACGTCCCGCACGGCGCCGCCGTCGGTGTTTAGTGCTGCGGCCACCGAGACCAGCGCGAACGCGTAGCTGGCCCGGTCCCGTACCTTGTGGTAGGTGGAACGCGCGGCCAGCGGCAGCGCGGGCAACTCGACCGCGGTGATCAGCTCGCCGGGCCGCAGGACGGTCTCGATCTCCGGATGGTCGCCCGGCAGCCGGTGCAGTTCGGTGAGCGGCACCGTTCGCCCGCCGTCCGCGCTCCTGGTGTGGACGACCGCGTCCAGCGCGGCCAGCGCCACGGACATGTCCGATGGATGCGTTGCGACGCAGGCGGGCGAGGTGCCAAGGATCGCGTGGTCGCGGTTGAAGCCCTCGATCGCGTCGCAGCCCTGCCCCGGCACCCGCTTGTTGCACCGGGATCCGGCGTGATCGTAGAAATAGACGCAGCGAGTGCGCTGCAGCAGGTTCCCGGCCACGGTCGCCATGTTGCGGATCTGCGATGAGGCGCCGGCCACGATGGCGCGGGCCAGCATGGGGTAGCGCGTCCGCACCGCCCGGTGCTCCGCGACCGCGGTGTTCCGGGCCGCGGCACCCAGCAGCAGGCCGCCGTCCGCCGTCTCCTCGATCGCGCCGGGCAGGCCGGTCACGTCGATCAGCACCCCGGGCTGCTCGATCGTCTCGCGCATCAGGTCGACCAGGTTGGTGCCGCCGCCGAGGTACCGGGCGCCGTCCGCCGCGCCCTGGCGCAGCGCGTCCTCGGCGTCGGCGGGCCGGGCGTAGGTGAAAAGCTTCATCGAACCGCCTCCGCGGCGTAGATCTCGGCGATCGCGGCGATGATGCCGTTGTGCGCGCCGCAGCGGCACAGGTTGCCGCTCATCCGCTCGCGCAGTTCGTCGCGGCTGAGCACGATCTCCTCGGCGGACAGGTCCGCGGTGACGTGGCTCGGCACGCCGCGCCGCGCCTCCCCGGCCATCCCGACCGCCGAGCAGATCTGCCCCGGCGTGCAGTACCCGCACTGGAACCCGTCCCGGTCGATGAAGGCCTGCTGCAACGGGTGCAGCGCCCCATTCCCTGCCCCGTTCGTGGCGAGCCCTTCGACGGTGGTGACCGAGTGCCCGTCGTACTGGACGGCCAGCGCCAGGCAGGACAGGATCCGCTCCCCGTCAACCAGCACCGTACAGGCACCGCATGCACCCTGGTCACAGCCCTTCTTGGTGCCGTGCAGCTGCAGGCGCTCGCGCAGAAAGTCGAGCAGCGACACGCGGGGGTCCTCCGGCGGTTCCGCGGCCGAGCCGTTCACGCTGATGGACACCGCTTTCTCCCTCGCTTCGGTAGGGACCTGGCACCGTCCTTGGGTCGCCCTTCCCCGTCTCCACTGGCCCACACCACCGTGGTCTTGTCAGCGCCCAGGCAGGCCCGTAATCTTCATTACATGAGTACAGGGGCGAGGGTGGCTCACGAGCACAAGGAGTGAGGGCGGCTCATGGGTACAGGGAGTGAGGGCAGCTCAGCTGGTCCAGCCGGTTCGGCGGGTCCGGCGGGTTCGCCCACTTCGGCGGGTTCGGCTGGCCCGGCGGGTTCGGCTGGCCCGGCGGGTTCGGCTGGCCCGGCGAGTTCGGCGGCCGAGAGGCTCCGCGGGTGGTTCGGTGGCCGCATGCCCAGCGACTGGTTTACCGGGGCACCGCAGATCAGCCTCGACCGCGAGGAGATCAGCGTCATCGGCATCCTGCCCTCGCCTGAGACCTCCGAGGACACGACCGAGGCGGAGCGCGCCGCGGCGGCCGAGGGGCGCAGCCGGCGGTTCCGCGAGGAGACGCGGCAGCAGCGGATCGAGATCGCTCGCGAGGCTGAGCACCGGTTCGGCCGCAAGGTCTCCTGGGGCGTGATCTGCAACTCCAAGACAGTGATGTTCACCACATTCTCGGTGCCGGTGATGACCAGGCTCCGCCAGCCGGAGCGACTCGTCCTCGACACGCTGGTCGACGCGGGAGTGGCGCGCAGCCGGAGTGACGCCCTCGCCTGGTGCGTGCGGCTGGTGGGGGAGCACGAGGACAGCTGGCTCGCTGACCTCAGGGAGGCGCTGCGCCACGTTGAGCAGGTGCGCGCCGACGGTCCGCGGTCTTCCTGACCTCGCGTGCCCTCGTGCCTGGCGGGGGCGGGCCCGCGCTCAGCCGTCGCCGTCAAGGGCCGCGGTGACGCGGCGGTGCGCCTGCCAGATCTCTTCGGGCAGGTCGGCGAATTGCTCCAGGTGCTCCGTTCGGTACTTCATTTCCTGCTTCCACCGCGGCGTGTCGATGGTCAGGATCGTCTCCAGGTCGCGCGGCGCGATGGCGACCCCGTCCAGGTCAAGCTCGTCCTTGACCGGGACTATGCCGACCGGCGTCTGGACGCCGCGGACCTCGCCCTCGGCCAGGCGCAGCAGCCACAGCAGCGGCCGCAGGTTGTCGCGGTAGCCGGGCCACAGGTAATGCCGGTCCTCGGGGTCGCGCTGGAACCAGTTGACATGGGCGAAGATCGGCTGGCTGGACGCCGAGCCGATGACCTTCAGCCAGTGCGCCGCGTACACGCCCTCGGGGTAGGACATGAACGGGCGCATGGACATCGGGTCGTAGCGCAGCAGCCCGTCGACGCCCTCGGCGGCGAACGTCGCCTCCGCGCCCAGAGTCAAGCCGTCGTAGACCCCCTCGGCCAGGTCGGTGATCGCGCGGATGAGCGGTTCGCGGTCGCTCGCCCGGCCGCCGAAGATGATCGCGTCGATCGGCACGCCCTTGGGGTCCTCGAAGTCCGGGGCGATATTCGGCACGTTGGCCAGCGTGGTGGTGAACCGGCTGTTCGGGTGGGCCCATGGCGCCCCGGCGTCCTCGGGCGACCGCTCGGAGATGAGCACGCCCTTCCAGTCACGCCAGCCGGTGACGTCAGCGGGCGGCTCGGGCGTGCGGCCCTCCCACCACACCTCGTGGGTGTCGTCGTTGTAGGCGACGTTGGTGAACAGCGTGCCGGTGCCCGGTGCCACCGATGCGAGCGCGGTCGGGTTGGTGACCTCGTTGGTGTCCCTGGCCACGCCGAACACGCCGAACTCGGGGTTGATCGCGTAGATCTTGCCGTCATCGGGGTCGACGCGCAGCCACGCGATGTCATCGCCGTAGAAGTCGACACGGTACCGGCCGCCGAGTTCGTCCGGCGCGAGCATCATGGCCAGGTTCGTCTTGCCTGATGCGCTCGGGAAGCCGCCGCAGATGTGGTACCGCTTGCCGGTCCGGGAGTCGCTGATGCCGATGAGCATGAACTGCTCGGCGAGGAACTCGCCCGACGTCCAGCCGTCATAGGCGGCCTGCCGCAGCCCGTGCGCGATCTTGCCGAGCAGGGCGTTGCCACCGTAGGACGAGCCGAAGTGCAGAATGGTCCGCTCGTCGGCAAACGTGACGAAGTAGCGCTTGTCGTCCGGCGTGCCCTGGCCCAGCTTCTCGAGATCACCGGTGACGTGGACCGCGCGCACGAAGCTACTGGCGTCGGCGAGGCTGTCGATGTACTGCACCCCGACGCGCGCCATGCGGATCATGTGCAGCGCGACCGTGCGGCAGTCGGTGAGTTCCACCCCCGCGGCGTACCGCTCGAGCGGCGAGCCGGCCGGCGCCATCAGGTAGGGCACGACGTACATCGTCTTCCCGGCCGACGCGCCGCGCATGAGCTCCTCAAGCAGCGGGCGCATCTCGGCGGCCGGATGCCAGTTGTCGTATACGCCCTTGTCGGCGGGATTGCTCGTCGCGACGATGGTGCGTTCTTCTGAGCGCGCGGTGTCCTTGGCGTAGCTGCGCGAGTAGTAACATCCCTCGCCGACCGGGAGGATCTCCCCTTCGGCGAGCGCTTCGCTGATGAGCCGCGCATCGTCGGACGCGCTGACGACCTCGATCCGCCCGGCTCCCGTGAGCTCGGCCCAGTACTCCACGTACTCGCGGACGTGAACGTTCTTCAGTCCCGCTCTGTCCAGTGCCGCGTGCACGTCGAGCATCAGCCGTCCCCTCGATCGAAGAGGTTTTCAATTCTGTTTCTTTGCAGAAGGATAGACAGCGCCGACTTGGCGCCCCATCCCGGTACCGTTCTAGCAGGCCAAGGCTCAGTTCCTCTGGCGTACCCGGCCATCCGGCCGGACCGGTTCCTCTCGGTTACCAGGCCCAGCTGGCCGGACCTCGTCACCGGCGCCGCTGCGCCGCCCCGCCCGCGGGCGTCACCGTGGGCTGCGCGCTCGCTGGGTCACGCCGATCGGCTTGGCCACCGCCGTGGGGTGCGGCGTCGTTTTGGGCACCTAGATGTTAACGTTCCGTTATGGGGGACCTACGTTGCGTTGATGGATCGGTTCTGACGGTTACCGCGCTGGCTTGCAGTGACCGGCTGGGGGTGCCATACGAGATGACTCTCGACCTCCGGCGGGGGTTCAAGCCGTTCGCCTCGATCGGCGAGCGCTGCGGGTTCCGGCTGTCGCAGCTGGCTGCCAGCGTGACCGCGGCACGCGAGGATCCGGCGCAGGCCGTGGCGTGGCCTGATCCCGATGACCGCTTCCCCGAGCCCGGGCAGTCCGGCTCGCCCGGCTCGCCCGGCCCGGTCTGGAGTCCGGAGTTCCGGCCCAGGGAGCGCGAGTACTTCTCGCTGCGGTCCAGGGAGCGGTCCGACCTGCCGGGCAGCGGGGAGTTCCGGTGCGTGCTGCACGACTCGGCGGTGTGGCTGGACGGGCAGTGGCCGTCCGGCAGGCGAGGGCATCTCGGTGCGGTCAGGCCGGGCTCCGGCCAGCCGGGAGGCTGGTCCCTGACCCGCCGTGCGGTCATTGAGGCGTGGGGGGCGGATGGGATTGGCGTACGAGCCGTCCTGACCTCGGCCGAACTAGTGACATTCTTGGATACGGTGCTTAGAGAACCGGGCGGTGCCGCGGTCGCGGCATCACCGTCGCCGGGCGCGAAGGTTTCGACAGCCGGATGACACGAGCCACCATCGGCAGGCCGGGCTGGCCGCAGCGAGGAAGGATGCGGGATGAAGGTACGCGGTCTGGCCTACTGGCTCTACGAGCACAGAATCGAAGCGTCGCTTTCGCCGCAGGCGGTCCCCCGGCACGTGGGGGTGATGTGCGACGGTAACCGCCGCTGGGCCCGCTCGGCGGGCCTGGCCGACGTCAGCAGCGGTCATCAGGCGGGCGCAGACAAGATCTTCGAGGTGCTGCAGTGGTGCCGCCAGACCGGCGTCGAGGTGGTGACCCTCTGGCTGCTCTCGACCGACAACCTGGCCCGCCCGGCGGCCGAGCTAGAGCCGCTGCTGCGGATAATCGAGGACACCGTCCGCGAACTCGTCGCGCAGAACTGGCACGTCAACCCGATGGGAGCGCTCGACCTGCTGCCCGCCGACACCGCGCGGGTGCTTAAGGACGCGGCCGACGCCACCGCCACGCAGAGCGGGCTGCTGGTCAACGTCGCGGTCGGCTACGGGGGGCGGCGGGAGATCGCCGATGCCGTCCGCTCGCTGCTGCAAGAGCACGCCACCAAGGGCACCACGATCGAGGAACTCGCCGAGTTCCTCGATGTCGACCACATTTCCGAGCACCTCTACACGGCCGGGCAGCCCGATCCCGACCTCGTCATCCGCACCTCCGGCGAGCAGCGGCTCGGCGGATTCCTGCTCTGGCAGAGCGCCCACTCCGAGTTTTACTTCTGCGACGCCTACTGGCCGGCCTTCCGCCGGGTGGACTTCCTCCGCGCGCTGCGCTCCTATGGGGCCCGCCAGCGCCGGTTCGGCGCCTGACCGGACGCCCGCCGCCCGACTTTCCCGTGCGCAGGGCCCTGACCAGTACGCACGTCAGGATGTCCGTCTCGTTAACAGCCAGTGCCGGTACTTCCGGGTAGTGGCATACCGAGGGTAACGTCTTATGTGACGGGCGGTGCGTAGCCGCCCGACGGGAAGGCCCTCGAGATCCTCGAGCTTCGCGTCCTGGAACGCAGGCGTGACGAGCGAAGGGCCGGCGCCCGGCCCTTGCTGGCCGGTCCCGGTCCCGCCAACACGTCTGTGTTCGAACGCGGCGCCCCGAGCGCCAAGGGGAGAGCGAGTGGCCAGTCCTTCAGCACGTCGCACCTACGTCCTCGACACCAGCGTCCTGCTCGCTGACCCGGCAGCCATCGGCAGGTTCGCCGAGCACCGGGTGGTCCTGCCGGTGGTGGTCATCACCGAGCTTGAGGCCAAGCGCCACCATCCGGAGCTTGGCTTCTTCGCCCGGCAGGCGCTGCGCTACCTGGACGACCTCAGGGTCGAGTACGGCAGGCTGGACGCCGATCTTCCGGTCGGCGACGAGGGAGGCACGGTCCGCGTCGAGTTGAACCACGCCGACCCGTCGGTGCTGCCCGCCGGGTTCCGCCTCGGTGACAACGACACCAGGATCCTGTCCGTGGCCCGCAGCCTGGCCGCTGAGGGTGACAGCGTGGTACTGGTCAGCAAGGACCTGCCGCTGCGGGTGAAGGCGGCCGCGATCGGCCTGACCGCACAGGAGTACCGCGCCGAGCTTCCAGCCGACTCGGGCTGGACCGGCATGCGCGAGCTGGACGTCACCGCGGCGGAGATCGACGAGCTTTACGCGAACGGCCAGCTGGACTGTGCGGCGGCACGGGAGCTTCCGTGCCACACCGGCCTGGTGCTGGTGTCCGGGGCCTCTGGTGCGGGCAGCGCCCTGGGCCGGGTACAGCCGGACAAGTCGGTGCGGCTGGTCCGCGGCGATCG
>Ga0335073_10010247_pt1 | contig 13166 bp, 11 predicted proteins | sample Lox_Sample_22_FD_207093 | JGI IMG/M metagenome (GOLD analysis project Ga0335073, IMG submission 207093) | Soil microbial communities from Loxahatchee National Wildlife Refuge, Florida, United States - Lox_Sample_2.2 | ecosystem: Environmental > Terrestrial > Soil > Wetlands | place: USA...
CGAAACCGCCCGGCATATCAATCGACTGGCCCGTCGGGGCCAGCGCATAGTTTTCGGGTGAAATCTCCCGGGGAGCGGCATCGAGACCGTTGCGAACATAAAGAGCGACGGGTTTGCCTACGGGAATCGCTTCCTGGTTGCGATCGCCCAGCGGCATGATTGTCGCGCTTTTATCGGGCGTGAATTCCGAGCGGACCAGGCCATCGGCGGGGGCTCCGAGGCGGAAGTGGGGAGCGGAGAAATGCAGCGCGCTGGCGTTTGCGGATGGAACGTCCCACTCCCAGCCGAGCCAAACCAGCGTGAAGCCTTGCTTCATGACCCACTGGTCGCCGAATTCGTTCGCCCCGCGGGCCAGATTGAACCGGCTCAGCATGCCCTTACCGCCGCGGTTGGAGACTTCGAAGAGGATCGTGCGGTTGCTTTGGGCCGGATCGGTTGGCTGGAGGATGTAAAAATCGGCGGCGCACTCGGCTTCGCCCCCTGCATCGAGCTCCGCCAGGTCGAGATCACGCACGATGCGATTGGCGGCAAGCGCCGGTTTCAGACCGAAATGAACCCGCCCGACGATTCGCTCATAGGCCCCATCGAGCACGGGAGCGCGCTCGGAGATTTCGATGCTGCGGACGGCGGCGCCGGCGGTGGCCGAAAGGACCAGGAGGGCAAGCGAAAGGCGAAACATAAGGTCGAGTCTAACAGGCCGGGGGGAGTGACTTAAGGAAGGATTTGTGCTATTTTTCCGGCAAAGGAGTCAGCTATGTGGAATCGGCTGGTTCACTGGTGGCAAAAACTGGCGGCGTGGGTAATGGCACGCCCCCTGGACTCGGCCCATCATCTTTCACCGGTGCGGCCGTATCAAGCTTCGAATTTGCATGCCCGGCATCGCTAAACGGATCCAGGTGTGAGGCAGCCAATCCTGTCTACCGACCGGCTTCCCGGGCTTGCCGAGCCATCCGAAAAGCCGGCTGAAGGCACGATTGCCTGCCCCACGAATAAGGGTTTCAGTTGAACAGCAGGCGGGTTTTCGTGCCGCCGATGGTGATCTCGCGAACGATGTTTTGATTGGCGTACTCCACTTCGGTCGTGTCGAATTTCTTGGGTGCCTGTTCGATCTTGGCGGGGACATCGAACGTTTTTTTACCGATACTGAAGGTCACTTTATTATCGCCGAGAAGCAGGCGATACTCGCCGGCCTGAAGCGTGGTTCCGCTGACAACGGCGGCTTTGAAGAAGGTCACGTGGGCGACGCCTGGGACGGTGCCTGCAAAAGTCACGAGAAGCGCCAGAATACTGAACGCGAGGACGAATTTGGTCAGCATATTATCTCCTGAGCCAGCAAATTTGCCTCATCTGAGGGGCGGTGCGGCTCATAAAGATATTTTATGACCCTTTTATCGTAAATTGCAACAATAAACTGTCAGAAAACACCACAGGCTGTGGTAATCCGCAACGGTACACCTCGATGTCTTCGTCTTGCCGGGGCAGAACCTGACGCATCCCATCACTGCGCGTCCGCAATCCGCATCCCCCGGGCAGTTCCGGACGCCCAGCACAGTCGGCGCGGGGCGGTTTCGGAAAGCTTGCACGATCCCGCCATCAGGTCGTCAAAGAAGCCGCCTTACAATAGTATCCCCATCTTTTTCCCGACTTTCCGGAAAACTTCGAGCGCACGATCAAGCTCGGCTTTCGTGTGGGTGGCCGTGACGATGGTGCGCACACGGGCCTTCCCACGGGGTACCGTCGGGAAGCCAATGCCGGTGGCCAGAACGCCTTCGGCGAACAGCTCGCGCGAAAGCTGGTGCGCCTCGGGCGCTTCGCCGACAATCACGGGCGTGATGGGAGTTTCGCTGATGCCGGTATTGAAGCCGGCCTCGGTAAGCCCCTTCTTGAAATATCGCGTGTTGTCCCAGAGCGTCTCGATGCGCTCGGGCTCCTTTTCGAGCACATCGAAAGCGGCGAGGCACGAAGCGGCCACGGCAGGCGGGTGCGACGTCGAGAACAGGAACGGGCGGGCGCGATGGTACAGGAATTCGATCAGGTCGCGCGAGCCGCAGACATAACCACCGAGCACTCCGATGGCTTTCGAGAGCGTGCCCACCTGCACATGCACGCGGCCGTGCAGTCCGAAATGATCCACCGTGCCGCGTCCGTTCCGGCCCAGGACGCCGGAGGCGTGGGCGTCGTCCACCATCATGATGGCGCCATGTTTTTCGGCGGCTTCGGTGAGGCCGGGTAGCGCGCCGATGTCGCCGTCCATGGAAAAGACGCCGTCGGTGATCACAAGCTTGCGGCCAGGGACGGAATCGAGCTCGGTGAGAATCTTCTCCGCCGCGGCGACATCTTTGTGCGGGAAGACGTGGATTTTCGCGCGCGACAGGCGGCAGCCATCGATAATGCTGGCGTGATTTAATTCGTCGGAGATGATGTGGTCTTCCGGCGTCAGGATGGCGGAGACGGTGCCGGCGTTGGCCGCGAATCCCGATTGGAAGACGACACAGGCTTCCGAATGTTTGAAATCGGCGATGCGTTCTTCGAGCTGCATGTGAATGCTCATGGTGCCCGAAATGGTGCGCACGGCTCCCGACCCGACGCCGTACTGCTCCGTGGCGGCGATGGCGGCGGTGCGGAGTTTGGGGTGGGTGGTCAGACCTAAATAGTTGTTGGAGGCGAGGTTAATCACCTCTTTGCCATCGAAGGTGGATTCCGCGGCGCTCTCGCTCTCGAGGACGCGGAGCCGCTGGTAGGTGCCTTCGTGACGCCATTGCTCGAGTTGGTCGTGAAGATAAGAAAGAGGGTTGCTCATAATTGCAGCTTTCGGTAGGCCCGGGAAAAGTGGACCAAGGGCGCGCCTTCGCGCACCCGGGTAGCCACCATGCGGCCAACAAAAATATCGTGATCGCCGGCGGAAATTCTCTGGTCGAGATGGCATTCGACGGCGGCCAGAACGCCATCGAGAAGGGGAACATCGTGGGCTCCCAGGCTCCAACCGACGCCCTCGAAACGGTCCAATCCCTTGCGCGCGAAGCGTTCTGACAAGGCTTGCTGTTCTTCGGCTAAAATATTGATACCGAAGAACCTGGCTGACCGGAATGTATCGATGAGGCTGACCGCGTGCCCCAGGCAGACGGAGACCAGCGGGGGCTCGAGAGAAACCGAGACGAAAGAGCTCACGGTAAGTCCATGTGGCTGGCGTTCCGCGTCTAATACCGTGGCAATGGTCACGCCGGTGGCGAACTGCCCGCAGGCGGCTCGGAATTCGGCGCTGGACACGGCCGCCGGGCGCCCTGTGAATCCCTCGCTTGACATGTTGATAAATTCAATCATATCATGTGGTTGAACGGTAACAAAAACTGGCCCCAGACCGCCGGCAGCATCGCATTCGCTCACCAAGGAGGATGTTTTGATCAAGCTGGACATCATCAACGAAGTCGTAAATCGGACTGGAATCACGAAAACCAAAGCCGAAATGGCGGTAGAGACGGTCTTTGAATCGATGAAGAAGGCGCTCGAACAGGGCGACCGCATTGAATTGCGCGGGTTCGGAGTCTTCAATGTGAAGCCCCGCAAGACTGGGATCGGCCGGAATCCGCGCACCGGCGCGGAAGTTTCCATTCCGCCGGGAAAGGCCGTGCGATTCAAGCCTGGCAAAGAATTGCAGACGCTGCAGTAGTGCGCCCGCGCGGCGCGTACCGCCGGGTGGCGGTTGATTGTGTCCTCCCAAGAATTTTCTCCTGCGCCATATCCTCTCTACGCCGATAGCGGAGCTGGGAGTGAGTATGCCTGGCCGGTGCCGCGTACGCGCGACCGGCTCTGGCTGCACTATCTCCTTTTCGCGCTCACGCTGCTCACCACCACGGCCGCTGGTGCGGCCATGCAGATGGATTTCAACCGCAATCTGCCGTTCGACGTGGAACGCGCGTTCGTGCGGACCTATCCCTGGCTGTGGCACCATCCGTCTGGACTCCTGCTGGGGCTGCCGTTCTCGTTCACGCTGCTGGCAATTCTGCTGGCGCACGAATTCGGCCATTACCTGGCGGCGCGCTACCATCGCGTGGACGCCAGCCTGCCGTTCTTCGTGCCCTCCCCGTTGCTCGGCACGTTCGGCGCCTTCATCAAAGTCCGGTCGCCTATCTACAGCAAACGGGCCTTGTTCGATATCGGGATTTCAGGCCCCATCGCGGGATTCATTTTCCTTTTGCCGGCGCTCTCCATCGGGATGGCGTTTTCCAAAGTAATCCCCGGGATCGCCAATCAGGGAATGCTGATTTTCGGGATTCCGCCGCTCCAGCGGCTGATGGAATGGATCGTGTTTCCGGGCACGCCGGTTTCGGATATTTATCTCCATCCGGTAGCGCGCGCGGCCTGGGTCGGGATCTTCACCACGGCGCTCAATCTGCTACCCATCGGACAACTGGACGGCGGGCACATTTTGTATTCCTTCTTCCCTTCCCGGCATCGCATGGCGTCGCGCATCATGGCTGCGCTGCTGCTGCCGCTGACCTATTTTTGGTGGGTGTGGGCTTTGTGGGCGATCGGGATGTTGTGGCTGGGGAAATACCACCCGGTGATCGTGGACGCAGCCGAAATGAGCCCCGGACGGATCAAACTGGGGTGGCTGGCGGTGGCCATTTTCGTACTGTGTTTCATGTTTGCACCGGTCAGCAACGGCTAGCGCCACCATGAAAATTACCGCGACGATCATCACCCTCAACGAGGAGCGCAACGTGGCTCGCGCCGTAGAAAGCCTGCGCTGCTGCGATGAGATCCTGATTGTCGACAGCGGTTCCACCGACCGCACCGTGGAACTCGCCGAAAAGCTTGGCGTGCGGGTGCTGGAGGCCGGCTGGCTGGGGTACGCCGCGCAAAAGAACTGGGCCGCCGAACACGCCGGCAACGAATGGATCCTGTCGCTCGATGCCGACGAAGCATTGAGCGAAGCCCTGGAAGCCGAAATCTGGAATCTCAAAAAGACCGGACCGGATTATGACGCATATACCATGCCGCGCCTGGCGCGCTACCTGGGCCGGTGGATTTACCATTCCGGATGGTATCCCGACCGCAAGGTGCGGCTCTACCGGCGCGACAAGGCTAAATGGGTGGGCGATTTCGTGCATGAAAGCGTGCAGCCGTACGGCCGTCTGGGCCATTTGCACAGCAACATTCTCCATTTCACCTGCGATTCGCTTTCCGAGCACGTCAAAACCATGGACCGGTACACCACGCTGGCAGCGCAGGAACTGGCGTCGCGGAAACTCAAGGTGCCGCTCTCGCGCCTGATCTTCGACCCGGCGTGGGCCTTCGTGAAAAGCTATTTCTTCCAGCGCGGCTTCCTCGACGGACCCGAAGGGCTCACCATCGCGCACATGGCCGCGTTTTACACCTTCCTCAAGTACTCCAAAGCGAGAAACATGAGCTGATGCGCATTCTGCACCTGGATGGCGGAAAAGAGTTGCGCGGAGGCCAGTGGCAGGTGCTGCGGCTCATCGAGGGGCTATACAAGACAGGAGTGGAATCGACGCTGCTCGCGCGGCGCAACTCCCCGCTCTATCGCGTGGCGTACGAGCGTGGCTGGCACGTGGAGCCGCTGGGAATCGCGCGGGCGATGGCTCTCGCGCGCCGCTTCGACCTGGTTCACGCGCATGATGCTCACGGCCACACGGCCGGCGCCATCGCCAGCCCGGGAAAGCTGCTGGTGTCCCGGCGCGTGGCATTTCCCATCGGATCGAGCTTGAAATACGGTTGCGCACGCCACTTCCTGGCGGTTTCGGAATTCGTCAAGGGAGTGCTCATCGAGGGTGGCGTGCCGTCGGAGAAAATCAGCGTGGTATACGATGGTGTTCCGCTGCTCGAACCGTCGGCCGGCGTCCAGTTGATGGCACCGGCGTCTGACGATCCGCGGAAGGGGTCGGCTTTGGCTCGGGAAGCGGCGGCCGAAGCGGGCGAGCATTTGCGCTTTTCGAACGATCTCGTTCGCGATCTGCCGGACGCCGCGATTCTTCTCTACATCACCGCCAGCGAGGGGCTGGGATCGGGCGCGCTGCTGGCGATGTCCGCGGGAGTTCCGGTAATCGCCAGCAAAGTGGGCGGATTACCGGAGGCGGTGCTGGATGGCGAAACCGGCTTTCTGGTTGGTCCGGGAGAAATCGCGGAGGCGATTCGCCGCCTGCGCCGCGATCCGGACCATGCGTGGGAGCTCGGTGCTAACGGAAGGAAGCGTATCCTCGAAAACTTCACTGTCGAGCTCATGGTCCGGCGTACCATGGAGATTTACCGGCGGGTCCTCAAATGATGGAAGCGATTCTGGCGCTGCTGTTCGGGTTGATTATCGGCAGCTTTCTCAATGTTTGCATTTACCGCTGGCCGCGGGATCTTTCGGTGGTCCGGCCGCGGTCGCACTGCACCTCGTGCGAGAAGACCATCGCATGGTACGACAATGTACCGCTGGTCAGCTATTTCGCGCTGGGAGGACGCTGCCGGCATTGCGGGGCTCGGATTTCGTGGCGTTATCCGGTGGTGGAACTGGCTACCGGCCTGCTGTTTTTCTATTTCGTATCCAGCGATGGAGTGACGGTCCTCGCACTCAAGATGTGCGTCTTTTCCGCCTTACTGGTAGGCCTGATTTTCGCCGACCTGGAAGAACGGATCCTGCCCGATGAGATGACCAAGGGCGGCATCGTGCTGGGGCTGATTTTCGCGTGGTTCGTCCCGCTGCAGGATATCGGCAGCCAGGCGATCCTGGGGATCATGCAGTGGTGGTTCGGTCTGCACGTGCCCGCGAAGTTCGAATCTCCGGTACAGGCGGCGATCGGCGCGGGGGTCCCGGCTTTCTTTTTGTGGTTGGGCGGCTTTTTGTACGAGAAAGTGCGCCATCGCGAAGGGCTGGGATTCGGCGACGTGAAGCTGATCGCCATGGTGGGAGCGTTCCTCGGTCTTCAGGCCTCACTCACCACGCTGCTGTTCGGGTCGCTTGCGGGCGCGGTCATTGGGTTCAGTTACATCAAACTCACGCACAAAGATGCCTCCAGTTACGAACTGCCATTCGGTACGTTCCTGGGAATCGCGGGGCTGTTTGCGGGCATCATGGCGAAGGGGATGTAGGATCGCATGGAGCCGCTGCCGTTTACCGGCCGGAAACACGTTTTTTCCACACAGGGCCGCAGAGAACGCAGAAACAGACACAGATCCGGATAAGCAAGGGGGGAAGGCACGAACTATTCCTGCGCGCTCCGCAGTTCCGCGTGAGCGGGCTTCGCAAGACACTTATTAAACTATCGTTCGATAACACAGTTTGAGTAACCTCGGACAGCCAAGTACCAATTCCTGCCAGTACCCCCCTAGTATCCGCAACTCTTGTTTTGCATCTTGACGTCTTTCACTATGAATTTGGTGGTCGATCGGTATGGATCTCTCATAACCGCTGAGCAGGCTTTTGAACAGGAAGGTCGATGCAAGCTAGCAATTTGACGGCGCGACGGCCGATCTTCGTCTCGCCGAATCCGCTGTTGATTGCGGGAGTCCGGGAGGTGCTGGCCGCGGCAGGAATGCCGGCGGATCCGCGCATTGTCGCGCCCGAATACCTGAGCGAGACACTGGCCCACGACGGCTGCGGACTGGTGATCCTGGATGGCCACGCGCTGCCGCATGGCGAACGCCTGGCGCAACTCTGCCGGATGTACCCCGCGGCACAGTTCGTGATTTGGGCGGCGCAGCCCACCGCCGACCTGCTCCGCATCGCGCTCGAGTGCGGCATTCAGGGAGTACTTTCGACGCGCCTGCCGATCGAAGAAGCGTCGCACGCCCTGGTCCGCATCTGCCAGGGTGAGCGAATCCTCCGCTTCGATGCCGATTCCAGCGCCATCGCGCCTCCCAAGCCCTTGCAGCTTTCGGTGCGCGAGAGGCAGGTGCTGATCGCCCTGGCTTCCGGCGCCAGCAATGCCGGCATCGCGGCGGCAATCCACACCACCCACAGCACCGTGAAAGGCTGCCTGGCCCGCCTCTTTCGCAAGACCGGCGCGCATAACCGCCGCGAACTGGCGCAGCTCGGCTACTCGCTGATTCTGGCATCGGAACTGCCCAAGAATGAACCCGACTCCCAGTCTTTTGACGCCAGTTGGATGTTGGAGAATCCATGACGCCTTCGCCTGCCAGGAGCCGCTCCGCCAGCAAGCGGAAATATCGCCGGTTTCGGGTCAGCCAGCCCGCGCTGGTTACCTGCGCGGCCGTGCCGGGGCTGGTCTGGACTGCGCGTATCGTCGATATCTCGCGGCGCGGGATGCAGTTGATTCTGGAACACCCGGCGCGGCTCGAGTCGGAGATCCTCATCCAGTGGTCGAATCGGGAAATCAGCGGCCGCGTGCGGTATCAGCAGCAGCGCGGCGCGGAGTATCGCGTGGGCGTGGCGCTGGCCGACTGCTGCGATACCCTGCTGATGGAGTTATTGGCGCGCGAGACGGTGGTGCTGCGCAAAATCGACCACGAGGTGGTGTCGTCTTCCACTTTGCTCCGTCACAAGATTCGCGAGATGGCGGCGGCGCTCGATGCCGCCAGCCGGGCCAGCGAGATCAAAAGCCGCTTCCTGGCCAGCGTGTCGCACGAGTTCCGCACGCCCTTGAACGGCATCATCGGCTTCTCGGAATTGCTGCACGATGGCAAGGCGGGGCCGGTCACCGGCGAGCAAAAAGAGTACCTCTCGGATATCCTGGGGTGCTCGCGTCATCTGCTCACGCTGATCAACCAGGTGCTCGACTTGACCAAAATCGAATCCGGCAAGATGGACTTCCAATACGAGACCCTGGACCCGGCAGTCCTCGTGGAAGAAGTGAAGGAAGGGGTAGCGGCACTGGCCGGCCGCAAGGGCATCGAACTGCGCGCCGAGTGCGACGCGCGCGTGGGCAGCGTGCGGGCGGATGCAGCGCGACTGCGCCAGGTGCTTTTTAACTATCTTTCCAATGCTCTCAAGTTCACGCCGGAAGGCGGATCGGTGGTGGTCCGGCTGCTGCCGGAAGCCTTGGCTTATTACCGCATCGTAGTGGAGGATAGCGGCGTGGGAATCCGGGCGGACGACCTTTGTCGTCTCTTTGTGGAGTTTGGCCAACTGGGGAGGGCCCGAACGGCCTGTTCGGGAACCGGGCTGGGGCTGGCAATCACGCGCCAGATCGTGGAAAAGCAGGGCGGACGCGTGGGAGTGGAAAGCACGGTTGGAAAAGGGAGCCGGTTTTGGGCGGTGCTGCCGGTGGATCCCTCCCACGGGACGGCCGGCTACGGGTATCAGTCAGCGATATCAGCTTCCTGTTAACCACTTTCGTGAGTGGGTTTTGGGCGCAATTCATTTAGAATTGATCCGCACGGGATGCTGGGTAATTTCGGCAAGGGGGCCCTCCGCAAAAGGAGCCTGGCCATCGCCGCCGCAAGCGCGGCAGTGCTGGCGGTTGGCGGCGTGTCCCTGGTGAACCGCGAACTGCCGCTCAGGCGCACGCTGCGCATCGGATTCCAAAACTCTGCCCCTTATCACTTTCCGGACAGCTCCGGGCAAGCCTCCGGACCGGCGGTGGAAATCATCCGGACCGCGGCCCGGCGGCGAAAAATCAAGCTGCAATGGGTCTTTTCACCGCAAGGTCCGGAGCGGGCGCTGGCAACGGGAGCGGTGGACCTCTGGCCGATCGTGGGCGATCTGCCGGAGCGCCGCTCCCTGCTCTACATCAGCCCGCCCTGGACTCGCATGAGCTACGCGTTGGCCGTGCCGGGCTGGCTGCCGGAGAGCGGCACCGCCGATTGGGAAGGAAAACGCCTCGCGGCCATCACCAAGATCAGCAGCGACGCGCGCATTCTCCGGCAATATTTCCCCCGCGCCAAGGCTGTCCCGGTTACCGGCGTCGCCCAGGTGGGGGCGGCGGTTTGCAAAGGAGACGCCGATGCCGGCCTCGTCACGATTAATGCTTTCGTCGACGCGCGCATACCGAACTGCGCCAATGGCCCATTGCGGATCCAGCCAGTCGATGGCGCAGCGTTCTGGTTCGGCGTGGGTGCGAACAAGCACCGGCGCGATGCCATGATCGCCGCCGACAGACTCCGCGATGAGATCGGGGAGATGGCGCTCGACGGCCAACTGGCCGCGATCGATTTCCACTGGAACACGAAGGTCGGCCAGGAAGTGAGCACGATTTTTGCGTACCGGCGGGCGCGAGTCTATACCGCTGTTTCCCTGGCGGCGGTCGGAGTTTTGCTGCCGATGCTGGCCCTGATGATCTGGCTCACGGGCCGGCTGCGCGCCGCGCAACGCCAGGCGGAGTCCGCCAACCGCGCCAAGAGCGCATTCCTGGCGGCCATGAGCCACGAAATCCGCACGCCGATGAACGGCGTCATCGGGATGACCGGCCTGCTGCTGGACACCGATCTCAGCGCGGAGCAGCGGGAATATGCCGAAACCGTGCGGCGGTCCGGCGAGAGCCTGCTGGGAGTAATCAACGACATTCTCGATTTCTCCAAAATCGAAGCCGGCAAGATGGCGATCGAATCGTTCCCGTTCGATCTGCGGCTGGTCATCGAAGAAGTCAATGAAATGCTGGCGCCCAAGATCGCCGACCGAAAGCTTGCGCTGGTGCTGGAGTATGCGCCGGCCGTACCGCGCCACTTCGTGGGCGACCCCGGCCGCATTCGCCAGGTGGTGACCAACCTGGTGGGGAACGCCGTGAAGTTCACCCAGGCCGGCCATGTGCTGATAAAGGTCGGATGTGAATCGGAAACCGAGGGCGTCGCGAGTATTCGGGTAGCCGTGGAAGATACCGGGGTGGGAATCCCGCCCGATCGCATTGACGCGCTGTTCGAGAAGTTCAGTCAGGTGGACAGTTCCTCCACGCGCCGGTACGGCGGCACGGGGCTAGGATTGGCGATTTCCAAGCAACTGGTGAACCTGATGGGCGGCACCATCGGGCTGAACAGCCAGCCGGGCGAGGGATCGACCTTCTGGTTCACGCTGCCGCTGAAAATGGATGCCCATCCGCAGGCGCAGCCGGTTCCCGCGGACGACCTGCGCGGATTGCGGGTGCTGATTGTAGACGATATCGAAGTCAACCGCCGGGTATTGCGCGAGCAGTTATCGAGCTGGCAGATGCCCAACGAAAGCGTGGCGGACGGACGGGAAGCTTTGGCTGCTCTACGGTCCGCCGCCCGTGCCGACGACCCCTTCCGCTTCGTGCTCCTCGATTATCAGATGCCGGAAATGAATGGAGCGGCACTGGCCGCGGCCTTGCACAGCGACTCTTCCATCAACGATCCGGTGGTCATTATGCTAACTTCGGTGGGGCACTGGAGCGAGGTGCTGGGCATGCAAGGAAGCATGATCGACGCTTGCCTGGTGAAGCCGGTACGGCAATCGCAGTTGCTGAATACGCTCGCCACGGCCTGGTCGCGGAAGCTGCAAGCCGGGCTGCGGGCGCAGACGGATGTACGCCCGGCGGTTTCCCGTGCGAGAGCGGCTGCGGAGAGCGGTTGCGGAGCGTCGCTGCGCGTCCTGGTGGCCGAAGACAACGCTGTCAATCAAAAAGTCGCGGTGCGGATGCTGGAGCGGCTCGGGGTGCGGCCAGACGTGGCGGCCAACGGGCGAGAGGCGGTCGACATGTGCGCTATGTTCCCGTATGATCTGGTTTTCATGGACTGCCACATGCCGGAGATGGACGGCTACGCGGCGACGGCCGCCATTCGCCAGCAGATGAGTTGCGGGCGGCGCATTCCGATCATCGCCATGACGGCCGAGGCAATGGAGGGTTGCCGGGAAAACTGCCTGGCCGCCGGAATGGACGATTACATTGCCAAGCCGGTGAGGCCAGACGATTTCAAGGAAGCCCTGCGGCGCTGGGCATCGCCGGGCGCTACAGTGCCTCGCGTGCAGGCGGCTGGGGGATCGTAAAGCTACCCGAAACGCGACGTTCTTTTGTCCTATTTCGCTCTTGAGTTCAACTTAGCCCGCCCCCTCCCACTTTCCTTCCAACTCTTTCGTTTTGCAAAAAACGGCGTTCTGCCAGAGGTTTCCATACTATGCCGGCGTACTACAGTGCCAGTCACGCATTTGCCTTGACGCAACCGACCCTCATGTTCCCCGCCCTCTCCGTCGATAAGGTAGACGTACCCAAGCGACAGGGTAAAGCGCGGGTAACAATGAAAGGTTCACATGACTATCACACGATTTTCGAAACTCTTTCTAGTCGTGCTTGCTCTGGCACTTTGGGCCGGCACGGCAAGTGCACAAATAACGGCGTCAGCCGGGGCAGGTGTCTCGCCGCTAGCTTTTAGCTACACCAAAGGGGCGGCGTCTCCGTCCCCCCAAACGTCCACAATTTCGGATCCGCAAAGTACCAACACTAATTACACAAAAAATCTCACTTACACGGGAACCTCGGGCTGGTTGAACATTGGTGGCTTCACCGGTGCAGTTGGCGACGTTCTCAGCTTCAGTCTCAACACCGGGACGGCGGGTGGACTAGTTCCCGGCGGTACGTATTCCGCGTCGATTGCACTCAGTGGTGTTACCGACGGAACGGTCGACGCGACGATTGTGATCAATCTGACCATCAGTTCGCCGCTGAGCGCGTCGGCGCCTCCCACTCTGTTGTTTTATATCCTCGGCGGTAACGCCGCCCAAGGTCCCGCGCAAGGCACTGTCACGATTACCAACTCCGACACATCTTCCGATCAATACACATTGAGCAGTTCCGGTTGCAGCACAACCTCGACCTGGCTGTCGATCACTTCTGCGCAAGCGAGTAGCAATCCCCTTTCGCTCCCGGCTACAGTCACGGTCCCGGCGAGCGGCACGGACACTCTCACGTTCAAGATCTCGCCCCCCGCGAACCAAACGGCCCTGAGCAGTGCCGTGACCGGGTGTCAGTTCTTTATCAAATACAATACAGCAACAATTACCAATGGCACGGTGAGTCCCAGCATGAACATCCAGAAGGTGACCGCCAGTGCGGCCTCCGCGGCGGTGACCTACAACAAGCAAAATCAAACCGCCGGCTCCGACGCTATAACTAACATCTCGGTCCCAACTGGCTATCTCAGCACCACCTTCAACCTCGATCCGAGTACGCTACCGCAGTGGCTCTCGCTCGTGTCTCCGTCGGCCCTATCGGGTGCCGGCGTCTCCATCAGTGCCGGCAATTCGCAACCAGTCC